>Ga0228672_1000100_pt1 | contig 61085 bp, 67 predicted proteins | sample 90DmetaG_FD_182788 | JGI IMG/M metagenome (GOLD analysis project Ga0228672, IMG submission 182788) | Seawater microbial communities from Monterey Bay, California, United States - 90D | ecosystem: Environmental > Aquatic > Marine > Coastal | place: USA: California | collected 2016-11-08 | reverse complement strand
TTCTCCGGTCTTCGTCCAGCAACATACACTAACCAATACACTGGACAATACTCCAGTCAGTACACAGGTCAGTTTACTTCTCAATTCTCAAACCAGTTCACTGGTGAGACAATTGTGGCGGTACAGCAGACAATCGAAACATATACACTATATTGTAGAGTTTCGGAGGCATAACCATGCCAGAGTTTCAGAAGTCAATACCTCTCGCGTTAAAAGATGGTAATGGGAACCTTCAAGCAATTACTCTTTCTGATGAGACCCATTATGCATTTGCCGGTGGCGAAAGATTGGTGTCAGACAACACCGTAAAGACCGATCGATATAGTGGTAATTTAACCTCTTCTTCCACTAATGCGACAAGCATTGGTGCTTTCACCGATACCTTCTATAATGAAGCAATCGGCACTCACCCTGGATCTGCCCTTTCTACTGGTTCCACTTCCACTACCTTGTACCAGATGGATGACTCGGCGGCGATTCCATATAACAACATACCTCTTGCTGTAGATAGCGATGGTGCTATACATGAGATGGACACCGATTCTTGGTTGCGCTGGGGCGAGAGATTAGGAGAAGAACTCCTTTCCAACGAGTATCCAGGACTTTCCTTTAGAGTTGCTGCTTCTGCTCCAAGTGCTGATTGGCAGCAATGGGATTCTGATGTTTTCTCTGACACCCTGACTAACGGAACTGCGAATACCTACAGTATTTGGAGAAGAAAGACTGCCACCGCCCCTTCTGCACCAACCTATAATCTGGTTGACCTGAAGGGATCATTCGGTGCTAGGGATTTCAGTACCAATGTTGACCTTCAAGAGATGACCGATGCTCAGACGCAGATATCATCTTTGCGCGCGATCGAGTACGCAAGAAAGAATGCTGGCATCGGTGACTACTTGTTTCTTCCTGCGGGACAAACTCCTTCTAGTAATGGAGAGACTGGAACTTGGGTTGCCCGAGGCACAGCAGTAGACACGAGAAACACAACAGAAGATCAACAATACGCTGGGCAATATACTGGAGTCGCACAGTACTCTAATCAATATGAAGGTGTTAGAAGTTTTACAGGGCAGTATACAAGTGCTGATACGAACTTCGCCAGTGCCGAAGCGCAATTTGCTGGTAACGTAACATCGAACTTCAATATCACATCTCAGTTCACCAGCGCCGAAGCGCAATTTGCTGGTAACGTAACATCGAACTTCAATGTAACGTCTCAGTTTACCAGTGCCGATACGAACTTCACCAGTGCAGTAACAAACTTTGCAGGTACTCGTCAGTTTGAAGGTGTGCGTGATGTTAACTCTGTAGTTGTCACACCTGGACAGTTCAGCGTAACAACAAACTTCACCAGCGCTTCTGTAAACTTTGCAGGTACTCGTCAGTTTGAAGGTGTGCGTGATGTTAACTCTGTAGTTGTCACACCTGGACAGTTCAGCGTAACAACAAACTTCGCCGGTGCCGAAGCACAATTTGCTGGCGTCGTCGACATTCTCAGAATAACCACATCTCAGTTCACCAGCGCCGCTACGAACTTCACCAGTGCCACCGCGCAATTTGCTGGCAACGTCGCCCAGAACTTCAATATCACATCTCAGTTCACCAGCGCCGATACGAACTTCACCAGTGCCGCAACAAACTTTGGAGGTGCTCGTGCGTTTGCTGGTACAAGACCAGCGCAGTTCGCTGGACCTCGTGGCGCCAACTTTTTAGGTAACCTCAATTACTTGGGCAGTCGCCCCGCTAACTTTGCGGGTGTAAGACCCGTGCAGTATACTGGTACAAGGCAGTTTGCTGGTCCGCGTGATTTTGCCTTTGCTGGAAGCAGACCTACAAACTTTACTGGTACTCGCCAGTTTGCTGGTCCGCGAAATTTTCCCTTTGCTGGAAGCAGACCTACAAACTTCGCTGGTACGCGAACGGTCAACGCACCATACATTGGTGTTCGTGGGTTCGGTAAAGCAGAACCAGTACCAGGTCTTTTCACAGGTCCAGCGGTGGTGTCGCAAAACTTCGCTGGCAATGCTAACGCCTCGTTTACTGGTCCAAGAAATCAACAGTTCACTGGCGCTGCACAAAACTTCGCTGGCAATGCTAACGCCTCGTTTACTGGTCCAAGAAATCAACAGTTCACTGGCGCTGCACAAAACTTCGGTGGTAACGTAGCACAAAACTTCGCTGGTGCTGTAGCACAAAACTTCGCTAACCCTACGAACTTCCTCGGTGTCCGTGATGCAAACTTTGCAGGTAACGCAGGACAACAGTTCACTGGTCCAAGGCAGTTCGCAGGTACGCGACAGTTCGCAGGTACGCGACAGTTCGAAGGTATTAGATCATTTGCTGGAAGCAGACCTGCACAATTTGCAGGAACCCGTCAGTTCGCTGGTACGCGACAGTTCGAAGGCAGCAGGACATTCGCCGGCACCAGACCTGTGCAGTATGCTGGTATAAGACAGTTCGAAGGTATTAGAACATTTGCAGGAACCAGAACTACAAACTTCCTTGGACCTCGTACGTTCAACTTCACCAGTGCCGATACAAACTTCGCTGGTACTCGTCAGTTCGAAGGTATTAGAACATTTGCAGGAACCAGAACTACAAACTTCCTTGGACCTCGTACGTTCAACTTCACCAGTGCCGATATACAGTTTGCTGGTACAAGGCAGTTCGCAGGTACGCGACAGTTCGAAGGTATTAGAACGTTTGAGGGAGTCAGACCTGCTCAGTTTGCTGGCACAAGACAGTTCGAGGGTATTAGATCATTTGAAGGAGTCAGACCTGCACAGTTCGCTGGCACAAGGCAGTTTGCTGGAACTCGCCAATTTGAGGGGGTTCGCTCATTCACCGGACAGTATGCCGGACAACGTGATGCACCACTACAATACACTGGACAGTATACAGGCGAAACCTTGATCGCAACACCACAAACAATTGAGACATACACTCTCTATTGCAGAATATCTGCATCTTAAAAATGCATATATAATGTATTGCTTGACTTTTGACGTTAATTATAGGAGAATATTACTATGGCAGAAAATACTAGACAGTGGCGAGATAATGCCTTTTGGCACAATTCACAGAAGGACACAGCAGAAGCAATCCTTCTGATCACAGACGATGCTGGGAGAGAGATCTCTCAAGTCCTCACTGTTCGCAAATTAGATTCCAACGGCAACGAAAACCCAGACTTTATCGAGTTACTCGAGCAAGTTGGTGTAGAGGTCATCGACGCTAATACCGAAGAACGCGCAAGCACAAAGGCGCGTGAGAAGGAAGAAGAATCTCAAAGGCGAAAGGCAGAAGACCAAGCGAAAGAACTTGAGAAGTTATTTGACTCGAAGATTAAGATACTTGAGATCGAACAAATTGCTAACACAACGAACAAAGAGTTGAAGAGCAAGTTGCGCCGTTCAAAGAATGTGATAGAGTTGAACCTATACGCACAACTAATTATGATGGAAGAACTTGGACTGGGGTTTGTAACACATGAGTCAACCGACTAAAGGTTATCTCTTGGTCGCGTCGAGAGACCCGATCTACTATTCTTGGGCATGTAACCTGATGGGCGGCATCAAGGATTATTATCCTGATGCAAAAGTTTGCTTGGTAACCGAACAACGGTTTGTCGATGCAAGAGCAGACGAAGCAGATCATCTGGTCATCTGTGACGACCATTACCGCGCTAAACTCTGGGGACTAACCCAAACTCCTTTTGACATAACCTTCTACTTGGACGCTGATATGGAAATTATCGGCGAGGGTATTGAAGAGGTTTTCGACGAACTCGGCGACAACGATATGATGTTCACTGGGTTACCAAAAGACCGATGGTATGTCTTCATGGAGACTGAATTCCCTGGAGGAACTTTCGAGTTGTGTGGCGCAGTTTGTCTTTATAGAAAGACAGAAAAGACCATGCAGTTTATGCAAGACTGGTATGACTATTATGTGAAGCAATATGCCAACACATGGTGGCCAACAAATGCTCTTGGTGAACCAGACGAAGAAAACTATCCAAGAAAGTCTTTGAGTCGTTGGGATCAATTCACTCTCTGGTGGTTGACTAACAAAGAAGAAAAATATCAAGATCTGAAGGTCGCGGTCTTCGAGAATGACCTCAGATGGAACTACTGGTCCACGCTTGATCGGATTAAAACTCCTATGCCAGAGAACACAGTACTTCTCCATTTGTCATGTAACGCAACAAGGAAGATTTCGGATATTGAATTATGATATTTAAGCATGGTATGAACGATGTGAAACTCGTCAATGAAGAATTGAAGGGTATCCTAGATCAGATCTCCACCCTCGTTCATAAAGTAGAAATAGACAAAGTGCGACAAATACCCATAGATGAATCTGCTGACGAGTGGTGCAGTGAATCGTACAGAAAGCACATAATGCAGAAAGGTGCGAGTCACAAGGGATATCCCGAAATGCTTTGTGGCGCATCTCTCGAGTACGGTAAGTTTATCTATGAGGGAGAGGATAGACTTGAGTTAATAGAAGAATCCGAGAGGTTAATCACAGAACTCTGTGGTTGGTCGGGTGCACATAATCGTGCCCTGACTGCGATCTATCCTCCAGGTGGTTTTATAAGTTGGCACAATAATGCCAACGCATGGGGATATAATGTCCTGTTCACTTGGTCGCAAGAAGGCGATGGTCAGTGGGAGCATATCGAACCGACTACTGGCGAGCACATCATAATACCAGACGTGAAAGGTTGGCAGTGTAAGTTTGGTTACTATGGAAGTTACAGTGAACCAGATAAGTTATTATATCACGCTGCAAGAACTAACTGCCTGAGAACCACAGTCGCCTTTATGTTCAATGGTGACGAACGTGGCAAAAGAATGGCAGAAATGTTAATCGAGGAAATTCAAACTGCCTAAATAGAGGAGAATAATTCCAATAATAGGAACTCCTCTTGTCGTCATCTGCACAAACATTTACGTATGTAGTATCAGACTACGTTGCCGACGGTTACGTCCATGAGCAACACGTACTCGTTATCGTGCTCGAGACACAGTCCTCCACTGTGTCTGGCGCTGCCTCCAGAACGTTCTTTGTCACTGGTGAACTAACTACAGACTCACCTACTGTAAACGGTCTTGCTGAACGAATTATCGTTGGTTCTGGTGATCTGCACGATGACGAATCTGTCATCGTCGATGTTGCGGGAGACGGGGAACGTAATGTTGTAACTGTTGTTGCAGCAGCAGAAGTAGATACTCCTTCACTGGTTGTTGGTGCTGCTTCCGTTGCTCGAACTGCCTCTGGTGCCCTTGAGACTGGCGTCTCCTCTGCTTCCGGTGTCGCTGAACGCGAAGTTGTAGTTGAGTCTGGCGTTGAGCAAGGCGACACTTCTGATGTAACTGGTATTGCAGAACGCACTGTTGTAGTTGAGTCTGGCGTTGAGCAAGTCGATAGTTCCGAAGTTGTGGGTCAAGCAGGACGAAGGGTCAGCACAATTGAGGCAGACCTCACCGCTGAAGAAGTCGGTGTTGTAGTCGTAGCAGGTGACGCCGAACGTAAGGTCGTCACCCAAGTCTCTGCTATCATCGTTGACGATGCCTCCGAAGTTGACGCTAATGTTGATCGTACAGTAACTGGCATTGAAGGTGCACCGAACGCACAAGACGCTTCTTTGTCTGGTCTTGCTGAACGAATTATTACCGCCACAGGCACCCTAGAAGTCGTTGACAACTCTGATGTGGTCGCTTCCGTTGGTCGTGTTGTTGGTGCCGACGGAGAACTCGTCGATGGCACCTCAACTGTCGGTGGTGTGGCAGAGCGTGAAATTACCGCTGTTGGTACTCTGGTTGACGGAGAGTCCTCTACCTCTGGTGTGTCCGAACGAACTATCACCGCCCAAGGAGACTTGTCAGTAGATGTCTCTGTTGTTGATGGTGATGCACTAGCGATTGGACTGACCGAGGGTGAACTTGTCGTCGACCCATCTACTGTAAACGGCGTTGCCGAACGAGTAATAACACTCGATGCAGGAGACTTAACAACAGACACATCAATTATCTCTGGCGTTGCTGAACGTGAGGTTGAGAACAACGAACTCGCCCAAGCACTCAAACCTACTGACAACAACGAAGTAACAGGTGTCGCTGAACGTACAGTAGTAGACATAGAAACCACCCTTGATACTGGTGCTTCTACCCTTGCTGGCGTAGCAGAAACAATAATCGTTTCTGAGGAAGCGACTCTTGACACCGATACTTCTATAGTCGTTGGATCTGGCGATCGCATAGTTGACGCTGAAGGTGCAATTGTTGACCAAGATGTTGTGGTTGCTGGTGTTGCTGAACGTGAGGTTGAGAACAACGAAATAACCCATGCAATTGGCGCAGGGGTCTCTGATGTAGAAGGTGTCGCCGAACGGATTATTGTTTCCGAGGAAGCAACTCTTGTCACCGAACAGTCTGACCTCGTTGGTGTCTCTGAACTGATTATTGTTTCTGAGGAAGCAACGCTTGACACTGACACCAGCATTGTTGTTGGTTCTGGCGCTCGCCAGATCGATGCCTCTGGTGCTATCGCTACTGATGCTTCTGTAGTCGCTGGAGTCGCAGAGCGTGAAGTAACTGCCACTGGTATCTCTTCTGACCTTATTAGACCATCAACTGGATCCTATGTAAGTTATGTCGGGTATGACATACTCATCTCGGCGACAGGAACACCGGAGTATAACGGGTTATACTACTACACTGGTGTCACGAAGTCTATTGACGAATTCGGAACCCCGAATGCCCTACGCTTCCAAGACGACAACAACTACCTCGTATATGAACGACTAAATGGCGGCGGCAATTACGATCACATAATATACTCCTTCGTCGACCAACGATGGGTTCTTTCGCATGACGACGAAGGAAGCATCACTGTCCACAATGATGGAGATCTGGTTACAGGAAGTCAAGTAATCGATGGTGGCACTGGTAGGATTTTTGAAACCTCTACCACCTTTCCTGTCTTTATCTCTGGTGTCGCCGAGCGAACTGTCGTCGCCGAAGGCACAATTGAAACCGAACAGTCTGACCTTGTTGGTGTCGCTGAACGTATCATCGTCGCCGAAGGCACTATTGTAACCGAACAGTCTGACCTCGTTGGTGTTGCTGAACGAATTATTGTTTCTGAGGAAGCGACTCTTGACACCGACACCAGTACTGTTGTTGGTTCTAGTGGACGTATCGTTGACGCTGAAGGTGCACTTGTTGACCAAGATGTTGTGGTTGCTGGTGTCTCTGAACGTATTATCATTGGTTCGGGCGACCTACACGATGAAGAATCTGCTGTTTCGGTTGTAGCAGGAGACGGTGAACGTAATGTTGTAACCGTTGTTGCAGCAGCAGAAGTAGATACTCCTGCACTGGTTGTTGGTGTTGCTGAACGTACTGTCGTTTCCGTTGAAGCGACAATCGACACAGATACCAGTACCGTTGTTGGTTCTAGTGGACGCTTGATTGATGGACAAGGCACACTTGCCGACCAAGGTGCTGTTGTTACTGGTGTCGCTGAACGTGAGGTTGAAGGCAACGAATTAAATCAGGCACTGACTGTAACAGACACCCAAGTTTCTGGTGCTGCTGAACGTATTATCGTCGCCGAAGGCACGATTGTAACCGAACAGTCTGACCTCGTTGGTGTTGCTGAACGTATAATCGTTGCAGAAGATATAGTACTCGACGAAACAGGAACCAGCATTGTTGTTGGTTCTAGTGGACGCTTGATTGATGGACAAGGCACACTTGCCGACCAAGGTGCTGTTGTTACTGGTGTCGCTGAACGTGAGGTTGAAGACAATGAACTCACTCAGGCGCTGACTGTAACAGATGCTCAAGTCGATGGTGTTGTTGAACGTACTGTTGTTCTTGACTCCGGTGTTGAGCAAGTTGATGCTTCTGACCTCGTTGGTGTTGCTGAACGTATTATCATTGGTTCTGGTGATCTGCAAGATGACGAATCTGTCATCGTCGATGTTGCGGGTGCCGCCGAACGTAGTGTTGTAACTGTTGTTGCAGCAGCAGTAGATACTCCTGCACTGGTTTCTGGTGTTGCTGAACGTACTGTCGTTCTTGAATCTGGTATCGAGCAAGTTAATGCTTCTGACGTTGACGGTGTTGCTGAACGTACTGTCGTTTCTGAGGAAGCGACTCTTGACACAGATACCAGTACCGTTGATGGTTCCAGTGGGCGTATCGTTGACGCTGACGGCGTACTTGTTGACCAAGATGTTGTGGTTGCTGGTGTTGCTGAACGTATTATTGTTTCTGAGGAAGCAACTCTTGACAACGAACAGTCTGACGTCGATGGTGTTTCTGAACGCAATATAGTTCTTGAATCTGGTATTGAGCAAGTTGGTTCTTCTGATGCCAACGGTGTTGCTGAACGTATTATCGTTTCTGAGTCGACCGATCTGGTCGTTGACGGTAATAGCGAAGTCAATGTATCGGTATCAAGAACCATTGATGGTTCGGGCGACCTACACGATGAAGAATCTGCTGTTTCGGTTGTAGCAGGAGACGGTGAACGAGAGATTGTCTCTATCGTCGTTTCTGCTGAGTCAGGCGACAACTTGGTCGATGGTGACGGTGTTAGAACTTCTAACCTCCTCGAAGGCACACCGCAAGCACAAACCTCTACCACCAATGGTGTAGCAGAACGAATTATTGTACTCGAAGATGGCATCGAACAAGTCGATGTGCCTGTTGTCTCTGGTGTTGCTGATCGATTAATTGGTGTCGAGGGTGTACTCGTCTCTACACAGTCCACCCTTGCTGGTATCGCCGAGAGGATAATTGAGCAGAACGAACAAACTTCTGCCCTCGTAACCTCTGTTTCTGACGTCGATGGTGTTGCTGAACGTATTGTAGTTCTTCAATCTGGAATCGAACAAGTTGATGCTTCGGATGTAAACGGTGTCGGTGAAAGCATAACCGTTGTTGAATCTGGAATCGAGCAAGTTGATGCTTCTAACGTTGACGGTGTTGCTGAACGTGTAATAGTTCTTGAATCCGGTATTGAACAAGGCGATGTTTCTGAAGTCGATGGTCTTTCTGAACGTAAGGTAAACGCTGAAGGCACCATTGGTTCTGCGCAGTCTACCCTTACAGGCGTAGCAGAGCGCGAAGTTGAGAACAACGAATTAAATCAGGCACTGACTGTAACAGATACTCAAGTCTCTGGTGTTGCTGAACGTACTGTCGTTCTTGACTCCGGTATCGAGCAAGTTGATGCTTCTGACGTTGACGGTGTTGCTGAACGTACTGTCGTTCTTGACTCCGGTATCGAGCAAGTTGATGCTTCTGACGTTGATGGTGTCGCTGAACGTATAGTCGTTTCCGTTGAAGCGACACTCGACACAGATACCAGTACCGTTGTTGGTTCTAGTGCACGTATCGTTGTCTCGGCACATGAAGGTGCACTTGTTGCCCAAGGTGCTGTTGTTACTGGTGTCGCTGAACGTGAGGTTGAAGACAACGAATTAAATCAGGCACTGACTGTAACAGACGCTGAAGTTGATGGTGTTGCTGAACGAATTATTGTTACCGAGAGTGCGACTCTAGTCACGGAAGATTCCGGTATAACTTCACAGGCGAATAGGGGAGACTTGACTGATCCTGTCTCCTTGGTTGTAACAGATGCTCAAGTCGATGGTGTCGCTGAACGTGTCATCGTTCTTGAATCTGGTATCGAGCAAGTTAATGCTTCTGACGTTGATGGTGTCTCTGGGCGTGATGTAAACGCTGAAGGCATTATTGTCGCTGAACAGTCCGACCTCGTCAGCACCGCAGAACGTATTATCGAACAAAACGGTCAAACCGCTGCACTAAGACCTACTGATAATAACTTCGTTGCTGGTGCAGCGGAACGAGAGATAACTGCCACTGGCGCCGAGCAAGTTTCTGCCTCCGAAGTTGATGGGCAGGGATCTCGTTTGTCCGCTGGTAACGGATCTCTTGAGGATTCTACTTCTACAGTTGACGGAACCGCTGAACGTATTGTTGTATCTGAGTCAGGCACGTTGGTCACGGACAACGCTTCTGTGTTTTCTGTCATCGAGCGTACCATTTCTTCTGTTGAAGCAGACCTAACTGCTGATGAAGTGGGCGTTGTTGTAGTTGCCGGCGACGCCGAGCGAGTAGTTGTTACTCTGGTTTCTGGTATCACAGTTGATGATTCTTCAGAAGTTGATGCCGTGGGCGAACGTATAGTCAACGGAAAGGAAGTGAACGTTCTATCAGACGCGTCTATCATCTCTGGTGTCGCTGAACGTATTGTTGTTTCTGAACAGACTTCCCTTGAGTCCCAACAATCTTCTGTCGTTGCCGACGCTGAACGTATTGTCACACAGGTAGGCACCGCAGAGTTACAACTGAATGAATCTAATGTTGATGGTGTCTCTGAACGAGAGATCAGAACATCGGTTGATCTGGACACAACAGAATCTATTATTGATGTTACCGCTAATCGTGGTCGAGTATCTTCTCCTGAACTCGAGACCTCTGCTCCTGAAGTAGAAGGTCTTGCTGAGCGCAGTGTAGTTCTTGAATCTGGTATCGAACAAGGCGATGTTTCTGAAGTCGACGGCGTTGGTGTACATACTGTCGTTCTTTCAATCTCTGTAGAAGCACAGTCTTCTACCACCACAGGCGTGGCAGAACGTGAAGTTGAGACAAACCAATTAAATCAGGCACTGACTGTAACAGACACCCAAGTTTCTGGTGCTGCTGAACGCATTGTAGTTCTTGAATCTGGTATCGAGCAAGTTGATGCTTCTGACGTTGATGGTGTCTCTAGTCGTTTGGTAACTGCTGAAGGCACATTGACTGTCACTGACTGTATTTCTGTTGGAGTTGCCGAGCGTATAATAACTTCTCACGAGATAAACAACGGCGTGCCTGTTGTCACTCTCGAGGCAGAGAACTGCGCGGTCGTTGCCGTAGGCAAGAGGAATATTGTATCAATATCTGCTGACCTCAAGGTAGACGAAAGCAAAGTAGTTTTCGACATTGATATCTTGGATGATGCTGCGTTAGTACCTCTAATCAGAAGTTACGCCCTCCGCAAACCTCGTCAGAGAGTTATTATATCTAGAAAGGCACCTTTACAGAGGTTTACTTCTCAATCGAAAGCAACAAGAGAAATATCTATCCGTGTAGGAACGGTGTTTAAAGAAGACTAAATAGAATCAGATTAAATTAGGAAACTACCATGGCACAATACGAAGATTTAGAAGTCGATCAGGGTTCAGACGCAAAGTGGCGCGTCAAGTTGCTCGACGCTGATGGTACAACAAGAGACCTCACAGACTACAGTGTTCGGGGAAGTGTTAATAGGAACTATGATGCCGACTCTAGCGAATCATTGTCATTCTTCACCAGTATTATACAACCATCAACCGATGGTGTATTTGAATTTCGTTTAACTAACACCCAAACAGACAGCATGACCTCTAGGCGTTATGTGTACGACTTGGAGATCGAATATATAGATCTAGACAGCGCAACTATTGTAGAGCGCGTTCTTGAAGGTAATTTGATGTTATCTAAATCAGTTACAAAGTTTTCTTGAGATTCAAAGGAGTATAAATAATGGGTATAAGAACAAAGGGCGGTCTCGGTAAACTCTCCGGCACCGCTACAATAATCCGTAAGGATGGCACACGGGAAGAAGTCCCGTTCACATCAAAGGCGTCTAAAACCGCTGTTGATAAACTGATCGCTGCGCGTGCAGCAAAAAAACCAAAGTAAATAACTCTTTAGGAGAATTAAAATGGCAGTAACTCACCCAACAGATGTCCGCAATGGTATTGCTGATCTCGTTGTAGACCTCATCGACGCTGGCGGTGCTGGAACAATTGTCTTCCAAGACGGTAGTTCTGGTGACTCTGACGTTGCAACATTAACTTTTAGCGCAACTGCCTTTGGTGCTGCTGCGAGTGGTATTGCCACTGCTGCTGCTATCACTGACGACACCGATTGTAATGCAGGAACTGTATCAAAGTTCACTGTATTCTCTGGCGCTGGCGATTCTTGCTTTACTGGTAGCGTAACAGCAACTGGTGGTGGCGGCGACATTATCTTGTCTTCTGTTGCAATCGGTTCTGGCGATACCATTAGCATCTCTTCGTTGACTTACGAAGCACCAAACTGATTAGAGTTGAGTTATTTGCTCATTGGGGGAGAATCCTCTCCCCCTTCTCTAATCACAAGCAGTTATGAATGTTATTTTTGACATCAAGGAATAAGGTGTAATGGCCACGCTCACATTGAGAAACACCAAAGGTTCTGCTCTAACTTTCGATGAGTTAGACTCGAACTTTCAGGCACTTGATTCTGACATAACTACGATCAACAACACATTGAGTTCAGGCGTAGGTCTTGGTGCCGACTCTGTTAACTCTCTCATTGATGCTCGCATCGACTCCGACGACTTCGTTGACCTGACCACCGTTCAAACTATAACTGGTGCAAAGACTTTCAACGGGGGCATCACAGTTAGCAGTGGTCTCATTGCTAACAGTCTAACATACCCAACCGCTGACGGTAACACAGGAGAGTTCCTGAAGACCGATGGTGCGGGTAATCTAACTTTTGACGCTGTAACGGCATCATCTTCATACGACTCTGCAAAGGTTCAAGGTCAGATCGACTCTGACTTCGGTACAAGAACCACAGCAGAACTCACTGAGTTGACCAACCTTTATTACACTGACGCACGTGCTCGTGCCGCAATCAGTGTCATAGGCGACTTGTCTTATAACTCTGGTACTGGTGTAATCTCTTATACTGATAGTGCTCAACACACTTCCTCTGAGATTCGAGGAATGTTTTCTGGTTCTGGAGACATATCATACAACTCCACTACTGGCGATATCGGTGTCACCACATACAAGACAGCAGACTTCACCACTGACTTTGCCGCTGAGTCTATCTTCAACCTGAGCGATGTCACCTCTGGCACTGTTGTGACTAACCTGAACGCTGATAAGGTCGACGGGTTCAATGGTATAGCAGTTTATGACCGCAATGGTACTCTTCTGAACTGATGTAATGTTCAAGTTCATAACCAGTGAATGGGACGAATATGCCGAGAGTTTCATGCGGAAACAAGGAAGGCATCGTCGAGCGACAGGAAAACATTACTTCGCCGCTGACTGTAACGGTAAACCTTGCTGGATAATCAGCATCCCTCGGATTAGAATCGGATATGTTCCTGGCCAACGCTGGGCAGAGATAAACACCTTCTCCGATTTAAACGTACCCTTCCAAGAAACATCCCTGACTCACAGACAAAGACGCGCATGCAGACACGTTGGTCTTTACCTTGGGTTGTCTTGGGCATTTAACACAATGAACGTCGATGGAATATATGGTAGGATTGAGGAGAACAACGAGAAAGTTATAAACTTCATGCTTGGTGTTGCTCCCGTTATGATACCAACAGAAGAGTATGCGTTTGATGGCGTTAGGTTCTATCAATGGCGGTACACAAGGCAAGAGTTTTGGCAAAGTGACTTCTATAAGAATGCACTGAAGGCAGTGCAACATCTGTGATAAAATTTGTTACAAGTCAATGGGATGACCGCGCCGATCAATTTATGAGTCAGCAAGGCAAGTGGCGAAATGCTAAGGGCACCGAATACTGTGCTGGGGTTATATACAATCACGACATATTCATTATATACAGTAGTCCACGAACAAGGACAGACTTCGTAGAAGGCGAGCGTTGGAAAGAGGTCAATGTATTCTCTGACTGGAGAAAACTCTCCAAGAATACCAACCTAACAAAAGATCAGAAGCGAAAGGTTCGAAACTACCTGTTGTATCAGGGCATGAGTTGGGCGTTTAGGGAACCTGCCATATATGGTGTGTGGGGTAGAATATTCTCTGGTAACAAGGGAGTCAATGCGCTCGCTGGTCACTTTGCAAATAAACCCCTAATCTCAACTGGCAAGTATTCAGAAGCATCGGGAAATGAGTTCCTTGAGTGGAGATACACAAGAGAAGAATTTGTGACTGGACCCATACCACAACTTGCAAAAGATTCAGTGTACAATTTCTGAACGTATAAATAAAACTAAACTCTGTAAGGAAACCTACAATGGCAGTCATATCAACAAGGCAAGGACTGATCGACTATTGTCTACGTCGCCTCGGCGAACCAGTAGTTGAGATCAACGTCGACGAAGATCAGATAGAAGATAAGGTCGACGACGCCCTACAAGTATATCAAGAGTTTCATGGAGATGCAACACAGCGTGTATATTACGAGCACCAGTTGACGCAAACTGACATCGATAACAAGTACATCACTGTTCCTACTAACATCTTATATGTGACCAAGATGTTCCCTGTCAGCAGTGCTATCATTAACAGTTCTAACTTCTTCTCGTTCAACTACCAATTTGCCATGAGTGATATGGGCGTGAACGGAATGATCGGTGGAGGTGGACTGGCATACTACGAGCAAACTAAGCAGTATATGGAACTGATTGATATGAAGGTGAACGGTCTGCCTCTCATAACTTTCTCTCGCCGTTCAAACCGAGTGTACCTGTTTTCCGATATTGAAGACGGTGGGTTGACCGCTGGCAAGTACGTTGCACTTGAAGTTTACGAGACTATTGACCCAACTCAACACTCCGCTGTATACAACGATATGTTTATGAAAGACTTTACTACTGCGTTGATCAAAGAACAGTGGGGCATGAACATGTCCAAGTTTGAGGGTATGCAACTCCCAGGCGGTGTTACTATCTCCGGTCGTGCAATACTTGATGATGCTAAATCTGAGATTGAAACACTGCGTACAAGGTTGCGTGAAGAGCAAGAAATTCCTCCTTCGATGTTTATAGGTTGAACCATGGCAACTTCCCGTCATTTCCGTCACAACGTCCGATCCGAGCAGAACCTATATGAAGACTTGATTGTCGAGTCTTTAAAGTTCTATGGTCAGGACATATACTATCTTCCACGCGAAGTGGTTTCTCGTGATATGATCTTCAACGATGAGATCCTCTCGAGTTTCGAACACGCATACCGTGTCGAGGTTTATGTTGAGAACATAGAAGGTTTTGATGGTGATGGAGACCTATTCCAAAAGTTTGGTGTAGAGATACGTGATGCCGCAACTCTGATAATGTCGCGTCGCCGTTGGAACAACGAGATACGCAAGTATCAAGAAGGCACGGAAGTCGGTGAGAAGTATTATCGCCCACGTGAAGGCGACCTTATCCACCTACCACTTTCTGGTTCTACCTTCGAGATTATGAAGGTGGAGGACGAGAATCCGTTCTACCAGATCGGGCAGTTGCCGACATTCAGTATGCGATGTGAACTCTTTGAATTCACTAACGCAAGGTTCGACACTGGTGTCCCAGAGATCGACGACATCCCAGAGTTTGCTGCATACCAGTGGCAACTTACTATGGACTCTGCCTCGACTGGTTACCAAATTGGTGAAACAATTACTCAAACTTTCCCGACATACAACGTAACGGGCGAGGTCGTACACTGGCAAGACTCTGATCAATCAGAGGGTGGCAACATACTTCGTCTTGCCCATGTTGGTAACAACTCTGGGGACTACAAGGCATTCGCTAGCAACAAACTCATCGTCGGTGACACCTCGGGTGCCAAGGCATTTCCGACAGTTATACAAGAACTACAAGAGATACAACCAGCAAGTCCTGGCGGTGCAGATGGTAATGTGACTTCGTTTGATGTTTCTGCGCTTGAGTTCCTAGACTTCAGCGAGTCAAACCCATTCGGAGACATTAACTGATGTTTGGTACACACTTTTACAATGAACGGGTTCGTCGGTCGGTTGCTATCTTCGGGTCGATGTTTAACAACCTCTACATCATACGCAAGCATGGCGACACTGTCTATGACCAGATGAAAGTTCCTCTGGCGTATGCGCCTCAGCGCAAGTTCCTTGAGCGTATTGCAGAGATGAACAACGGAGAAGATAACGAGAGGCAACTCGCTATCAAGTTGCCGCGTATGTCTTTCGAGATTGTCAACATACAATACGACGCCCAGCGCCAGTTACCAAAAATGAATTCCTTTTGTAAACCTGGATCCGAATCTGGTAAAGGGCAAAAGTTCTACACAGCAACTCCATACATCATAACATTTGAGATGAGCATCTATGCCAAACAGCATGACGATGCCCTACAAGTAGTCGAGCAAATACTCCCATACTTCTCTCCCCAATATACTCTGTCGGTTAAACCAGTCGACGATGTTGATATTGTGGAAGACGTTCCGGTAATCCTTCAGTCAGTGACCTTTACTGACGACTTCGAGGGTGCTATGGAAGCGAGAAGGACTATCATATACACCCTTTCGTTTGATATGAAAGTTTCTTTCTACGGTCCAAAGGCAGCGGAAGGCGAACTTATTAATCGTATCGATATGGACCTCTATAACATGGATGTCAACGCAGCAGACTCGGATAAATACCTTGAGACGGTTAGGGTAGAAACTAACCCGCAACCAGTGAGTCCAGACTCTGACTACACTATAATTACTGATATACTTGATAGCGACCAATTTGTGCCACATGACTACACAACCACGTAAACCAGATTATTTCTTCCATGTTGAGGGAGTTACATTACCAGAAGAGTTGAGGGAAACCCTTATAGAGCAATCTAAAGCGAAGACTTCTCTGTTTCATTCATCGCAAGCAGCAAACCCTGAGATCATTTACCGTTTCGACATATCAAGGTCGGTAAGAGATGTGATGTATACAATCAACAAGATAGACTCCTGCCCTGCGGTGGAAGGTACGTCATACGTTCCGAACTGGAACACCCCTGAGTTGAAGATACTTTGGGATATGATCCACCCTGAAGCGCAACAGTACATAGCGTACATTATATTGCAGGGATCTCAACCTTATGGTTTCATGTCACCGCATAAAGATTGGGAGCATTTCAGGGAATACCGAAAGGCAGTAATGTTCCTACCCCTGACCCCATATGATGCTGAAGAATGGGCACCTCTGACATACTATAACGAAGCGGGGCACACAAAGGTTGCCGAGGTAGAGTGGTCTCCCTGTTATGTCGCTGATTCGCAGAAAGTTCACGGATACGAGAACAATAACAACTACAGGGCAAGTGCTGCTATTGCATTTACCTGTGGTGAAGCAACTATACATACTCTGTATGAACAAGGAAAGTTGATGGCATGAGTGACTCTGATAAAGACAACGATTTCGACTTCGCCCGAGAAACTCTATACGATATGATCTGTAAAGGTCGTGACGGTGTAGAGGAAATGTTCGAGGTTGCAAAGGCATCAGAACACCCAAGGGCATACGAGGTTCTTGCCAAACTGATTAAGGATACAGCAGACGTATCCAATCAACTGCTAACTCTTCAAAAGCAGAAAAAAGACTTGGACAAAGTAGACGCTCCAACAACTGCTGCACTTCCTCATGGTAATACAACTAACAATGTTTTCGTTGGTTCTACTACTGAATTGCAGAGAATGTTGAAAGATATTAATGAGAAGGAAGTGAGTTCTAATCATGACGCAATTGATCATAGACACGACGAAGAATAAATCTGATACATCATATCTCGGCAACCCACATATAAAACGCGATGGCGTCGAAGAAGATTGGACCCAAGAGAAAGTAGCAGAATATGCGAAGTGTATGGCAGACCCAGTACACTTCGCCAAAACGCACCTCAAGGTAATCAACCTTGATGACGGTCTAGTACCCTTTGACCTTTATCCATATCAGGAGAAGATGTTCGAGCACTTCAACTCGAACCGTTTCTCTGTCGTACTCGCCTGTCGTCAGTCTGGTAAGTCTATCTCCTCTGTTGCATACCTTCTCTGGTATGCTTTGTTTCATCCAGAAAAGAACGTCGCAATCGTAGCGAACAAACACGCCACATCAAAGGAAATGTTGGCGCGTATAACTTTAATGCTGGAGAACTTACCCTTCTACCTGCAACCTGGATGTAAAGCGGTAAACAAGAACAACATAGACTTCAGTAACAACTCAAAGATATTTGCTGCTGCTACCTCTGGATCTTCTATCCGTGGACAGTCGGTGAACCTACTTTTCTTGGACGAATTTGCATTCGTTCAAAACGCCGCAACCTTCTACACCTCGACTTATCCTGTAGTTTCTTCTGGTAAGGACACAAAGGTTATAATCACTTCTACTGCCAACGGTATCGGTAATCCGTTTCATAAGATCTGGGAAGGTGCTGTACAGAAAGTAAACGAGTATAAACCATTCCGCGTTGATTGGTGGGACGTTCCTGGCCGAGACGAAGCGTGGAAGGAACAGACCGTTGCAAACTCCTCGCAAATCCAGTTTGACCAAGAATTTGGTAACACGTTCTTTGGTACAGGTAACACGCTAATAAACCCAGAAGTTCTACTGAGTCTGGTTGCAAGTCGTCCAAAGAGGATACTTGAAGGTGGCGACCTGCTTATATACGACGAACCTCGTAAGGGGTCACAATACGTTATGTGTGTAGACGTGGCGAAGGGCAGAGGGCAGGATTACTCTACCTTCAATGTAATCGACATCAGCAGCAGACCCTTCAAACAGGTTGCCGTGTATCGTAACAACTTAATCTCTCCTCTCCTCTACCCAGACGTAATCTATAAATGGGCAACCTCGTACAACAAGGCATACGTTGTAATTGAATCCAACGATGCTGGTGCAGTAGTTTGTAACGGGATATACCACGAAATGGAATATGAGAATGTCCACATGGAGTCTATGGTTAAATCATCTGGCATCGGTGTGGAAATGACCCGAAGAACCAAGCGACTTGGTTGCTCAGGGTTCAAGGACTTAATGGAAGAGAAAAAACTTGACATCGTAGACGAAAACACTATACTAGAGATCTCTACGTTTGAATCTAAAGGTGCTTCCTATGAGGCATCAGACGGGAACCATGATGACTTGGTCATGAATATAGTCATGTTAGGTTATTTGGTGCAAACTACTTTCTTTGCAGAGATGACAGACATTGATGTGAAGAAGATGATGTTCGAAAGAAGAATGCAAGAGATCGAAGATGATGTTCCTCCCTTTGGATACCACTGCGATGGTGTAGAGGAGATATCATACGAGGACAAACTCGACCCTTGGAGCATGTACCATCAAGACTGACCTTGTAGATTCGATCTGGTATAAATATATGCATTGAACACTCTTCTGAGTGTCCTCCTTATAATGCATGCATATAATTTTTCGATCGAAAACGAGGAAATAAAAATGGCACTAACTACACCTTCTGTGTCTCCAGCAATCGTTGTCAAAGAAATCGACTTAACTGGTGTTGCACCAAACGTCGAAACTTCTTTGTCCGGTTTTGTGGGACAATTCAAGTGGGGACCAGTGAACGTACCTACTCGTGTTGAGAATGAAGGACAACTCGCTGCTCTGTTCGGCACTCCCGACCAGACTCGCGCTGTTGACTACTTCTCTGCTGCGCAGTATCTCCGTTACTCTGGAAACCTTATCGTAAACCGTCAAGTATCACAAGGCGCTGCCACCGACTCTGCGTATAACGCAACTATGTCTGGTGTCGGTACTCTGGTTGAGAACGAGCAATCTTTTGAGCGTTCAACTCCTTCTGACATGTTCGTTGCTAAGTACCCAGGCCAACTCGGTAACTCTCTTGCAGTTTCTATCTTTGCAATTGAATCCGGTGAATCTGCATCTTCTGCAACTACCATTTCTGAATTCAACTCTTGGGACTACGCTGGCAACTTTGATGGCACTCCAGGAACTTCTCAATGGGCACAGCAACAGGCAGGAACTGTAACTAACGACGAAGTACACGTTGCTGTTGTCGATAGTGATGGTCTTATCACTGGTACCAAGGGCACTGTACTTGAAGTGTTCCCATACGTATCTGTTGCAACTGGCGCAAAGACTGTTGATGGTGGAGACAACTTCATTAAGTCTGTCATCAACAACGGTTCTGAGTACCTTTGGTTCGGCGAGTTTGATTCAGTGAACATGGTTCACGGAGACAACTGGGGCACTGCTCCAAGTGGTACTTCTACTGACTACGCAACTAACCTTTCTTGGTCCAACGACTCTGCTCGTGGCGCTCTTGGTGGTGGTAATGACCACTCTGCGCTGGATCTCGGCGACTACGTTCTTGGTTTCGATAACTTCGAAGACAAGGATGAGATCGACGTTCAAATCCTGATTGCTCCAGGCATGACCACTGCTGACGATCAAGTGTCTGTTGTTGCTGACCTTGTCGGTATCGCTGGCGCTACTCGTAAGGATTGCGTTGTAGTAACTTCACCAAACCGCGCAGCGGTTGTTAATAACATCAACCCAGTGACAGATACTCTGAGCACTACTGACAGGTTCCCAAGTTCTAACTACCTGTTTGTTGATAACAACTTCCTCCGTGTTTACGATAAGTATAACGATAACTACATCTATGTTCCTGCTGCGTCCAGTACTGCTGGTCTCATGGCGGCAACCGATGCTGGTTTCGGTCCATGGTACTCTCCTGCTGGTGAGCGTCGTGGTGAATACTTCGGTGTAACTAACCTTTCTTACTCTCCTACAAAGGCAGAGCGTGACAGTCTGTACAAGAAGGGTGTAAACCCAATTGTCCAGTTCTCTGGTCGCGGTATCCTGTTGTTCGGAGACAAGACTAAGCAATCACGTCCATCTGCGTTTGATCGCATCAATGTACGTCGTTTGTTCCTCGCGGTTGAAAAATCAGTCGCTCTCGCTGCTCGCAACTTTATGTTCGAGTTTAACGATGAATTTACTCGCTCAGAAATGGTAGCGATCGTCGAACCACTGCTTCGCGGTATTCAAGCACAACGTGGTATTGAGGATTTCTTCGTTCAGTGTGACGAGAGAAACAACACTCCAGAAGTGATTGCTCGTAACGAACTGGTCGCGTCAATATTCATCAAACCTGCGTACTCAATTAACTTTATCACACTCAACTTCGTTGCTACTCGCTCTGGAATTGATTTTGAAGAAGTTATTGGTACTCTTTCGTAATCGAAGACATCTAAGGAGATATAACAATGGCAATTTTAAAAGTAGATGACTTCCGGTCAAAGTTGACAGGCGGCGGTGCTCGTTCGAACATGTTCTCAGTACTTGTGAACTTCCCAGGATATACTGGTGGTAACAAGGATCTGACTAACTTCATGTGTCGTGCTGCACAACTTCCTGCTTCAACCGTCAACCCTGTAGAAGTCCCATTCCGTGGGCGTATCGTTAAACTCGCTGGTGATCGTACCTTCGAACCATGGACAATAACCATCTATAACGATACAAACTTCGCAGTCCGTGACGCATTCGAAACTTGGATGGACGGGATGAACAGTCACCAGAAGAACGAAGGCGTTCAGGCAAATAACTCTGGTGTCACTTACACTTCCACTATGGAAGTACAGCAACTTGATCAAGTTGGAAACGCAGTTAAGAAGTATGAACTGAAGAACTGTTTCCCAACTAACGTATCGTCAATTGACCTCGATTACTCCCTAGCGGGTGAGATTGAGCAGTTCTCTGTTACGATCGAGTACGACTACTGGACAAACTCCAACACCAACTAAGGTTTGGAGAGTCTGTATAAGTAGTAGCAGGGGAGGGAAATCTCCCCTGCTTTTTTCACAATTATAGGAAACAAAAAATGGCAGTGTCAGTGTTCGGGTTCGAAATTAAAAGAGCAAAGAAGGACGAAGATGCGGTCCAACCAGTCAGCATGGGATCTGTTGTTGCCCCTACTGATGACGATGGCGCAGGATATGTCACTTCGCCCTCATTTCATTATGGAACGCACATGGACATATATGCTGATCTTCAAGTCAAAGATCAAGCAGACCTTATAAACAAATATCGCTCTTCTGCGACTCACCCAGAAGTCGATATGGCAATCGAAGAAATCGTCAATGAGGCGATTGTAATTCCTGACGACGAGAACGTAGTTGAGTTGAACCTCGACGCGGTCGAAGTCTCAAAGAATATCAAGAACAAAATTCACGAAGAGTTTCAAACTGTCCTAGACATGTTACTGTTTAATGAACGTGCTCATGATATGTTTCGTTCTTGGTACGTCGACGGACGCATGTACCACCACTTGGTAGTTGACAAGAACAATCTCAAACAGGGCATACAAGAAGTCCGTTATGTTGACTCCACCAAGATCCGTAAAGTTAAAAACGTCAAGAAGAAGACCGACCCAAACACAGGCATCTCTCTTGTAGATTCTGTTGAAGAATTCTACATCTACAATGAGAAACCAGTCTCTGATAAGAAGGGCAGTGCTTCGCATTCTCTTGACCCAAAGAACAACGCTGTACGTCTGAGCAACGACTCCGTCAGTTACATCACCTCTGGGTTACTTGATGAAAGTAGAAAGAAGGTTGTTTCCCATATCCACAAAGCACTGCGCCCAATCAACCAGTTGCGCATGATGGAAGACTCCTTGATCATCTACCGTCTGGCACGTGCACCAGAGCGTCGTATCTTCTATGTTGATACTGGCAACTTGCCGAAGGGTAAGGCAGACGCGATGGTAAACGACCTGATGACCCGTTACAGAAACAAACTGGTATATGACCAAGCGACTGGCGAACTAAAGGACTCACGTAAGCATATGTCTATGCTTGACGACTTCTGGTTACCTCGTCGTGAAGGCGGTCGTGGTACTGAGGTGTCAACACTTCCAGGCGGTCAGAACCTTGGCGAGATCGATGACGTTCGTTACTTCCAGCGTAAGGTATACCAAGCACTGAATGTGCCAGTATCTCGTCTTGAGCAAGAGCAAGCGTTCTCTCTGGGTCGTGCTACTGAAATCAACCGAGAAGAGATTAAGTTTCAGAAGTTTATATCTAGATTACGTTCTAGGTTTTCTAAACTGTTCTTCCATATCCTGCGACAAAACTTAGTGTTGAAGGGTGTAATCACTGATAGTGATTGGGAAGAGTTGTTCTCTAACCGTATCCGTGTAGAGTTCTATAAAGACAATCACTACACTGAACTCAAGGACGCAGAAGTACTGGCATCCAAACTCCAGACAATGGACCAAGCAGCACAGTACGTTGGTGATTACCTAAGCAAAGAGTGGGTAATGAAGAATATCTTCCGCTTCACTGAAGAAGAAATGGAGAAGATGAAAGAGCAAATAGATAAAGAAGTCGAGTCTGGTGATATGCCAGAAGACGATGAAGAAAACAACTCGTAATTAGGAGAAAATGATGAGTGATAATGAAACTGTAGATGTTGAAGTAATTACCCCTTCTATTGAAGACATGCTGGACGCCATTGCTGGTGGCAACGCTTTGGACTCGCAGAAGATGTTTGCCGACCTTATGTCAGCAAAGGTGTATGATGCCCTTGAAGCAGAGAAAGTTCGAGTTGCTGGTCAAGTCTTTAACGGCGAAACTGATCTAGAGGTTAGCGAAAAGGATCTAGAAGACGCCGCTGCTGAACTTGAAGCAGAAGTCGATGATTTCTCAATGGACGCATTGATAAGTGACTTGGACAATGAAACAGAAGTTGAAGAACCTGTTGCTGAAGTAGAGGTTGAAGAACCTGTCGCTGAGATTGACCTCGGGTCAGACGAAGAACACGAAGAAGTAGAAGATACTCTCGGGTTATACGGCGACGAAGAAGCAGAAGCAGACGTAGAAGAAATTCTTTCATCTGAAGAATAAATAAGGTATAAATAATAGTTATGAAAACCTTTTCAGAAATACGTAATAAGAAACCTGCCGGCAACCTTGTGCACAGCAAGAAGTACAAGCGAATCGGCACACAGGTCTACAAGACCCCTAAAGGGTTTACTGCGTATATTGACGGTGACCTTCTCGACACCTTCCGTTCTGAAAAGGATGCTATTAAATCAATCGAGACTGCTATCAAGGAACTGACATGAAACTGATTGCTGAATTCAACGAACAGAACGTACAGTGTATCGTTGAGAAAAATGAGCAAGGTGAAAAGTCTTATGTGATTGAAGGTGTGTTTGCTCAAGCAGAGCAAAAGAACCGGAATGGTCGTATCTATCCAAAGAAAACTATGGAGAGAGCGGTTAATAAGTATGTTGAAGAGCAGGTATCTAAGAATCGAGCGGTTGGCGAGTTGAACCACCCTGAAGGTCCAACAGTCAACCTCGACAAAGTTTCGCATCTCATCACTGATCTTCGTTTCGAAGGCAATGATGTGATCGGAAAGGCATCAATCCTTGATACTCCTATGGGTAAAATCGTAAAAGGTTTGCTTGAAGGCGGTGTCAACCTTGGTGTCTCAACTCGTGGTATGGGTAGTCTTGAGCAACGAGGCGGGTCCTCGTATGTCGGAGACGACTTTGTTTTAAGTACGGTTGATATCGTACAAGATCCATCTGCACCGAATGCTTTCGTTAATGGTATTATGGAAGGTGTAGACTGGGTCTGGAGCAAAGGAGTTCTGGTCGCTCAGGAAATATGTGAAGAACAAGAGACTGAAATCGTTACTCCTTCTGCAAAGGTATACTCGTATGCCGAGCAGACTCGTGAGTTCAAATCTTTCCTCTCTAATCTTAAAGAAACCCTTTAAATAAGGAGTCCTATTATGGATCAAGAGCAAAATGTGGAACTCGTTGATGCTGTCGCTGAAGGACATGACATGAAGAACGCTGAAGACCAATCTGTAGCTGCTACTGCTGCTGCCGCTGGTTCTACTTCTCAAGCACCTGCACGAACTGGTGATAAGAAGAACAGCGATCCGATGCCAAAGACTAAAGCAGGCATGATCAACGCAATGTATGGTAAGTTGAACAGTATGAAGAAGGCAGATCTGCAAGCTTCATACGGAAAAATGATGGGCGAAGACATCGAAGTTTCTGAAGAAGAAGTTGTTGCAGAAGACGCAGCATCTTACTCTGAAGAACTGGATGCGCTGGTCGAATCTGAAGCAACTCTTTCCGAAGAGTTCAAGCAAAAAACTGCTGTAATCTTTGAAGCGGCATTGAAGTCACAACTCGCTGAAGAAATTGAGCGAATTGAATCTACTTATGAAGAGCGTCTTGCTGAGGAAACTCAAGTACAGCGTTCAGAACTCGTTGAGAAAGTAGATTCCTACCTGAACTACGTGGTTGAGAACTGGATGGCAGACAACGCTGTTGCAATCCAGAACGGTTTACGTGCAGAGATCGCTGAGAACTTCATGGAGAATCTGAAAGGATTGTTCACTGAGTCTTACATCGATGTACCAGAATCTAAGGTTGACCTCGTTGATGATTTGGCAGAGCAAGTTGAGGAACTCGAAGAGGCACTTAACAAGACTACTGCTGATGCAATCGCTATGAGCGAAGAAGTTGAGACACTGCAACGTGCGGCAATCGTCGCTGAAGCAGTTTCTGATCTTGCTGAAACTCAGGCAGAGAAGTTTGAGAAACTTGTTGAAAGTGTAGAATTTGAAGACGCAGAAGTATTTGCATCTAAAGTCGCTACTGTCAAGGAATCATTCTTCGCCAAGCAAACAAACGCAACTGAAGAAGTAATCGCTGAAGAAACTGCTCCTGTAGCAATCTCTGAAGATACCTCTCCTTCAATGGAGCGTTACCTAACTGCAATTCGCAAAACTACTCGATAACCCATTAATTCAAGGAGAATATAAATGGAACTTAACTACGAATCACTGGTAGCCAAGTGGGCACCAGTACTGAACGAAGAAACTGCCGGACCGATCACTGATCAGTACCGTCGTAAAGTAACTGCTGCTGTTCTTGAATCTCAAGAGAAAGCAATGATCGCTGAAGGCGCTCAGTCACAATTCATGACTGAAACTGCTGCCAACGCTACTCCTGCTGCTGCTAACTGGGATCCAGTATTGATCTCATTAGTACGTCGTGCTATGCCTAACTTGATGGCATACGACGTTTGTGGTGTTCAACCAATGACTGGTCCTACTGGTTTGATCTTCGCTATGAAGAGCAAGTACAAGACTACTCGTGGTGGCGCTACTTCTGGCGACGAAGCACTGTTTGGTGAAGCAATCGCTCCATTCTCTGGTGACTCTTCTGTTACTCAATCTGGCGGACCTTCTGGTCTTGACGGACTGACTGACTCTAACGGTGACTCTTCAATTGACAACGACCGTACTGGTCCAACTGTCGGTGGCGGTATGCCAACTGCTGACGCTGAAGCACTCGGAAACACTGGAAGTGACTTCGCTGAGATGGGTTTCACTATCGAGAAAGCAGCTGTTGAAGCAAAGTCTCGTGCACTGAAGGCAGAGTACACTATCGAACTTGCTCAAGACCTGAAAGCAATCCACGGTCTGGAAGCAGAAGCAGAACTTGCTAACATCCTTTCTGTTGAAGTTCTTGCTGAAATCAACCGTGAAGTTATCCGTACTATCAACAGTCAAGCGAAGACTGGTGCCACTACTGCAAACACTGCTGTAAACGGTATCTTCGATCTGAGCACTGACGCTGATGGTCGTTGGTCGGTTGAGAAGTTCAAGGGTCTGTTGGTTCAACTTGATCGTGAAGCAAACACTATCGCGAAGGAAACTCGTCGTGGTAAGGGTAACGTTGCTATCGTCTCTTCTGACGTTGCTACTGCTCTTGTTGCTTCTGGCATGCTTGACTACACTCCAGCAATCTCTGCTAACTTGCAGGTAGATGACACTGGTAACACCTTCGCTGGTGTACTGAACGGTCGTATGCGCATCTACATCGATCCATATGCTGTTGCTGACTATGTAACTGTTGGATACAAGGGTACTAACCCATATGACGCAGGTGTTTTCTACTGCCCATACGTACCACTGCAAATGGTTCGCGCTGTTGGCGAGAATGACTTCCAACCACGTATCGGGTTTAAAACGCGATATGGTATGGCGTCTAACCCATTCGTTGGTGCTACTCCAGCAAATGGTCTTGCTGCTGCTAAGAGCAACCAGTACTACCGCATCATGCGCGTTGATAACCTGATGGTATCTGCGTAATTCGATGTAAGAATCCTGCTACCTAGGATCAAAACCCAAAAATAATAATAAGGGTTTATGGGGCGTCTCTTGAGACGCCCTTTTTTTATTCCCATTGTCTTTTCATCCTAAATAGAGTATAATAGAGGCATTCCACAGGAAAGTGCAATGAGTAATAGTTTAACATCAAACATCAATCTGTTTCAACCTACCGGATTCAAGGTGACTATTGACCGCAAGAACTTCGGCAACCTCGAGTTCTTTGTTCAGTCAGTCAACCATCCAGGCGCTTCAAACGCTGCTGTCGAGACTTCGTTCCGACGAGTCGCTGGTGTGCCAATGCCTGGGAATCAAATGCAGTATGGTGAGTTGACAATGGAAGTTCTTCTTGACGAAGACCTGAACTCATACACAGAGATGTACAACTGGTTGCTTCGGTTGGTCAACAACGAACAAGTAACGGCACGGGACAACTTTGCTGGAAAGACTTCCACCGTCCCGACCTTTGCTGACATCCACATCACTGCACTCACTTCCCACAACAACAAGAACAAAATCTTCAAGTACATTGATTGTGTTCCTGTTTCTGTTGGTGACATACGGTTTGAGGCACAGAACCAATCAGTTGAGTACGTCACTTTCCCTGCGAGTTTTAGGTTTTCTTATTTCGACATAGTGTGAGTTTTATATGGATTTAGATGGTATCCTTGCCCAATGGGCACAGGACTGTGAGATTGGCAATAAACTTGATGACGCTTCCCGTGATACTCCCAAGTTGCACGCCAAATACCTTGGTTACCACACCCAAGCAAAACTGCTCCTGAGTCGAGCAGAAAACAAACAACAGATTCTCCTCAAGAGCAAGTTCCTCTGGTACAACGGCAAAATGTCTGAAGAGGAAGTCAAGGCGCTCGGTTGGGATCCTGACCCCTTTGATGGGTTGAAGGTCATGAAAGGTGATATGTCGTATTACTATGACAGTGATCCAGAGATCCAGCAAAGCGAGTCGAAGATTGTGTACTATAAGACAATGGTAGACACCCTTCGAGAGATTATAGATAATCTAAAATGGAGACACCAAACGATTGCAAACGTAATCCGATGGCGTCAATTTGAAGCAGGATCATAACACAAAGGTTTATAAACTGAGTAATGGCAACTCTTACTGTCCAACTCCAGAACCACTCTATGATGGCAGTTTTATGCGAGCCAGGTGTTCGGCATGAACTTTCCGAGTACTTCTCGTTCATGGTCCCTGGAGCAAAGTTTATGCCTGCGTTCAAGCGCAAGCAGTGGGACGGTAAGATTCGCTTATTCAATAACCTGACTTGCGAGTTAAACGTAGGTCTGTACACCAAACTATGTAAGTTTGCTTCTGACCGCCACTACCACCTTCAATTAAAGCATAGTCCTTATGGACTCCCCAACGACCGCAACAAGGTGGATCATCAGAATTTGGTTTCTTCCCAAGCACTGTGGAAGATGCCTTTCGCTCCCCGCGACTACCAGTATGACGCAATCACCCATGGTATAGAGCGGAAGCGTTGTCTCCTGCTCTCTCCAACGGGTTCTGGTAAGTCGTTCATCATCTATAACCTTATGCGTTGGTACCTCGAGAACAACGATAAGGCAGTGCTCGTTGTGGTTCCGACCACATCCCTTGTAGAGCAAATGTACAAGGACTTCTCCGACTATGGTATGGACGTAGAGGAAGAAGTGCACAAGATCTACTCAGGTAAAGACAAGAAGACCAGCAAGAGAGTTATCGTAACCACTTGGCAGTCAGTGTATCGACTCGGAGCAGACTGGTTCGAGGCGTTCGGTTGTGTGTTCGGAGACGAATGCCACTTGTTCAAGGCAAAGTCCTTGTCTACTATGATGAACAAGTGTTCCGAGGCAGAGTATCGTTTCGGTACCACTGGTACACTGGACGGGACACAAGTGAACAAACTGGTACTTGAGGGACTATTCGGTCCAACCAAGCGTGTGACGTTTACTCGCGACCTACAGGACAAGGGTACGCTCGCTAAATTGAAGATAGACATGTTAATGCTTGACTATCCGAAGGAAGTGCGTAGAATTAACAAAGGTCGGACATATCAAGAAGAAGTAGACTTCCTCGTCGGACACGAACCAAGAAACAAGTTGATACGTAACATTTCGTTGACACAACAGGGCAACACGCTGGTGCTGTATCAGTATGTTGAGAAACACGGGGAAGTGCTATATAAGATGATCAAGGAGAAGCACGATCAAGTCTTCTATGTTCATGGTGGCACTGACGTTACAGACCGCGAAGCGATTCGTGGTATAGTAGAGGGATCTAATGGCGCAATTATCGTTGCTAGTCTTGGGACATTCAGTACTGGCATTAACATCCGCAATCTTCACAATATCGTTTTTGCTTCACCTTCGAAGTCTCAAGTCAAGGTTCTTCAGTCCATCGGAAGAGGACTGAGGAAAGCAGATAACGGGCAAGATACAAAGTTGTACGATCTGTCTGACGATCTAACTTATTCGGATGAAAAGAACTTCACCCTTAAGCACGCAGAAGAGAGGGTCAAGATGTACAACAGAGAAAAATTCGATTTTGAATTACACAAGGTGCACATATGAACATCGATCAAGATAAAATAGTACAGGTCAAGATAGTCACCGGACAGGAATTGCTGGCAGTCACTGTCGAGCAAGATGAAGAATCTTTCATCTGTAGTCACGTGCTCGATATGGTACCAGCAGAGTATGACGACGAAGACGAAATTCGTACATACTACATTCTCCGTCCGTTCCAATCATATTCAGATAATATGGAAAACATTATCTCAATAAACCCATTGACAGTAGTTGCAATATCTTCTCCTTCTGCCAAGGTTGTTGAGCAATATGTCTCTTCCCTTGAGACTATACAAGAAATGTTGGGCGCTTCCGAGGAAATAAGTGCAACTGGCGTTGAGGGTAATGTCCTCTCTTTCCCACCAAACAAGAAGTTGTTGACAGAAGACTAAAATTATAGTAGAATAGAGTCTTCTATTCGAGGATGTATTATGAAACCAAGTGAACGACCACATTATGTCAACAACGCTGAGTTCTCTCAAGCAGTTGTGGACTATGTCCAGACCGTGCGGGATGCTAAGGCAGATGATAAACCTGCCCCTATGATGCCGCGATATGTCGCCGAGTGTTTCTTGAAGATTGCCGAAGGGTTGTCTCACAAGTCTAACTTCGTGCGGTACACATACCGTGAAGAGATGGTGATGGATGCCGTTGAGAACTGCCTCCGAGCAGTTCAAAACTATGACATCGACGCAGCAACTCGTAAAGGTAAACCAAATGCTTTCGGGTACTTCACTCAGATCTCTTGGTATGCGTTTCTCCGACGTATCCAGAAAGAGAAGAAGCAGCAGGACGTGAAGTTGAAGTTCCTCGCTGAGTCTGGTCTTGAAGAGTTCATGGTTGACCCCAATGAAGACCCGCAAGTTGCAAAGGCAGTACAGTCCTTTGTAGATAACCTCCGTCGTCGTATTGATGATGTCAAAGACAAAGATACTAAAATCAAAGAATATAAAAAGAAACTCGGTAACAAGCGCACTGTGCGCGCAGACTCTGACCTTTCTGGATTCTTTGAGGAATAGACATTGAAGATTGCACTACTGAACGATACCCATTGTGGTATTCGTAATTCGTCCGACATATTCATCGATTACCAAGAACGCTTCTACAACGAAGTGTTCTTCCCTTACTTAAACGATCATGGTATCAAGAACATCGTCCACTTGGGTGATTACTATGAACACCGTCGGTACATTAACTTCAAGGCACTGAACAGCAATCGTAAAGTGTTCCTTGAGCGTCTACGTTCTGATGGTATCTCCATGGACATTATCCCTGGGAATCACGATACATATTTTAAGAACACAAACGAACTCAACTCGTTGAAAGAACTGCTTGGTCACTACATGAATGAAGTGAACATCGTCATGGAACCAAGCATCCTCGACTATGATGGTTTGAAGTTGGGTCTTGTTCCTTGGATATGTCAAGACAACGAGCAAGAGGTTAATGACTTCCTTGTCAACTGTAAGGCAGATGTCATAGGCGGTCACTTCGAATTGAACGGGTTTGACATGTTGCGTGGTGTACCTTGTACTCACGGTATGTCTACAGAAAACCTACGTCGTTTCGAACTTGTACTCTCTGGACACTACCACGTGAAGTCGAACCAAGAGAATATTCACTATCTCGGTTCTCAGATGGAGTTCTTCTGGAACGATGCGCACGATGATAAGTTCTTCCACATACTCGATACAGAGACACGGGAACTGTTACCTGTACATAATCCTCTGACTCTGTTCCAGAAAGTGTACTATGATGACACGAAGAATGACTATAGCGAGTTTGACACTTCTGTCTTTGATAAGAAGTTTGTGAAGGTAGTTGTGATCAACAAGTCTGACACGTTCACCTTCGACCGTTTCTTGGACCGCATTCAACAACGTGACATCTATGACCTAAAGATACAAGAGGACTTCTCTGAGTTCACTGGCGAGAATGTGAATGACGATGGACTGGAAATCGAGGACACCTCTACCCTTCTTGGTGCATACATTGATAACGTAGAGACTCTGTTGGACAAAGAAAGAATAAAGAATGAAGTTCTTGACTTGATGACTGAAGCACAGACATTGGAGGTCATGTGATGGGGTTGATAACCATTTATAGTATACCAAACTGTGGTTATTGTATGAAGGCAAAGTCTGTTGCAATAGAACTGGACAATCACAACAAGAACTTGGTTGATTGTAATGACCCAGATGCTGATATCAGCAGGGTCAAGCATTCACATACCTTCCCTCAGATTTGGGTCGACGATACCTTCCTTGGCGGGTACACTGAGTTTGTACAGTGGATACAGGATGAATCATTGTGATTAAGTTTAATATAATTCGATATAAGAACTTTCTCTCCACTGGAGACAATTGGACAGAGATTGCATTGAATAAATGTAACCATACGCTGATTGTTGGGCAGAATGGTGCTGGTAAGTCCACTATGCTTGACGCCATCTCCTATGGGTTGTTTGGTAGGTCTCACCGTAATATCAAAAAGGCGCAGTTAATCAACTCCATTAACAACAAAGGCATGCGGGTAGAAGTTGAGTTCGATATTGGTGCCAAATCATACAAAGTTGTTCGTGGACTGAAACCTGTTAAGTTCGAGATCTATGTTGACGGTAATATGATCAACCAGAACTCACATAACAAAGAGTACCAGAAAGTCCTCGAGCAAAACATACTGAAGTTGAATCACAAGACATTCCACCAAGTGGTTGTACTCGGTTCTTCTTCCTTCATCCCGTTCATGCAATTGTCTGCTGTGAACCGAAGGGACGTGATCGAAGACCTACTGGATATCGGTGTGTTCTCCAAGATGAACACTATCCTCAAAGAACGCAACTCTGTTCTACGAGAGAAGATCAACCAGATATACCACTCAATTGAAATCAATGAGACAAAGACTGAGGCGCAGAAGAAGTACATCCGCGATATGTCTAACATGAACTCCGTTGCCAAGAAACAGAAAGAGGAGAACATCGAAGAGGCAATGCGTGAAGTCGAGAGACTCGTGAAAGAGAACGCTGAATGTCAGACTCTGGCGTCGGAGATCAGTGAAGAGATTACCCCGAAGTTCAAAGAGGCAAACGAGATGCTCGCACAGTTGACCTCGTATGAATCTGAATTCAAAACCAAAATAAAAACTCTTGTGAAGGACACAAAGTTCTATGAGAACAACGACCACTGCCCGACGTGCGACCAAGACATCGGCGAAGAACTCAAGGAAAGTAAACTCGCCGAAGCAAGGAAGAAGGCATCAGAGTTACAATCTGGTGGTGTTAAGGTGCAATCTGAACGAGTCAAAGTCACAGAAACTCTCGAAGAATTGAACCAAAGACAACTGGTTGTTCAAGAGAATCTACAAAAAGTTCAAGTCAATATACAGACCATACAAACCCACAACTCCAATGCTGATAAGGCGAGAACAGAGATAGAGAATCTCTCTGACTCTCATTCTGACTTGTCCAAGGCGAACGATGAGTTCGATGTACTGACCAAGGAATATCACGCACTGATCGATAGTCGTAACAGTATGACAGACCAATCCGCGTACAACTCTGTTGTCTCTGAGATGTTGAAGGATACTGGTATCAAGACCAAGGTGATCAAGCAGTACCTGCCTGTCATCAATAAGATGGTCAATCAGTACCTGTCTATCCTTGACTTCTACGTGCACTTTGATCTTGATGAGAAGTTCGAAGAGACTATCCGTTCGCGTCACCGTGACTCGTTCTCGTATGACTCTTTCTCTGAAGGCGAGAAGCAGCGCATTGACTTGGCGCTTCTGTTCTCTTGGAGACAAGTTGCCAAGATGAAGAACTCTATCAGCACCAACCTGTTGATCCTAGACGAGACTTTCGACTCTTCTCTGGACGAAGCAGGGATTGATAACCTGATGAAGATTATCCACACCCTCGGCGACGACACAAACGTGTTCATTATCTCTCACAAAGGCGAGATGCTGGATGGTAAGTTCGAGTCCAAGATCGAGTTCGTCAAGAAGAAGAACTTCTCTACTATAAAATGACACAAGTCGTAGAACATTTTGTCGCCCAACCTGTCTGTGATCACCACAGTGATCGGATGGACGCGCACAAGAATTGCCCCGAAGTTGATATGGAAGATCTTCAGGCAGTTGGGGCATGGTCTTGGTATGGTCTACACTGGGACTTGCTCGAAGACTGTTGCGACAAGATGTCTGAACTGACTGGGTTGGACCTCCTTCCCTCTTATGATTACAGTCGCATCTACTCGACTGGTCATGTTCTCGTGCCACACAAAGACAGACCTTCGTGTGATGTTTCTGTCACTGTCAACCTCAAGAATGTGGGTCCAAAATGGGAGTTCTTTTGGACTGGTGGTTCTTTCGCAATGGACGAAGGCGATGCTGTTATCTATCGAGGTCCATTGATTCAGCATTGGCGCGAAGAGAACCCCGCTGACTTCACCTATCAGGTTTTTCTGCATTATGTGGATGCTAATGGTCCACACGCAGATCGCGCAAACGAGTACATGGACGACCGCCACCGATCGTCGGTCTCATACAAGGGCAACTAATGTATACACCAAAGAAGAAGCGTTATCCCGATCTACGTTCCCTGCATGCTGAGATGCTTTCAGCGAAACCCAAACAAAAGGTGTTGTCTTTCGATGGGATCAAGATAGTGACCAAGAAGGCAGAGTATACCATGTATGATGGAGAAGTTTATATAAAGGACTTGACATCAAAGTCTACATCAGTATAATGGTAGTATAGTGATTGAGGAATTGACATGGAACATGTAACGATTGGCGGTCGACCTTGGCAGAAGTTCAAGGGTGATGAGGGGCAAGACGTTTACGTCGCTCTGTTCACTGAAGACCAGTCAGAACTTCTTGGGCAGTATGCAACTGAAGACTCTTATGATATGGTCGTCGATTCAGATGCAGACTTCTACTTGCCTTCTGGTGGTATGGAAGAAGAACCACTGGACGAGGAGCGTATCGCGTTCAAATTCCGCAAAGGCGTCTTCACCCAAGAAGAACAGTTGGGTGCATATGAAGGTTTGTACGGTGCCGCTATTGAATCAAATAACCGTGGTCTAGCAGCAGGTCCAAGAGAGGACTCGCAAGGCAACCGTGACTGGGTGACTACATACCAATCGAATGTCCTTGGTTGGTATGAGCAAGGACAACCGCCAAACATTGACGGTTCCGATCCTCTCGCTGAGTTTGCTGCACAACAAGTAGACGACGAGATTCGTGGCGGTGTTTGGTTGCGCACTAAGGTTGAACCAGAGTTCGGATCGTACAAGGAGTTCTTTCCGATACTTGAAGCAAAGATAAAAGGGATGAGTCTTGAAGATGCTGCGTTATATGCTAAAGAAATTAGAATGGATTTTATTTCGGATACATCTTATGCTACTGCTATTTGGAGCGGTATTGCTGGTTTCTATGGTCGCTATCCTCGCATTCCTTACGGTAGGGCCACTGCATATACTGATCATCACCGAGAAACATTTGAGAAGTGCTATGCGTTTGCACGGAAGTTGGAACAAACTTTTAAAGAGTTACTTCCAGTCCGGCATCAACGCCAGCAAGAGTTTGCTGACAAGGTTGACCCGAAGTTCCTGATCGCCGAAGACACAACCTTCACTACCATCACTGTCAATACCACCAGCAAAGACCGCAATGCTCGCATGGCGTGTCACCGTGACGCTGGTTCTCTGAACGAAGGGTTCTCCAACCTGACGGTGATAAGTGACGGCAAGAAAGACTGGAAGGGTGGATACCTTGTCTGTCCCGAAGTCCGTGCTGCTATCAATGTGCGTCCAGGCGATCTACTGCTCGTTGACAACATGCGAGTCATTCACGGTAACACCCCGATTGAAGCACCTGACACTGGTGTGGATGATCTGCTGCGTATGTCCCTCGTGTTCTACTTCCGAGAGGACATGGCGAAGTTGGGCACTTGGGAATATGAGCACCTGCGCCGTGCCTACGTCGACTCTCGCCGCAAGAACGAAGAACACAAACTGTGGCGACCATATTGGAACGGAGTGTCGCCTTCTATGTGGGGTGAACAAGAGTGGTACGATTGGTTGACAGTTGAAGGTGGTGAGTCTATGGTCCGTCAATACCACCCTGAAGCATTTGAAGTTGCTGGATCACTAGAGGACTTCTTCTAATGTGTGGTGTACTTGCTGTTAGTATGAAAGGTGTCTCTGTTAGGGATCTGGAACAGATCAGGAACCTGTTTATACAATCTATGATCAGGGGCAAACATGCAACTGGAGTTACATACTATAAAAATGGCGAGTTACATACAATCAAAGAACCCATAACTGCTATGCAGTTTATGTCCAAGTACGACCCTCAAGACTTTGTAGATGAGAATGGAGATGTGACCCTCATCGGACACACTCGGTACTCAACGTCAGACCGCAAACACAACCAACCCTTCCAAGGTGATAAAATCTCCATTGCACACAACGGTGTTATCTCACAAGACCCAGAAGTTTGGGAGTATGAGACAGAGACACGTAATGACTCTGAGTTGATCTTGCGTTGTATAGAAAATGGTGACAACCCTGTCGAAGTCTACAAGAAACGCAGCATGGCATGTGTTGCTATTGAACTGGAAAATGGGTCTCCCTTCCTTCGCGCATGGCGTAACCGAGAAAGACCTTTATGGTACTTCAGCAAGTTGCGGAATGTAGTGTTTGCATCTACTTCTGACATACTGAAGCGTTCCGGTTTTGATGAATCACATACTCGGACTACTCCGTTGATCGAATATAACTGGCGCGGTGAATGTGTCCAAGATCAAAGTTCTTATGACCCAGAGTTGAAGGATCTGCAACCATGATTCGATACACGCAAGAACAAGTTGAGAAGTTGCTAGAGACACAACCAGAGGGCACGAATACAAAGTTCCTCAAGTCCTCGCACAACCTGTGGTTTAGGTTCAAGAACTACGTGAAGAACCCTCCATTTGTGTTAGAGGACGCTGGAGTACCTGTTGCTCTGGTGTTCATTACTTTCTCGCAACGGTCCAAGTATGCTAACCTGTACGAGATCGTCACCCTTGAGGGCAAGGAAGGTTGTGGATATGCTTCTGAGGTTTACTGGGAAGTTATGAAGGCAGCACACGAGGCGGGTATGGAGAGACTGAAGATGTCTTGTACTCCATCCTCTGTGACTTGGCACAAGCGCAACGGTACAATCTTCTGGGCAGTTGACCCTTCTGGTTCCCTGCGCGTCGACCAACCTCTGTTCCCTACCATACAAGAGCAACTCGCCTTCCGTGAGAGGGCAGTCAATGACCCATCAATCTCCCTGCCTGTCACAAAGGTTCTTGACAAACTGAAGGAAGAGGGCGTTGAGTCTCATGGGTTTGGGCAGAAGAAAATTGACAAGGTTGAAACTGCCATAAGTTCGGTCGGCGAATACTGGTTGCGCCATGCTCTATTTGAACCAACGCACTACTCGTTGGACGCTTTCCTGTGAGCGAAGAAACATTTATAAAGTGGTTTGGTCGAGGTCTTGAGATACAAGACGTTGACCCTGCCCTAGATATGTCGAACTATTTCTTCAACCGTTTTGAGTACAACTCAGAACAACAACTTTGGATAACATGGATCTATGGCACCACATATCATTGGCCCACTGCTTATGTCATTTGGAATGAGTTTCCTGATATGGAACTCGTCGGAGTGGAACGTCTACGGGATTGGAATAATTCTAATTACTCTCGTCTTCGTTATCAAACTGATACTAAATGGAATAAAGGACACCTCGCAGACCAATTCATATCATATAAACAGTTTGTCGGAGGAAGACCCCAAAGAGAAGCACTGACGGAAAACTTCGTCGGCGACCCTGTTAAGGATTTCTACACTCTCTGGGATACTATCAACAACCTACACAAGTTTGGTCGATACACTTCTTGGTTCTATATTCAAGCACTCAAACAGACATGCAATATTCCTGTCGACGTAGACAGTCTCTGGTTGCACGACTACAGTGGTTCCAAGTCGCACCGTAATGGTCTGTGTTATGCAGTTGGTAAACCTGAGTGGGTTGACAGTAAGGCGAACCGAGTCAAACTCGACGCCACACAGATTGACTTCCTTGAGGGCAAAGGTCGAGAGATGCTTGAAGAAGTTAAACTCCGATATCCCCACGTTGCTGACAAGGCAGACTTCTTCGCTATGGAGACATCTCTCTGCTCGTTTAAGAAGTTGTTTCGCCGCAGTCGTGGGCGATACCTTGGATACTACCTTGACCGCCAAGCAGAGGAGATCAACAAAGTCGCCGCTGATAAGTGGGATGGCATTGATTGGCAACCTCTTTGGGACTCGCGCAATGAAGTGGTTGACTTTTCATGGTTAATGGGTAGAATAGATTCTAATCTATACAATATCTTTCTCGACACAGGTGACTTTGAACCTCGTGATAGAGGAACAGGACTTGAGGAGTTCTTCGTATGAAAGTGATCTATCTTATTGGAGTCCCAGGGACTGGTAAGTCTACCATTATCAAAGAGTACATGAAGCATGCCGATTGGAAAACAGAACGTCCTATCGACCTGCTTGATACTCACGTCTGTGGTGCTATTCGTATTCTTGGTAAGTACGAGGAAGGCGAGACATTCAGTGGCACTGATAGACTCAGCATGGCAGTAGCGCCAAAGGCAATTGAGTGGATCTCTACCAAACCAGATGAACTCATCATCGGTGAAGGTGATCGCTTGAACAACGCAGGTTTCTTTGAAGCATGTGGTGACTCACTGACAATCATCCACCTAACCGTTTCTGATGCCGAACGTGAACGTCGGTACAAGGAACGTGGTTCTGACCAGTCTGAGAAATTCATCCAGACTACACGCACCAAGTGCGCCAACATCGTTGAAAAGTTCGGCGATCAACAAACTCTGTTCGGAGAGGAGAAAGGTTGCATCGTTGAAATGCCACACGAAACTCCAGAAGACACAGAGGAGATAATCAACTTCATCCTAACCTGTTGATTTGCTTCAAGTTATTCAGGTTTGTCTTTGGACGTGATCTGACCGATAATAGTATCTGAATTGAGGAGAAGAATATGACAGATTCAAATTCGTGGTATGGCACTCGTCCATACACCAGTGACACCCAAGTGCATGTTGTATGGTTATGCCAGCGCGATGAACCGAACTTAATGGTCGGCACCTTCGCCACGTTCGAAAGGGCGGAGCAAGAAGTTGAGTGGATCGCTGATGCGGTCAGAAACCAGACCAGTATGAACACCCTCGTCACAGACTTTCACTCCGTTGAAGATCTTGTCGAAGGCACTGTCTCTTCAAGCACATTCATCCAAACTGTTCCTGTAAAGATTTGACTTGGTGATTTAAAATGACTGATTGGGAACTTGCTTGGACAATGGTTTTAATTTGGGTGTTTTGCACTTCTTTAATGATAGTTTTACAGGGCGATAAATATGACACCAAGAGAAAGGAGCAACAAGATGTTTAAAACAATTGGATTTTGGATTTACGATTTATATAACTTCTTCTTTGATCTAAAGATCAATCCTCTGAGATACATACCTAACCCATTCACGCAGTTTATACTGATGTTTTATCTCAGTGTGATGTGGAGCGTGGTATTCACAATATGGGCAGGCAATACCATTTACTATGGTATTGGCAGCGTTGGAGGGCATCTGTTGGTGATCGCGGCATTCTTTATTACAGCACTGATCTTTCAGGATGCTGAGAAGAACGGACATCTCTGGGTGAAACGATCCCGAGGCACTACCACCTCAAAGAATAAGGGTGTATGGGATCTGGAGAAAGAGGGATAATGGAAGATATTTTAGTAATTCTCGGCGTGGGGTGTCTCATGATGACGCCCATGATTTTTGGCGCAATCACTGTGATATACTCCATAGAAGTAACCAAGGACATTGGCAACATAATCAAGGAGAATGAGTATGAAGAAAACTGAAATTCCCATCAAGGTTTTATCTTCCGTAAGTTGTTGATTTGCTTCAAGTTATTCAGGTTTGTCTTTGGACGTGATTTGAACGATAATAGTATCTGAATTGAGGAGAAATTGATGTCTACACCTAACAAAACCGCCCTAGCAAAACTGCTCGCCACCGAGAATATTACGGTGCAACAGCAGAACGTCAGGACTGCGAGTTTCGATGTTAAAAATCGTGTACTCACCCTGCCAATCTGGGCAACCGAAGACAAGCACGTTGAAGATCATATGACCGGACACGAAGTTGGTCACGCACTCTTCACTCCACTCGAAGGATGGCACGACGCTGTCTGTTCAAAGGGTGCTGCATTCAAATCCTACCTAAATGTTGTAGAAGACGCACGGATCGAGAAACTGATCCAGCGAAAGTACCCTGGCCTGCGCTCTTCATTTATCAAGTCGTACCGCAAACTTCTCGCTGATGGATTCTTCGGCGCTGACATTGAGACCATCAATGATATGGGTTTGATTGACCGCATTAACACTTACTTCAAGTGTGGTGTATCTTCTGGTATCAAATTCGCTGCTGAAGAACGTGTCTGGATTGACCGCATTGATGCTGCTGAGACTTGGGAGCAAGTTGTACAAATCTCCGAAGAGTTATTTGCCTCTGAGAAACAGAAGGCAGAAGAGAATAAGGAAGACGAGCAAGACGGTGATCAAGACTCAGACGACGACAACGACGACGAGTCAGACACTGAAGGATCTAATTCATCCGGTGAGTCGGGAGAGCAAGAAGACCTTTCGGAAGAGTATGACGAGGATGACTCAGACAATTCTGGTCAAGGTGAATCTTCTGACGAGTTCGACGAACTCTTCGACGATCAAGAAGAGTATTCTCAGGGTCAAGAAGGTGGACGTCACGAAGATTCAGATATTGCATCTCAGACAGACGAGAACCTTCGTAATGCCATGGATGATATGGTACAGGTGGACGACGGATATACAAAATACCACACTGTCCGACTTATCAAAGAGAACACAGACCACCGAGTAGTCGACACCAAGAGAGTCATGTCCGTTCTCAGCAAGGGAAATGTCGGGTGGTATGGTGAACGTGATCGAGCACAAGAACACCGTGACCACGGGAAGCAATTAGCAGCGAACCTCTACAGCAGATGGTACAAGGACAACAAGAAGTCTGTGCAAACCATGGTCAAAGAATTCGAGATGAGAAAGTCTGCTTCTGAATACCAGAGGACTAAACTCTCTCGCACGGGATCGCTTGACACTGTGAAGATGAACAACTACAAGATCACAGACGATATCTTCCGCAAAGTCTCTGTTGTGCCTGAAGGCAAGAACCACGGATTCATTATGATGTTGGATATGTCAGGGTCTATGCAAGAGCAGTTCTATGCAGTTGCACAGCACACCATCTTGATGGCAGCGTTCTGTCGACAGATCAACGTCCCCTTCCGAGTGTATGGTTTCATTGATTACCTACATGAAGGCGCAGCGGAGGGAGACAAACCCAGAAATGCTGGCGACTTGCTCTCTGATTCAGAATCGCAATTGTTGGAACTCTTCAACGAGAAGATGTCAAAGACCCAGTTTTCCTCGATTGCTGGCGAACTAATGCTGTTCGGTGAGTCATTGTCATATCGTCGTTTCTATAACGGCAAAGTTACAAACAGCAGACTGACTTATGACGAGCAGGCATCTCTGCGTAATGATGTGGTCTCAAATATCTTTAATCTGGGCGGCACTCCTCTTGATTCTTGCATCATTACCTTGATCCCTCAAGCACTGGAATTCAGAAAGCAGAACCGACTGGACAAGTTGCACACTATCTTCTTGACAGATGGCGCTTCTCACACTGCACTCTATGAGGATTTTGCTAGCACCCCAGATTCGCGACTCAGTCGACACTTAGACGGATTGCAAGCATACGGTCGAAACAAAATATCTGTTATCAATGAATACAACAACCAGACATACAAGTTCTCTTCCTCGTCTGCTGCTTCAACCGAGTGTTTCTTGGAGATGTACAAGGACGCCACTGGATCTGACAACATGGGTTACTTTGTGTATTCTGGCAAGAGTGCCAACAATGGCGTCCATGCTGCCTCTAGATTTTCTGGTGTACGTTACTCCTATGATCATGCTGCAACCCTTCGGTCTAAGTTTAACCGTGGCGAGCATGTTGAGGTAAAAGCGTCAGGGTATGACACCATGTACGTTGTAAGCGGCAAAGGTTTGGAGCGTAATGATTCTGCCATGAATGATGTGACTTCAGAGTCGAGCAAAGCAAAACTCCGAAGCGCATTCAAGAAGTCTGGGCGGGTCAACGCTGGCAACCGCGCCATGCTGATCAGTATAGTGAAGGCAGTAGCGTAAGTTGTTGATATTGCAGGAGTTTTTTAGTATTGTCTTTGGACGTGATTTGAACGATAATAGTATCTGAATTGAGTGAAACAGTAAAGGTTTATATTATGAGTAAAGCACAACAGTTAGTCGATATCTTCGCAGGTATCTTGGGTGATGAACCCCAAACGGTCTCCAAAGACGAGATCAAACGTGTCGCCAAACAGAATGGCATTAATTCCCTGTATCGCATTCTGAATGCGAACAACGTCGCCGAGAATGGCGAGTATCATTTCCCGCCTATGGGCAAGTCTAGTGGCAGCAGTACCCGATCTGCGCCTCGTGCCCCGAAGGTTGTTATCTCTGCGCCTGTCGCGCAGGCAGCACCTCAACCTGTGGTTTCCCTCGGTGCTAACAGTGACGGATTCACTGCTGACCTCCGACCCTCTGTTGACCCTCTGTATGTGCCCTTCGGCAACTTCAAGACGGTCAACCAGATCATCAAGTCTGGCATGTTCTACCCTATGTTCATCACTGGATTATCTGGTAACGGTAAAACGTACATGGTCGAACAGGCATGTGCCAAGGCGAAGCGTGATATGATCCGTGTCAACTTCACAGTCGAGACCGACGAAGATGACTTGATTGGTGGTTTCCGTCTGGTCGACGGTGACACCAAGTTCTTCAAAGGTCCAGTGATCAAAGCAATGGAACAGGGTGCAGTCCTGCTGTGCGACGAGATTGACCTCGCCAACCCTGCCAAGGTTATGTGCTTGCAGTCTATCCTTGAGGGCAAGGGTTACTTCATCAAGAAGACTGGCGAGTACATTCAACCCGCCGCAGGATTCACCGTGGTCTCTACTGCTAACACCAAGGGACAGGGTTCAGATGACGGTCGATTCATCGGTACGAACATCTTGAATGAAGCGTTCCTTGAGCGTTTCCCTGTGACCGTTGAACAACAGTACCCTTCCATCTCTATTGAGAAGAAGATTCTCGAGAAGGTTGCAGTATCCCTCGACCACGACAACGATGACTCTTTCGAGTTTATCGCCAAGTTGGTGGACTGGGCAGATATTATCCGTAAAACTTTTATGGATGGTGGCGTAGACGAGATCATCTCGACTCGCCGACTGGTACACATCATCAAAGCATATACGATTTTCAATGACCGTATGACTGCGATCGAGATGTGTACCAACCGTTTCGACGAAGAGACCAAACTCTCTTTCTCTGACTTGTACTCCAAGTTAGACGAAGCGGTTGCACAAGAGTCGACAGAAGAGACTTCGTCTGACCAGTTGACTTCTTAATCTAACTGAGCATAATCTATATTAACGTCGCAATTAAGTGACACATCAAGGAACCCTGATGAAAAGAATTATCCTACAAATTATTTCCACTGAGGGGTTGACATCCAATTCCCGTTGGTGCATAATAGAGTCTGTTGTCACGAGGAGAAACATATGAAACTAAACGATTCAACTATGGCGGTTCTAAAGAACTTTGCTACCATTCAACCTAACATCATCTTGACCGAAGGTAACGTAATCCGGACTATCGCTGAAGCGAAGAACGTCATGGCAGTTGCTAACCTTGAGCAGTCTTTCGACAAGACTGTCGGTATCTACGAACTTGACCAGTTCCTTGCTGTACTTGGTCTTGTTGACGATCCCGATCTTGAGTTCAACGAAGAGTTTGTGACAGTGCAATCTGGCGCTGGTCTCTCTTCAGTTAAATACTTCTACAGTGATGCAAACATCTTGACTACGCCTACAAAGGACATTCCTATGCCCGAAGCAGAAGTCAAGTTCACTCTGTCAGAAAGTACACTGAACCGAGTTCGCCGTGCTGCTGCTGCACTATCTCACGAGAAGATGACAATTACTGCATCTGATGGTGCTATCAAACTGACTGTTGTGGATAATTCAGACAGCACCTCTAACGCATTCGAGATTGTTGTGCCTGGATCTTTCGACTCAGACGACTTCACCTTTGTGATGAACATTGCTAACCTGAAGTTGATCGGTGGTGAGTATGACGTTGAGATCTCTTCTCGTCTAATCTCTAAATTCACTAACACTGTCGCGGGTGTATCATACTACATCGCCCTCGAGAAATCATCAACCTATGGAGCATAACATGACTGCTAAAAAGACTTTGACTGTTGAGGACGTTCGTCCTATGTACGATCAATCCTTCCGTGCTTCACGCACGACCATCTCTGTGATTGACGCTATGTGTCAGCGCGGAGCAGTGAAGGGTGAAGAACTATCTGCGATCGGACAACTTCGTGACCAGTGCGTACAGATTGCTCAGATGTGCGAGCAATTCCACAGCGAAAACGACTAAGCGATTATCCGACATTCTATGAAATTTCTGACAGCAATATTGACATCTGGTAACTTACGTCTCCTTGGAAGAGCGTTGAATTCAGTTTCTTCGGTCGATCCTGAAGATGTAGTTATCATTGTCAACACCCTCGACGAAGAGTTTGTAGAAGAGTTGAACCGGAGTGAAGTCTCTACCGTCTATCCTATAGTTCGGACTGAATCGAATGGTCGTCCAGGGAAAGGGCATCAAAGTGTTCTTGATTATTTCCTGACTACTGACGCGACTCACTTGATCAAGATAGATGGTGACGACTTTCTCCTCCCTGATGGCCACCGTGGGATACGCCATACCCTGCTTGCCAAACCAGACATTGATGCTCTTGGTTTGGTCGGTGAACGTTTCCGGTTACCCTATCAGAACGGATGGTTGATCCTACACCTCGGTGTAATCAACCAAAATCAAATGATCCACGACGCTGGTCTCCCCATTACATCTGATCTATTGTACTGGTTACACCGCCTAACCTCTGTTAGTGGCACTGCTGACATTTGGTTTGACAGGATCGTATGTTATAGTCGTAAGGGTGCTGAACTCGCAAGGTACAGTGAAACTATGCCTTGTGTTGTAGACGTTCAGATGAACTGTGCCTTGAAGTTGAAGGCAGGCAATGGTGAACTGAATTATACACAGTTGTATGATCCTTCTATATACTTGTATGAGAAGAAACACTCGTTCGGTGCAAGCAGCAAGTTTATGCATAACCCGAATGAAATGCTGGATATGTTCTTCGATCGGTTTACGAAAGAAGAACAACTCAAGTTGGAGGAGTATTTCCTGCCCCTGATGGTCTCAAATGCGGACATAAGCAGCGAAGAAGTTACACGTATCGTTGAAGAGAATGACCAGTTATTTGAGTTGACATAATACCGTCAGTAACTGACGACACCATTTTTTAGGAGTAAGTTTTGGTTCGGGTATCTTATAAGCACTGGAAGAAAGACAAAGTTTTAGAAGTGACTGGTGAGATAATCCACGATAATCCGGTCAGTGATAGGATCGTTGTGGTACAGGAGAATGGTGTCCACGAAGATATCATTCGGGATACTATTATTTCGATTGAGACTATCGGGGATTAGCACAGTCTGGTAGTGCGTCCGCTTTGGGAGCGGAAGGTCGTAGGTTCAACTCCTACATCCCCGACCAAACAGTCCCGAGATGACCCTAAACTCGCTCTGGTGTCGGAGTCCCTTCGCGGGGCAGCGCGGTCTCAGGATGACCTTAAACTCGACTTGGTCGGTGTGACCGTTGAAGAGTCTTCTCTAATAGAACTTCAACTTCGCGTCCCGTCTCCTGAGTAAGAGGAAAACTGCTCCTTTATTATTTGTTATGGACTTGTTGAATGAAACTTGCAGTCACAGGGGTTGGGATTGTCTCTCCCCTCGGTAGTAACCTGACAGAGAATATGAACAACCTTCTTGCTATGAAGGTTGGATCCTCTCCGAACAACGTCCCCTTCGATAACCTATCCTCCGAGTTGATCAAGAGCACAAAGATGTTCTATGCCGACTACACAGAGGAGCAGGCAAGGCAGCACATCTCGGCGAAGGACTATCGGTTCGCAGACCCAACTGTCAGAACTAGTATGATGGCAGTCTCTGAGGCGATACGCCAAAGCGGTGATGACCTACCCAAAGACACTCCTGTTATCATCGGTACCATACAGGGCGGTATCACCTCATACTGTGGTTGGGTTGATAAACTCTCCCGAAAGGTGTCAACTAAGGTGCACCCCAAGGTTTTACTCAGTAGTTCGAACGAACACCTCGGCAATCTCATCTCTGAGAAATACCAGATACACGGTCCAACCATGTCGGTCGCAGCAACTTGTATCAGTGGTGTCCAAGCACTCTCCATTGGTAAGATGTTTTTAGACACTGGCATTGATCGTTGCATTGTTGGCGCAACTGACCACATGACTGCTTCTGTGTCGATGTACTACTTCGAACAACTTGGTGCCCTCAGTCCTACCTCAGAGGTTAGACCGTGGGACGCTTCTCGCAACGGCACTGTCATGGGAGAAGGTAGTGTGTATTTGGTCATTGAACCTCTCCACAAGGCACGTGCTCGTCAGGCAGATATCCGCTGGGTCATCGATGGTATAGGTATTGCCAGTGACGCTGGACACCCAACTTCTCCAGACCCAGATGGCGTCGGTGGCAAAATAGCAATCAACATGGCAACCAAGCAAGCAGGAACCAAAAAGTACCCTGTGTTGAATGGGCATGGCACGGGCACCTCTATCGGAGACCCGATAGAGTATGATGTTCTGTCATCCCAATTGGAACAAGCATACCTCTACAGCAACAAAGGTCAGATTGGTCACATGATGGGTGCTTCTTGCCTCGCCGAGTTGGCATTGGGTGCTGAGTCTATGTTACTTGATGTCGTTCCTGGGAATGCTGGACTCGAGCAACCATTCACTGAAGATGGGCGATTAGTTTTCACCCAAGACCCAATCAAACTCCAGTACGACAGATTCCTCAAGACCAGTTTTGGTTTCGGTGGTCGTTGCTCAGCGGTGAGTGTATGTAAAGTATGATCACTCTCTGTGTTCCATACTACGAAGACCCACACCGCCTATATGCATTGCTTCACAATGAGTGGTTGTCTTGGTTCGATGAAGTAATTATCGTTGACGATGCTTCCTCTGATTTCCCAGCATTACCTATCGTCGAGAATTGTATCTCTGATGGACTGATCGTTGGGGCAGACAGGATCTCCTTATACAGAATACAGGAGGACTATGGGTTCAATGCACACGGTGCCAGAAACCTAGCAGCGCAACTGGCAAAGAATGAATGGTTGTTCTTCCACGACATCGATATGATAATGGACGAAGACTTTATTCAAGAACTGTCAGACAAAGTCTCGCAAGCACAAGGTGAGTTCGTCGTCTGTAGAGTATTTGGCGGGGATCCTGGGAATATATTTGCCGTGCGTAAAGAGGATTTCTTTGACGCTGGTGGGTATGACGAGGAGATACGCGGATACCACATGGGCGACAAGTTGTTCCGTGAGAGACTCGAACAGATATGCAAACCTGTCCTGATGGATGCTGACTTGCCTTGTGACAGGATGGGTCGAAACGTACACGTAGATGATAAGATAATTGGAACCTTGTACCCAGATGATAAGTCAGTCGTACAGCGTTCACAGAACCACATACAAGACATACTAGAGATGATACAGAGGAGAAACGCCAATCCTAAAGAATGGAAGAAAATACCCCACATACAGTTTGACTGGAAGCGGGAATTGTAGTATAATGTATACATTGATGACGGAGATTTATAATGATTGATTCACTTTGGTGCGAAAAATACAGACCATCCACTATTGAAGAATGCATCCTGCCAAAGCACCTCAAGGACACCTTCAAAGAAATAGTCGCCACTGGCGAGATCCCTAACATGCTCTTGACTGGTACTGCTGGTCTTGGCAAGACGACTGTCGCACGTGCCATCTGCAACGAACTTGATCTTGACTACATCCTGATCAACGCTTCGGAGTCTGGTAACATCGACACCCTGCGCGGTAAGATCAAGCAGTTTGCCTCTAGTGTCTCCCTCCAAGGTGGATACAAGGTTGTCATCCTCGATGAGGCAGACTACCTGAATGCGCAGTCAACCCAACCTGCCTTGCGTGGGTTCATCGAGGAGTTTAGTGCCAACTGTCGCTTCATCCTCACCTGTAACTTCAAGAACAAGATCATAGAACCTCTCCACTCGCGATGTGGCGTTGTTGAGTTCAACACCTCCAAGAAAGATATGGTTGCGCTATGTGGTCAGTTCATGCAACGGGCGACGAAGATCCTCGCGGAAGAGGGTGTCTCTGTCTCAAGTCCTGACCTAGTTGCTGAATTGATCATGCGTCACGCACCTGACTGGCGACGTATCCTCAACGAACTCCAACGTCACTCGCGAGGCGGGGAACTTCAACTCGATGTACTGAGTAAGTCTACCTCAAGTAACATCTCTGACTTGTTCGGTCACCTGAAGGACAAGAACTTCAAGGCAATGCGCTCTTGGGTTGCTAACAACATGGACGTGGACAGTGCTGCTATCTTCCGTGGCGTCTACGACAACATGGGCGACAGTGTGGCACCTAACAGTATCCCACAGTTGGTGCTTATCCTTGCAGATTATCAATTCAAAAGTGCCTTCGTGGCAGATGCTGAGTTGAATATGGTCGCGTGTATGACGGAGTGTATGGCAAACTTGGAGTTTGTATAAATAGATGGGTATCGCGGAGTTGGCGCTCCCATACCCACTAATACTATACGGAGTACCAGCATGTCTATCTATACAGAAGTTGCCGAGATACTATCTCGACTCGAATCCAAGGACTACAGTCCACAACAACCCCACGCCTTCTGGAACCGAAATTGGTTGTCAGACGAGGACTACCTCGCTATGGGTGGTCAAGCAGTCAAGTCTACCAAATGGTATAATGACGGTTCATACAACGTGAGGCGCACAGAGCATCCTGGATCTGGATGGGTCGAAGGTCGTAAGAAGTTCAAGCGTATGTCCCCGACCCAAGAAACAAGAGACAAAATGTCTGTTGCTAATTCAGGACAAATAGCGTATAATAAAGGAGTCAAAGGTGTGAGTGCTGAGACGTCCTTGAAGATGAGTGAGTCGGCGAAACGTCGTGCGACCAGTGAGAGAATGAGTGAAGTGAGTAAAGGGATAAAATTATGAGGGTACTGTTGACAGGTACTGGCGGTGGAAGTTTCCGCAAGGGTTTCATTGCCAGTCGCTTCTTGGAATTGTACAAAGATGTGTATGACATCGTGGTGTATGACCGAGACATTAGGGACGAATTCATTCTCCCCGAAGGCATTGATATGGTCGTACACCTCGCTGCTCTGGCAGGTGTTCGCCGCTCGCATGAAGAACCTGAGTTGTACTGGGACACTAACGTGCTTGCCTCGCAGAGACTATTCACTACTTGTTCCAACCGCAATGTCCCAGTAGTATATGCATCTTCTTCTTCCGTGTACGAGTGGTGGTTGTCGCCGTATGCATCGACCAAGTGGTTCATGGAGTACATTGCGCCTGCCCTGACTCTGGGTCTCCGTTTTCACACGGTGTATGGTCCAAACTCCCGCGAGGACATGCTCTATTCAATGCTCGAGAACAGAAAGGTTTCGTACCTAACTAACCACACCCGAGACTGGACTCACGTGGACGATGTGTCCTCGGCGATCTCTCTGTGTATAGATAACTTCGCCAAGATATGCCACCATCGTGCTATCGATGTTGGTACGGCAGACCAAGTGTATGTCCCAGACCTCGCTGAAGTTCTTTGGGCAGGTAATGACCTGCCTATCAAAGAGGTCACAGGTGAACGTGAACACACACTTGCCAACCCGATGGTTCTGACATCACTCGGTTGGAAACCAAAACGCCACGTGCTTGGGAGTTTGTAATGGAAGATTGGGAAAACGAAATGGCAGACTCTGACTTCTCTGTGGGTCTGTCTTCGAAGTTGAATAAACTACTCATTGGTGTACAGGATCACGTGGACTCTGAACTCATGTCGTTTACGATACAAGAGTTAGAAGCGTTGCAGAAGATCTACGGTGCCAACCTGACGTATGCACTGCACAAAGATATCCAGCATGCGATGTCCTTGCCCAAATCTACGGAGACAATACATTGAACCCCTTTGACGTACTGAACAGCATCAATTACAGCAAGGAAGATATCCTCGACGAAGACAACGAGTCGAAGTATCCTGCCTTCATGGTGAACAGGGGTCTCTCATACTTCCAAGATACTGTCCTGCTCGCAAACGAGATGAACCGAAACCATCATATCGATGGGCGACTTCAATATGATTTCTTGAAGGGCGTGATTCGTAAGCGCAAGAGATTCAGTAAGTGGGTGAAGAAAGCACAGGTTGCTGATATCGATGTGGTCAAAGAGTTTTATGGTTACTCTGACGCCAAGGCAGAATCTGTTATAGACTTGATTGATAAGGATCAAATCGAGGAGATGAAGTCTAAAATGTCAAAAGGTGGGAAACGCTAAATAGACTGGCATAAGGGATTTGCGATTAGAAGAATAAAACCCCACAAGGAATATATATGTTATGGATACTATTTTTGACTGGTCTCCCAGCGTAATGCTCGAGGTCACACTGAACGAACCGGACGATTTCCTGAAAGTGCGAGAAACCTTAACTCGTATTGGCATCGCCTCTAGAAAAGAAAACAAACTGTTCCAGTCTTGCCACATACTACACAAGCAGGGTCGATACTTCATCGTACACTTCAAGGAATTATTCTTGTTGGACGGTAAAAAGGCGAACCTTGAAGAGTCAGACTTGGCACGACGCAATACAATCGCAACGTTGTTGAGCGATTGGGGATTAGTCAACCTTGTTGATCAATCTCAGGCAAAGGACAAGGCACCACTGCGCCAGATCAAGATAGTTTCTTATCGCGAAAAAAGCGAATGGGATCTTTGCCAAAAGTACAACATAGGTACCAAAAAGTAATTAACTTAACCTAGGAAGGAGGGAGCGTGAAAGTTCTCGACAAGAGGACTAGAACTCGGATCTACACAAAGACAGATGCATGGGAAACTGTACTGTTGGCGTTTTGGGTCTCCACTAGTCTTTCAATAATGCTTGTAATGATGTAAAATAATAGGGGTGGTATGTGATTAATGCTTATATGATATGTGACTTCAACAATCCAATATCAATGCGATATGTGGATCTCTCGTTGGAGTCATTTAAAGCAGTAGAAGACTTGATCCATATCACCCCTGTTCAATGCACCACCCCCGCAACACTCCCCATAAGATATAGAAAAACAGTACAGGGTGAAGAAAACTGCCCTCACTACGTTTCTGAACTACCCGACCATTGCCGCCCGAGACACTACGGTGGCACCTTCTGTGACGACCCAATCTACAATTGCATTATGCACTCTCACATGCAGTATGTTAAGAGAATCGCCCAAGGCGAAGAACTAATGATAATGGAGCACGATGCTGCTCTGATCAACGAAGACTCTTTCCGAGAAATGTTTGATATGTTCTGGGGTGCTGACACTTTCTTCCCTGGAGCATGCATGGAGTTATACGGATTGTCTCCCCGATTCGCCAATTGGTTGTATAACCTGATGGAAGACTTTCCGTTCTTCGAGAAAAAGAATGGATACTATGACGACCTCCGGTTCAGTGGACCAATGGGCATCATAACTCATTGCAGACAACTTGGGTTTAGAGGCGAAGGGCAAACCTTTCTAATGCCGACTAAAGACAACGTCGACCTTGACAAGATATGCTATACTGCTGGACCTGTATCTTCCCAAAAGGGTCACGGTCCACTGTACGACCCCTGCGCCAAGCAATACTATTTCACAAAAAGCAAGAACACAAACTCCCCAGACTACTCAGATATTATGGAAGACGAGACTCTCGACTACTCTGCTTCTGGCGCTATGCGCAGGGACTTCATCTTCATTGATGGTTGAACTTGTAATATCAATCTAGTTGTTATATAATATGTCTCCAACATTGGAGTATTGAATGCGATTCTATACAAACATCTCACGTATCGGTGAGCGCATCTGTTACCGTGGATACAAAGACGGTGTCCGTGAACAGTTCCGCGACGAGTTTAACCCAGTTATGTACCTTACTTCGCGCAAGCGTGAGTGCGATTGGCGCACCCTAGATGGTCGCTGTGTTGAGGAGATGACGTTTGGCAGCATGAAAGAGGCGACTGAGTTCTCCAAGAGATACGAGTATGTCGACTCTCTTGAAGCACACGGTAACAACAACTTCGCTGCGCAGTACATCCAGAAACATTTTCCCAATGAAGTCGAGTTTGACTCTTCGCAGGTGTTGGTTGCCAACATCGATATCGAGGTGGCGTCTGATGATGGGTTCCCTGAACCTGCTGAAGCAGCACGTGAAGTCCAGTCTATCGCACTCAAGTATTTCGGTCGCCCGACTGTCTATGTCTGGGCACTGCTTGATGAGTATGACCCACAACTCTGTCAGAAGCACATCGACGTAGACCCAGAAGACATACGGTTCATCAAGTGCGATGGCGAACTTGACCTCCTGTTGAAGTTTGTGCAGTTCTGGAACTCCAAGGACACCTGTCCCGATGTGGTGACTGGATGGAACGTGCGTATGTTCGATATCCCATACCTTGTCAACCGTATGCAACGGATGATTGGTGGTGACAGTCACAAGAAGTTCTCGCCTTGGGGTGTTGTACGCGAGAAGCAAGTCAGTATGCAGGGCAGGACACAGCAGGTCTATGACCTCGTTGGTGTTGAGCAACTGGACTACTGGGATCTGTTCCAGAAGTTTGGTGTCTACACTTTCGGTGTACAGGAGTCGTACAAACTTGACCATATCGCAAACGTGGTACTCGGCGAGAAGAAACTCTCCTACGAGGAACACGGCAACCTCTACACGTTGTACAAGGAAGACTATCAGAAGTTCATCGACTATAACATCAAGGACGTACAACTGGTCGAGAAGATCGACGAGAAGATGGGTCTGATCGACCTTGCCATGACCATAGCATACAAGGGTGGTTGTAACTATCAAGAATCATTTGGTACAACGCAACTCTGGGACACCTACATCTACCGCGAACTGTGCAAGCGCAAGACAGTCGTGCCACCCAAGAAAGAGAACAACAAGGTTGAGTTCGGTGGCGGTTATGTAAAGGCACCGCAAGTTGGTCGTCACGCTTGGGTTGTTTCGTTTGACTTAAACTCCCTGTACCCTCACTTGATCATGCAGTACAATATGTCGCCCGAGACGATCGTCCCTGCACGAACGACTGGCGTTACTGTAGACAACTGCCTAGAAATGTCCCGCCCAGACTCTGTATCGCCAGAAGATTGTATCGCTGCCAACGGTGCACACTTCAGTAAGAAAGAGCGTGGTGTACTGCCTTCTATCATTGATGGGTTGTATGCTGAACGTAAGCAGATAAAGCGTAACATGTTGGACGCGCAGGCAGAAGTTGAGAAGGGTGTTCCAGGCGCTGAACGAGAGATAACAAAACTCGACACTCAGCAAATGGCGATTAAGATTATGATGAACTCTCTCTATGGTGCACTCGGGAACAGGTGGTTCAGGTATTACGATATCCGAATGGCAGAGGCAATTACCATGTCAGGGCAGTTGTCCATCCGTTGGGCAGAGAAGGCAGTAAACGACTACATGAACAAGATAGTCGGTACTGAAAACTTCGACTACGTTATCGCGATTGACACTGACTCTGTGTATGTAAACTTCGGTGTACTTGTTGAGAAGATGGGTATGGAAGACCCATCCCAGATAGTCAAGGTGATCGACCAGATCGGTCGCGAGAAGTTTGAACCCCTGTTCGAGAAGTCATACAACGACCTCGCTGCATATATGAATGCATATTCAAACAAGATGGTGATGGGGCGTGAGGCGATCGCTGACGCTGGTATATGGACTGCAAAGAAACGCTACATACTAAACGTACACAATAACGAGGGTGTGCAGTATGCTAAACCTAAACTGAAGATCATGGGCATTGAAGCAGTCAAGTCTTCAACCCCTGCCTCCTGTCGTGATGCATTGAAAGGACTCTTCAAGGTGATGATCTCTGGTACTGAGAAGCAGACACAAGAATCCATACAACTCTTCAAGCAGCACTTCAAGAGTCTCGCGCCACACGAGATCGCATTCCCACGTGGTGTATCTGACATAGGCAAGTGGCGTGATGCTGCGACGATCTACAAGAAAGGTTGTCCCATACACGTGCGTGCATCCCTGATGTACAACAAGGCACTTGTTGACAACTCATTGGAGAAAAGGTATAATCTTATCAAGAATGGCGAGAAGATCAAGTTTCTCTACCTTGACAAAAAGAACCCAACCAAAGAAAACGTAGTTGCGTTCTATGACTTCTTGCCAGAAGAGATAGGTCTGCACCGATATGTGGATTATGATTTGCAGTTTGAAAAGGCATTCCTCGCTGTTGTATTGCCAGTGCTTGAAGCAATTGGTTGGTCAGCAGAGGAGAGAGTGTCACTTGAGGACTTTTTTGCGTAATGTATTCGCTGACGATTTTTAAAAACGCTTACGATAACCGCACACACAGGCGCATGGACTTCGAAACTTGGGAAGGTTTTGTTGGCATGTTGGAATCACTGAGCACACAACCGATTGCAACGAAGCAAGACGCTGTGTTGATCAGTCCTGCTGTGTACACTGAAGGCACTACCCGTGCCAACAAGAACGTAGAGCAGTGGGGACACTGGGCATGCGTTGACATTGATGACTACAAAGGAACATTAGATGATATACGCGATCGGTTTGCAAGCAATAATTGTGTTATCTACAGTACTGCTTCTTCGAAGCCAGAGCAGATTAAACTCCGTGTTGTGTTCGACCTTGACCGAAGAGTGGAGTCAGATGAAATTAAAGCATTCTGGTTTGCACTCAACAAATCAATCGGCGACCTCAATGACGAACAAACTAAAGACGCGTCAAGAATGTATTACATTCCGGCGACTTACGATAATGCTTACAACTTTTTCTATGTGCAATCTGGTTCTCCTCTGTCTGTTGGAAAACTGAAACTGCTGCACCCGTATGTCGAGAAGACTGGTAACTCTTTCCTTGACCGATTGTCACCCGAGATGCGAGAGCAAGTATTGTCTCACCGCAAGAACTCTATGACAAACTGCAACGTCACTTGGTCTGGGTATCGTGACTGTCCGTACTTCCCGAACAAGATGGCAGATGAGTACAAGACCGTGAGCGAAACTGGTTGGTACTCGCAGATGTATCGCATTATGATTGCCACGGCATGCAACGCTGTGAAGAATAAGTATCCAATCACACAAGATCAAATCGCCAACATGTGTCGAGAACTTGACGCAGAAACTGGTAACTGGTACGACAACCGTCCACTCTCCCGCGAAGCAGGTGGGGCAATAGAGTGGGCATACGCAAACACATATGAGGACTTAGGGTGAGTAAGAAGATACAATACAAGTACAACGAGGATCAGTTAGTCACTGACCTCAAGAAATATGTTGACGAAACATATGGCGAACACTACGCACAGAACAAGGTACAGACCACTGAGTTTGTTATCGACGCTGGTCATGGCGAAGGGTTCACGTTGGGTAACATCATCAAGTACACTCAACGATATGGCAAGAAGGCAGGCAAGAACCGTGCCGACTTGTTGAAAGTCTTACACTATGGACTCATGGCATTATATGTCCACGACCAAAAAGAGGGTGAATCATGAATGTAAAACTAATCAGTTGGTCACAGGGTGCGCCTGTCGCCAGTGAGTTGCCCAAGGACATCCAAGAGTTGGTTGCCTACTGTGCTCGGGTCTCAAACCCAGCAGGGCAGATGAACACGGAAACAAATGAGCGGTTGCTTGCCTACCTTGCCAAGAACTCTCATTGGAGTCCGTTCGAGATGGTGTCCCTCTGTCTAGAGATCGACACCACTCGGGATATCGCGCGACAGATACTTCGCCACCGATCGTTCTCTTTCCAAGAGTTCTCTCAGCGATATGCTGATCCAGAGTCTATGGGTTATCCTTTTGAGTTGCGTGAAGCACGTCTACAGGACGACAAGAACCGACAGAACAGTGTTGTCATTGACGATGAGGAACTACAGAAGGAGTGGTGCCAGAAACAGAAGAAGGTAATTGCTGCTGCTGGTGAAGCATACGGTTGGGCAATTGCGCATGGTATCGCCAAAGAGCAAGCACGTTGTGTCCTTCCAGAAGGCAACACCAAGTCACGTATGTACATGAATGGTACTCTACGCTCTTGGTTACACTACATCGACCTACGTGCTGAGAACGGTACACAGGCAGAGCACATGGCAATTGCCCGTGAGTGCGCCAAGGTTATCTCTGAGGTCTACCCAGTGGGAGTTGCCAATGATTAAGTACGTCTATGGGTCTTCGACCGACCATGCCCGTCGTCGAGCACCAGAAGTCCACACTCCTGCTCCTGTCTCTAGTGGCGACACATATGACTTCACCAACACCTACCCCGACAACAGGTCTATCCTGTTGGCGGTTGCTGCCCACGGTCCAAACCTGACAGGTGTAGAACTTGGGTTGTACCAAGCAAGCAGTTTCTGCACTATGCTACAGGTCTGCACAAACGTGGACAAACTCATTGGTGTCGACAAGTGGGAACCCTACGTGGATGACATCGGTGGAGGCGACTTTGTCCGTGATCAGAAGCAGATTGAGTTTATCCGTAACACTGCCATGAACTTCATCCACTGGTCTGGTTGCAGTGACCGCGCAGAGATACTCGAGATGGATACTATCGAGGCATCAAAGCAGTATGAAGATGAGTCTATGGACTTCGTGTTCTTCGATGCACACCTGAGCAGGGAACAACTTGAAGCAGAGATGGAAGTATGGTATCCCAAGATTAAACAGGGTGGTCTATGTATGGGTCACGACTACCACACAAGAGAGACACGCCATGCTGTGTTGGCGTTTCGAGTAAGTAATAATATCGAGACACCATATTTCTTCTACGACCAAACATTCATATGGAAGAAATAAACTGTTGTCTTTACGATCCCGTTACTGTAGAATAGATGTATGTTGAATAGGAGACAAATACATGTCTGAGCAAGCACCAAACGAAGAACAGCAGAAAGCACCTGAGTTCTTCCCTACTGATCCTGACTATGGCAAGGGTGACAAACCTCTTGTTGGCGTTGTGGGTCATGGTTTCGTTGGTAAGGCGGTTGAGCGATCTATGCTCCCCGAGGTCGAGAGGTTTCTCGTTGACCCAAACTACAGCACCACCATCGATCAATTAATTGAGCAAGAACCTTCACTGGTCTTTGTCTGTACCCCAACTCCTGTTGGCGGTGCTGGTCGTATCGACGCATCTGTCACTGTTGACTCAGTGCTGAGGTTGGTTCGAGGCACCAAGGCAGCAATCGTGCTGAAGTCCACTGTCACTCCTAACATTATCGACAAGTTGTGTCGTACACTAATGTCTGAAGAAGCAGTCGGTCGTTTCGTCTATGCACCAGAGTTCTTGACCGAAGGCAATGCAGACCAAGAGTATGCTAATCCAAAGTTCATGGTACTCGGTGGCGTCCCTGCCTCTTGTAATGCCCTGATTGAGTTCTTCCACTTCAACACCTTCATGCGTTTGCCAAAGAACACTGAAGACGATGGTGGTATCCATATCGTGCATCCTTCTGAGGCATCGTTCATCAAGTATGCGATCAACTGCTTCCTTGCTACCAAGGTAATGTTCTTCAACAACCTGTACGAAGCATGCAAAGAAGAAGAGTGGTCTGGCGTCAACCCAACTGTCGTTGCCCGTACTGTCTCTGCTGAACCACGTATCGGTGGCACACACTGGCGTGTTCCTGGACCAGATGGTAAGAAGGGTTTCGGTGGCGCATGCTTCCCGAAAGATCTGTCTGCGTTTGTCAACTACTCTGACAAGATGCCTCTGCTTGAAGAGGTTCTCCGTTTGAATAATGAGATCCGGTCAGAGTATGACCGCGACGATCGAGAGAAAGAGCAGAACATTAATTTCGAAGACACCAAGATAGAGTTAGAGACTGACACAGGAGACGAAGCATAATGTCGATCATGGATAAGTTAAAAAAGAACAGCAAGATCAAGGCATCGTCAGAACTGTCTTCATCTAAGTTCTTCCAAACACGCGACTTAGTCGACACTGGTGTACCTATGGTCAATGTCGCCCTCAGTGGCGACATCGATGGTGGTCTGGACTCTGGTCTGACTGTCCTCGCTGGTCCATCTAAGCACTTCAAGACCTCGTTTGCCCTGTTGATGGCAGCAGCATACCAACGTGCTAACCCTGAGTCTGTAGTGCTGTTCTATGACTCTGAGTTTGGTTCACCCCAAGCATACTTCGAGACATTTGGCATTGACACTGACCGTGTACTCCATACTCCTATCACCAACGTTGAAGAACTGAAGTTCGATATGATCTCTCAACTTGAAGAGTTGGACGCCAAGGACGATGTCATCATCGTGATTGACTCTATTGGTAACCTCGCTTCCAAGAAAGAACTGGAAGATGCTCTGAATGAGAAGGGTGTTGCTGATATGTCACGTGCCAAGGCACTGAAGGGTCTGTTCCGTATGGCGACTCCGTACCTGCGTATGAAGAACATACCTATGTTGGCAATCAACCACACCTACAAAGAGATCGGTCTGTTCCCGAAGGACATCGTCTCAGGCGGTACTGGCATCATGTACTCTGCTGACAACGTCTGGATCCTCGGTCGTCGACAGAACAAGACAGGCACTGAGATTACTGGATATGACTTTATTATCAACGTGGAGAAGTCAAGGTATGTACGAGAAAAGTCGAAGATTCCTGTATCGGTTAGTTGGAATGGCGGCATTGAGCGTTACAGTGGTCTGCTTGATATTGCTATCGCTGGTGGTTTCGTTATCAAGCCGAGCAATGGATGGTACGTACGAGTTGACAAATCGACTGGCGAGATGGTTGGAGGCAAACTCCGAGAGAAAGACACCATGACTGAAGAGTTCTGGGGTCCAATCTTCGCAGAGACAGACTTCAAAGACTTTGTCCGTGACGGTTATCAGATCGGTGGCGAGTCTATGGACCTTGAGTTGGATCTAGATTGATGCAACAAGACTCTGTAGAAGCGGAATCAATCTTCTTGGATGACATGTACCTTGGCGAAAGTGAGGTCGTTTACCACGACCTCACCGAGTACGACAACTTTATCATCGTTGGCGACCCACATTTCTCCGATGACCCTGACCGATGGGCAGTCATCATTACCAATGGGGAATACAAGGATTGGGTCGTTAGGTTTCCCAAGGTTATGCTTGACAAGGGCGAACTTGAGTTCACGTATGAAGTCATCCGCTTGCCTGATGGTGCGGTCTTCTCTGACCTCGATGTCGCCAACTACATGTCCTCGTTAATCGCCAATATTATATCAGAAATGCACGGTTCGGAAGGACAAGTGTACATCGATTCAGAAACTGGAGAAAAAGTCCTTGACAACTGATATGCCATCAATGATCCTACGTCAGTTCTTCACTAATGAAGTTTACATGCGTAGGGTCGTCCCCTTCATGGACCCAGCATACTTCGAGGGTGTACACCAACACCTGTTCAAAGAGTTTGCGAAGTATGTTGCCAAGTATAATGGTATTCCCTCCCTTGAGTCTTTCCGTATCTCTCTACAAGAGTCAGACTCTACCATACCAGAGCAGATGTTCAGTCACGCACAGGATGTGCTGCAAGATCTATTCACTAAAGACACGACAACCGACTCTGATTGGTTGCTTAATAATACTGAGAAGTGGTGCCAAGACCGAGCATTGTTTAATGCTGTCATGGAGTCTATCTCCATCATCGATGGTAAGCACCAATCCCTCACCAAGAACGCGCTGCCCGACATTCTGTCGAAAGCACTATCCGTGACATTTGATACTAACATTGGTCATGATTACCTTGAGAACGCTGAAAATCGTTATGAGTTCTATCATAGAGTGGAGGAGCGCGTCCCCTTCGACCTAGACTATATGAATAAGATTACTAATGGTGGTCTTCCTAATAAGTCTCTGAATATCATCCTCGCGGGTACTGGCGTTGGTAAGTCTTTGTTTATGTGCCATTGTGCTGCCGCCGCGCTCTCTCAGGGAAAGAACGTGCTGTATATCACGATGGAAATGGCAGAGGAGAAGATTGCTGAGCGAATCGATGCTAATCTGTTGGACACCTCGCTGGACCAGATCAGCACTCTGAGTAAAGATACCTTCGTGAAAAAGGTCGATAAGATCGCTGCTAAGACGCATGGTAAACTCATCATAAAGGAGTACCCCACATCACAGGCACACTCCGGTCATTTTCGTGCGTTACTGAATGAACTGAAACTAAAGAAGAAGTTCGTACCTGACATCGTGTACATCGACTACCTCAACATCTGCGGCAGTTCCAGAGTCAAGATGGGCAGTAGTGTGAATTCGTATACTCTCGTCAAGAGTATTGCTGAAGAACTTCGTGGGTTAGCAGTGGAGTTCAACATACCCATCATGTCAGCAACTCAGACGACTCGAGCAGGGTATGGTTCGTCTGACCCTGGACTGGAGGATACCAGTGAGTCGTTTGGATTGCCAGCGACTGCCGACCTTATGCTTGCGCTGGTGAGCAATGATGAGTTGCGTGCGCTCAACCAGATCATGGTGAAGCAACTGAAGAATCGTTTTTCAGATCCTGGCTCGCATCAGCGGTTCGTCATCGGCGTGGATAGGTCCAAGATGAAACTGTTTGACGTGGAAGACGCCGAGCACGACCTGATTGGCGACATAACAAACGGTAAGAAGGTTGGTGAGATAGACATACCGATCTTTGATCAGAGCACATCTGGCAAGAAGATAAGCGCGGAAGGGTTCAATATCTGATTTTGTATAAATAGATGGGTATCGCGGAGTTGGCGCTCCCATACCCACTAACACTATACGGAGTATCAGCATGTCTATCTATAAGCACAAACACCACATCATCCCTCGCCATATGGGTGGATCAAACGACCCCAGCAACCTCGTAGAGTTGACTGTAGAGGAACACGCAGAAGCACACCGTGTCTTGTATGAGACCTACGGTAGCGAGTATGACCGCATAGCATACAAAGCATTGACTGGTCAAATAGGCAAGGAAGAAGCGCGTATACTCGCCGCCATAGAGCACAACAAGGGCAAGGTCGCTTCTGCGGAGACAAGAGCAAAGCAGAGT
>Ga0228672_1000097_pt1 | contig 62087 bp, 47 predicted proteins | sample 90DmetaG_FD_182788 | JGI IMG/M metagenome (GOLD analysis project Ga0228672, IMG submission 182788) | Seawater microbial communities from Monterey Bay, California, United States - 90D | ecosystem: Environmental > Aquatic > Marine > Coastal | place: USA: California | collected 2016-11-08 | reverse complement strand
AACGTTGATATGCTGAACCCGATAATATAGGGTGTGTACAAATGGCACGTACGCTTTTTGCACCGCGTTCGATCATTAGATCTGCAGCCTTGGTGAGTGTTCCGGCCGTATCGACCATATCATCGACCAGGACAACATTTTTACCAGTAACATCGCCTATAAGCTCCATATGTGAAATGACGTTGGCTTTTGCGCGTTGCTTATAGCAAATTACCACATCGCTCTCTAGTGCTTTGGAGTAGGCATAGGCTCTTTTGGAACCGCCCATGTCAGGGGATGCAATCGTTAGATTGTCTAAATTTAGGGCCCTTAAATAAGGCAAAAATATAGTTGAAGCAAATAGGTGATCGACAGGTCTTTCAAAAAAGCCTTGTATTTGATCAGCATGCAAATCCATTGTAATGATGCGGGTAGCGCCAGCTGTTTCGAGCATTTTGGCGACGAGTTTGGCTGCAATTGGCACTCTTGGTTTATCTTTTCGGTCCTGACGGGCCCATCCAAAATAAGGAATTACCGCTGTGATGTGTCGTGCAGACGCACGTTTTGCGGCATCTAACATCAACAAAAGTTCCATTAAATTTTCTGGTCCTGGATTTGTTGAGGCAATCACAAAAATTCGTTTCCCACGAATGGATTCTTCGTATGAGGGCTGAAATTCACCATCGCTATAAGTCGAAGTAATCACATTCCCCAGATTTTCACCAAAAGCTTTGGCTATGCGTTCTCCAAGTACCTTGGAGTTAGTGCAGGCGAAAATTTTGGGCTGTAAAGTGGGCTTAGACATTTTATTGTGCTGTTTTTGAATGATTCACGATATTTATTTTTATCGAGTGGCAAATTTATGAATTTATTTGAACTGTAAAAGCATAAAACCAACTATTTTGTATTTGAATAAAGAATAAATTTTATAGATTTGCAATCCAAAATTTAGCTCAAGTGGCGGAATTGGTAGACGCGCTGGATTCAAAATCCAGTTTCTTCGGAAGTGTGGGTTCGATTCCCACCTTGAGTACATATAAAACCGCATCTCCTTCTTAATCAAAGGTTTTGCGGTTTTTTTTTGTACGGTATTTGTACGGTAAACTTGAATAAGCCTAGAAAAACGCCAAAAATTTCAGCTAAAGGCCAAATAATACACCCCCCTCTGTTGATTTTAAGATCGTTTTCTTTTTTAAGGGCTAGCTGTGAAATGTATTTGTAGCCTAAAAGTTAATTATAACTAATTTACTATATTAGTAATTACATTAATCAATCTAAAAATGCAAAGATATAGACTTTCAATTATAGGATTTTTTTTCTTTTGGGCTTTAAGTCTGAAGGCTCAGATTCCTATATATTACAGTCAATTAGATTTGAGCGGAAAAGAAGAGCCGCTTATTTTGCAGTTGGCTTATTTAACGATAGAAAACCATGTATCATTCATTCCCTACACATCTTCAAGTACAGATACATGGGATGTTCTGAGAACTAGTGACATAGCATATAATTCAAATAAAATTAATGATTCAAATGATATTTTACTAATTTATGGTTATGATGATAATGATAACGAATTTATTTCAGATCGAACCCGAAACTCATTCGATTTGTGTGACTCATTCGATTGTAATGGAAAATGGAATAGAGAACATGTCTTTGCAAAATCACTTGCAAACCCACCATTAGAGACGAATTTTCCTGGGCCAGGCACTGATCTCCACAATCTTCGTGCTGCTGACTCTCAAAAAAATACACAACGTTCAAATCGCTTGTTTATTGATGATTCTGGGGTTGACTCAAGAATTATAAATGGAGATTATTTTTATCCCGGTGATGAATGGAAAGGCGATGTGGCACGAATCATAATGTATATGTATTTGCGTTATCCATCGCAATGTGAAGCTGTTAACTCTGCAACCGGCCCTGTAACTTATGCTGAAAACAATGACATGCCGGATGTTCTTTTGGAGTGGAACGCTGAAGACCCTGTTTCTAATCTTGAATTGTATCGGAATGATATCATTCACTCTTACCAAGGAAATAGAAACCCGTTTATAGACAACCCTTATTTAGCAACACTAATTTGGGGAGGACCCTCGGCAAATGACTCGTGGGATATAAATAAGAAAACTTATTACCAGAATATTGAAGTTTACCCTGTAGTTTGTGAGGAAGTATTATTTCTCAAGAATCACACTGACGATGAGCCTTTGTTTTATACAATAAAAAACAATTATGGTGAACTAATACAGAGTGGAGAAACTTACAATTCTATACCGATTAGAATTGATAGCCAAGGAGCTTATGTATTGACCTTAGGGGAGGGAGAATTTAAAAAATCAACAACAATATTTGTTCAGTAGAATTAGTCTACTTTGTTTAAGTAAACATCTCCGTTTAAATAGTTTTGCTCAGTAGGTCTTTGATCAATATTTAATTTTTCAAATTCAGCTCTAACTCTATTAAATACCCCTAATATATCTACATTTTTTTCAATAATTTTTTTCGCAAGAATTTTAGCATAATTACTATTATCTCCATCTCCGTCCTCAGCAACATTATTGTAAGTTGTTGAAAATGCAATCAGCGTGCCTTTTGGCGGGTTTTGAACTTCTGATAGTCCACCCTTATTGCCTCTAAACAACTTCAAAGGATTATTCCTGCAGGCATCAAAAATTATTATGTTTTTTTGATTTGGCTTTTCAAATTCCAGTATTTTTTTTAATGACTCTACCTTAAAACCCTTTCGGTCTAACATTTTGTAAGGATCTTTGGGATTATCTGATTTGATATCTTCATCTGTTGGAATTAAATAATTTTCACCATTAACAGCAATACCATGACCAGAGTAATAAATTAAATTAATATCAAAATCTCCTCTCATTAATTCAAATTCATCTATTGCATCAAACATGCCACTTCGGGTTGTAATGTTGTATTTCTGAATAACCGTAAAACCAATTTGTTCTAAAGATTTTGCAATCAATTTTGCATCGGCAACAGGGTTTTTTAATTTATTGAGATACTTATAATCAGAATTACCAATAACAAGAGCTAGTTTTCTATCAACCCTTTTTCCGAGTATATATTTTTCGGAATAATCCTTATTAATACCATCGGATAAATAGTATTGCATTGATCCATGTTTTTTATGATCCTTAATTTCTACAGTGTATTTTTTGACTGAATTTGAAAAATCAAAATAGCCAACTTCATAGCCATTTCCTAAAGCCCCTTCATAATTTTGCTTGTAGCTTACAATAGATTTAACATTTCTAGATGGATAATAGTATGTGCGTTCTTTAACATAATGGATGTTGTCAAGCAAATCTTTCAGTTCTTTTTTCTTTTCTTTCTTATTATTTATTGTTTCTATCTCTTTTTTTTGAAAATACTCCTCTTCAAAAATTTTCTCTCCATCATAAGAATAACCTATTCCATTATCTTTTTTGTCATCATTATAAATTCTAACAAGTTTCTTAAAGTTTTCTGGTGTATCAAAAAAATGAATTTCTTTAAATTTAATAGAATCATCTTTATTGATGGAGTTAGAAATAGGTCTTTTACTAGATTTTATATTTTGACTTTCATAATAGTTAATTTCAATATTTTTCCCGTCGTTGTTCAGATATTTCTTTTGTTTAAGTAATTTTTCTTCCGAATCAGAATTATAATATTTGATTGTAAAATCCTTTGATATTCGCTTTTCTTTTAAAACACCAGATTCATAGAAAATTAAACTAGGGTATTGAATGGAACCATAATCAAATACGATCTTAGATCTAATCTCTCCAGTTTCATAAAACTCCTTTTCTTCCCCATTCTTTTTACCATCAACATATTCAACTTCTTTTTTTGGCAAGCAATTTTCATAAAATTCTTTTTCAAATCCATGCTTTAGATTGTTAATATAATTGACTGAGTAGATAACTTCAGAATTTGTTTCATCATATATAAACTCTTCACCTTTTTTATTATTAAACTCATAACTGTATTCTTTTTTAATCTTACCAGACTTGTAATATTCAATCCAATCGCCATGTTTTAAATCATTTTTCCAACTTTCTTTAAATTTAAGCACCCCATCACTTGAATATCTTAAAACTACTGATTCTTTAACTCCATCTTTGTAAATACCTTGAGTTTCTTTTTTCCCATTATAGTAATACGTTATGTAATCTCCATTCTTAACCCCGTTCTTAAAGGAATACTCTTGTTTAACAACCTCCTTTCCATTAATATCCGATTGAAAATATAAATACTTGGTACCAGATAAAAGGCCTTTATCCCAGTATTGAGTAAATTTCTTTTTACCGTTAGGATAAAAACCTTCCTCTAATCCATCTAATTCTCCATTTTCATAATTTCTCTTGGATGATAAATAAGTCTGTTCTTGATTACTAATATTTTTTTCATAAGTTTCTTCTATACCATTCTTTTTTCCATTTTCAAAAGTGCAAGTCGATTTTAATGCCCCATTTTCAAAATAGGTTTCTGAAAGACCTTGTAAAATTCCATTATCGTAGTTTAAAATATAAGATTTTTTACCTGATTTAAAAAAACCAACAGATTGTCCGTTGATTTTTCCATTTAGATAATTAACTTGATATTTTAACTCACCAGAATTATAGAAAAAAGAGATTTTCCTTAGTGAATTAGTTATATTTTCAGATGATAAGTTGCTATCACTTTGCTGTATAATGTTGTTATCATAATATTTTATGTAAAGTTTATTTTCATCTTCGTCATATCCTATTTCCTCACCATAAAGCAGTCCATTATTGTATATTCTTTTGTATAATAGTGCACCACTTTTGTAGTAGCCTTTATCTTCACCATTAAGCAAGCCATTATTAAACTTTCGTTTGTATTTTATTTCACCAGTTTTTAAGTAACCTATTTCATCACCCTCAATTTTACCGTTTATGTGGTTGTGTGTGAATTTAATTTCCCCTGTTTCATAATATCCATTTTCAGGACCGTTTAAGATATTATTTGAAAAAGTAGACTCAAGTGTTAAGACTCCTTTATCATTATATTGATATTCATCACCAATTTTTGAGTTATTGATGAAAAAACTAATTTTCTTATTGATACCATTGTCGTGATATATAGTTTGAGGGCCATTTTTTATGATCGAATCTTTTTTACCAAATGTTGAATTAAAATAGCTTATGTATATTCTAGATACTTTGGTTCCATCTAATTTATAGAGGTTAACTAAACTTGATGTATCCAAATCAGATTTTAGGATAACTTCTTTGAAAAAAGAGGCGTTTATTGAATCCGTTTGTCTAAGTTCTGAATCATAAAAATAAACTTTTTTTGAGCCATTACTCGTAAGTGAATTTTGAGCAAGCAATTGTAAAGAAAAAAGAAGAAAAAAAAGCTTAAAAAGTTTCATTGATGCTATCTTGTGATTTTTTGTTTAAATTTATATCATCATTATAAAACACTAATCTATGAAAAAAATTCTTTTTTTATTTCTGTTTTGCAGTGCTTTAAGCTATGGCCAAGGTTTAATTCGTTCAACGCCTGAAGAAAGAAAATCATTTCCGAAGTACAAAATTGAAGATTTTGGATTTGCGGATTTGCTTCCTTTCGCATCGAGCCTTGAAAAATATGTTCCACCGATTCTTGAACAAGAAGGTGGAACATGTGTTGGATTTGCATCGTTTTATTATGGGTTATCTACAATGTATAACGCACAGTTTAATATAACCAACAAAGCTGAAAAATTTGCTCATTCATTCGACCCATACTTTATCTACTCATACGCATTTAGTGATGTGTATAATTGTGAAAGCGGCTTGGATTTTAAATTCGGCTTTGAAACTTTAAAAAAATTAGGAATTAAAAAATTATTTTTCCCGCCTATGACAGAATGTGACACAAAATGGAGCGAGGAGCAAATTGATAATATTAGACCCTACACAAGACCATACTCTATTCAAAGTTGGAGTCATTTAGATAAAAATAATTTTACAGAAAAAGAATTAATAGACGCTGTCAAAGGAAAAATCTACGAAAAAACTCCTGTGATTTGTGGATTTGGTACTGTTAAATCCATTGATTCATTTTCAAGTGATAATTTAATTGGTGTTAAGAGTGATGGATTGTGGGATCCAAGGCCTTACGAAGAAATTGACCCTCAGGTAGGGCATGCATTATGCGTAATAGGATACAATGACAACAAATTTGGTGGAGCCTTCAGAATTGCTAATAGCTGGGGTGATGAGTATGGAGACAAAGGATTTATGTGGCTTAAATATGATGATTTTGTAGAATATGCTGACGAAATTTACATATTAAAGCTTAATAATAATTTAATTGAACTACCACCTGTTGTGATAGATGAAAAAAATTACAAGCGGAAAGATATTAAAAATAATGGGAGTTTATTTTTTGAAGGCCAATATTATAATGATCAAATGAATGGGTATGGTATTTTAAGCGATAATATTAATAAATTATATTCTATTGGAAATTACAATAATGGAGCTAAGGATGGTCCTTTTGTAACATTTTTTGTTGATAATGACAATGATATCTCTTATTCACTTGACAACTATTACGATGATGATAAAGTCGATGACGAAATGGGCTTTGGTTCTGATGATAACAATGAAGAAAATGAACAAAAGACTATTAGGTACCTAGTGAAATTAGATAATAAATTAAACTTAAGAAAATCTACGTCCGGTAGAAGTTCATCTTCAAAAAGAAAAAAATGATCAAATACCTATTTATATTTTTCACCCCAATTTTCCTTTTTGCACAGAAAACTGACTATAGATATGAAGGATGGCCATATTACCCCGAACAATATTTGGATAAAACCGACAGTTTAAAGTGGCCATTAACAATTGATATTGCTATTGATGTTAAGGATATTAAAGAACTTGATGAAAAAAAAGATAATTTCTTTAGCAAGTTAGTAGTTAGTTCCTTTTCACAATACGACTCTTTATATGTTACTGCTAAAGGAGATAGAATACCTTTACATCACCACAATAATGACGACACCAATACGCAAGGGTTATTCTACATTGACATCAAAGAAAATAATTTAACAAGTAAAACTGAGCAAAAAGAAACTTTGTTTAAAAAGACAGAGCATGATTATTTGTTTTATGATGATTTTTTTTTAAAAACGGTTAAGTTGGTTGAGGCTCCATTTGATCATAACTGGGATTTAAGAAATTTCCCTTTTGATAAACAAGAACTGAAATATCGTTTTACAGCACTTATGGATACCTCAGCTGTTAGGCTAAGGCCAAGTGTGAAGTTTCCAAGCACATATAAAAGTCCTACGAGAAATCTAAGAGAAGGTTTTCACATAAAGGAAATAAAGCATAATTATACTTATAATATTGATAGTCATGACATTATATTAATTTCACCAGGTGTAAGAAGGCCACTAGTCACAGAAACCCTTGAAATTATACTTGTTTTGGATAGACAAGGATCATGGTTATTTCTGAAATTATTCATGGGGGGCATTCTCTCATTCTTGATTTCGTGTATGATATTTTTATTACCATTAAACAAAGAGCTAGAATCTAAGGTATCTTTAGGAGTTGGTGCGATTTTTGGAGCTATCGGAAACCGATACTTTGTTGATTCAACTCTAGAAGGGGTTCAGGTTTTCACTAAAGCTGATGCACTTAGTAACTTAATTATATTGATGGTGATTTTTAACATATTTATAGTAATACTTCAAAACAGTAAGTTTACATTTTTTCCTTTCTTTCAGTCAAAAATGAATAGTCTTTTTTACTCAATCTATGCATTTATAATTTTATTATTGACCATTTTGATTTGGTAAGACCAAAATCAATAAACAAGATAAGTGCCTTTAATTGTTTTAATTAAGGATTTGGTTTGTAAAGCTGTTAAATTTTTTAAATAACTTTCAGGGATTTTAATAATGGCTATTTCCATGTCATAGTTATTAATTATTTCAAATCCATTCATTGTAGTTAATTGAAAATATGATTCTAAAAGATACTCCCCATTTCCCCGACGAACCCTTGTTGAAAGCCCTATTGCCCTAAGAATGTTATCCTTTTCATCTGGATTGACTTTTTCTGGTTCACTTATATTAAGCTTACTTATTTCGCTCCCTTGATCTACAATTTTCTTAAATTTATTTTTTGATATTTTTCGATTTATAATCATATTAATAACTCGCAAGTCGTTGATAAATTTCGAATCATAACCAATAAGAGTATCTATGTAATTCTTACGAATTTTGTAATTATCTTTCAGCAAAAACTCACATATGACAAGGTTATTTGACGCTTTTTTATAGGCAGGATCTAATAATAACGCCCTTTTAAAGCGTTCTAATGCATCTTTAATTAACTCTTCTGATTTATTTATATTACCAGATCTAGTTGTTTTAACCTCAGCCCTAGTTGTTTGCTCTAAACTTACTGGGAATACCAATGATTTAATTATTGAGTCATTAGAAATTGAAATACCTTGCATCAAATAAGAAAGTCCTAGATTGTTATGAATTTCTCTTGAATTAAAATTCTGTCTTAAAATGTATTTGTAACAATATCTGGCCTCATCATATTTTTTTTCTAGAAGTAAAATATTTCCTAGCTCAAATAATAGAGCTAAATCATTGGCTACTTTAATTTTTGAATTAATGATGTCAATTCTTTCGTCAAAACTTGGGTACTTTGGGTTCTCTTTAGCAAAACCATACTCATCGTAAATTACAGTCAGAGTTTCTTCAGCTTTTTCTAGAGTGTTGTATCCAGCTATTTTACCGTAAAAACCAGCATATAAATCCGCTTGAATTTCTGATTCTTTTCTTTTGGCCTTAGTTCTGTATATATTATCAAGTTCCTCCTGAACTGTAGAAGCGTAGCCTAACCCAGTGTTGCTCATCCACTTGTGTTCTTTGTAGTAATGAGCTAGTTCATGGGCAAGGATGTAAGAGATGTAATCATCAAAATCTTCTGCTCCGCAAAAAAGGTCTATGGCACATTGTTCAATCTTAATCCCTGAAAGATTCATACTTGCAGCATTTCTTTTTTGGTTGGTAATTTTAAATTCAGGTTTTTCCATGCTATAATTACCAATACTATTAATGAGATTGTTAAAAATTACCTCAACCCTGTCATTACAGTCTTGCGCATGGACAATACTAGTTAGAATGAGTATTATAAAACTTAGTTTCTTCATTTATTAGTTAATGTATAGCAAATATAAGTTTAGTCGAACTGTTTTGGGGAGGATTTGAATTTAATCCCTACCATTAATACGCCTTTGCATATAATCAATTAGAGACTTTTCGGACATTCGTTGGTCGGACCAATTGTCTTGGACTATATCAGGCTGTCCGTCTTCAAGGACACTCAAATATTGATTGTAAACTTCCTTTAATTTTGACGGCAATGACTCAATAATTCCTTCTTTCTGAATCTCGTGTTCAAATGCTGGGTGTTCCCCATACCATTCCTCCAAAAGCCATTTGTTCTTTTTAAAAGTGAATTTATATCCATCTTCTTCCTCAAAGTTTAATTCTAATTGATCATTCTCGGAGGGTAGGTACTCAAAATCAAAGACATTAATGGTATTTAAGCGTCTCAAAATCTTTCTTCTTTCAATTTTATCAATGAGATTGAGTGGCGTCATCATTCCAATCATAACACTCGCGTCAAACCTTTCATTTTTACTATTTATTCGAAGTATCCAATGGGGTTTTGTGTAGTCTACTCTAGAACTACAGCTACAGAGCCGGAATGGGCCGTTTAGATCACACATATGAATCCAAATTTAAGATAAAAGTCTATTTTTTCCAAGTAACTCCGTATTTATAAGCGCTGTTATTAGCTTTAACTTTAAGTAAGCAGTCTTAGTACACAAAAACCTATTCTTTTAGCTTTAAGATTGCGTTCTATTTGTTAAATGATTCTGCTAACAATTCACTCTGTTCAATAACCCTATCTGCTTCCATACGAGCTATGTCTGGTGGATAACCATATTTAATTAATAGCTTACGAACTGTTAATCTTAACTTAGCTCTAACATCACTTCTCTTACTCCAATCAACCGTGGCATTTTTACGAATAACGTTAACTATGTGATGTATAAGCTCTTTCATTTTTTGATCATCTAACATCTTTGTAGAATCGTTTTGATTTAAGACACTATAGAAAGCATACTCGTCATCTGTTAGTCCTAACTCATCAGCTCTATTATCCTCCAGCCTCATCTCTTTTGCGATGGCAGATAATTCCTCTAAGACTTGTGCAGAGTCAATTTGGTTGTTATGGTATCTATTAACTACCGTTTCAATCATCTCAGAGAATTTCTTAGCCTGTGATATGTTTTTACCTTTACGCACTCTTACGTCATCACTTAATAGTTTCTTTAAAAGTTCAAAAGCAACATTCTTTTGTTGCATGTTTTGCACCTCCATTAAAAACTCGTCAGAAAGAATACTGATGTCTGGTGTTTTAATTCCAGCAGCTTCAAACACATCAATAACCCCATCACTACTTAATGCCTCATCTACGATTTGTTTAATGGCAGTATCTACTTCATAATTTGATTTAATACCTGAAGGATTGAACTTATTAATCCTTGCCTTTACTGCTTGAAAGAAGGCAACATCATCTTTAATGACATCTGCTTCAAAGCTCGGAATAGACATGGCAAATATTTTAGAAAGTGCCATAATCTCTTTTAAAAATCTATCTTTTAATTCTTTGCTTGATAGAATAAAGTTTTGCGCACCCAGCAGTACTTGAAGTTTAATATTAGTTTCTGCTTTGAAATATGCTTTGTAATCAAACCCATGGAACATTTGCTCTACAATCTCAAACTTCTCTTGCATTAATGCAATTGCCTCTCTAATATCTACAAATGCTTTTCCTTCTCCACCACTTTGGAGGTAGGTACCCATGGCATTTCTAAGTTCTTGACCAATACCAATATAATCTACTATTAGCCCTCCTGGTTTGTCTTTATATACCCTATTAACTCTGGCAATAGCCTGCATAAGGTTAGCCCCCTGCATCTTCTTATCTATATACATAGTATGCATACTTGGAGCATCAAAACCAGTGAGCCACATATCTCTAACTATTACTAATTTTAAGCTATCTCTTGGCTCTTTCATTCGTATTGCCAATTCCTTTCTTTGTTGTTTTGTAGTTCGGTGAGGTTGAAAACTTTCAGGATCATCTGATGAGCTGGTCATGATGAGTTTTATCATGCCCTTGTCTAAATCATCGTTATGCCAATCAGGTCTTATCTTAATAATTTGAGCATATAAATCAACACAAATTTGTCTTGTCATTCCCACAATCATGGCTTTCCCCTCAAATGCTTCCTGTCGAGCTTCAAAGTGAGTGAGTAAATCTGTTGCTATATCTTTCAAGCGATCTGGATGACCTACAATGGCATTAATAGTTGCATTTTTCTTTTTAGATTTCTCTATTTGATCTTCTGTGGTGTCTGATACCTCTTCTACCAAAGCATCTATTTCAGAGCTAACTTCTTTATCCAATTTAATCTTTACCAAACGAGCCTCATAACTAATAGGAACAGTTGCTCCATCATCTACCGCTTGTTTGATGTCATAGACATCTATATAGTCTCCAAATACTGCTGGAGTAGATTTGTCTTCTTTTTCAATAGGTGTTCCTGTAAACCCAATATATGAAGCATTAGGAAGCGCATCTCTCATGTACTTAGCATTTCCATAACGAATCTCTGATCCATCTTCTAACTCTACCAAACGACCTTTAAATCCATATTGACTTCTGTGCGCTTCATCAGCTACCACAACAATATTAGTTCTCTCAGATAGGGTGTCATATATGTTCCCTTCTTCAGGACTAAATTTTTGAATAGTACTAAATATTACACCTCCACCAGATACTTTTAATAGTTCTTTGATATGGTCTCTATTCTTAGCTTGAACTGGAGTTTGTCTTAGTAATCCAACACAATTTCCGAAGGTTCCATAGAGTTGGTCGTCCAAATCATTTCTATCGGTAAGGATCACTATGGTTGGATTCTTCATCTCTGGGTGCGTGATAATCTGTCCACTATAGAATACCATGGATAGTGACTTACCACTTCCTTGGGTATGCCAAACCACACCAACCTTACGGTCTCCGTCCTTTGAATTGGTAGCTCTTAGGGTTTGCTCAACTGCTTTTTGTACTGCATAGTATTGATGGTAGGCTGCTACCTTTTTAATCTTTGATATAGAGACTAATCCTGTCTTTTCATCTTTCTTTTCTTCAGCTTCAAAGACCGTACAGTATCTGATGAGGTTTAATAAAACCCTTTTATCAAACATGTGCTTAGTCATAACCTGAAGGTCTGTCTGTAATCCTGCTTCTTCTGGTGCTTTCCAACTTAAGAAACGAGTAAAAGGTGCAGATACACTGGATACTTTAGCATCTATACCATCTGAAATAACACAGAGAGCATTATAGAAAAAGATGCTTGGCACATCCTTTTTATAGTTTTGTATTTGGGTGTAAGCATTACGGATGGTTGCCTTTTCACTTGTAGCGTTTTTAAGCTCAACAACAACCAAAGGAAGACCATTGATATAGATAACTACATCCAATCTTCTGTTTACATTATTCTCTTTTATGACTAACTGGTTTACTGCCCAATAGGTGTTGTTCTCTGGGTTTTCAATGTCTAATAAATCAATATTCACTCCTTTGGATGCGCCATCTTTTGTAAACTCAACAGGAACGCCACTGGTGAGGTAGGTATGGAAACGCTCGTTGTTCTCCATAATATCCTCTGTGCCTAAATTCAGCACTTTTTGGTGCGCTTCATTAATAGCAGAAAGAGGAACGTCTGGGTTTAGTCTTTCAATGGCTTTTAGCAGCTCATTTTCTAAAACTACGCTATCAAAGTTTTTACGCTGTGGATTGTCTGAATCAGGGGCAATATCTGGGCCATGATGAAATGCAAAGCCTTGACCAGTTAACTGATCAATAAATGCCATTTCTATGAGGTCTTCATTAAGCATCTGCAGTTTGTTTTAAATTATTTACTCGTACCTGACCACTCATGAGTTTTGTTAATAGGGTATCTCTTGTTTTGGTTAGGGATTGGATTTGATTTTTACAGGAATATATTTTGATGTAAAAAGTGTTTATTAATTTGGTAAAGTCATCCATTAATTTTGAATTTGGAATAATAATTCTTGTCAATTTAAAATCTGGAATAGTTAATTGTTGTTGTGTAGTTCCTGTTCCAAGAATTTGATTATTTTTAAGAAAATAGAATAAAAATTTTGCACTTAAATAATTCTTGTCTGGTATTACGGAAACAAGCCTTACTATTGGAACATATGGAATTGGTCTAAGGCAAACATATCCAATCGTGCCTCTTGCCGAAACAGTAACACTTTCATCAAAAATTGAAGCATTATTAGTAAATCCATACAGTCCTTCGTTTTTAATTCCATTTGAGTATATAGGAATTATATTTTCTCCTTCTGATTTTGATGTTGAATTTTTTGGTTTGTCACCACCAGCTGATAAATTACAAACATCTCCTAATTCATATTCTCTCCAACCCTCAGGTAATTCATCACCAATTTGATATTTCCCAAACCACTCCTTAAAAATGGTTTGAGCCATGGTTTCTAAGGTCTTGTTTTGGGCTTGTAAAAGCTCTATTTTATCATCAAAAGCGGTTAAGACTTTGGCTATGGCTTTTTGTTCTGGTAGGGGTGGGAGGTTTATTTCAATACTTTTTATAAGTGATCCTGATGCTTCACTAAAAGTAGAACCTGAAGAAAGTCTTTCAATTAAGTCAGCCTTATGTTTCATCAAGTAATAAAAATATTTGAAGTGAGAATTGACTTCATCACAAATAAGGTTTTTAAAACCTTGATTAGTCGCTGTTTCATTTTTAGCAATTACCACATAACCTATTGGCGCTCTTGAACTAAATAAAATTGTATTTTTTGGTAATAATTTAGCAGACGAATTGTCTAACCCTTCAATTGAAATGCTTCTTTCTCCTTTTTCTATAAATACACCTTTGAATGAAGAAAGGTCTCTTGGTGTAATCCAAGGGATTTCATCACTCCAATACAAAGAGTTTTTAGTTGACGGTGTCCCTCCACTCTCAACAACTGTTACATTTCCAATTGATGTTTCAACCCAACCCTCAGGTATGTTATTTTCAACTCTCATTTTAAAATTTGAATGTTCCAACATGCCCTGATCCACCTTGATCTTGGTCTAAGTTATTTCTATCAAGATCTATTCCTACATTAGAAAGTTGATCTTTAATTTCTTGGTTAAGCTGTGCTTCCTTTTCCATCTGTTCTTTTAGAGTGGCAGATAAGTCAGCCATTTTATCTTCAAAAGGAATACCATCATCCTCTTCATCAGGAATACCTACATAACGTCCAGGAGTTAATACATGCTTATGCTTTTGAATTTCTTCAATAGAGGCACTCTTGCAATAGCCTTTTATATCTTCATAATCACCACCTTTTCTCCAGTTATGATACGTATCCGTAATGGTATCAATATCTTCATCAGCAAGATCTCTATGAACCCTATCTTTCATATAACCCATCTCAGAGGCATCAATGAATAATACTTCTTTACTGTGGTTAGCTTTCTCTCGTCTTAAGTACCATATACAAGCTGGAATACCTGTGTTGTAGAATAACTGTTTTGGAAGTGCTACAATACACTCTACCAAATCTTCTTCAACCATTCTTTGTCTTAATTCACCTTCTCCTGAGGTGTTAGAACTTAAAGAACCGTTGGCTAATACAGTTGCCATAACTCCCTTAGGAGCTAAGTGATACAACATATGCATCATCCATCCATAGTTGGCATTACCATTTGGAGGTACGCCCAATTTCCAACGTGCATCATCTTGTAATATATCTATTCCCCAATCCTTTTGGTTAAAAGGTGGGTTAGCTAATATGAAATCAGCTTTTAAGTCTGGGTGTGCATCTTTTAAAAAGGAACCTTCCGTATTCCAAGACACAAACTGTGAGTTAATATTACGAATGGCTAAGTTCATCTTAGATAGCTTCCAAGTAGTTTGGTTGCTCTCTTGTCCGTACACAGTAATATCACTAATATTTCCTTGGTGTTCTGTAACAAACTTCTCACTCATTACAAACATACCGCCAGAACCACAGGCAGGGTCATACACCCTTCCTTTGTAAGGTTCTATCATTTCTACCATTAACTTTACAATAGCCTTAGGCGTGTAGAACTGTCCTCCTTTTTTACCTTCTGCATTTGCAAACTCACCTAAGAAATACTCATACACTCTACCAAACAGATCTTTAGACTTTTCATTCTCTGCCTGTAGCTCTGTATTAGAAATTAAATCTATTAACTGTCCTAAAGATGCTTTGTCTAAATTGGCTTTCCCATATACCTTAGGTAGTACATTTTTAAGTTCCTTGTTTTCTTTTTCTATAGCTTCCATCGCCTCATCAATCGTCTCTCCAATAGATGGAAGCTTAGCGTTATTATGAATGTGTGACCAACGAGCTGTCGCAGGAACAAAGAATATGTTCTCTGCTAAGTATTCGTCTCTATCTTCAGGGTCTGAATACTCATCAGCCTCTAATTTTTCATAAAGCTCATTAAAGGTTTCAGAGATGTATTTGATAAATACTAAGCCCAGCACCACATACTTGTATTCTGCTGCATCAATATTTTTGCGCAGCTTGTCTGCTGCCTTAAATAGTTGTTGTTCGAAAGTCGTGTTTATTTTCTTTGTCATAGCATTTATTTGTTTGATATAATTAAGTCCTTATATATCTACATTTAAAATTTTAGCGATATCATTCAGAACTCCCAAACGAGGTTGCTGTCTATTCTGCACATACCCATTTACCATATTTGTAGCTTTTACCAAGTTTGTAAGCGAGCCAAATTTGCTTAACCCTTTTTCTTTGATTACTTCCTTAATCCTATTCATAACAACTAAAATAGCAATAAGATTGAATATTTATATCAAATTATGAGATATTTTGAGCCACATTGACATCACACATTAAAATATGAGGCACTTAGTTAACGTACAATAAGTTACGTTCTTTATAATCACTAGCTTTTGTTTAGCCTGACTTGACTAGGGAGAGGTGTTATTCAATATCTAAGCTTGTTTCCTTTTTTGTCAAGCAAATCAAACTCATTTGCCAACTTAATTAAGTTTGGATTTTTTTTGGCCAGTGCATGAAACTTTATTTCTTCAGCTGTATAATCAATAACCCCTATGTAATCAGCAATATCATCTCCACTCTTTACATCCTCCCGCTCCAAAATTCTAGAAACTTCAATTTTAAATCCTTGGTTATTACAATCATCTGCCACCTTATTCCACCTTTCGTAGCCCCCTTTATCTGGGAACGCTTTGATTATTCTTCCTTTAATAGGTTCTAATAGTTTAGGTTTAAAGTTAGTTAATGACCCTGTGGCTAGCCACACATAATCTGGACGTTCAATACTAAGAAGTATAGCTGTTTTTTCACTCTCAACAACTGCGACTTTTTTGACCTCATCAGTTACTAAATGCAGACCAAAAAGACACTGTTCTAATTCAAAATTTGTGCGATTAGTTTCTTTGTGGACCCATGAAAACTGCTTTGAACGCTTCCCTGTTTTCTTATCGTACTTCATTATTTTTCCAGACCTAACAAAGCCGTGATTGTCAATCTGCCAAAATACAACTGATCCACCAAACAACTTGGAGGTCCCTATTCTGTATTTGCGTATTATATCATAAACCTCAGCTTTATCATAGTCACTAAAGAGAAACTGGACAAAGGGATTAATGTCGTATTGCTTCATGGATTGACTAACAAGACTGGGATCAACAAAGGAGGGTTCCTTCGGGGGTGGTGGAACATACTTAATCTCTGTTGATATAACCCCGTCTTTTGGATACAAAAAGTATTGACACTCAATCTCACGGTCACAACGACCATACTGCTCACCAGCCAGCTGATTTGTTTCATTGTCTATAAAACGAACAAACCTGTTTTTATTACAGGATGGACACCTGTATTTCTTTGATGTTTCATCTAATCTATATCTATAATTATTCATCTGCTCATCTATTTATCAGTTTAAGTCCCTATATATAGGGACTAAACTAATGAGTTAACATTAATATTTAATTTGAAAGGTTTACGGTGCGAATCCTGATATATTATTCCTTTTTCTTGAAACTTGACTAACACCTTATCAACCTTATTTTGACCTAACCCTTTACGGTCACCAAACTTAATTTTAAGTTGATTTTGCAATGATTCTTTTAGATCAGCTCTTTTAATCTCTTGCTCATCTTCAAAGCATTTTTTTAATAGACCTTCCATAATCTTGTCGTCAACATTGTCAAGTTTGAATGAATTTCTTGTATTACTGGAGGTATCATAGTCATGCAGGACCATTGGATTTCCATCAACTATTTTGAATGCAAATGGCTCGAAGGGCTTGTTCCTACAACTAAATGGTTTTACTACTGAAATCTCGTTTAGATTAGCATCAACCTCAATTTGAATTACTGTTTCAGCTTTATTAGAGAGCTCAGTTCCAAGGTGTCCTCTTGCCTTCTCATTTGTTGGGTTCTCATGTAAAATAGTTACAATATGAATATTGAATTCTTCTGACCATTTCAATAAGCTTGAAGAAATGTCACATGACTCCTTTTCATCATTGATAGATGTTATTAGGTCCCTTATTCCATCTATAATAACAAGACCTAAGTTTGGAGTATTAGATATGAGCTCCCTGGTGTATTTTAACCGTTCTGAAGGGCTCAAAGATCTAAACTTATACATATGAAGTCTACTTGGAGATCTCTGCCCTACGAGCCCGCATATGCGCTTAGCTGCCTTTTGAACGTGCCAATCTGATTGTTCGGTATCAATAAATAGAATGTTCTTGTCCTGATTGGCCATAGGACACCTAAAGACATCCGAAAAAGTAAATTCATTAAGAGCACTACACACTGCCATACTTAAAAGGAAAGACTTTCTAGACTTTGCTTTACCCTTTATAAGGCTAAAGTTTCCTAAGGTACCAAGTATTTCATATTGTTCAAAGTTTGGAGCTTTGATCTCCCAAGCAACCTCTCTTGGTGGTAAAGGGGCTGATAAATCTACTTTAAACTTTGCGATTTCGTTTTCAATAATACTGTGATCCAGTTCCTGGTTAATTAGTTTCATTATATCCTCCATTACTTCTCAAGTTTTATCATTGCACATTCGATTTCACTTGCCTTGTAATAGATTTTACCCCCAAGCTGATAGGCTTGAATAACACCATCCCTGGTCCAATTGTTTACACTTGAAAGACAAACGGTTAGCAGTTCTGTCAACTGTCTTTTTGTAAGATAAATATCTGAAAAGGGAGCTTGTTTGTATTCATTTTTTAATTCGCTCACCACTCTAGCAACAAGCTGGTCTTGAGTAGTTTCGAATACATTTGATTTAATCATAATGTGCTTATTTAATGTTAATAAACACAAAGGATTGTTAGGTTTGAGTTAGGGCGAACCTAACTTTTATTTCTTCTTAATATATACGTTATCACAAAGGTGTTTTTGAATTTTTTCAATTTGCCCCTTATCTTTTAAAGCGCTCTTTGACTGATCAGCATATGAGTGAAAAATAGGATTTATGTAGGATTGGACAGTTGTGTGGTTAAATCCTGTGAATGATTTTATTGCTTTTGCAACCTTTAAAACTGAATTTATTTCTGGGTGATTATTTAAATAATCCAAGATGCCAAGTTGATGCAAAACAATGATTCTCTCTTTCACATCAAGAGAACCGCTGTTATCCTCTATTAAATCCTCATCATCAATTAAATTGTTTATAACAATTTTCTCGATTTTTACTCTGTCATTTTCTAAAAGAACAATGTTATAATTCTCCTCTCTTGCCTTTTCAGCCAGAAATTCAAAACGTTTTCTCAGTGATGCTTGGATTTTTTGCATCTTCTCGGAGCTAACATAATGGCGATTAAACAAGAAAACTCCATCCTTGAACTCAGATTCTATGAATGTTATTAACGTGTAGTCTTTATGCTTCGATAAATGTGATGAGAGTCTTTTATTAAATGTTTCGAGAAAAAGCTCATGTGGGCAGCCATAAAAGTACTTACCCTTTTTCACGTGTGAATCATATTCTTTTCTGAAGGTGGAATGAACTATTTTTAACCTATCGTCAAGCCATAGTCTTTCAATTTCTTCTGAATTATCTTTTATTATATGTTTTTCATCTGACCAAAAATGCTTAGACATATGAGCTGCATCTTCACGAAACAACTCAATTTCATTATCTGTTTTCTCAAATTGTGTACTCATAGTTCTATGGTTAGTTTTTTGAATTCTCTTGCAGCTTCAACAGCCGTATCCCTACTTGTTTTACCTATATAAGATAAAAAAGTAGATTCCTTGACATGTCCTGTGATATTCATGAGCCATGGTGTTTTCATTCTTCCATAGAAATTAGTTGCAAAAGATCTTCTTCCTACATGGGACGAAATGAGTTCATATTTTGGATAGTTGCCCATTACTTTTCTTTTTCCTTTGTCTGGAATAACTTTTACAACGCCTCCATAGATGACTTCGTCAATTCCAGCTAATTTAACAACTTCTTTGACATAGTCATTATACTTTTGATCCGAGAGTTGTTTTGGAAAGCTACCATTGTATTTTTTCATTATTTCAATAACTTGATCTAGGATGGGGATAGTAACACTCTTCTTACCTTTTTCTTGAAAGATATCCATCAACTTGATTCCATCAACTTCTCTTATATTATCTGTACTAAAGTTCATAAAGTCAGAGATTCTTTGACCTGTTAGACAGCTAATTAAAAGCCAATCCCTAACGTTATCCAATCTGGGACCAAGTTGATTACTTTTCAAACTGCCTATTATCTTTAGCTCATCCATTGTTAGATAAACAACAGGCATACGATTAGCTTTCATTTTTATAAGGTTGTATCTATGGCTTAATTGTATACCATGGTGGGCATGTGCATAGTTACACATGGTTTTTATTGCACTAAAGTATTTATTTATTGTACTTAAAGAATATTCATTATCAAGGCCATAATCTCTAAATTTATTATAGAAATCAACATCAATATCAGAAATTATAGTGTTTTTGTTAAAATATTTACTTCCATCTATGAAACACTTTGTGAACTTATAAGAGGTGTTGTATCGAGTTAGAGTTGTTTTGGTTATATTGTTTTTTATTAATTCCAGGTATTTCTTAAAGTATTCTAAGATCTTATCAGAAATAACGTCTTCATTAACCTTACCGTAATATGTATCAAGTTGACCTTGGAGCCATAATTTATCTACCGTGTTTGGGTTAGAATTATTATAAACTGTCAGAACATGACGTTCAATGTCCATAGTATCTTTGTCGAACTCAATTTTTTTATTTTTTAATCTAGCGTCCTTAATCCGCCTTGAATTTTGTAGAAGCTTCCAATCTTGTTTACTGCAAACTATTTGAGTTTTAGATTCAATAACATGATCCTTTAACCCATTACGAAATGAGAGTCTAAGAGTTAATGGGGCAACTTCCCTAGTTGAGCGGTATAAAAATTTCACTGTAGCCATTTTTGTACGGTATTTGTACGGTAAATTTACATTTATTTACATAATTCTGGCTGTAGTTATATTTATTTATTTTACCTTTAACCTGTTAAAGTGTGTAAAATTATATAATTTGATTTAAATAAATACATCTATTGTACTCCCACCTTGAGTACACAACGGGATAAATCTTCTTTTTTAGATTTATCCCTTTTTTTATTTCTTCGATTTACTCTGTTAAAATGGGCTATTTTGTCTAAAATGGGGTTAATATCAGCGGTTCGAACTTTTTTATTTTCAAATTGAAAATTTTCAGGAAATATCGAACCAATTAGCCTTCTTTTGTTGTCTAAATCACTTTTAATGTATTGATTTTCAATACTTTCAAGCCCTTTTAGACCGTTTTTGTACAACTGAAAAACTTCTTGTTTTTTCTCCAACTGTTTTTCTTTTTCTCTTAGCTCATCTATAAGGCTTTGGCACCTCATTTTGGCTTTTTGATACTCCTCTTTTGTAAGATCACCATCAATGTATAAGTCTTGGATTTTAACTAGCTTTTCTTCCAAGTTATTTAGCTTCTCATAATGCTTCGGTCCGATTCCACTTTCCTTATCAATTTTTACAAATTCCTCTTTTATAAGTTCAATGAGTAATTCGTATGCATTTTTGTCAAGCGATATGGATTTTAAAAAATGATTAAACCACGAGTGAACATCATCTTTTTTAATGCGAATATCACATGGAGAAAAGCAGTGGTAGTAGGAGTAGGGTTTGTTACGTCCTTTTGAGGTGCTTGCAGAAAGCGGCTTATCACATTTTGGACACATGACAAATCCACGAAGCGGGAAGTTAGGATTTACTTTTTTGTGAGACTTCCCTTTTTGCTTTTTACGTCCATCTAAAATTTCTTGAACCTTATCAAAAGTAGCTTTTGTCACTAAGGGCTCATGAATTCCATCAATATATTGTTCTCTTTCGTCTTTGTATGCTTTAATATACACTTTACCACAGTACAAAGGATTACGCATTGTTCTTGAAAATGCAGAAGAGCTGGATTTAAAACCTTTCTTTTTGAGCCTGCCAAATACTTCTTTAAGGTTATAAATCCCTGAGGACAAAAGTTCAAACGCATCACGAATGTAATCTGCATCCTCGTTAGGAACTAAGACAGGCTTTTTAGACGCATCTCTACCCATAGAATACCCCTTTGGCGGAGAGCTTACATAACGACCCTCTTTCATTGCTCGTCTTGTTCCTGCAATTACATTTTGGGAGCGTCTTAGGTTTTCAACTTCAGGAGCAGATAGGTATACAGCCAATAAGATTCCTTGCTCAGGAATGGACATGTCCAAAGGCTGAGTGATTGCATTGACATTGATTCCCAGTCCTTGGAAAAGATTGATTTTGTTGTAAGACTCTGCTGTGTTTCTTGAAAACCGATCCCATTTTACAAACAACAGCTCGTCAACGTCTTTGTGGTTTTTTCTGCAATAGCCAATGAGCTTTTTCATCTCAGGTCTATTAAAAGTTTTGGCAGAATAATCTTCTCTAAAAATTTCTATAATGTTTAGCCTATTGTCATTACAGTATTTAAGTAATTTTTCTTCTTGGTCTCTTAGTGAAAACCCTTTGTCTGCTTGTTCATCTGTGGAAACCCGAACATATAAAATGACATTTTTCATTTAGTTTTCGTTTAGCATGTTATGTAATATAATTTTAGAATAGTTTTCTAAAAACGCTTTAATTTCTTCTACTTCTTTCCTCGTAAATTTTTCTTTTCTATTTCGATTTAAGATCTTTGCTGCTTTTTCAATTTGCATCGCCCTGTGTGGCAAGTAGGCGGCGGGCCACCCCTTACGCTGTATTGATCAGGCTGACACGGCAGGAACTGATGTGGTGATACAAAAAGGCTCATACTATTTGGTTAAGATGGTTAGTTTGTAATTGTCCTGCGATCTTGGCTCAATAAGTAGCCTTGCTGTTTTGGGGAGTTTGTTGTTTAAAAAGAAATCTGCCAGCTGCTTGGCTTTTTTATGATCCTCACGAATAATAAGCGGTTTGATGTTATCATTGTCTATAAGAAGCTCAATGTACTTTGGAGACTTAAACATAACAATCTCTCGTATTTGATTTTCTATTTGGCTGAGGTATGCAATATCCTTGTTTACCTTTTGAAACTCAACAGAGACAATCTGCTCTATAAAGGGCATAAGAGGAATACACATATAAGCCTTATCGTTTATCAATTCCAAAAACTTTTCTGTTATGGCTTTATTACCATCTCTTATATGATACTCACCTGTTTTTGGAAAGTAATAAAACGACATTGGCATTTTATCCATCAAAATACTATCAATAACAGCATCGGAAAATGGATTTATCTCCATACCATGAAAATGAAGTAGACGAGAATCGTTTAAAATAAATTCAAAATCCTTTAAAGTCGAATCAACAACCTTTTGTTTTTTCAAAAAAGCAATATGTTTTTCGAGCTTAGATTTAAAATACCCTTTCTTGCGCGGCTCATCCCAAACCATTTTAGCAAGCTCAGCAAGTTTTGTGGTATTAAAACCAAATGCACTAAGCTCGTCAACTAAACAAAGCCATAAAGCCTGAGGCACATTCATTTTTGCTTTTTTACCAGCATCAAAAAAAGGAAGCACTTCTTTTGTTTTCCAATAAGTTACCATACGGGGGCTAATACCAAAATACTTAGGCAGTGTAAAGCGCTGGCCCAACAAGTCTTTTTTAAAATCTAAATCGCTGTTCATATATAAACTTTACACAAATGTAAAAAAAATATACAAAAAACAAAAATAATGTATAATAATTTGTATATTTGAATTGAAAAATGCCTTGAAACAGGCATTAAAAATAAAGGCCTTGAGGTCTACCTGAGGGATTTCTAAGGTAGATTTAAGAGGTATACCTGCAAAAATTAACGATTAATCCAACAGTTATGGAAAAAGAAAAATACAGAAATATGACCATCAGCCTTAAAGTAGCGGCTGAGGAAAAGATTATGCTAAGACGTTTGGCTGAAAAATATAACGTGACTCTATCTGAGTTTTTATATAACATTGTAATGTGCTTCAAGGGTCTTTACGCATTCATTGGCAGACTAACGCCTAAAGAAGAAAAACTAGCTGAAAATTTACGCCTTGAAAAAAAGAAAAATGCTATATTGTCTGTCCAAATCGAAAATGCAGATTTTAGGGTAGAAATGGAAATGAATCATCGCATTCAAATCCAAAATGATAATCACGAACTTACCTACCAACTAAAAGAACAAAAAGCAATTAATGCCGACCAAGCTGAGGAGCTAAAAAGGCAAAAAGCAATAAATATGAGATTGGTAGCAGAAAACAATAAATTAAGAAGCCAGAAACGAGATCAGCAATTAAAGCATGCTATAGCAGGAGCTGTGGGTGTATTTGCTGGAATTTCTTTAAAGCGATAAAAAATCTTATAGACAAAAAATAACTATCATTTTAAATGAAAATTAATGTGATTAAGAAAAATAGATATATCAGAACAAAGTATCACAGAAAAATACCCTGGCGTACTTGATATTCTTTTGCGGGACCAAACGACTCAAAAAAACATTATTTGGGCAACTAGTAATTATGAGCATTTTGGAAGATCATATTTAGAAAGCAAACATATTAAATCTGACCTTATTACAGGCATTAACGATGATGTGATAATGCCTAGGGTTCAAAAAGACCAAATATTAAAACAGTCTAGAGTTAAAAATATGGCTGAAGTCTTTACGCCATATTGGATTTGTAATGCTCAAAACAACTTGATAGACAATGCTTGGTTTGAACGAAAAGATGTTTTCAATAAAGAAATCTCTAATGAAAAAAAATGGAAAACAAATCAAGCAAAAATTGAATTTCCAAAAAATAAATCTTGGAAAGACTACGTAAATGACACAAGACTAGAAATTTCTTGTGGTGAAGCACCATACATAACAAGTCGTTATGATACAACGACAGGAAAATTTATAGAAATTGAAAATAGCAGACGCTGTCATAAAGCCTTACCATATTAGTTATTAATACTATAGAATTATGAAATCAATTTCAATTAGAATATTATCAATATTTATAGCTTGTTTTTGTTTTTTGGTAACAAAAGCGCAAAATAATGTTTTAATTGAACCACAAACAGAATATCAAACAATTGAAGGTTGGGGTGTTTCTTTAGCTTGGTGGGCTAATCTAGCAGGTGGTATGCCGCAATCAACCATTGATGAATTGGCCAGTTATGCTGTCAACGATTTAAATTTAAATGTATTTAGATTTAATATTGGAGCTGGCGAAAACCCAAATTGTACAGAGGGAGACCATATCAGAAAAGATGGCGGTAAAATGCCAGGCTACAGAAGTCAGCAGGCAAACGATCAAGGTTGGGGAACATATAACTTAGCCAATGATGCGCGGCAAATTACTGTGATGAATAAAATTGCTTCATTAAGAGCACCAATGGGAGACATCATTACCGAAATGATTTCTTATTCACCACCTTGGTGGATGACCTATGGAGAGTGTACCGCAGGTAATGTGAGTGGTACTTCAGAAAATATTAAACCAGAATTTATTGATGATTTTGCAGACTACTTGGTATCTGTTACTCAGGGTTTAAATGCTAATTATCCCTCTTGGAATATTAGCTACATAGAACCTTTTAATGAACCTATTTCTGGATATTGGTTTAAAGGTGGTAACCAAGATGGTTCTACAATGTATCCAGCAACACAAGCTCAGGTGTTATGGAGATTATGGCAGCGAAAAAATGCTTTGGGAATTCCATCTATTGGTCTTACAGCTGCAGATAATTCAAGGGTGCCGTCGTCCATATCTAATTTAACGGATTTGAAAAACAATAATCCTGGTGAGTATAATGGTATTTCCAAAATAAATACCCACAGCTATGGTGGTACGTGGCAAGATAAGGCTGAGTTAGCAACTTTTGCCGAGAACAATGGCAATAAATCTATTTGGCAAACCGAAACTGGGCCATTAAGTTGGACACCGCCAACTCCAGGTGCTTGGTGGATTAGACATTACGACATGGCGTATCGCTTAATTGAGGACTTACGGAATCTTCAATCTACAGTTTGGTGTGATTGGCAATTGATGTCTATTGATGATGGTTGGGGAATGTTGCACCAAACTAATTGGAACGAAAACAACCCTTACCAAACACCAGTTTTAAATAAGACAAGAGGATTTTATTGTCGTAAAAATGTTACTAATTTTATTAAGGTTGGCTATAAAATAGTCCGAAGCACCAACGGAAACACATTAGCTGCAATGAGTCCAGATAATAACGAATTGATTTTTGTAGTGGTTAATAGTTCGGATAATATAACGCCATATAGTTTGGATCTGAGTAATTTTTCTAACATTCAAAGTTTTAAAACTTTTAGAACTTCTGGTTCTTCTGCTGCATCTGGAGAAAATACAACTGAAAAAACAGTAGTAACCATTTCTGAAAAAGGTATTTTAAATGGAAATACATTACTTTACAATGCACCAGCTTATTCTGTAACTACGTTTGCTATAGATGTTTCTCAAACCCTTTCGATATCAGAATTTTCAGATTTTAAAGCAAAGTTTTTTCCAATACCACTCAAAACCAACTCTACTATGCAATTTTCAAGGCCATTGTCTAATGGTACTCTCAAAATTTATAACGCTCTAGGAATTGAAATTCTTAAAGTTGAAAGAATAAATAACCAAGAAATCGTCATAGAACGAAATAACCTTTCTAACGGAATTTATTTTTATAAAATTGAAGAAAATAAAGCTGTATTGTCAAGAGGCTCTTTTATGGTTAATTAGAATTTATACTTCAATTATTCTATAAGCTATATTTGTCCATGTTTATCGAATTTATATTATATGATTATCAATTTATAGTAGTATGAACTAAACTTTGTAACCATAAAATAAATTTATGTATACCTAAGAGTTTACGTACAATTGAGTATCATATACTTAGAGAATGATTAACTTTAAATCTCCGATTTTTCAAAACTGATATATCTTTTGCTTCAAAAGTAATAATGTCCATGTAAACAAAAAAATTGTCCATTTGGTTATGGGCTTAATCAAGTAATTTTGTAGCATTATTTACTAACAATTAAATTTTATATTATGAAGAAAATTCTACTCTTATGCTTAATTTTTGGTTCAGCTTTAGCTACTGGACAAACGGTAATTAATGATTTTGACGTGGTTACGCCAACAGTAGTAACTAGATATAATACAGGCGCTACGTCTTTTTTCGTTGAATCAAACCCAAATACTACGGGCAATACATCTGCTACTGTTGGTAGGGTGATAAGAAATTCAGGGAATTGGTATGAATTATTTGGTTTTAATTTGGATACACCCTACATGGTTGCTGCTGGAGAAACAAGATATTTACATGTCTATGTACTTTACCCTGCAGAACCAGATTTGTCAGTTAGATTTAATTCAGTAGATGTGTCTGAGGATGGAGGTCCTGATGTTAGAGCATTAAATACATATACCGACATTGGGGAATGGCAAGATTTAGTATTCCAAATCGATGGAGGTGATGGAGGTGCGACTGTAAATTCACTATTAGTGGTACCAGATTTAGGTTTTCAAAATAATCCAGCAGGTTTTGTACTCAATAACACTGATGCTTTTGCTTATGTAGATAATTTTAGATTTACTGATAGTGCAACTCCAGATGTGCTTAGTACTAATAGTTTTGAATTGGACAAAGTTGTTTCAATTTACCCAAACCCAACACAATCTGTTTTTAAAATTGAAACTAAAGAGAATGTAATTATCAGTAATGTTTCAATTTATAATATTTTGGGAGGGCTTGTGACTCAAAATGCTTCGAGATTAAATAATAACGAGTATGACATCAGTAACTTAACGTCTGGTATTTATATTGTTAGAGTTAGCGATGACAACAATAATACCATCACCAAAAGATTAATAAAGGAATAAGTTTTTTAACTTTAGATTGAAATAATAGCAACTTTTTTAAATAAGGATGGGTATTTTATTATATCTGTCCTTTTTAATTTTATACGTATTTTAGGTTAAAAGTACCTTCCCTTAATTTGTAACTAAATGAAACATATTTTTTCTCTATACTCTACAGATTGATTATCTTGAAGTTGAAGGTTCTGTCGCATCTGCTAAAATTAAGCATCAAGTTTTAAACTAATTTAATTTTTTAAGAAGCTAATGATATAAATGATTTGTAGGTTGAACTTTCAGGGTTCACCAGTTGATTTTTCTTTATCATTCTAACTACTTCTATTCCTGATATGGTTCTCTTTGCTGATTCAAATTCTTTAAAACCTAGACCTAGCATAATACGCCACTTTATCATTCGATGGTCTTGTTCTACAATATTATTGAGGTATTTGCATTGCCTTATTTTTATGTTTGAATAGTTTCTTCGATTGTATAGTTTTATCGCAGCTTTATTCGCCCCACTCTTATCGATGTTTATAAGTTCTGGATTAACATTATTCTCTATGGCTTTGATTAAAAATTTCTGTGCAGATATACGTTGTCTTCTTTTAGTTAACAAAAAGTCTACAGTATTCCCTTCTTTATCAACTGCTCTGTATAAATATCTCCACTCACCCTTTACCTTAATATAGGTTTCATCTAGTCTCCACCTTTTTCCAACTAATTTTTTTCTCTTTCTGAATTGTTGTTCTACAAGGGGTGTGAATTTGAATACCCAGCGTTGAATAGTAGCATGATCAACTTTGACTCCTCTGATAGATAAAAGTTCTTCTACATCTCTATAGCTAAGACTAAACCTTAATTTGAAGTAAACAGCTTGTAATATGATTGCTTTAGGAAAACAGTGTCCTTTGAACATCTTTTTGTTGTAAATATAAAAAAATAAAATTTTTCATTACATTAAATGCGACAGAACCTATAAATCACTTAGTCTGACTTTTTTTATAATTTCTTGGTGATTTTCCCATAAAATTTTTAAAAATTCGGGAAAAATATAAAGGATCCTCAAAACCTACTTTAAAACTTATTTCTTTAATACTTAAGTCTGTGTAATTTAAAAACTCACAAGCTTTTTGTGTTTTTTTTAAATTAAAAAAAACAATAATAGAATAACCAGTATTCATTTTAAATTTAGTGTGAAGATAAGATTTAGAATAGTTGAACTTATTAGCAATTTCATCTAGAGTAAAACTTTTATCTAAATTATTCAATAAATAATTTTTTACTGAATCGATTAATGTGTTTCCATGATTAATCTCTATACTAGATTCGAAATCATGATAAATAAAGGAGCTAATAAAATTTAAACTCAATAGATTGGCATATTCTATTTGATTTTCTAGATAGTTGCGATCAAATAAACTGAATATTTTATCAAAAAGCCCTATTGTTTCAACAGTAAAAGGTACATTTTTATAATTATTAGTGTTTGTTGATATATATCTATTGTATAAATCTGGTGCCATAGTTCCATCAAAGTGAAACCAGTAAATACTCCATGGGTCTAAATCATCAGCTCTATACTCGTGCCTTACTTTTTTAGGAATAATAAAAAACTGGTTGGGACTAATTAATGTTTTTGTACCATTGAGTATTATTTCACCTCTGCCTTTAGTACAATAAATGAAAATATATTGATTAGCACCTTTTTTTCTATAACGATAATGATGATTAGCTCTAGGATAATATCCTAAATCGCTTATGTAAAATTTTTTTGTAATACGATTGTTCTGAGCAATGATTTTAATAGACTTTGGTAAGGCTATCATTTTTTGTCCAAGAAAACCTTCTTTTAAAGCTATGTTCTCCATTTTTTTTGATTTTTTAAATCAATGATACATTCATTAACTTCTCAATTTGCAAGTTATAATTTCTAAATTAATAATTATAGTTTGCGCTTTTAATAATATCTAAGCAATTTTATCTATGTTTTTTTTGTCTATTTGCTAGTTATTGAAAATATTTAATAGTCATTCTTCGAGTAATACCTATAGTAAAACTGACCTTTACTTAACGTAATTTATCTTTTTTTATCTCTAGTGATTAATTTAGTTTGTTGACAATCAGTTTTTTCAGTATTCATCTATAGCGGCCAATTTTTTAACATTTGTAGTTAACTATAATACAATTGCAAACGCTTATGCTTAAAGATGACTTAAACTTTATACAGAATCCAAATGTTAAATATCTGAATCTTCTAAATTTTTAAAGTATTTATATCTATATGGTATGTTTGTCTTAATAAAATGTAAAGTAGAGTTGTAAACTGCTAACTCTATTTGATTTGGATAAGAAAGGTTATAGGAGCTTCTTTATTTTTATTCTGAAATTTTAACAAAAAAAATAGGATTATCCATGTTTTAGGTTTTTACGTCTATTTTTTGAAGTTCTTTAAATGATATATTTGTACCTAATTATAGGTAAAATTTAGTTTTTATCAAAAAAAAGGAGGCTAAAAATGCAATATTGACATTTTTTGATTTAAAAATATAAGTGCTCTCTAATGATAATTATCTACGTTTTATCAAATGCACCAACAACAACTAATATATCATAAAATGAAAACAACAAGAATAAGTTTATTGCTCCTTATTAGCATTTTTGCGCTTTTAATAGGCTGTAGTGATGATGACTCAATAGATGTTGATTCTACTCCAGAATTTCAGTCATTGGTAGAAGAAATATCTTCATTACCTGGAGAGGTATTTATATTTCAAGGGGTGTTTACAGATCCAGCAGGTATAGAGTCTATTAATATTAAATATGAACCATGGTTTTTAGACAAAACTATTATTAAAAACGATTCTACATACGAAACTTATGAATTGGCCTATAGTTTTATGGTTCCAAATGATGCTATCGAAAATAGTTCGCATACCATACCGATTACTATATCTAACAGAGGAGGTGTAACGGCTACCAGAAATGTAGTTGTTGTACTAGACCAAGATGTGGAAAGCCCTGAGATTAATGTAGCAAGCCCTACGGATGGTTCTACAATTTTGATTAGCGATGCTGTTGAGATTAGTCTAAATTTTACGGTTACTGATGAAGAACTCGATGAAGTTATTATTGAAAGTGACCTAGTTACTGAAACTATATCTGTAACAGGCACATCTTACAATTACACAAATGACTTTGACATAGATGTAGCTGGTACTTATGAATTTAACATTACAGCTACAGATGTTTCTGGCAATGAGACTCAAAAAACCATTTCTGTGAATGTATTAAACGAACTACTCTTTGATCAAATGTATATTACAGATGTAATAACTAATGAAGATCTTACGTCTGATATATTTGGTGTACCATATACAACTACTGCTAGTGAGGTTGTTGGGGAAGATGGTTATGTTTTCACCGCAAGGTACTATTCACCAGCTATAAATTCTGAAGTTCGTTTTTTACCTCAAAAAACATCTTTTGAGCCATATACTTTTGGTGCTAACCCTAATGTAGAAGGTGAACTCGTTTTAGGTACAGATGCGAGTGTCGATCCTATTGTATTACCTGGAATTGGATATTACGAAATTACCATGGATTTAAGTAATCAAACTTATACTGTTACACCTTACACTCCTTCTGATACTCCATACGATCAGGTTTATATTATAGGAAGAGGAATCTTTACTGCAGACTCATCAACTTGCACTTCTAATGTAGACGGGAGTACTTTATGTTGGAATTTTAAATCAGGTAAACCTTTTGTTCAAGATGCTAACAGTGCGTTTTTATGGTCAATTGATGTTACCATTGACGATCAGCCAGATGATGCAGGTGAAAATGGATTTATTTTAAATGCAAACCCAAATGGATGGTCGCCTTTTTGGCGATTAGATAATACTGAGGATCCAGAGGCTACTGTGCCAGGAGGAGGTACTAATTATATTTTTCTGAGTTCAGCATTAGGTGAAGATTATACGTTTATATTCGATACCCATTTAAATAGAATCTCAGCAATCTTGCGATAAAAAAACGTCAACTAAATCAATCTTTATATGAAATACTCGATTTTATTTATTTTAAGTTTTTTACTGGTTAGTTTTACAGTTACAGCTCAAAACTTAGTAACGGGAACCATCACAGATGAGAACGGGCAGCCTATCCCAGGTGTAAATATTCTAGAAAAAAATACCGTAAATGGTACATCATCAGATTTTGATGGTAATTATAGCATCACTGTTAGTGATAATGCAACTTTAGTATTTAGCTACTTAGGCTTTAAAAGTCAAGAAATTTTAGTTGATGGTAGAAGCGAAATATCAGTTTCTTTATTAACTGACACTGCACAATTAAATGAAGTTGTTGTTATTGGCTATGGTTCCGTAAAACGAGACAATATTGCCACTTCTATATCTACAGTTAAAGGTGAGGAAATTGTAAAACAAGTAGCTAGTAATCCTGCAGAAGCTTTACAGGGTAGAGCCGCTGGAGTACAGGTCTTATCCTCAGGTGGTAATCCTGGAGCGTCACCACAGATTCTAATACGAGGTATAACATCTAATCAAGGAACCCAACCACTTATTGTAATAGATGGAATTATGCTCCCAAGAGGAACATCACTTAATTTTCTGAATCCAGCAGATATTAAGGATTTTCAGATTTTAAAAGATGCTTCTGCATCTGCAATCTATGGTTCTAGAGCCTCAAACGGTGTAGTTTTAATTACTACAAAAAGAGGTAAAGAAGGTAAAACAACAATTAACGTAGATTTAAATCAAGGTGTTCAAAGATTAGAGAAAATTGAAATGGCAGGAGCAGATGAGTATATCCAAGTCGTTAATTTAAGAAGAACAAATGACGGTAATCAACCACTATACAACGCAGAAGATTTTAATACAGATACAGATTGGTGGGACGAGGTTATTGAAAACTATGCCCCTATTACAAATGTCAACATAAGGGCATCTGGAGGCACAGAAAGTATAAAGTATACAGGTAGCCTAAGTGTCTTTGATCAACAATCAAATTACACTAAAGGATGGTACCAAAAAATTACTGGACGATTTAATGTGGATTTCAAATTATCTGATAAAATAACGTTAAAACAGGATTTAAGCCCTAGGGTTGAAAAGTTTGAAAATACACCAGGCGTATTATTCAATTTATTGAGAATTGATCCATTGACTGAGGTCTATATACCTCAAAGCGAACGTGTTGGTCGAAACAGATTTAGTATATATGCTCCTAGTAACAATAACGTACCTAATCCAGTAGGTGTTGTTGATCGTAGTTTTAATGAAACATTTTTCTTCGGGTTTTTCTCAAATACACAACTAGATTATAAAATTACACCAGAGCTAACATTTAGTTCACAGTTTGGTCTTAATATTTCGCATTCGGGTACAGATGTATTTCAACCTGAGTTTTTTGTTAACCCAAATCAGCAAAGCGAAATCAATAGAGTTTTTAGAAATACTAATCAACGTTTAGATTATGTGTTAAACAACACTCTAAATTTCACAAAGACCATAAACCAGAAACACTATATTAATCTTTTGGTAGGTTTAGTTTATGATTCACAGAAATCAGTTTATTTAAATGGGTCTAGAGAAGGGATTCCAGATAGTGAAAATGAAAATCTTTGGTATATAGATGCCGCAACAGGAGATAGAATTACCGCCAATAGCAACCAAGCTACTAGAAATATGTTATCTGGTATTTTTAGAACTATCTATAGTTTTGACGATAAGTATATAATAAATGGTTCAGTAAGGATAGACCAATCTTCTATATTTCCAGAGAGTGGTAGAACAGGTATATTTCCTAGCATGGCTTTTAGTTGGGATATTGATTCTGAAGATTTTTTTGAAAGTGAATTAATCAGTAACTTACGTTTAAAGGTTGGTGTTGGTGAGCTCGGAAACGATGGTATTAACAGAAATAGTCAATTCTTTGAGGTGGGAACGGATAACTTCTTTTTTGGTGGTGAACGTGTAGTGGCTAATTTGCTGTCACGATTTGGAAACCCAGGGCTGAAATGGGAAACGGTAAGAGATCAGAATTTTGGTTTAGAAATGAGCTTGTTTAATAGTGCTTTAAATTTCTCTTTTGAGTATTATAAAAGAACTTCAGAAGATTTACTCTTTGCGGTTGAGCTTCCTAATTATACAGGAATACCTGGTTTAGTGGGACAAAATGTAGGTAGCTTTGAATCTAAAGGTTTTGATTTTCAAGTAGGATATAACAAGCAAATGGGCGATTTCACTTTAGGTCTAGATTTAAATGTGTCATCAAATGAGAGTATAGCTAAATCATTAGCCCCAGGAAATGAGCAGCTTTTTGGACAAAAACGTGAAGATTTAGGAAATAGATTTATAAAAATCACTGAAGAAGGTGAAACAGTTGGGTTATTTTATGGCTTCAAAACAGATGGAATCTTTCAAAATCAGACAGAGATAAATTCACATACATCGGAAAACGGAGCACTGATACAGCCAAATGCTCAAGTCGGTGACTTAAGGTTAGTTGATAAAAATAATGATGGTGTGTTAGATGATGAAGATCTCCAAACAATAGGTAACCCTTTTGCAGATTTTTACGGTGGACTTACAGCCAATTTAGGGTATAAAAATTGGGATTTTTCTATGCAATGGTATGGCACATTTGGTAATGATGTTTTTAATTATCCAACAACTTTCTTATATTCTGGTGTGCAGGATGTTAATGTGGCAGCTGGTGCTCTAGATCAAATATGGTCACCAACTAATACAGGTGCACGTTACCCAAGATTAACACAACAGGATCGTAATGGTAATTACCAAAGACCGTCAGATTTATTTGTTGAGGATGGTTCTTATCTAAGGCTTAGAAATATTCAGTTAGGTTATAACTTTAAAATAAAGGGTTTTCAGAGATGTAGAGTTTATGTTTCTGGTCAGAACTTGCTTACGATTACAAATTATTCGGGATTTGATCCTGAAGTTGCAGCAGGTGGTAACGTTATAAATGACTTTGGTGTGGACTATGCTAGAAATCCAATATCAAAAACGTATTTATTAGGACTTAATTTAACACTATAAATAAAGAAAATTATGAAAAAGTTATTTTTATTAATCTTTGCTATTGCAGCTCTACTTATAATAAGCTGTGACAAAGAAGAATTTTTAGATCAACCCTTAACGGGTGCAGAACTACTTGATGATTTTTTCTCAACACCAGAGAGCGCTGAGAATTTTGTTAATGGTATTTACAAAAAAGTAAATGGAGAAAGTTGGTGGCAAGCTAATTTCCCACGTCAAATTAATGATATGGCTACTGATGATAATTGGTCTGGTAATACTGTGCAACCAAGACCGGATATTACAGGTATAGCAGCATACAATGTTTTTCCTGGCTCAACTTATTTTAATTCCTTTTGGGAAAGTCATTATATAGGTATTACAAGAGCAAATATATCTCTAGAGCGAATTCCAGAAGTAGATCTTGAGGAAGATATTAAACAAAGATTACTGGCAGAAGCTAGTTTCTTAAGAGCATTTTTCTACTTTGATTTAGTGCGTAGTTTTGGTGGCGTGCCAATTGTAACAACATACACAGAACTATTGGAGCCGGCGATTAATGATAAAGTACGCTCTTCAGTCGAGGAAGTTTTTGAATTAATAGAAGCAGATTTAGAAAGAGCAATCAATGTATTGCCTTTAAAAAGTCAATATGGAGCTAGCGATTTAGGAAGAGCAACGAAAGGAGCGGCACAATCTTTATTGGCCAAAGTATACCTAACACAAGAAAAATGGGCACTTGCACAGCAAATGGCTAATAATGTAATTGTTTCTGGAGAATATAATTTAGAGCCTGATTTCGCAAATATATACAACGTAAATAACCATAATGGTATAGAATCTATCTTTGAGATAAGTTATATTAATAATCCGCTCTTTTTTGAAATTGGTGGACATCTGCCAATAACTAATGGTAGCCGAGGAGACCAAGGATGGGGATGGGGAACACCAACGAGTGATTTAGAGAATGCATTTATAGAAGAAGGCGATAATATTCGTTTACGCTCTACGATCATAAAACATGGTGAACCTGTTTTTGGTGATCCAGATGTGACTGAATTTGATGCTTTACCAAGTGAGAACAAATCTGGTAGAACTAATAGAAAATATTATATTCCTGTAGGTCAAAGACCACAGCCTTATCAAAGAGGTCAACTCCCATTGCCATATATACATTTAAGATTAGCAGATGTGATTTTAATGAATGCGGAGGCTGCATTCTTTAACGGAGATGAAAATACAGCAAAACAGTCTTTACAAATGATACGTAATAGAGTACAATTATCAACAAATATGTCTTTAACAGGTGATGCACTTAGAGATGCTATTTGGAAAGAAAGAAGATTGGAGTTGGCTTTAGAGCAGCATAGACTTTTTGATTTGAGAAGACAAAAAATAAATGGTGTTCCAAGGATCGCTTTAATAATGGGGCCAAACGGAAGTTTTGTAGAGTACAATACTCAGGAAAGTACAGATCCATTTGAGACCACAAATTTAGGTGAACCTCAAGAAAAAGGTATCTTTTTCGATCCAAACATCCATCTAGTGTGGCCTATTCCGCCAGAAGAAATCCAATTATCTAATGGAAATATAGAACAAAACCCAGGTTACTAATAAATAAATATTTAAAAATGAATAAATTCATAAAGACAAAATCTATAATATTACTAGTGCTTGTATGTGTTTTTGTAAGTTGTGATAAAGACAACTTCACAGATCCCAATGACCCTAGATTTGGATCAACTGATTTAGGAATTAGCTTAAATATTGACAATACATTTCAGCAAATTGATCATTTTGGTGCTTCAGGTGGGTTTCAAGACCAATGGGTTGGTGAGTGGCAATCCAATAATAGAGAAGAAATAGCGAAATTACTTTTCAGTTCAGAAACTGATAGTCAAGGAAATCCTAAGGGTATTGGGCTTTCTTTATGGAGAACTTTTATTGGTGATGGAGCAGCTGACCAAACCAATAGTGGTTTTGCGAGTTCTTCATGGTTTAGGGAAACAGAATGCTATTTGGATGCAGATGGTAACTATGACTGGAATAAGCAGGCTGGAGAACAGTGGTTTTTGTCAAAGGCAAGAGACTATGGAGTCTCAAAATTTACTGCTTGGGCTACTGCACCACCTTATTTTATGTCCAAGAATGGTTATGTTTTTAGTACGACAGATGTTAGTTCTTTCAATTGTGAAGAATCTAATTATGAAGCATATTCAAAATTTCTAGCAGATGTAGTTAAATATTATGAAGATAACGGGTTTAACATAACTACCGTTTGTGCATTCAACGAAACACAATACGAGTGGAATGCAGATTTTGGAAGTGCTTCACAATCTGGTACTAGAGCTACAAATGCAGAAGTGGCTGCAGTAACCAGAATAATGGATGAAGAATTTACTGCTCAAAACATCAATGCAAAAATCATGATTCCTGAAGCTGCTCAGTTGAGATATCTTTACGAGGGTAGTGGAAATACCGTAAATCAAATCAACGATTTCTTTAATACATCAAGCCCTAATTACATAGGTGACTTAACAAATCTCTCAAACCACATTGCTGGTCATAGTTATTTTAGTAATGGAGATACAAGTACATCATTAAATCAACGTAGAAACTTACGTACAGCATTAGCAAATGCAGGAGGAGGATTAGATTACTGGCAAACAGAATATAGTTTGTTGGGTACTGCATACCAGCAAGGGCAAAATGTGTCTCAATTACAAGAAATAGATTATGCACTTTGGCTTTCAAGGATAATCCACACCGATTTGGTGTTTGGAGATGCTACTGGCTGGAGTTTTTGGACGGCACTCAATCAATCTACATTTGGAGACCACCCATTTAGGTTTAATTTAATTTTGTATACTCCTAATTCCAACAGCCCGACACATACAGATGGAACTTTCTTTGATGTCAAAAATCTCTGGGCTTTAGGAAACTTCAGCAGATTTATAAGACCTGGTATGGTTCGTTTTGAAGTACTTGATCCAGATTATAATGACGTCAGTTCAGTAGAAAATTTTATGATTTCAGGTTACAAGAGTACGACATCGAATGAAATAGTTTTGGTGTGCATCAATAATAGTGGTAGTGATAGAGAAATTTCATTTGAAAACTATACTGATGAATTTGAGGTTGTGAATGGTTCTTTTGATATGTACACCACATCTGCAACTCAAGATCTAGAAAAATCTTTAGTAGAATATGATGCCATTACAATTCCAAATAAATCGATAGTAACCCTGACAGCTATATTACAATAGTACAATTGTTGCAGCTTACTTTCGGATATTGATAGGCGAACTATTTGTTAGAGTGATGCCTTATAAATTTAATTCTTTTGAAAATAAGAGCCTCTTTATTTTTTATGATATGTTTTCTTGTATCGTTGATTAGTATTAACGCACAGGACTACATCATTAAGCTCAATAATGATGAGATCTTCCAAACAATAGATGGATTCGGCGCTTCAGATGCATGGCGATGTCAATTTGTTGGATTAAACTGGCCAGACGAAAAAAAGGAGCAAATCGCAAAGCTTTTATTCAGTAAAGAAAAAGATGAAAGTGGAAATCCATTAGGTATAGGGCTTTCTATATGGCGATTTTATATAGGTGCAGGCACTACTGAACAAGGAGAAAAATCGGGAATTAAAAACGAATGGAGACGAGCTGAGTCATTTATTGATTCTAACGGTAATTACGATTGGAACAAACAAAAAGGACAACAATGGTTTCTTAAAAAAGCAAAATCATACGGAGTAGAGAAATTTTTAGCATTTTCAATCTCAGCACCAGTACAGTGGACCAAAAATGGAAAAGGATACAATGGCGATAATAAAGATGGTGAGATCAACTTAGAAACAGATAAGTTTGATGATTATTCTGATTTCATGGTTAACGTTGTTAATCATTTTCAATCTAAAGGAATTACATTTAATTACTTGAGCCCAATAAACGAACCGCAATGGGATTGGGAAAAAAAAACTCAAGAAGGTACACCTGCAACAAATAAAAATATCCTAAAACTTACGAGTTTACTCAACAAGGATATTGAAAAAAAGAACTTACCAACTAAAGTTGTTATAGCTGAATCCGCAGACCTCAGATGGCTTTATTCTGATTTTGGTAAGCCAAATAGAGGTAGTCAAATTGATAAATTTTCTAAAAGTATAAGCGATTTTCAAAACGTAGAATCTACAATTTCTGGGCACAGTTATTTTACGACTTGGCCAGTTGATAGCTTAATAGGCATTAGACAGAAACTCAATAAAAAACTTTCAGCAACAAATCTTAATTATTGGCAAAGTGAGTTCTGTATTCTTGAACAAACTGATGATATTGGTGGAGGAAGAAAAAGAGATTTAGGTATAGATACTGCTTTATATGTGGCAAGAGTTATGCACGCAGATTTAACACTAGCAAATGCCAGTTCTTGGCAATGGTGGACCGCATTAACAAATGCAGATTTCAAAGATGGACTCATCTATCTAGACTCAGGTGACAAGAATGATTTGTTTAATCTGAATAAAATTAAAAACGATGGAGACTTCCACGATTCAAAATTGTTGTGGGCATTTGGAAATTTCTCAAGATTTATAAGGCCCAATATGGTTCGCATAGATCTGAGTTTTGATACAGATCTTACCCTGAAACAACAATTTAGCGATGTAATGTTATCTGCATACAAAGACAAAAAAACCAATAAGACGGTTATCGTCGCAATTAACTATAGTAATGAAGATAAAACGTTGAGCTTACCGAATTTTAAGGCTGAAAAAATTTATACAACTTCCAAAACACAGAATTTAGAAGCCCAATCAATACAGTCTAAGAAAGTTACAATAGCCGCAAGATCGGTAAGCACTCTAACAGGTTTTGTAGAATGATAAAAAATAAAAGCCATACAATTTTTAGATTAGTCTGTTGTCTTTGTTTAGCAGTTGTTTTTTTTAACAGCTGCAAACAAAAGACTTCTAAAGAAACTGATAGTTCCGAAAAGCAGCCTAACATTGTTTTTATCTTGGCAGATGATTTGGGAGCTTACGATTTAAGTTTTGCTGGTAGCAAATATTATGAAACACCAAACATAGACGCAATAGCAAAGGAAGGTGTTGTTTTTACTGAAGGCTATGCTGCATGTCAGGTATGTAGTCCTTCTAGGGCAAGTATTTTAACTGGTCAATTTACAGCAAGACATGGTGTCACAGATTGGATTGGTGCAGCAACTGGAGAGGCTTGGGCTAAAAATCATAATACTAAAGTTTTACCACCAGAATATGAACATGCAATTCCAAATAACTATACCACATTATCAGAAGCATTAAAATCAAAAGGCTACAAAACCTTTTTTGCCGGAAAATGGCATTTAGGCGATGAGCCTAATAATCCTGAAAATAACGGATTTGACATCAACAAAGGAGGTTGGGAAGTCGGTACGCCAAAAGGAGGCTATTTCGCACCTTGGACCAATCCTAAATTGGAAGCAAATCATGATGGTGAAAATCTTTCAGCAAGATTGGCAAATGAAACAGCAAGTTTTATATCAGATTATAAAGACGAACCATTTTTTGCGTTTTTGTCATTCTATGCGGTTCATGGACCTATTGAGACTACCGAAGAAAAATGGGAAAAATACAGAGACAAAGCCGATAAGCAAAATATACAGGAATCGGGTTTTGAAATGGAGCGCATACTTCCAATCAGGACAGTACAGGATAATCCTATTTACGCAGGATTAGTAGAGTCTATGGATGATGCTGTTGGAATTGTTTTAAATCGATTGAAAGAACTAAAACTTGATAAAAATACAATTATTGTTTTTACCTCAGACAATGGTGGTGTAGCTAGCGGAGACGCTTTTTCTACTTCAAATCATCCATTAAGAGGAGGCAAAGGTTATCAATGGGAAGGTGGGATAAAAGAACCTTATATCATCAAAGCGCCTACGATAAATAATACACCTAATATCATAGATTATCCAGTTTCAGGAATTGATTTTTATCCTACGCTATTGGATATTGCAGGTGTTGAAATACCACAAAATCAAATAATAGATGGTGTAAGTCTGGTACCATTGCTTAAAGGTGAATCACTTGATGATCGCTCATTGTTTTGGCATTACCCACACTACGGAAATCAAGGAGGTGAACCAGTTAGCATTATTAGAAAAAATGATTGGAAACTTATACATTATTGGGAGGACAAGCATAGTGAACTTTATAATCTTACTGAAGATCTAGGAGAAACAAATAAAGTAAATGACGCAAACAAGGATATTATTGAAAAATTAGAAACGGAACTTTTCGTGTTTTTGGAAGAAACAAATGCTAAAATCCCAACACAAAATCCAAACTATAATGAAGAAAAAGCTCTACAACTGTACAATAGTCGCAAAACCAACATGCTTTCAAGATTAGAACAACAGCGTAAAGATTTTTTGGATAAAGATTTTGATCCTAAAAACAATTGGTACGATAGCAAACTTACCAAAGACTAAATCAATCAATACAATTATATGGCGAACAAAACTAAATTCAATTTCACCTATCTACTTTTCTTAGCATTGGCATCTGCTATGGGAGGTTTTTTATTCGGTTACGACTGGGTGGTTATCGGTGGTGCAAAGCCATTTTATGAAAACTTTTTTGACATAAGTACTATGCCAACACTACAGGGTTGGGCCATGAGTAGCGCACTTATTGGCTGCATATTTGGTGCGGTAATTTCAGGATTTGTTGCAGACCGTTTAGGTCGAAAAATTCCATTGATTCTCGCTGCAGCTTTATTTATTGTGTCTGCATTTGGTACAGGTTACGTAGATAATTTCACACCGTTTATTGTATATCGTCTTATTGGAGGTCTTGGTATTGGTTTAGCTTCAACCCTATCTCCAATGTATATTGCTGAAATTGCACCAGCCAAATACAGAGGTCAGTTTGTAGCCATTAATCAATTGACATTGGTAATTGGTATTCTTGTGGCCCAAATTGCAAATTATCTAATTGCAGATACCATTCCTGAAAATAGCACACCTGAAATGATATTGAATTCTTGGAACGGCCAAACGGGATGGCGATGGATGTTTTGGGCAGAACTCATTCCTGCTGTTTTATTTTTCGTTTTGATGTTTATTGTACCAAAGAGTCCACGATTCTTAATGAAAATCAATGACCGACCTAAAGCAAAAGATGTTTTAGCAAAAATCGGTGGAGAGGCTTATGCCGAAGAAGAATTAAATAATATTCAACTGACTTTGGATGAAAACAAAACAGCCAAATTGAGCCTGTCTCATTTTAAAAGCCCAAGAATCAAACCGATTTTGATCATCGGAATTGTTTTGGCGGTATTTCAACAGTGGTGTGGTATTAATATCATTTTCAATTATGCTGAAGAAATTTTCACTGCGGCAGGTTACAGTGTGGGTGACATGCTATTTAACATTGTAATTACAGGTAGTGTCAACTTGATATTTACGCTTGTAGCAATGCGAACTGTAGATAGTTGGGGAAGAAGAAAGTTGATGCTGTTTGGTTCAATAAGTTTGGGTGTAGTTTATGCCGTATTAGGCGGTGCTTATTATATGCAGTTTACAGGTTGGCCAGTTTTAGTGTTGGTCATCACGGCAATTGCAATTTATTCAATGTCTTTAGCACCAATAACTTGGGTTGTTTTATCTGAAATATTTCCAAATAAAATTAGAGGAGTCGCCATGTCCATAGCTACATTTTCGTTGTGGGTGGCATCTTTCATTTTAACATTTACATTCCCAATACTCAATGATGCCTTAGGTGCATCAGGAACTTTTTGGGTTTATAGTTTTATTTGTGTTGCAGGTTTTATCTTTATAAAAAGCAGATTACCAGAAACTAAGGGTAAAAGTTTAGAGGAAATTGAACTGGAATTAACAAAAGAGAATTAGCGATTTGCAAATGAGTCATTCATTTAAAATATATAGTTTATTAATTCTGTGCTTCATGTTAAGCGCAAGCATTTCTTGTGCACAAGAAAACAATTCGTCCACTTATTTAGATACTTTAAAGCAACAATTGCGTGTCAAATGGCCAAATAACAGAACTATTAATTTTGTATTTCACGGACATTCTGTCCCAACAGGCTATACTACGAGAGGGGTTTTAGACCGATTGAATGCCTACCCATATCGCACTTTAAAAAAAGTGAATGATTTCTATCCATATTCAGTAGTCAATATTATTACCACATCTATTGGAGGTGAGCAATCAGAACAAGGAGCTGAGCGCTTTAAAGATGAAGTGTTAATTTATAAATTAGATGTATTGTTTATTGATTATGGGTTGAATGACAGAAACATTGGCTTAGAGCGTGCAAAAAAAGCATGGAGCACAATGATTGAAGAGGCTTTAGAATATGGAACGAAAGTTATTTTATTAACACCAACACCAGATTTAACCGAGGACATTTCATCTGATGATTCAGAATTGGCAAAGCATAGCGAACAAATCAGAACGCTAGCCAAAACCTATAATGTGGGTTTGATCGATAGTTATGCACTATTCAAAAATCTCGCAGAAACCGAACCTTTAGAAGGCTATATGTCACAAAACAATCATATAAATCAGAAAGGACATCAGTTTGTCGCTGATGCCATTTTCGAATACTTTAAATCTAAAAACTAATAATTTTTGAAATCTATTAAATTATTAATAACCATCTGTTAGATCAAAAACATATAAATATGAGAACTGTAAAAGCTTGGAAAGAGAGGGTAGTGATCCCTACCTACGAAGTTGGAAAACCAGAGATATATCCAGTTTTTTTAGAAAAACGCGTATATCAAGCAAGTAGTGGTGCTGTGTACCCAAATCCGGTTATAGAAAAAATTAGCGATACTAAAGTAGATAAAGAATGGGATGCCATTTTTATTGAAAACGATTATATAAAAATAATGGTGCTACCTGCTTTGGGAGGGCGTATTCAGATGGCATATGATAAGGTTAGAGAGCGTCATTTTGTGTATCATAATCATGTTATAAAACCTGCGTTGGTTGGGTTAACAGGTCCATGGATTTCTGGTGGAATAGAATTTAACTGGCCACAACACCACAGACCAAGCACATACGACCCAACAGACTTTTATATAGAAGATAACGAAGATGGTAGCAAAACTGTTTGGGTAAGTGAGCTAGAGAGGATGTTCCGTACGAAAGGAATGGCAGGTTTCACGTTGCATCCTGATAAAGCTTATTTAGAAATTAAAGCACAATTATATAACAGAACACCACATCCACAGACTTTTTTATGGTGGGCAAATCCTGCTGTTGCGGTTAATGACCATTATCAATCTGTGTTTCCACCAGATGTAAATGCAGTTTTCGATCATGGAAAGCGTGATGTTTCAGAATTTCCGATTGCAAAAGGTGAATATTATAAGGTAGATTATTCTCCAGGAACAGACATTTCAAATTATAAAAATATTCCAGTACCAACGAGCTATATGGCAATCACGTCTAAATATGATTTTGTTGGAGGTTACGAAAATGATTCCAAAGGAGGTTTATTACATATTGCAGATCATAACGTTTCGCCAGGTAAAAAGCAGTGGACTTGGGGAAATGGCGATTTTGGAAAAGCTTGGGATAGAAACCTAACTGATGAAGATGGACCTTACATAGAATTAATGTGCGGCGTTTATACGGATAACCAACCAGATTTTAGTTGGATGCACCCTTACGAGGAAAAAAGCTTCAAGCAATATTTTATGCCTTATTATAATGTAGGAGTTGTAAAAAATGCAACAAAAGAAGCCCTAGTAAATCTTGAAATTGTTGATGGTAAAGCATTAGTTAAAGTACATGTAACTGCAGAATATAAGGATAGTAAAGTCCTCTTAAAAGGAAAGAATAACACATTTTTAGAAGAAGTCTTAAATCTTTCACCTGAAAACGGATTCGAAATATCAGTTGAAATAGGTACATCTCAATATAAAGATTTAACTATTTCTGTTCTTGATAAATCAGGAAATACGTTGGTCTCATGGACACCTGATAAAGATTTATCATTGGATGTGCCAGAACCAGCAAAAGCAGCAAAAGCACCCGAGGATATTGATAGTGTTGAAGGCTTATTTCTTCAAGGGTTGCACTTAGAGCAATATAGACATGCCACTTTTAATCCTATGGATTATTATGAAGAAGCCTTACGCAGAGATCCGAACGATGTTCGTTGTAATAATGCTGTTGGTCTGCTTTTCTTGAGAAAAGGACAACTAGAAAAAGCGATTTCCTATTTTGATACGGCTATTAAAACACAAACACGTCATAATCCAAACCCTTACGATGGCGAACCTTATTTTAATAAAGGAGTTGCATTAAGTTTTTTAGGAAAGAAAGATGAAGCTTATTCTAGCTTTTTCAAAAGCTGTTGGAATGCGCAATGGCAAGATGCAGGTTATTTCAATTTAGCGCAAATTGATACGTTTAGAGGTGATTTAGATAAGGCGTTAGATTTGGTTGATAGAGCCTTAATCAAAAATTGGCACAACCATAAAGCCAGACATTTAAAAGTAGTTATTCTTAGAAAATTAGGACGAATTGAGGCAGCAAATAAACTAATTGACGAGTCATTAAAAATCGATAAGTTCAATTTTGGAGTGTTGTACGAAAGACATATACTTTCAAACAAACAAGGACATTTAGAGGAATTCAAAAATATGTTGAGAAACTATGCTCATAATTATATTGAATTCGCTTTGGATTATGCCATGGCAGGTCAGTTTGAAGACGCTATAAAACTACTTGAAGTATACACTTCAGGTAATGCAGAAGCTTATCCAATGGTATATTATTTCATAGGATGGTTTTATGAGCAAAACGGCAACACATCCAAGGCATTAGAGAGTTTTAAGAAAGCATCTCAAATGCCAAAAGATTATTGCTTTCCTAATAAAATTGAAGAAGTTTTGGCTTTACAGGCAGCTTGCAAATCAAATCCAGAGGATGCCAAAGCATTTTACTATTTAGGTAACTTTTGGTATGCTTCAAGACAGTATAAAGAGGCTCAGGAATGTTGGGAATCATCTGTTGAATTAGACAATACTCAAGCAATTACACATCGTAATTTAGCATTGTTGTACTTCAATAAAACTAATCAGAAAGAATTAGCAAAATCGCATTTAGAAAGAGCTTTTGAGTTAGATCCAAAAGATGCGCGTTTGTTAATGGAATTAGACCAGTTCTATAAAAAAATCAACGTACCTATAAATGAGCGCTTAGATCTTTTAGAGAAAAATTTAGACCTAACGAATTCAAGAGACGACCTGTATTTAGAGCGTGCAACGCTATATAATTTGAAAGGAGAATTTGAAACAGCGAAAGAGCTAATTGAAAATCGTCAATTCCACCCATGGGAAGGTGGAGAAGGTAAAGTTCCGTTTCAGTATTTAACTTGTCATATCGAATTGGCTAAAAAGAATATTAATCTTAAAAACTATAATGAGGCTATAGATCTGCTAAAACAAGCAAAAACTTATCCTCATAATTTGGGTGAGGGTAAGTTAATCGGAACCGTTGAAAATGATATTGATTATTGGTTGGGTTGCGCTTACGAAGGTTTGGGCAAAACCGAGGAGGCCACAACATATTTTAATAAAGCATCCAACGGATTAAGTGATCCAAGTCCAGCTATCTTTTATAACGACCAACAACCAGATAAAATATTCTATCAAGGTTTGGCCTTACAAAAATTGGGTAGGGAGGACGAAGCGAAAAAACGCTTTAATAATCTATTAAATTATGGTAAAACCCATATGAATGATAATGTAAAACTGGATTATTTTGCCATTTCATTACCAGATTTATTAATATGGGAAGAAGACTTAAATGACTTGAATAAAATTCACTGTAATTACTTAATTGGTTTAGGTCAATTAGGCTCTGGTAATCAAAATGAGGCCAAAGCATCTTTTGCAAAAATAACCGAAGCTAATCTATTTCATATTCCAGCTCATATACATTCAAATTTGATTGAAGTGTCGCTATAGAATCTAAAATAAAAAATGAATAAAAAGTCGTTTCATAAAAAATTATTTATAACTATTCTATTGGTTATTCACGTTGCGGCTTTTGCCCAGAAAGAGCAACCTAATATTGTCATTATTTATGTGGATGATTTAGGCTATGGAGATATAGGCATAAATGGTGCTATTGGAGTAAAAACTCCTCATATCGATACACTTGCTAAGAACGGTTTGAATTTCTCCGATGCACATAGCTCTTCGGCAACTTGCACCCCATCTCGTTACTCGCTTCTAACAGGAAGTTATGCCTTTAGGAGTAAAGCGGCAATTTTAGAAGGTGATGCACCTTTGATAATTGACCCAAATAAAGAAACACTTCCAGCTATGTTACAAAAGGCAGGTTATAAAACAGGTGTAGTTGGTAAGTGGCACTTGGGCTTAGGTAAAGGAAAAATCAACTGGAACAGAAAAATACTATTAGGACCAGAAGAAGTAGGCTTTGACTATAGTTTTCTTATTCCAGCTACTGGAGACAGAGTGCCTTGCGTATTCTTGGAAAATCAACAGGTAGTAGGTTTAGATGTAGAGGATCCGATTACGGTAAGTTATGGCACTAGGATTGACGGTTATCCGTTTGGCTTTGAGCATCCTGAATTATTAAAAGTTCATACAGATCCGTACCATCAAGGCGCTATTATTAACGGTATCAGTCGTATTGGGTATATGAAAGGTGGTAAAAACGCACTTTGGGTAGATGAAGATTTCCCTTTTATACTAACAGAAAAAGCCAATGATTTTATTGAAGAAAGTAAAGACAAACCTTTCTTTCTATATTTTTCTCTGCATGATATTCACCAACCCAGAATAGCCAATATCAAGTTTGTTGAGAGTAGTACCATGGGGCCAAGAGGTGATGTCATAGCGCAAATGGATTGGTGCGTAGGTCAAATTATGGAAAAATTAGAGTCAAATAATCTTTTAGAAAATACCTTAATCATTTTCACAAGTGATAATGGACCTATTTTAGATGATGGGTATTTGGACTATGCAAGGGAATTGGTCGGTAATCATAAACCTGGTGGTGAATTCAGAGGTGCAAAATATTCTATTTATGAAGCTGGTACACGTATGCCAACCATTGTGTATTGGCCTAAAAAAGTAAAACCAGGTCATAGTAATGCATTACTATCTCAAGTTGATTTATATAGATCTTTAGCCACTTTGGTGAATCAAAAAGTTGAAGAAGATGCTGCACCAGATAGTCAAGATTTCTTGGAAGCTTGGTTAGGTAAATCAAAAAAAGGACGTGAAATTCTACTTGAGGAAGCTTATACATTTGGTTTAAGAATGGGTAAATGGAAATACATTAAACCAAAAGATGAAGCTGTGCCAAATTGGATAAAAAATAAGTTTGTTGATCCAGGATTCAGAAAAGAAAAACAATTATTCAATCTTGAAAATGATGCTTCTGAAACTCGCAACGTTTCAAAAGACTATCCAAAAATTGTCGCCATAATGGAAGAAAAACTAAATCAAATATTAAAAGAATAAACAATATGGTATGAGGCATTTATTTTCAGTAGTATTAATCAGCTTTTCAATCTGTACTTGTATTTGTCAAGAAAGACCAAATATACTTTGGCTCACTTTTGAAGACACATCGCCTCAGTTTATTGGTTGTTATGGTGATGAAAATGCTGAAACACCAGTTATGGATTTTATGGCAGAACAAGGTGTTAGATTTGAAAGTGCGTTTTCTAAAGGCACGGTTTGCTCTCCAAGCCGAAGCGCAATAATCACAGGTGTGCCTACTTATAAAATGGGAAGCGGAAATCATAGAAGTAGCTTTCCTATTCCAGAGGAAATAAAAGGTTTCCCTAAATATTTAAAGGACAATGGCTACTACGTTACAAATAACAATAAAACAGATTATAATATTGCTGATGTAAAACAATTTACAACAGACACTTGGGACGAAAGTTCCAATAAAGCGGGTTGGTGGAACCGTAAGGATGGTCAACCGTTCTTTTCAGTTTTTAACATTCCAGATTCGCACCAATCACGCACTATGAGTATGCCGTACGAATGGTACGAAAAGAATGTGCTACAATATTTACAACCGAAGCAACAATCTTCTACTAATAAAAATCAAGACTTACCTCAAAACACAGCAATAGATCCTCCCAAACAAAAAGTATTTAATACATTTCATAAACAGCACGTTATTGCAGATGATGCCTTTAAAATGCCACCAATATATCATAATAGCGATGCTATGCGAAAACAAGTGGCAAGAGTCTATAATTCCATAAAATTAACGGATATCAAAATAGGCAATTTACTTCACAGGCTTAGTGAAGAGGGCCTAATTGATGATACTATCATTTTTATTTTTGCGGACCATGGCGAAGGTATGCCTCGCGGAAAGACCAATGGTATTGGACTGGGCTATAGAGTACCTTTCATCATTTGGTTTCCCGAAAAATATAAACATTTATCACCTTGGAGTACAGGTGGTATTGTTATTGATGACATCATTGATTTTGAAGACCTTGCACCAACACTATTACAAATAACAGGAATTGAAATTCCTAGTTATATGAAAGGACGTGCCTTTTTAGGCAAAAAACAAATAGCTAAGAAGGAATATACCTATCTCTCTACGGATCGAGCTGATAATGGTTTGGACATGACACGTACTATAACAGATGGAAGGTATTTGTATTCAAGAAATTTTATGCCCTTTTTTCCTGAGGTCAAATACATACGTTACATAGAGATTGGTGAAATCACACAGCAGATGCGTGAGGATTATAAAAATGGAAAACTGAATGACTTTCAAAGCGGAATTTTTAAAAATAAATCAGCCGAAGTTTTGTACGACCTAAAGAAAGATACTTGGGAAGAAATTAATTTGGTTAATTCCGAAGCACATCAAGGTATTTTGAAAACCATCCGAGAACGACTAAAAACTAAAATCTTGAAAGAAAGGGACGTTCATTTTTTACCTGAATACGAACTGGGTGAAATCTCTAAAACCAGCACACCTTATGAGTTTAGGTTGGATGAAGACAAATATGACTTGAAAAGTATTTTTCAAGTTGCTAATAGAGTTGGTATTGAAGATAATGCTTATAGATTTTTAGAACATCTTGAAAACAAAGATGAATACATAAGATATTGGGCATCACTGGGATTGTATCATTTAAGAAATGATTTAGATTCAAAAATTATTGAGCAAATAAAGCCTTATTTAGATGATACTTATACACCTGTTCAAATCAATCTGGCAGCAACACTTTATTCACAAACAAAAGATAAAAACAGTAGTGATATTCTCAAAGCTTGCATCACTGACGAAAATCCACATTTAGCACTTTCAGCTATAAACTACACGCTTTACTTTGATAACAGAGATGATTTTAATTCTCAAGTGAAACAAACTTACAACACTACTTCAGTTTACAAAGTAAAAGCTGCTTGCTTAGACTTTATGGATTTGCAAGGTGTAGTAGATGACAGTAAACAATAAAATATTAATAACATAATACAATGATTCAAAATCAATTGAAAAAAAAGCATTTCATACTCACTGAGAAAAGAGGTCTTATATTATTTTTCTTAGTGTTATTGGGAACGACATCATGCAAAAATGAAAAAATCTCAGAAATAGATTTGTCTGGGACTTGGGAAGTAAAATTGGATTCTACAAATGTTGGTAGTACGGATAATTGGGCAAATACCAAATTAGATGGAACTCAAATAACCTTACCAGGAACATTAGATGATGTAGGCTTAGGAAAACCAAATACGCTAAAACCAGCGATAAATAATTATGTGATGTCCAACTTAACGAGAAAACACCAGTATATAGGTAAAGCTTGGTATCAAAAGGAAATTGAAATCCCAGAAGATTGGGAAGGTCAAAACGTCATTTTAAACTTAGAGCGGATCATTTGGGAATCATCTGTATTTTTAAATGGAGAATTAATAGGAAAAGAAAATAGCTTGGTAGGAAGCCATGACTATGATTTGAGCGATAAGATTACACCTGGAAAACATCTACTGACTATTCTGATTGATAATTCCAATAAATTCCCTAACATCAATGTGGCTGGAGATAAATATCCAGACAAGGTCAATCAAGATATGGCGCATGCCTATACCAACCACACACAAATAAAATGGAATGGTATTTTGGGCGATATAGAATTACGAAGCTTTTCAAATAACCAACCGAAAAATGTTCAAGTCTATCCCAATTTAGGATTAGATAAATTGAAAGTAACATTTCAACAACTTGGATTTGCAGAAGAATCCGTGACTTGCATTATTAAGTCCAATAATGGTGAAGAAGTTTTTAATCAAAAAGTTTCAGTGTCTAAAAAGGCAAATAACACAATTACTTTCGAAATTGAAAAACCAGAAAACCTGAAACTTTGGGATGAATTCAATCCTAATCTATACAGTGTTGAGGTCAATACAAATTCAGGTAAAGTTGATACCCAATTCGGTTATAAATTTGTAAGTGCTAAAGATGGAGATTTACTACTTAATGATAAGCGTATATTTTTAAGAGGGAATCTAGAATGTGTCATTTTTCCATTAACTGGCTATCCACCAACCCAAAAAGAAGATTGGGCAAAACTTATTACACAGGCAAAAAATTATGGATTAAATCACTTGCGTTTTCATTCGTGGTGTCCACCAAAAGCCGCTTTTGAAGCTGCCGATGAAGCAGGATTTTACTATCAAGTTGAATTGCCGCATTGGAGTCTAAAAGTTGGAGAGGATAGAGCCACGACGGAATTCTTGAGAGAAGAGGCCCAAAAAATTATTAAGGATTACGGGAATCATCCCTCATTCATTTTTATGGCGATGGGTAACGAATTGCAAGGTGATATAAGCGTGCTTAACGAAATGGTAGCAGAATTAAAGCCTCAAGACAATCGTCATTTGTATGCAACGACTGCATTTTCTTTTCAGCAACCAACTGGTACTCGGCCAGAGCCAGAAGATGAATTTTTCATTGCACAATGGACAGATAAGGGTTGGATTCGCGGACAAGGCATTTTTAATTCAAAGACACCACATTTTGATGCAGATTATTCTTCAGGCTCAGAGCATATTGAATTACCGCTGATTTCTCACGAAATAGGTCAGTATTCTGTATATCCAGACATGAGCGAAATTGAAAAATATACTGGATTATTGAAGCCTCTAAATTTTATAGCAATAAAAGAAGATTTGCAGAAAAAGGGTCTTTTAGAAATGGCACCAGATTTTACAAAAGCTTCAGGAAAATTGGCAGCACTCCTTTATAAAGAAGAAATAGAGCGTGCGATGAAAACAACGAGTTTTGACGGATTTCAGTTGCTTCAACTTCAGGATTTTCCGGGACAGGGTACTGCACTGGTTGGTTTGTTGAATGCATTTTGGGAATCTAAAGGAGTGATTTCTGGAGAAGAATTTAGACAATTCAACAGCGAGATTGTGCCTCTTGTAAGATTTGAAAAAGCGGTTTATGAATCTGGAGAAACCTTTGAAGCTTCAATAGAAGTCGCCAATTTTTTCGAGGATAAAATGCAACAGACTATTGATTGGTCCATCAAGGATGAAAATGGACAAAATATAGAAAATGGAAGTATTGATAAAATTGATTTGGCCATAGGCAATAATATGAATTTAGGAAAAATCACATCCTTACTCAATATTAACAAAGCTCAGAAATTCACAATAATAGTAAGTCTTAAAGACACCAAATACAAGAACAGTTGGAATATTTGGGTATATCCAAAGGATATTATAATTGAGTCAAAAGAGGTATTAGTGACATCATCTTTTTCAAAAGCTGAAGCAGCTTTAAAACAAGGTAAAAAAGTACTGCTGAATCCTGATTATAAAACCTTAGAAGGTATAGAGGGACGCTTTGTGCCCGTGTTTTGGAGTCCTGTTCATTTTCCAAACCAACCTGCAACTATGGGAATTTTGTTGGATGAAGAAAATCCTGCTTTCAATAGTTTCCCGACAGATATGCATACAGATTGGCAATGGTGGGATTTATGTATCAATTCAAAATCTGTAGTTACAGATTCGTTAGACATTACACCTATAGTTCGTGTTATAGATAATTTTGTAACCAATCATCATTTGGCGAATGTGTTTGAAGCTAAAGTTGGCAATGGTAGTTTGGTATTTTCATCCATCGATTTAATATCTAATTTAGATAAGAGACCTGTAGCAAGACAATTACGACACAGTCTGTTGCAATACATGAACAGTGAAGCCTTTTTACCATCCAAAAGTGTAACTATAGATGATTTAAAAGGCATTAAACTTGATAAAAAACAAGGTAAGTTTTCTACAGAGGATATATACGACTAAACGATGAAGAGGAACTTGCGGTTTTATCTTGGAATAGGGGTTATCTTATGTGTACTAATATGTAGTGTTGGTTGTGAGAAAGCTCCAGTAAAGCGTCCTGTTTACCAAGCATCTTTATGGGAAAATCCAGAATGGGAAAATCCAGAATTTTTTCAGATTAATAGAGAAAAACCTAGAGCAACATTTTATAGTTTCCCGAGCATTACGGAAGCATTAGAGGGTAAGGATTGGAAAGCATCTCCGTTTTATCAATCTTTGAACGGCACCTGGGATTTTTATTACACAGACAGTGTACAGGCAAGACCTGAAGAATTTTATAAAAAAGATTTTAGCGTCAAGGGTTGGGATAAAATCAATGTGCCTTCTAACTGGGAATTACAAGGTTTTGGATTACCAATTTATACCAATATAAAATACGTTTTTCCAAAGAATCCCCCTTATATCTCTCATACTATGAACAACGTAGGGAGTTACAAGCGGAGCTTTGACTTGCCCAAAGACTGGAACAATAAAGACGTGTATTTACATTTTGCAGGTGTAAGTGGTGCCATGTATGTCTATCTTAACGGTGAGTTTGTTGGTTATAATGAAGGCAGTAAAACCCCAGCTGAATTTAATATTACAAAACATATTATCTCTGGTGAAAATCAATTAGCGGTGCAGGTATTACGATGGTCCGACGCAAGTTATATGGAAGACCAGGACTTTTGGCGATTAAGTGGTATAGAACGAGACGTATATTTACGGGCTGAAAACTTGGTGTCGATTAAAGATATTCAGTATAATGGTGACTTAAGTAATAACTTCACTCAAGGTGAATTCTCTTTGAATATAGATTTTGAAAGCACTTCTAATTTAGCCGAAAATAGAAGGATACATGTTGATTTATTTGATGGAGAAACTTCTATATTTTCAGAAGAAAAGACACTTCGTATTGACTCTTATAATCAACAATCTCTAGAATTCAGTGTTAGTATTCCAAATGTAAAAGCATGGTCTGCCGAAACCCCAAACTTGTACACATTACTGATAGCGGTAAAAGATGAACATGGGAAAGTACAACAAGCTACAACATTGAAAACGGGCTTTAGAAACATCACGATAAAAAATAACCAATTTTTGGTAAACGGTAAACCGGTTTTAATTAAAGGAGTGAACTTACATGACCATGACGAGACAACGGGTCACGTAGTTAGTAAGGCTTTAACCTTAAAAGATTTGACGATAATGAAGCAGAATAATATCAATGCTATTCGTTGTAGTCATTATCCAAAAAATACATTTTTCTACGATTTATGCGACCAATATGGGTTTTATGTAATAGACGAAGCTAATATTGAAACGCATGGCATGGGGACGACAAATCAAGGACTGGATAAGAAACCAGAGATTAAAAAAATACATCCTGCGTATAGAGAGGACTGGAAACAAGCACATTTAGATAGAACCATACGCATGTTTGAACGTGATAAAAACCACCCATCAATCGTCACATGGTCTTTAGGAAATGAAGCAGGAAATGGTGATAACTTTTTTGCGACTTACGATTGGCTAAAAGCGAACGACTCAACGCGACCAACACAGTATGAAGGGGCAACCAAATATGAGAATACTGATATTCAGGCACCAATGTACGATCGTATTCCGCAGTTAATTGAATACGCCGAAAACAATCCAAAGCGACCGCTTATTTTATGTGAATACTCGCATGCCATGGGAAATAGCCTTGGTAATTTTAAAGATTATTGGGATGTGATTCGAAAATATGATGTGCTACAAGGTGGCTTTATTTGGGATTGGGTGGACCAAGGCTTAGTTGTAGAAACCGAAGATGCCCAAAAATATTGGGGCTATGGTGGCGATTTTGGCGCTGTGCATCTACATCATGACGCTAATTTTTGTTTAAATGGTATTGTAAATCCTGATAGAACACCGCACCCGGGGTTGCAGGAACTCAAAAAAGTATATCAAAATATTCTTTTTTCTGATATAGATTGGAAAAAAGGAAAAGTAAAGATTAGCAATGAATACTTTTTCACCAATTTGAATCATTTTAAAATAGATTGGGAGCTGTTTAAAGAAGGAGAAAATTTTGCTTCAGGGAGTTTAGGAGTTTTAGATATAGAACCAGAAACGTCCAAAGAGGTACAATTAAACTTACCTGAACTTGATTTTAGCAATAATGAATACACGCTTAACTTTTTAGCAACAACACATAAGGAATTACCCTTGTTGTTTAAAGGATTTCCTTTAGCTAAGGAACAGTTTATTACGGGTAAATATTCGTCTCAATTCAAAGAAAATAGTAAAGAAACTATATCCGTTTCAACAACTGAAAATGATATAGTTTTTAAATCAGAGGCCATTACAGCTAGTTTTGATAAGGATTCTGGAGAACTATCTAATTTAGATTATGGAAATGGAAATATCATCTTAAAGGGAATTACCCCTAATTTTTGGAGAGCTACTACAGATAATGATTTTGGGTTTAATATGCCAAAACATTTCGGTATTTGGAAAAAAGCTACCAATAATAAAACATTAGTTTCTTTGATTTTAAAAGATGAAACATCAACTTTTGATGTGTTGTCAGTGCAGGAAATAAACCTTAAGGGACATTTAGTTCAACTTGAAGCAAGCTATAAATTGGCTGATGACATCGCAACATTACAAATGACATATCAAATTAATGCTTCAGGGCAAATCACTGTAAAAACTGAATTGCAAGATGTTAAAAATGACTTACCAAATATGCCTCGCTTTGGAACAAATTTCATTGTTAATAAAGAGTTAGATAGCGTCAATTGGTATGGTAGAGGGCCTCTGGAAAACTATCAAGATAGAAAAACATCACAGTTTGTCGGAAATTACAAAGCTTTAGTTTCAGACTTATATTATCCGTATATCAGACCACAAGAAAACGGATACAGAACAGATATTCGTTGGGTAACTTTTAAAAATACTCAAGGACGAGGCATAAAAATTTTGGGACCAAAACCTCTTTGCTTTAGTGCGCATCATCAATACAATTCAGATTTCGATGCAGGCGATACCAAGCAACAACGCCACACAATCGATATTATAGAAAGAGATTTGGTAAATATTAATATTGATAACGCACAAATGGGTGTTGGAGGTGATACTAGCTGGTGGACAAGACCTTTGGAACAATACCAGATTAAAGCAGGAAATCAATCGTTTTCTTATAGTATCATTCCAATTCAATAGTCATGAATTATAATTATAAATGAATCGCCTTTTCTCAATATGTATTTTGACCTTAATGACTGTTTTTGCATGTAACTCAAAAACAGAAGTTTCAAAAAGTGAACCGCCAAATGTCATAATAATTTTGGTTGATGATTTTAAAGCTTTTTGTATTTATTGGTGTCGTGACTTTTAAAAGGTAGGTACCCAATGGAAGCATTTGCATATCCAGTTGCTTCTGATCTGTGGCAATTACTTTTCTTCCCATAAGGTCAAACAGCTCTGCCCTTATGCTTCCTTATGATTGAATAAAGACTCTATCGGCTGTTGGGTTGGGATAAACAACAATTTGACTTGCTGTCTGTTCAATGTCCTCAATGGTAAGTGTAGCTCCTGCTGCACTTGCCGTTACAGCCTTAAAGGACACAGCATCGTTGAAGGTATAGCTCAGGGTATTGTTTGCCTGATCTAAACTACCTTCAAAAGAAGTCCAACTGTCATCCTCAGCTTGTAACTCCAACACAAGGTCTTCTTCAGCAATATCGTTAAGTTCTCCTTCCAAATAAGAAAACCTTAGAGTACCTGTAAATCCTGAAAGTAAAGCACTTGAGCTATACACTCGAGAAACAGAAGTATTTGAACCTGAAGTCACTGTAGTAGCCGATCTGGATACGGCATTGTCTCCATCAATTACATAGGTCTCAGCGGGTGCAATTTCCAAACCACCCAGGGTAACAGAACTACCCGAAGCAATGGAAACAGAGGATCCAGAATTAACAGTTAATATTTGACTAAAAAGAAAAGGAGAAACAAAAAATCAATAAAGGATGAGTAAACGTTTTTTCATTCGCTAAATGTAAAAAAAAAAAAACGAAATGGGTTTGTTGCCGTTAACTAAGCTTTAAAGATTAAAATCCTTATAAAAGTTATTTAACAATTGAAGCGATTGCTTCGAAAACAAGTCAATTGGGACTACAGTCGAACCCGCAACCTAGGTTGCGGGTTTTGTTTTCAAAAAGATTCTAAAAGTTTGTTTAAAAAACAGAGGTTTTGCTTCGAAAATAGCTCAATTGGGTGTACTATAATAAGACCGTAACATAATCATTATCTGTTAGTTGCGGTTTTTTTATATCTTTTTTTGTACGAATTTTGTATGAATTAGTGTTTTTTAGGGTTTATTTACAATTCTATTTTTTCAGCTTGTTTCTTTGTGTTTAGAGCTATCACCACCTACTAAATTCTTCACTTTAAAATTCTCGTCAAGTACGCTTTTGCGTGTTCTTTTTTCGCCATTACTATCAATTATAGTGATTTGTATTTCTTGCGGTGGCTCTGGCTCTTCAATAGGCTTTTCAATAGAAAGTTTTGGTAGGGAATACTTAAGGGCTACGTCTAAAAGTTTTATTTTCTGTGATACGTTAAGGCTCTCATAGTCTAAATCGTTTAGGATTGTATTGACTAATTCGTACAAGCTACTACGCATTTCCATAGGCAACGCCCTACCACGTTTAGATATTTTACCAGCTTCCTTACCACTTTCAGAATTGAATTTCATCGTTATTTTTTCGTTATTTATTTTATCTTTAGACTTTAACTTTTAAACTTTTACATTATGAAATTTCCAAATTATCTTAAAAATGCATTCGTAGGTCTTGGTATCGTATCTTTAATCTTTTATACTTGTGCTGCTGCTGATGAAATAGCTTCTGATGATAACAATAATAACCCTCAAACAGTAAACACATATGGTAAATATCAAATTTCTACAAACGGAGGATATGTAAATGCGGGACAGCCACGTTTGGTGGTATTAAATACAGAAACTGGAGTTACAAAGTCATATGAATGGAGCACTAATTTAGGTTGGACACAATCATCTTTAGGAAATATCACATTCACTCACTAACGAAAATAGATTGGGTTAATACGGAATTTGTTCAGCCTAATGTCAAACACTACTGCATTAGAGGTTAATCTTGCCACTTCAGCCTTGTAAACGTGCTGGGTTTTCGCTATTTCTTCAAGGCTAACGATTAGATATTGAAACGCTTCTAAACGCTTGTTTTGCTCTTCATTCTTGGTGTATCGAATGAATGGTTCTTTATTTACTTTTGTGTAGGGGCTTCCATCTTTATCGAAATATAGTTTTGTTCTATTCTCTTCAAATTGAACTTGTAGTTCATATAATCCATTGAGGTTAATTTCTAATAGATTTAGGACTTTATCACTACTTAAATTAAGGTCTTTTAAGCCTTTGTTCTTGTCGATAATCTTTTTAGTTGTATAGGCTATAAAATCTTTGCTAAACGCTTTAAAATCATCAATAGTGACGTGTTTTTTAGCTTCATCTATTGCTGTCTGTAGTAAATTGATTTTAGCCTCTCCGACCTTTTCAGCTTGCTTTAATCCTTCGTTGTTAATCGATATTACTTTTTTTTTAAATGACATTTTAATTATATTTGGTTTTAATTAATAAGTTTTTATTTATGGCAGTTATAAAAGAAGATGACTTGGGGTGTGGTATTATGGGTATTGGTATAGTAATGATTTTAGCTGGAATTTTTACAGCATTGGGTGGTGGTAGTTTTAAAGATTTATTAGGTACTGCTGGTATTGGTTTAGGCGTCATTTTCTTTGGTCGTTATTTACATAATTTGTACAATAAGTAGTCTATTATCCTTTTATTACTTTTACTTTACTTCGACTTGCTCTCTGTTTGATTAGCTTTCTGACTATCTCTGAAAAGCTATCACTTGCTTTAGCATCTGTAAGTTGTCTTAACTTGCTCATCTCTGTTCTTGTTAGCTCTACATTAACTTTAATTAGGTTTGGTGTGTCGTTGCTTAAACTTGTGAAGTATTTAGCCATCTTTTAAGTTTTTTGTTAGTTCATATCTCAAATAAGTAGAAAGTTTTAGCCTATTGGCTTTAGCTCTTTCTTTTAGCTTTGCTTTGTCCTCTGTGGACATTCTAATTGGAACTATCTCATTCATATCTTTTGGTTTAGTTGTTCGTGTACTATTATATAAAGAATGTGAATTTATTTTGTATTTTAGTTGCACTTAAAAATTAACCACTATGAAAAAATTATTATTACTATTATTTGTTTTAGCTATTTTTCAAGTTAATGCTCAAAACGAAACGTTGCCAAGCAATCTTGTCTCTAATGTATTTTACTTGACCGCATATGATTATGATGGGCTTGATAACGCAGTAACAGTTCCACAAGGGAAGTTTTGGACTGTATTTTTTGAGGCGGGCGATTGGTATTGGAAATTTCCAGAAGAGGCGGTATTTCCAATAGAACGTTCTTACGATGTTTATAGAAATTCCACTTATGGTAAAACCATACTCGCAGAGGGGTATAGACTATTTAGTACAACATCTGGCAACGCGACTATAGGTATATTAGAACACAACTTTGGTACAGATGAAGCATTAAGTTATAATGATGTTGAGCCAATAAAAGACAGAATTAAGCTATTCCCAAACCCAACAACTAATGAATTAGCATTAAATTCTGATAAGGTTTATCAAATAGAAGTTTTTGACTTATCTGGAAATAAAGTGATGGAATTTAAAGGCAATTCTATTAATGTTGAACACCTTTCAAGTGCAACCTATATTGTGAATGCTATTGATTTAGAAACAAATGAAAGCTTGAGTTATAAGGTAATAAAGAATTAAAAAGCTACTCAATTAAGAATTATACATTGATAAACTAATAACTAAATGAAAAAACTATGATTTCTACAGGTGACATAAAAGGAAAAAATTACGAAATTATTGGTATTATTGGAGCTACTGTTAATAACCAAAGCGTCGAAGAGAAAAAAGGAATGTTCGGAATTAAATACGACACAGTGGTCGATATTGACACAAATTCAATGTACGAAGAGGGGGCTGCCAAATTATTAAAACTGGCAACTGAAAAAGGTGGTGATGCTGTTATTTATGCAAATTTTGAATATCGAATCTCTATTACTGGATCTGGAAACACAGCAAAACAAGTTAAAGAGTTATTTTGTTATGGTACGTGTGATAAACTAACCTAAAAATAACTCAATTGGGTGTACTAAAACCCACAATTTTAGTTGTGGGTTTTTTTATTTAACATATCTTTCATCTATAAGATTGGTAAATTAATTAGCTTAGTCAAATGAAAAAGACAATCATTTTATTTTCTGGGGGTTCCCATTTTTTTTATGGTCTTTTAACTCTATGTCTTCCATTTTATAAGATAGAATTTGTTAGGTACGGTTTTGACGCTTTCAGGGAACTAATAGGCGCTGCCCAATTGATATTTGGCCTTTGTTTATTAATTGGATTATACTTCCACAAATTGAGATTGTTGTCTTCACTTTTTTTGTCTGTGCTTATGGGTGGAGCTCTTGGAACTCGTATATATATAGGAGATCGTTTTTTAGAATCTGCACCAGCATTATTTTATTTAATAATTAATTTATTTATATTTATTAGTGCTAAAAAATTCAAAAAATGAAATATATAAAACAAATTCTAGTCTTATTCGTGTCAATCACGGTTTTAAATGTTTGGTTAATAAGATTTAACAATGCTACCAGTTATCGTGGCGGTGATGCAGCTAACATGCTTGAAGAGTTTATTGTTTATGGATTTGATAAGTCTTTTTTATATTTAATTGGAGCTTTAAAAATATCTGCTGCTTTGGGGTTAATAATAGGGTTGTTTTATAAAAAACTTATAATTCCTTGCGCGGGTGTTATTGGCGTGCTAATGGTTGGGGCTGTTGTTATGCATTATATGGTATCTGACGAGATTCATAAATTTTTCCCTGCTGGATTGATGCTAGTATGTTGCCTTTCAATTATTTTTATTTCAAAGAAAAAATCTGGTAAATCTTTTGCCTAAAAACTTCTTCTGTAAACTCCTTCAACTTCTCTAAATCTTGCAGAAATAAGTTCGATAAATGGAGTACGTTGTGTACATTTAAAACCGTATCTCCTTCTTTAAAAAAAGGTTTTGTGGTTCTTTTATGACAACTATTTTACAACCAATTAAAAAATCTCTTAAAATACTTCGTTTTAGCACAATAAAATAAACTCCTCCCAAGTCTTTTCATTTTAATTAGTTAATTTTTTAGCTTAAAATTAAGATTCAGAGCGATTTATTGCTCTTATCTTTGGGACACCAATTTAACAATCATGAAAATAAATCTGTACCTTATTGGTCTAATTGGGTGTATTCTTTACATCACTAGTATTCGGTTCCAAGCGAACTCAACGCCTAAAAAAATAAATCCCGTCATAATCAAAAAAAAAGGTAAAAAAACTACGGAAGAAAGGCGATTGTTTGTAGAAGAGCGAATGCAACATGAGTATAATTTCCAAAAAAACCCTCTCAGTGGAATTATCCCTATACAAGAAAAGCGTATTGAACTTAACAATTCCATAGCTGCAAAACAGAAATTAGCGCGCAGGCGCTCAATGAGCAGCAATGCGTATATTTCAAGAGGACCCTCAAATTATGGAGGAAGAACACGTTCTTTGGTTATAGACCTGAGTGACCCAAGCGGCAACACTATGATTGCAGGAGGAGTTAGTAGTGGAGTATTCCGAACAACTGATGGTGGTGCTAGTTGGAGTAAGGTATCTGCAAACGATGAAATTCACAATGTATCAGCAATTGCACAAGATCCAAGACCTGGGTTTCAAAATATTTGGTATTATGCCACAGGGGAAAGGTTGGGCAATAGCGCATCTTTGGGTTCATTTTATTTTGGTGATGGTGTATGGAAATCCGAAGATGGTGGCTTGACATGGAACATAATACAACAAACCAGCTTCGATTTCACTAGTTTTGACTCAAGACTTGATCTTATATCTG
>Ga0228672_1000095_pt1 | contig 63298 bp, 47 predicted proteins | sample 90DmetaG_FD_182788 | JGI IMG/M metagenome (GOLD analysis project Ga0228672, IMG submission 182788) | Seawater microbial communities from Monterey Bay, California, United States - 90D | ecosystem: Environmental > Aquatic > Marine > Coastal | place: USA: California | collected 2016-11-08 | reverse complement strand
ATCTCGGCAAAATCGGCATTTTCACTCAGAAAACCATAGCCCGGGTGAACAGCCTCAGCCCCGCTGGAGGCAGCCGCAGCCAAAATATTGTCAGCCAGCAGGTAGGACTCGCCCACTGGTCCAGGGCCAATACACACCGAGGCATCGGCCAGCTCTACATGAGGGGCGCCTGCATCGGCATCGGAATACACTGCTATGGTGCGATAGCCCAGCTGTTTGGCGGTACGAATAACCCGGCAGGCAATCTCGCCGCGGTTGGCAATCAAAATACTGTTAAAGGGTTTCATGAATACTCTTCCTGTTATTTATTCCACGAGGCCGACCGCTTTTCAACAAAAGCCGCCACTCCCTCAAGGCCCTCAGGGCTTAACATGCACTGCGCAAAACCCTCTGCAGCAAAATCTAGTGCCTCAGCGCGGGGGCGGCGCAATGATTCAAATAAAATAGTTTTGGTCACCGCATTGGCACCAGGCGCGCAGGCTTTAATATGCCCCAGTATGGTCTCGCACTGGGCCTCCAAATCCGAGTTATCCTCTGCTACGCCATGGGCAATACCCAGAGCTACGGCCTCCTCTCCCTTAAACCGCGCTCCGGTCAGCATCAGCCGCCGCGCCTGAGTCAACCCCACCCGCTCGGCAACAAAGGGAGCTATCTGCGCGGGAGGAATACCCAGGCTAGTCTCACTCAAACGGAATCTGGCATCAGCAGTCACCAATGTCACATCAGCCACACAGGCCAGACCCAGACCGCCGCCAATAGCCGCGCCCTCAACCAAAATAATCACCACTTGGGGCTGTTCATTAAGCTTCATCATCAGATCGCCAAAACTGCGATTACTGGCCGCCACTTCGCCTGCATCTGTGGCCTGCATGCCTGATTTAAAGCCTTTAATATCGCCACCGGCACAGAACACACCGCCAGCTCCGCGCAATACAATAGTGCGGATACTGCGATCATCGCGCACCGCATCCAGCACAGTATCTAATTCCTCAGTCATTTCCGCCGATAGAGCATTCTTGGCTTCCGGGCGGTTAAACCATATTTTTAACACCGAGTCATCCCGCTCTAACAGCAGTGACTGGGTGATTGGTAATATAGCTTTTGATAAATCGCTCATAGTAATTCTCAGTCTCCAGGTTTATAGGCGGGCGATGCCAAAGCTATTGGGGCGCACCGTCCTATGGCGGGCTTCGCGCACTGTCTCCAATAGCAGTCCCAATGTTTTGCGCATATTGCGTGGATCAATCATGCCGTCGTCCAGCAAATGGCCAGAGGTATAAAAAGCATCCGACTGGGAGTCAAAGATATGGGCCAGGCCCTTCTCCTGAGCGGACAGTGCCTCTTCGTCTGGCTCAACACCCATAGCTGCCGCCTTGCCTCTAGCCACCATAGACATAGTTTTTGCCGCTTGCTCGCCGCCCATTACGCCCATCTTGGCGTTGGGAAAGGTATACAGAAAATCCGGATCATAGCCACGACCACACATACCGTAGTTGCCGGCACCAAAGCTGGCACCGGTCATAAAGGTAATGCGTGGCACTTCGATATTGCGCACCGCCTGAATCATCTTCGAGCCATGCTTGATCATGCCCGCCTGCTCAGACTTGGTGCCCACTATGTAGCCAGTGGTATTTTGAAAAAACAGCGCCGGAATATCGGCCTGATCCAGCAGCTGCAAAAACTGCGCGGCCTTATTGGCACCCTGAGGATCTATGGGGCCATTATTGCCAATAATACCCACCGCCTGGCCATAGATTTCCGCTTGAATACACACAGTAGACACACCAAAGCGCGGTTTAAAATCAAGAAAATCAGAGCCATCCACCACCCGGGCTACCAGCTCACGCATATCGTATGGGGTGCGGTAATCAACAGGTATGACCCCAGCCAGCTCATCTGGATCATAGATAGGTTCGGCAAACTCCCGAGCCTCGGGCAGCTGACAGCTATCGTTCCATTGCAGGCGAGCCACAACTTCACGGCAAATCTGAATACCATGGCCATCATTTTCCGCCAGATATTCCGCCAGACCAGAGGTGGTGGCATGCATCTCAGAGCCACCCAATTCCTCTTCTGTGGCTATCTCTCCAGTAGCAGCCTTGAGCAGCGGCGGACCAGCCAAAAAGGCGCGCCCCGTACCCTTAACAGCAATAACATAGTCACTGAGTCCCGGCATATAGGCTCCACCAGCGGTAGACGAACCGTGCAGAATAGATATCACCGGTATCCCCTCTTTACTCAGTTTGGCCAGCGCACCAAACAGGTCACCCCCCTCTGCAAAGTTCTCAACGGTATAGTTCATCAGGTCACCACCAGCACTCTCTACCAAATGCACAAAAGGCAGCCTTTGCTCGAGAGAAATCTGCTGGGCACGGCGGATTCGGTAACCACCAGCCAGGGTCAATGAGCCCGCCAGAATGCCGCTATCATCTACCACTACACAGCAGCGCACGCCGGAGATAAATCCGATACCGGCAATCACAGTACCGCCGGGAATCGACTTGGCTTCGTCTTTGGTATCCAGCTTATAGCCTGCCAGATTGCCGATTTCCAAAAATGGCATACCTGGATCAAGCAATCTTGCCAGTCGCTCTCTGGGGGTTAACTGACCCCGCTTATCAAAGCGCGGTTTGCGCTTTTCCGAGATGGCGCGGCCGCGGCTGTTCAACTCATTGAGCTTATCCACCAATTCGAGCATCTCGGCCCGCTGCTTTAGATAGGTCTCTGAACTGGTATTTATTTTTGAGGCAAATACTGCCATGGGTCTATCTCCGTCTTACTGGTTTTATTATTTAAGTTGCGCGGCGATCTCGGCACTCACCGGAATCGACAGGGCCAGCAGAATCTGCCCATAGCCTTTACCCTGAGCGTCATTGCGAATACTGGCCATACCCCCACCCCCAAGCACATCATGGATGAGGAAGTTAATGGCATGACTGCCCGGCATCAGGTAGCGGTCCACATAGCTGACACTATTACCAGCTGCCTCCGCAGGTAAAAAATGGGCAAAGCAGTCGGCTACGGCCTGTTCTGACAGCGCTGCATAGATATAGGGCAGATATTCAGGCTGGCGAGCGATAATGCCGACATTGGCCTTATCCCCTTTATCTCCACTGCGACCCCAGGCCAACTTGATAAGAGGTACTGGGACGGTTGCATCTGTGGGCGCGGCAGGCACAGTGGGTCGCTGCAGATCCTGCGGGCTAAATGGCTGGCCTGGACTGTCTGGTACCTGATAGCTAACGCCATCAATCTCCACCTCAATCTCGGCTGTACCCTTGGGCAGCGCAAATGAAAACAGTCGCACCACTGGAGACGGACTGGGCCTTGCACCAGCAAACCCGGATAGCCCGGGCGGTGTCGCCAGCCCCAGCCCCACGGCCTCTTTTAGCATAATGCCAATGCCCGCAGCATCTGGATGCTTGGCGGCTATTTTTAGTACCAGTTCGCGACACTGAGTTATCTGAGCATTGGCTCCAAACTGGCTCTCAGCACCGATCAGCTCAACACTGGTTTCACTGTAGTCAGGCAATCCCAAATGTGTAAGGGTTCGGCGGGAGGCAGTAAAAATAGCATCGGCGAGCTTTTGCGCCTTGCGGTCGGCATCCACCCCATAGAAGGTCATATTGGTACCACCGCGAAATTCATCGGCATAGGTGGTGCAGACTTTATAGGTATCTGGTGCAGGTAACCCAGTGGCACCTGTCACTCGCACCAGATTATCGCCCAACTGCTCCAGCTGCACCTGAGAGAAATCACAGACCACATCGGGCAGCATATAGGCTTGGGGATCACCGATTTCGTAGACCATCTGTTCGGCTATGGTTGCCGTGCTTACCAGACCGCCGCTGCCCTCGGGCTTGGAGCAGTCAAAACTGCCATCAGCATGCACTTCGGCGATGGGATAGCCTATGGTTTCCAGGCTCTCAACCTCTTCCCAGTCGGTAAAGTTACCACCGGTCGCCTGAGGGCCACATTCAATAATATGTCCTGCCAGTGAGCCCATGGCCAGCTTATCCAGATCATCTCGCCCCCAGCCAAAGCTATGGATACAGGCGCCCAGGGTCACCGCACTGTCAACACAGCGCCCGGTAACCACTATGTCTGCACCCTCATCCAGCGCCCTGGCCACCCCAAAGGCACCCAGATAGGCGTTGATACTGGCGATTTTATCGGCTGCAGGAAAAGCCGCACCAGTAAACATCTCTGTGTAGCCCTGCTCTGCAAGCTGATCTCGCTGAGCGATCATATCGTCTCCCAGCACACAGGCTACTTTAAGGTCCAGCCCCATCTCTGCTATAAGTGCGCGCAGTGCATTGGCACAGGCCTGGGGATTTACACCGCCGGCATTGGACACAATTTTCACACCCTGACGGGCGATCTCTTTAAGGTTAGGCTTCATGGCCGCGGTGACAAAGTCCAGGGCATAGCCATAGTCGGGATTTTTAGCCCGGGCCCGGGCCATAATCGACATGGTGATCTCGGCAAGATAGTCGTAGGCAATAAAGTCTAGATTGCCATCTTTAAGCAGTTGCGGCGTGGCGCGTGCGGCGTCGCCCCAGAATCCACTGGCACCCGCTATGCGCAAAGTTTTGTCTACCATCGTCGCTATTCTCCAAAACAGTAACTATGGCTGAGATACTACTGATTTACGTGCAGATACTCTTTGGATTCTATGCCAGCTATATAAGACCCCATGCCAAATGGGTGGCTCAGGCCTTCATTTTTTCGAGATAGATGGAAGCGATAATAAAGCTCAAGGGCGCCCCGGCAGCCAGAATATCTGCGCTTAACAGAGCCTTGGTCAGAGGTTCAAAAATCTCATTGGCAGAGAATACATCACTGAGAACACCGGTCATCAGGGCGCCGATACCCAGGCCCAGCAGATTACAGGCAACCAATAACAGCCCTGTCATTACCCCGCGCAGCTGCACCGGCGTCAGATCCTGAACCGTTGAAAATGCCGGGCCATAAAAGGAGCTCAGGCTAAACATACCCGCAGCCATACCAATATAGAACAGCGCAGATGAGGGGTCGACAAAGCGAAATGAGATCAATAATGGCGTCACTCCCAGCATTAACAGGGCTAAAAACCTGACCCGGCCACCTCTATATCTGGCCTGATACCAGTCACTCAGCATACCCCCCAGAAAGGTGCCCGCTGTGCCAAAGACTATATAAATTAGCCCATAGGTGGCGCTGATCTCACCCATACCAAAGCCTCTCTCTCGCTCCAGCCAAACTATGGCAAACTGTCCAGCGCCCAGGGGTATATGAAGAAATATTGCGCCGATCATGGTCCAGGCCAGTGCCGGAGTTGATTTCACAACATTAAAAACATCGGCGACTATACTTCGCCAGTTGCCCCCTATCAGACTCTCCTGCTGTTCTTCCCCGCTGCCCTTTTCTTCCATTGCGCCACGCTCTGGGTCTTTGACCAGCAATAGCACCAGGGCCAAGCCTATTCCCAGCCCACCCAACAATAAAAAGCAGTTGCGCCAGCCAATCATGGGGCCCAATATGCCGGCAACTATAAAGCTGGCCCCGGCACCCAGAGGTACGCCGAGATAATAAACACCAGTGGCAGTGCCTCTTTTAGCCTTGGGAAACAGATCAGCGATCATGGAGATAGCTGAGGGTGCCATTGCCGACTCGCCTACACCAATAAACAGTCGCGCTATGCCAATCTGCGCGAAGTTTTTGGCCAGGCCAGACACTGCAGTCAAAGCACTCCAGAGCACTAGTCCAGCAGCTATCAACCTGGGTCTATGCACTCGATCGGCCAGAGCACCCATAAACAACCCCATAATGGAGTAAAAAAACACAAATATCGGACCGGTTAGCAGACCAAACTGGGAGTCACTGAGATTGAGGTCGGTAATAATGGCTGTACCAAAACTGGTGATCAGGGTGCGATCGACCATATTGAGTATATTGAGCAACAGGAGAAACAGCAGTATGGCTGTGGTTTTTGGTGATGTTTGCGGCTGCCCAAGTGGCTTTTCCATAATGGCCCTTTATTATTGTTGTTATCTCTGGGCCCTGCGTAAGGCGCCTCAATTGGTTGCTGCACTATTACAGACTTAGGGCTAAAAAACGATAAAAACCCTTAATTCTGTGACCGATTGTTATTTTTCCCGGTCCAGGCACGGATCATAAATAGCGGTTGAGTTTGCTGGCAATTGTTTTTACAGTGCAACTGTCAAGATAATTTATGAGCCGGTGATCTGTGGGCTCAGATAACAAAAGAGGATTTAGCTATGTCGTTAGAAGCTGTTACTGCAGGTTTAAAGGAAAAGATTGGCGAAGACTGCGGTCTGGGTTCGGTCTTGAAGTTTGATTTTGGTGATGATGGTATTTTGCTCCTTGATGCAGCTCAGGTGCCCAATCAGATTAGCAACGATGATGCTGAGGCCAACTGCACCATAGAAATCAGCCTGGACAATTTTAAAGATATGGCTGAGGGCAAGCTGGATGGCACTTCTGCATTTATGTCTGGCAAGTTAAAGATTCAGGGGGATATGGGCGTAGCTATGAAGTTGGGGCCCTTGCTGTCCTAAGCGCTGCCGTTCATTGAGTGTAAACATGGAGTTAGTGAAGCTACACTGACTCCTGTCAAAACACGCCGTGAATACTTCCCCGTAGTCTCGAGGCCAGCATCCCTGCTGGCCACGGTTTTATCAGGAGTCAGTGTAGCTTCACCTAGAGTTGATAGCGTACTTTCTCGGTTTTCTTGGATGCGGCACATTGTTTGAGATGCTGTTTGGAGATGGCCTTGAGATCAATCAGGGCCATCTCCAAACAGCATCCTACGCCAATACCATCAACCTAAGTACTATCCACCTAGGTACTATCCACCTGAGTACTACCCACCTAAATACCACTAACCCAGCCCCAGCCAATCACAAGCCAAACTGCCGAGCCGCCAGATCGCGCATTATTTCTTCAGAGCCACCACCAATCGCATTTACCCGCACCTCGCGATAAATACGCTCAACCCGACTGCCACGCATATAGCCAATACCCCCCAAAATCTGCATCGCCTCCCGCGCACAAAATTCCATAGTCTGACTGGACTGCACCTTCAACAGCGCTATATCACCGGCATTTTCAGTGCCCGCCTGAATTTGCTCGCAAGTCATCAGCAGGTAAGCCTGAGTTGCGTTGATACGCTGCTTCATTTCGGCAATTTTATGGCGAATCACCTGATGATCAGCCAGGCGCTGACCAAAGGTCTCACGCTCGCGGGCCCAGGCCACCGCATCTTCCAGACAGACGCGAGAGCAAGCCTCCATGGAGGCGGCCATAGCCAGGCGTTCGGAGTTAAAATTATTCATAATCACCGCAAAGCCCTTATTTTCCTGGCCTAGCAAATTACCCCGAGGCACTCGCACATTGTCGAAGTAAATAGTGGCCGTATCTGAGCACCACCAGCCCTGTTTTCTGTTCAGAGCGGTGCGTGAAACCCCCTCTGCATCGGCGGGGATCAGCAAGGTTGATACGCCACCTGAGCCCTCTCCGCCAGTACGCACGGCAGTGGTAAACCAGTCGGCGTTCATGCCACCGGTGATATAGGTTTTTGATCCATTGACTACATAGTGATCGCCATCCAGGCGAGCTGTGGTTTGCAACTGAGCTACATCTGAGCCGCCGCCAGGTTCAGTGATGGCCAGTGAGATACGTTTGATGCCTGCCAGTACGGGCGGGGCTACCATCTGTTTGACCTCGTCGCTGCCAAAATTAATCACTGGCGGAAGACCAATGCCATGCACCAGCAATGTCGCTGCTACGCCGCCGACGGCAACGCGAGCCATTTCCTCATTGAGAATTATCCCGTGCCACAGATCTATACCTTCGGTGACACCGCCAAACTCCTCAGGGTACCCCATTCCCAACAGGCCTATCTCTGCTGACTTGATCCAAAGCTCATCGGGGATCGAGCCGCTCTCATCCCAGTCTTCCGCATAGGGCATAATCTCGCGATCGATAAACCGTCGCAGCTGGGCGCGCCATTCATGGTGCTCGGGGCTGAGGTTTTTATTGGGCAGACGAGCGCTATCGAAGTCCAGTGACATAGCAATACCTATAATTATAGTTTTAGGGATGTATGCCTGAGATAGTAGTTTGACCACCGGTAGCTGGCAACCTTATCAGCGCCATTTTGTTGGGAAAAAATGCCAACCGGACAGCTCTATTTGCGGCGGTAATCTCGCGGAGAAACCCCGTGCCAGCTTTTAAACGCGCTGGAGAATGAGCCCTGGTCGCCATAGCCCAGCAGAAAAGCAATTTCGCTAATGCCCAGACGATTATCAGACAGGTAGCGCAGTGCAACTTTGGAGCGCACTTCCTGGAGAACATTTAAGAAGTTGGTATCTCTGTCGGAGAGGCGGCGCTGTAATGTGCGTCGAGAGATATTCAGCTTGCCAGCCAGCTTGTCAATGGTGACCTCGCCCTCGGGCAAGTATTGCAGTATAGACTGTTTGAGATCGGCCAACAGCTGGTCAGCCGGATCATCATCACCAAAAAAATCCCTAAAGGGTCGCTCTTGGTCCGGACCTTCCTGATAGTCCTGCTTGATCATCGGAAAGCTCAGGGCCTCGCGGTCAAAAAACAGGCTGCTGTAAGGTTGTGCAAAGCTTAGATTGCTGCCAAAGATATCCTCTAAGTTGCTGGCATCTCCAGGTTGAGCATAGGTAAAATGCGCCTTGACCACCTGAACTGGCCTGACGCACAGAGAAGTAAAAATACCCGCCGAGGCGGCCAGCATCTCATCACTGATAAAACGCTTGCGACCAGTCTCAGGCATCAGTGGCTCCCAGCGCAGCTCCACCAGCTCGCCCTCTCTATGAGCGGTAATCTGCCCTATGTCACCGCGCAGAATATGCTGACTGGGCATTAGGTTGAGATAGTCTTTAAAGGATTTACACACCCTGGCCAGATAGAGCTGAATATTGAGCCCTTTAAGATAGGTTACCCGGCCCACAACCAGGCCTATATCCGGATTGTTAGTCGCATCGGCCGCTAGCTGAAAGAGCCTGTAATAGCTGTTTACTGGAAAACGACGATCGGGAATAGTCAGCTCAGTGGCATCCAAGCCTGCGCTGGTCAACAGAGCCCGGCTATCCAATCCCAGCTGCTCTATCACCTGCAACAGTGTATTAATGGGCGCGGCATATACCGTCCACTTGGGATCAATAAGCTGTGTGGTTTTTGCGCCAGAGGCCATAGTGTGGAGGTCTTACTGTTTTCAGGAGGTTCAGCTTACCATCAGCACTGAAACTCATTCAAATATTGACAGCAATAGTGTGTATTTGAGATGACATTTGCCAAACTACTGTATATATTAACAGTATTAATAAAAATTAAATTGCCCGAGCTGTCGCTGTTGTTGCCATGACCAAACCAGAAATAATATCCAGTTTACTAACCCGCCAGGATACCTGGCGTGGTCGCAGCAGGCGTCTGCCAAGACAGACTCTCAGCACCGGCCATCAGAGTTTAGATCTGCTATTACAGGGTGGTTGGCCTGCGGCGGCACTCACTGAGCTCTTGCCCCAGCAGATGGGTATAGGTGAGCTGAGCCTGCTACTACCTGTTATCAGAGAACATGGCAGTCACAGCCACCTCTGCCTGTGGCTGGATCCACCCTATCAGCCTTATGCTCCGGCACTATCTGCTACGGGCATTGCCCTAAATAAACTTCTAGTGGTACGCAGCAAAAATGCCAGAGAATGGCTGTGGGCCGCTGAGCAGTCTATTCGCAGCGGCGCCTTACTGCTGGCCTGGGCAAGGCCCCAGGCGCCCAGCTACGCTGACTTGCGCAAATTACAACTGGCCGCCGCCGACAGCAGCAGCGCAGCTTTCTTATTTAGCCCAGTCAAGGCACTGGCCACCCCATCACCAGTAACACTGCGACTGGAACTTGAGAGCCAAGAAGTAAATCAGCTACTGCTGAGCGTACGCAAAATGCGAGGCGTCGCCGCGGGAATGCAGCTGCAACTCTCTCTGGGGGAATCTTATAAGCAGAGAACCCAGCTGACACAACTGCCTGCAGACAGGCATCATGGCTATATTGATATCTCTACACCTAGGTTAAACAACTAGATGCCTAAGCCTAATAATCGGGCAAATGATATCTGGCTGTATCTGCATTTTCCTCTGCTGCCGCTCGAGACGCTATTGCCACAGTTGCCTCGGGAGCAGGCTGCCAAACCCATAGCGGTGATTGATCAATACAGAAACACCCAGTCTGTTCTCTGCTGCAACAGCCAAGCCAGTGCATGGGGCATAGAGCCAGATCTATCTGTCTCCACCGCCCTGGCACTCTGCCCTGAATTGCAGCTATTACCCAGGCAGTCCGAACAGGAGCAACAGTATCTGCAGCAACTGGCACTGCTGTGCTACAGATTTAGCCCTATCATTACAGTGCACAGTGATTGCGGGCTGTGGCTGGAGATATCTGGCTGTTATAAATTATTTAAAGGCTACAGCAGCCTGTTACAACAGCTGCACACCAGACTGCAGGCACAGGGCATTACTGCCGTCAATGGTATAGGCAACAACCCTCTGGCCGCACAGCTGGTCTGCCAGACTGATTTTGAGACAGAGCTGCCCAGCACCAGGCAATTGCGGCAGCGCCTGCTCGATACGGACCTGTGCCATTTAAAAGCCAGTGCCCGGCAGCAGCAAAATTTTAAGCAGCTGGGTCTCAAGACGCTGAGAGATTTACTGGCCCTGCCCCGCAGCGCCTTAAGCCGCCGTTTTGATGCAGCCCTTATGCTTTATATAGCTCAGCTCAATAACGACAAACCTTTTAATGCGCCGCGATTTCAGCCGGCCAATAGCTTTCACGATCTCATACAAAACCCCCAGGGTATTTTTAATAAAGAGAGCCTGCTGTTTCCAATGAAAACCCTGTTACAGAACCTCTGCCACTATCTGATGGCGCGCCACTGCTATTGTCAGGAGATCAAATGGCAGTTTGAGCCTTTAATAGGAGAGCCTGCACAGATGCGCATCCAGCTATCCGGCAGTCAAAATAACTGGTCGAGTCTGTTGATGCTGAGCCGACTGCAATTAGAGCGTCTGGAATTACCCCGCAGCGTTGAACAGATTGTGCTGTTTAGCGACCAGTTTATCGAAGCCCCTCAGGGAATGGTTAATCTGGATCTGTTCGGTGATAGCAGTGATGCACAGCAGTGCAATGAGCTGATTGACAGTCTTAATGCGCGTCTGGGGAGAGAGGCTCTGTCGCAGCCTGTGCTCAACCAGGATTATCTACCAGAGCAGGCCAGCACATTAGCCACACCGGGCAATCAGGCCGAGACAGCCTTCCATAACAGAGTCAAAGCCCCGCAGCCAGTCTGGCTATTAACCGAACCCGCACCGGTGCAAATACGCAATCAACAGTTGCACTGGCATCAACCCCTGAGCATTATCAGTGGACCCGAGCGCCTCTGTGGCAACTGGTGGCAGGGCGAGCAGCAGCGCGATTACTATCTGGCTTGTGACAGTAAAGGCGCTCGCTACTGGTTATTTAGAGAAACCAGCAACCGGCGCTGGTTTGTTCATGGCCTGTTTTCTTAGCCGGTTTTGTTAACCTGCTAGCTGGCAAACTGCTCCTTAAGTTTAAATTTCTGCACCTTGCCCGCCGGGTTTCTCGGCAGCAGATCAATCAGATGTAACTGGCTGGGCAGTTTGTAGCGGGCTAGGGACTTACCGGCGAAGTCGCGCAGGCCTTCCAAGCTCAGTTCGGCGCCCTCTTCGAGCACGGCAATAGCGGTGACCGCCTCACCCCACTTATCATTGGGCAGACCAATCACAGCCACTTCAAGAATGGCTGGGTGACCATAGAGAATACTCTCCACCTCGGCTGGGTAAACATTTTCGCCACCCGTAATCACCATGTCTTTTACCCGATCGCAGAGAAACAGAAAGTCCTCATCGTCCAGATAACCAATATCACCGCTGTGGAACCAACCCTGGGAGTCAATAGCCTCAGCTGTAGCATCTTCTCGATTCCAGTAGCCCTTCATCACGTTGGGCCCCTTAATGCAGACCTCACCATGCACGCCAGCAGCTACCGGATTATTATTTTCATCGACAATACGCACCTGGGTAAACATGGGCGCCTTGCCCGCCGAGCCCACCTTAACCATAGCCAGATCACTGGCCAGCAAACTAGCAAAGGGTGCAGTCTCGGTAAGACCATAACCCTGACAAAAATTAATGCCCCGCTCGCCATAGGTTTTAATCAGGGGCACTGGAACCGGCGCACCACCGCAGGTCAGGGTGACAATACTAGACAGGTCTGTGGTGGCAAAATTTTCATGCTGCACCATCATCAAAAACATGGTGGGCGCACCAAACATGGTAGTTACCTGGTGCTTCTCAATCAGCCTAAGCACCTCTCCGGCATCAAAGCTGCGCAGCAGAACCACCTCAATGCCCTTACCCAGAGACAATAGCGTGGTCACATTTAGACCGCCAATATGAAATAGCGGCGCACAGGTCAGCGTGGTATCCGACAGCCCGTCCTCGCCAAAGCACACATTGATACTGTTCCAGAATATATTGCCATGGGTAAGCATGGCGCCCTTGGGCAATCCGGTGGTACCCGAGGTGTACATAATAAAGGCCACATCATCTCCATCGACCTTCTCGCTGTCAGCAATAGGGTCAACGGCAGCCATCAATGGCTCCAGAGCCTCCCACTGTTCAGCATCGGTTTCAGCGGTGATATAGCGAGTGCACTCAAGGTTGTCTCTCTCGCTATCGATCAACGGACGCAACATATCATCAGCCACCATGGCACTGATGCCCGCATCATTGGCAATAAAACGCACCTCCGGGCCAGTGAGGCGGAAATTTAAGGGAACAAATACAGCGCCCAGGCAGCCACAGGCATAGAGCATTTCCAGAAACACCGGATGGTTAAGACCTATATAACCCACTCTGTCGCCAGCACTGATACCACCCTCACGCAGCACAGCTGCCATACGTCGCACCCGGTCACCCAGCTGAGCAAATGTCAGGGTGCCACCCTCAAAGGTCAGTGCGGGCTCATTAGGTGAAATCGTGGCGCGGCGCAAAATAGTTTGGCCCAAGCCTATATCCGCAGTCTGTAAATTGGACATGAAAAACCCTCTGTATTAATTGTTATTCGCAAACGATCACTGCACGCAGCTCGCTCTTATGGTTGTGACCGGAGCATAAAAGTTGCATGACAAAATATCCATAGCCTGCGCGGATACTTGGCATGCTTTCTGCTAATTCCTTAACAACAGGGGATATTAAATGCCTTTAAACAGGCGGTTATCAGCTAAAGGAACAAAAATGAACCTCCACAGGCCACAGTTGTTGTCCAGCATGGTGCAAAGCCGCACCAAAAAAGGGCATCGACAAGCATGAGACTTATCTTTACCGACCTGGACGGTAGCTTGCTCGACCACTACAGCTACAGCTTTGCGCCGGCAGCCAACTATTTAGAGCGACTAGAGGCACAGCAGATACCGGTTATTCCCATCACCAGTAAAACCCGGGCCGAGGTTCTAGCCCTGCGCCAACAGCTTAAAAACCAACATCCATTTATTATCGAAAATGGCGCCGCCATCTGCATACCCAGGGATTACTTTTCCCAGCGTCCAGGGTCTGTCGTTGATTGCGGAGACTATTGGATAATCAGCAATGCCCGGCCAAGCAGCCACTGGCAGGCGTTACTCGACCATATCCGCCCAGCCTTTGAGGATGAATTTCAAACCTTTAGCTCAGTCTGTGGCGAAAAGGGTACCGATGGCCTGGTTCAGCTTACTGGGCTTAGCCCAGACCAAGCCAGGCTGGCCCGACAGCGGGAGTACAGCGAGACAATTCACTGGCTGGGCGGCGATAGTCGCAAAGCGGAGTTTATAACCCAGCTCAAGGCAGCTGGCGCTCATCTGCTCCAGGGCGGACGCTTTTTAAGTATGGGCGACGACACAGACAAAGGGAGAGCCCTGGCGCAGTTGCTGCATCTGTATCAACAACAGCACGGCGATTGTCAGACTCTCGCCATTGGCGATAGCGCCAACGATATCAGCATGCTAGAGGCTGCAGACTCAGCGCTGATTGTTCGCTCGCCCAACCACCGGGCACCCAATGTGCAGCGCACAAACAATCTGTATGCCAGCAAAGCGACCGGACCCAATGGCTGGGTTGAGGGTGTTTATGCCTGGCTGGAAAATCACTACTAAACAATCATCAACTGAGATCTCTATGGGCGACTTTCACCAAAACGGCAATATCACCACATTACATAATCTTTCCCATCGACCCCTGGCGGAGATGGAACAGGAACTATCTACATTTTCTAAAACCCGCCCCATGGGTTTAATTCTGCCCTCATTGTTTTCTGAACTTGAGGGTGAGGCTATGCCAAAAATTATCGATGAACTCAAACAGGTGCCCTATCTCAATCAAATTGTGATTGGCCTGGATCGCGCCGACGAAAAGCAATATCGAGAGGCACTGCAGTTTTTTAGCAAACTTCCTCAGGAACACCGGGTGCTTTGGAATGATGGGCCGAGACTGCAAGCCCTGGATGCGAAATTACAAAAGCTGGATCTGGCACCCAAGGAGTTGGGCAAGGGACGCAATGTTTGGTACTGCATGGGCTACACATTAGCCTCCAACAAAGCAGAGTCTGTGGCTCTCCATGATTGCGATATTATTACCTACGACCGCGAACTGTTGGCTCGGCTAATTTATCCGGTGGCCAACCCAAGATTTAATTACGAATTTTGCAAAGGCTATTATGCCCGTGTCGCTGATGGCAAAATTAATGGCCGCGTTTCACGACTACTGGTCTCGCCACTGTTGCGTGCCCTCAAAAAGACTGTGGGCCACACCGACTACCTCAACTATATGGACAGCTATCGCTACCCACTGGCTGGCGAGTTTTCATTTCGCCGCGATGTGCTCAATGATATTCGTATTCCCAGCGACTGGGGTTTGGAAATTGGCGTGCTGTCTGAGATGTATCGCAACTACGCTGGCAACCGACTCTGCCAGGTGGATATCGCAGACAACTATGATCACAAACATCAAAAACTTTCTCTGGATAACGACAGTGATGGTCTTTCCAAAATGTCCATTGATATAGCCAAGGCGTTGTTTCGCAAACTGGCTACCCAGGGTGAAGTATTTAGCACTGAGGCGTTTCGCTCTCTCAAGGCAACCTATTATCGACTGGCGCTAGATACCGTAGAGAACTGTCACAACGATGCCATTATGAATGGTCTCAGTCTAGATATTCACGAAGAAGAAATGGCCGTAGAAATGTTTGCTGAAAATATTATTAAAGCTGGTGAGGTGTTTTTTAATGCACCTATGGAAAGACCCTTTATCCCCAGCTGGAACCGAGTAGTCAGTGCAATTCCGGATATTTTTGAGCAGCTAGTTGATGCCGTTGAGGCAGACAACAAAGAATTTTTATCATGAGTCCAAGCCCCCTGCAGACTAATGTAGAACATCATCTTGGAGCCATCTATACCGATAGCTCAGCCGCAGATCTAAAAACTCTGGGCGCCGAGCTTATCGAGTTGATGGGTCTCACCGATAAAGAACTGATTGAAAATCGACGCATCAATCACTGGGATCAAACCCATAGCCTAGTCATAACCTATGGCGACTCAGTATTGCGGGATGATGAAAAACCCCTGCAAACACTCAATCGTTTTCTCGATAAATATTTGCGCAGCTCTGTCAGTGGCGTGCATATACTGCCCTTTTATCCCTTCACCTCCGACGATGGTTTTTCGGTTCTCGACTACTCTAGCGTTAATGAATCTCTGGGCGACTGGAAAGACATTAACAGCATCGCCAACAATTATTCACTGATGGCAGACCTGGTGGTCAATCACTGCTCAGCGCGCAGCCCCTGGTTTGAAAATTTTACCAAGGGTCGCGATCCCGGCCGCAACTTTTTCTATACCGCCAGCCCGACAGATGATCTAAGTACAGTGGTGAGGCCGCGCACTAATGAGCTTTTGCGCGAAGTACAAACCAGCGATGGTATTCAGCATGTGTGGTGTACTTTTAGCCATGACCAGGTAGATTTAAATTTCCGCAACCCAGAGGTGCTCAAGCAGTTTGTCAGCATTATTAAACAGTATCTGGATAATGGCGTGCGCATTTTTCGCCTCGATGCAATTGCCTTTTTATGGAAAGAAATTGGTACCAGCTGCATTAACTTAGAACAGACCCACGAGATGGTGCGTCTGTTCCGCACATTGATAGAGCAGGCTCAGCACGACGCCATCATTATCACTGAAACCAATATTCCCAACCGCGAAAATCTAGCCTATTTTGGCGATGCCAACGAAGCGCACTCTGTTTACAATTTTTCTCTGCCGCCATTATTAGTCAACAGCCTGGTTACCGGCAGCTGCACCTATTTGAAACAGTGGATGATGAGCATGCCACCGGCTCGCAATGGCACCGCTTACTTTAATTTTATCGCCTCCCATGACGGCATAGGCTTAAGGCCAGCAGAGGGGCTACTTAGCGATAGCGAGATTAACACTCTGGTGAAAACCATGCAGGGCTTCGGTGGCCATGTTTCCTGGCGCGCGCTGGACAATGGCGACAGCAAGCCCTATGAAATTAATATCTCATTGTTTGATGCACTGCAGGGCACGGTGGATGGCGCAGATGATTTGGGCATTCAGCGCTTTGTTTGCGCCCATGCCATTATGCTGGCTCTGGAGGGTATTCCCGGAATCTATATCCACAGTTTGCTCGGCACCGGCAATGATTATCAGCGCGTAGAAAACAGCGGCCACAACCGCGCCATCAATCGCCATCAATGGGACTATCATGATCTGGAAGCGGCGCTGGCTGATCAAAACAGTACTCACCACCAGGTCTACAACCAGCTAAAGCAGTTACTCAAGATACGCCGACGGCAGTCTGCATTTCATCCCAATGCCACGCAGTTCACTCTGCATCTGGGTGATCAGTTATTTGGTTTCTGGCGCCAGAGCCTGGATCGCCAGCAGAGTATATTTTGCATCAGTAATATTAGTGCCGAGGTGCAAACACTATCTCTGTCAGATATAAATTTAATCGACAACGAACAGTGGCACGACTTAATTACCGACATGCCCTGCTCTGCTGAGTCCCCTGACAACCACCAGAGAGCCATTCAAATGCAGCCTTACCAGACAGTGTGGATTACCAATAGCCCGGCATAAAAAAACATAAGTAGCCAGCTCTGGAAATAACCTTATACTGCAGATATACTGTTTATATATACAGTATTTATTTCTAATAGCAGTTGTATACCCTATGGCCTATGCCGAACTTCATTGCGTCAGCAACTTTACGTTTCTGCGCGGGGCTTCCCACCCTCAAGAACTAGTCCACACAGCCAGTGCGCTGGGCTATAGCGCACTGGCTATAACCGACGAATGCTCATTGGCTGGCGCAGTAAAAGCCCATGTGGCAGCCCTGGACTGCGATCTACAGCTTATTATTGGCAGCGAGTTTCGCCTTGAGGGCCAGTGCCTAATTGTTCTGGTGAGCAACCGCCAATCCTATGCCGAGCTATCTGCACTGATTACCCTGGCCCGCAGGCGCAGCAGCAAAGGCGAGTATCAGCTTAGATGGCAAGATCTGAGCGGCACCATGAGCAATAGCCTGTTAATCTGGCTGCCCAGTGGTGATCTGGAGCCAGACCATGAGGTGGGCGAACGCTTAAGTTATTGGTTTAAAGATCGACTGTGGATTGGTGTCGAGCACCTACTCGACGGCAACGAGAGCTACCAGTATTACTATTACCGCAATCTGGCAGCCCTCTGGCAACTGCCTATGGTGGCCTGCGGCGATGTGCATATGCACTGCAAAGAGCGCCGTGCCCTGCAGGATACATTGACCGCTATTCGCCACAGCTGCTCAGTGATGGAGCTGGGTGAGCGACGCTTCCCCAATGCCGAGCGCCGCCTGCGCAGCTTGCCTCATATAGAAAAACTCTATCCAGCGGCGCTGTTAGCCGAGACCATTCATATCGCCAAACGCTGCCATTTCAGCCTCGAAGAGCTGCGCTATCAATACCCTAACGATGTGGTGCCAGCCCATCTAACTCCAGCCGAACAATTGCGACTTCTAACCGAACAGGGAGCGCAGCAGCGCTGGCCCAGTGGCTTGTCCCAAACTGTGCGCCAACAGATTGAATACGAACTTAAAGTGATAGAGAAGCTGCAATACGAATGTTATTTCTTAACTGTCCATGATCTGGTGGCCTTTGCCCGCAGTCGCCATATCCTCTGTCAGGGCCGTGGCTCCGCCGCCAACTCGGTGGTCTGTTACTGCCTGTTTATCACCGAAGTCTCTCCCGATCAGGTCTCCCTCTTATTTGAGCGTTTTATCTCCACCGAACGCAACGAGCCTCCAGATATAGATGTGGACTTTGAGCACGAGCGTCGCGAAGAAGTGATTCAGTATATTTATCAGCGTTACGGCCGCGAGCGCGCTGCACTGGCCGCCACGGTAATTACCTACAGACCGCGCAGCGCAGTGCGCGATGTGGGCAAGGCTCTGGGTCTGGACCCCCTGTTTATCGAGCAACTCAGCCAGTCATTATCCTGGTGGGACCGCAGTGGTGACCTGCAAGAGCAGTTTGAAAAGGCCGGTGCCCGAGGCCATATGGCCGAGCATTTTTACCAGCGCGTGCAGGAGATTCTCGGTTTTCCCCGCCACCTGTCCCAACATGTGGGGGGCTTTATTATCACCAAGAGCCCCATCAGCACATTGGTGCCCGTTGAAAATGCCAGCATGCCCGAGCGCACAGTGATTCAGTGGGACAAAGAAGATATCGAAGCTCTGGGCCTGCTTAAAATCGATATCCTGGCTCTGGGCATGTTGACTGCCATCCATCGCTGCTTTGATTTGATTCGTAGCCATCAGAGCGTTGACCTCTGTATGCAGGCCATTCCCAAAGAGGACAGCAACACCTACGACATGCTCTGCGCCGCCGACAGTATCGGAGTTTTTCAAATAGAATCCCGCGCCCAGATGGCCATGCTACCCAGATTAAAACCCCGCTGCTTTTACGATCTAGTAATAGAGATTGCCATAGTGCGCCCCGGGCCCATTCAGGGTGGCATGGTGCACCCCTATCTCAAACGCCGCCAGGGACTGGAACAGGTCACCTATCCCCACCCGGATATTAAAAATGTACTCGAGCGCACCTTGGGTATTCCAGTGTTTCAGGAGCAGGTTATCCGGTTGGCCATGGTCGCCGCAGGCTTTAGTGGCGGCGAAGCCGATCAACTGCGCCGGGCAATGGCCAGCTGGGGTAAAGGTGGTGAGCGCAACAATCAACTGTTGGGCTTTCAGCAAAAATTAACCGATGGCATGTTAGCCCGAGGCTACACATTAGACTTTGCCGAACGGCTGTTTCGCCAAATCCAGGGCTTTGGAGTCTATGGCTTTCCCGAATCCCATTCCGCCAGCTTCGCCCTGCTGGCCTATGTCTCCGCCTGGCTAAAATGCCATTACCCCGCCGCCTTCTGCTGCGCCATTATGAACAGCCAGCCCATGGGCTTTTATAGCCCCTCCCAGCTGGTGCAGGATGTTCAGCGCCACGGCATAGAGGTCAGACCCATAGATGTGATTCACAGTCAATGGGATCACAGTTTAGAGGGCGATATTAAAAGTCCTGCCCTACGTCTGGGTTTTCGTTTGATCAAAGGCTTTTCCCACCGGGCCGCCCAGAGAATTATCCGCAGTGACCGGCAGTTTATTAATATCCCCCAACTCACCAGCAAAACCAGACTCTCTCAAGCCGATCTGAGCCTGCTTAGTAGCGCCGGTGCCCTCGCTTCCATCAGCAGCAACCGTCGCCAGGCCCATTGGCAGGCTCTGGCCACAGACCCCAGCGAACAGCTATTGCCTATGGATCACAGCCAGGGTCCCCTGCAGTCCCCCAGTGAAACCGAAGAGCTGTATGCTGACTACAGCAACACAGGTCTGTCTCTGGGCCGTCACCCTATGGAGCTGCTTCGCGAGCAGTTTCCGGTTTTCCGCCAGTGCAAACGCCATATTGATTTAGCCGAGTTGGGCCACCGTCGCTTTGTGCGTATTGCCGGATTAGTGACCGGCAAGCAGCGCCCGGGCACCGCCTCTGGCGTGGTGTTTTTAACCCTCGAAGATGAGACCGGCAACAGCAATGTGGTGGTCTGGCAGAGCGTACAAAAAAACTGTCGTCAGGCACTATTAAAGGCTCAGCTGCTAATGGTTAAAGGCGTCGTAGAAACTGATGGTGCGGTGATACATGTGATTGCCCAAGAGTTAACCGATTGCTCTGAGCTATTGACGCAGGATCCAGTTGTTTAGCGGCAAGGGATACTGACCCCCGGGTCAATAAATAGTCCCCACAGGCTACAGCCACCCTGCTGACTGTAGTAGGATAACAATCATCAAAGCGCCAACTACAGCCGTATAAGAAACATAAACAACAGAGCGCTATATAAAGGGGTAATCGCCATGAAAAACTTTTCCAACAAAGTCGCAGTTATCACCGGTGCAGGCTCAGGTATGGGCCGCTATCTGGCCATATTGCTAGCCAGAGCTGGTGCCAATATAGCCGCCTGCGAGATCAATAAAACCAGCCTCGCAGACACTGTGGCCCTGCTCAAAGACTACCAGGTCAAAGTATCCAGTCATATTCTCGACGTAGCCGACAAAGCCGCTATCGAAGCACTGCCAGAGCAGGTTATAGCCGAGCACGGCGCTGTTGATCTGGTATTTAACAATGCCGGAGTCACGGTTGACTCCACCTTTGAAGATATGACCGAAGACGACTGGGACTGGGTATTTAATATCAACCTGCAGGGCGTCATTAATTCCACCCGCGCCTTTTTGCCTCATCTAAAACAGCGCCCCGAGGCCGCTTTGATCAACACCTCCTCAATCTTTGGCATGATCGCTCTGGAGCGCCAGTCGGTCTACCACACAGCCAAGTTTGCCGTGCGCGGATTTACCGAAAGCCTGGCCAAAGAAATGAAAAACAGCTCCGTGCAGATTCACTGTGTGCATCCAGGGCATATAGGCACCAATATTGTTACCAACGGGCGCATGAACAAAAGCCAAGAATCCGCCAACTCCATGCAACGCCTGGTAGGCAAAGTGATGGGCCTGGGCAATAGTCAGGAGGAACTTGCCGCCTTTTTCCGCAACAACGGTATGCATGCCAGCCGCGCCTCGCAGATTATTCTCAATGGCGTACGCAAAAACCGCAGCCGCATTATGGTCGGCACCGACGCCAAGCTAATGGATCTCACCCAGCGTCTGACCCCCATGCACTACGAGAAACTATTCCCACTGTTTACTCTGCCCCTGACCCTGTTACGCAATAAAAAACCGATTGCAGGTATGCCCGCTGAAGAGACCTCAGCAACAGAGCAAACCGCTTAATGACAGGCACAGAACACAGAGATGTAATTATCGTAGGCGCAGGCCTCACCGGTATTGGTGCCGCGTATCATCTCAATGACAAATGCCCGGACCGCAGCTACCTGTTGCTGGAATCTCGCCAGGCCATAGGTGGCACCTGGGATCTTTTCCGCTACCCAGGCATTCGCAGCGACAGTGATATGCACACATTGGGCTACAGCTTTAAACCCTGGGAAAGCAAAAAAGCCATTGCCGATGGCCCAGCAATTCTTAGCTATGTTCGCGAAACCGCAGCAGAAAATAATATCGAACAGCATATCCGTTTTGGCCACCGCCTAATCAGTGCCAGCTGGTGCTCAAAGCAATCGCTGTGGACATTGGAAATCCGCCAGTCAGAGAGCGAAACCCCAGTGCAGATGACCTGCAATTTTTTGTATATGTGTTCCGGCTACTACAATTACGACCAGCCCCACGACCCCCAGTTTCCAGAAGTGGATTCCTTCAAAGGCACATTAGTCCATCCACAGTTTTGGCCCAGGGATCTCGACTATAAAGACAAGCAAGTAGTGATTATTGGTTCCGGTGCCACAGCCATGACCATGGTGCCAGCCATGACCGACAAGGCCAGGCAGGTAACCATGCTGCAGCGCTCACCCACCTATGTGCTAACCAGACCCTCCGAAGACTGGTTTGCCAACGGCCTGCGCAAAATACTGCCAGCATCCTGGGCCTATGGCATCACCAGAGCCAGAAACACCTTATTTCAGGAAGTTCTCTTTAAGCTGGCTCAGTCCTTTCCCAGAGCGGCCAAACGCTTCTTTATTGGCGGCGTGCGCAGGCAGCTAGACAAAGACTTCAATATAGATAAACACTTTACTCCCAAGTACTTCCCCTGGGATCAGCGCCTCTGCCTGGTGCCAGATAGCGACCTGTATGAAGCCATTAACAGCGGCCGCGCCAATGTAGTCACCGAACATATAAAGCGCTTTACCGAAAATGGCATTGAGCTGGAAAATGGCGACCATCTGGATGCCGATATCGTGGTCAGCGCCACAGGTCTAAAGCTACTGGTTATGGGTGGAGCTACATTTAGTGTTGATGGCGAGGTGGTCGATTTTTCAAACCAGACCACCTACAAAGGCCTGATGGTATCGGATGTCCCAAATATGGTCTCTGTATTTGGCTATATTAATGCCTCATGGACACTGCGCGCCGACCTGACCGCCGAATGGGTGTGCCGAGCGCTAAACCATATGAGCAGCACCCAGACCACCAAGATGGTGCCAGTGGTACCAGACGCCTTAAAAGATATGCCCACCAAAGACTGGATTGCCGACTTCCCCGCGGGCTATATGCAACGCAGTATGCACCTGCAGCCCAGACAGGGTGATCAGGCGCCCTGGGTCAATAGCCAGAACTTCCGCAAGGAGCGGGCGCTGTTTGGCAAACCTATAGAGTCTGATGGCGCATTACATTTTACTGCCGCAGCCAATGGATAAACCCAAAAGACTCCTTAGACCCCACAGCAGGCTAAGCCAATTAGCCAATATGATCCAGGCCCCCTACAGCACTGTCTGGGACTGCTGCTGCGATCATGGCCTGCTAGGCATGTCCCTGCTTAAAGATCGATGTGCCGACAAAGTGATCTTTGTCGATGTGCTTGAAAATATGATGGCCAGTCTGGCCGACAGGCTAGCTCGGGACTTCCCCCAGGACCAATACAGCTGGCAAGTTCGCTGCGACGATGTAAAAAACATCGCCGTGCCTGATGCTGACTCCCAACTATTTATAATCGCCGGGGTTGGCCCACACCAGACCATAGAATTTATAGACAGCCTCTGCGCCTCAGCACCTGACCGCCCATTTGATCTGCTAATCTGCTCCGTGCATGGCAACTACTCTGTGCGAGAGGCGTTGATAAATCAGGGCTATAAACTCAAAGATGAGCGCATTATCTGTGATAAAAATCGCTTCTACGAAGCCATTTATGTCTCCAAAAGCGCAGATCAACCATTGATAGAAACAGGCAGCCCAATGTGGAACTGGGCAGACCCAGTGCATCAGGACTACTGGCACAGAACCGTCGGCCATTATCGGCAAAAAGCCAAAAATGACCCGGTGCAATTCCAACCCATTGTTGAGCGATATCAGCTATTGCGAGCCGCAATAGAAAATACGGCAGGCATTATACAAAACCAAAGCTAACCACTAGACTGTAACCCTGATACCTATTTGTCAGTTTTGTTCTCACTGCCCCGAGCAAAAAAAGAGCAAAAAAGGAGCCAAAACCTTGCTGTTATTGGAAAACTTTGCCGCCCTATTTATGGAATCAGCCCCCTGGTTGATACTCGGGTTGACAGTGGCGGGCATTATGAAAGTGCTGGTACCCAGCCAACTTATGGCCAAGCATTTGGGTACATCCGGGTCTATGGCCACGGTCAAAGCCGCCCTGTTTGGCGCACCATTGCCCCTGTGCTCCTGTGGTGTTATCCCCGCAGCACTGGGCCTGCGACGCAGCGGCGCCTCAAAAGCCGCCACCACCTCTTTTCTGATATCTACACCAGAGACAGGTGTGGACAGCATTTCCATCTCCTACGCCATGCTGGGGCCGTTTATGGCGATTATTAGGCCTATTGCGGCGATCACCAGCGCTATTATCGCCGGTATATTAGTCGGCAAAGAGAATAGTATTCCGGCCAGTGCCAGTGACCAGCCTGCCGAGACTTGCTGCGCCAGCAAAACCCCGGAGCCAGAGCCCTGCTGTAGCAACGAAAAAGCACAGGTAAAGCAAGCCACCGCGCTGGACAAGCTGGCAGAAGGCCTGCGCTTTACCTATATAGATCTGGTCAAAGATATTAGCCTGTGGCTAGTGATTGGCCTCGGCTTTGCTGCCTTAATTAAAACCTTTGTCCCCGCCGAATTTTTACTGCAATGGGGCGATGGCCTACTGGCCTTTGTAGTGATGGCACTGGTTGGCGTGCCCATGTATATCTGCGCCACCGCCTCCACGCCTATTGCTGCTGGCCTGCTGTTTTCCGGCGTCTCTCCCGGGGCAACTCTGGTATTTATGCTGGTGGGTCCAGCAACCAATATAGCCACTATGGGCATGGTCAAAAGCGAGCTGGGTAATCGTACGCTGGGTATCTATCTGGCCACTGTGGTCGGGGTTGGGTTTGCCTTTGGTTATCTGACTAACTATCTGGCAGCATTATGGGGCATGGATTTTTTGGCCCAGGCCCAGCATGTACATAGTATGGTGAATCCCCTGCTGACCTATGGCACCAGCATCCTGTTGGCTGGATTGATGGTTTATGGGTTGGTTGCAAAGTATATGGGTGAGCCGATCAATGCCTGAGTTTTGAGTTATACCTGACAGAGATCCTTCACTCCGCTCAGTATCGCCCCAAAAAGCACGCTGGATAAGATTGCCGATTGCCAATAACTCTCCCCATTGAAGTATTTCCAACAGCGCTCAAGCAAAGCCTTAGCAGGTAATCTTGAGACCTTGAGCAGCAGGGATGCTGCTCCAGAGCTTACAGGGAAGTATTTACAGCGAGTCTCAAGATTACCTGCTAAGGCTTTGCTCCCGCAGTATCTAAAAACCAAGACCCCAGACATAAAAAAAGCGGCCCGAAAGCCGCTTTTTTCAATACCGCAAAAGACCTTACCAACCAGTAATTTCTTTCAGGCCATTACCAATATCAGCCAGGCTGCGAACCGTCTTAACACCAGCATCTTCCAGCGCTGCAAACTTCTCATCTGCAGTACCTTTACCGCCAGAAACAATCGCACCAGCATGGCCCATGCGCTTACCTGCAGGTGCAGTTACACCAGCAATATAAGACACAACAGGCTTGGTGACATTGGCTTTGATATAAGCCGCCGCTTCTTCTTCAGCAGTACCGCCAATCTCGCCGATCATTACGATAGCTTCAGTGGCTGGGTCTTTTTCAAACAACTCGAGAATATCGATAAAGCTTGAACCCGGGATGGGGTCGCCACCAATACCTACGCAAGTAGACTGGCCAAAACCATAATCCGTAGTCTGCTTAACCGCTTCATAGGTCAGAGTACCTGAACGCGAGACAATGCCTACTTTGCCGGGCAGATGAATATGACCGGGCATAATGCCGATCTTGCACTCGCCTGGAGTGATAACACCTGGGCAGTTGGGTCCAATCAGGCGCACGCCCAAAGTGTCACAAACCACTTTACAGTCGAGCATATCCTGAGTGGGAATACCTTCAGTAATGCACACAACCAGCTTTAGGCCGGCATTGGCCGCTTCCAGTATAGAATCTTTACAAAATGGTGCAGGCACATAGATTACCGAGGCTTCAGCGCCTGTGGCTGCTACAGCTTCGGCAACAGTATTAAATACTGGCAGACCCAGATGCTCTGTACCGCCCTTACCTGGGGTAACACCACCAACCATTTTTGTACCATACTCAAGCGCTTGCTCTGAGTGGAAGGTACCCTGACCACCGGTAAAGCCCTGACAGATAACCTTAGTGTCGCTATTGATTAAGATAGACATATTAGTTACCTCCTGCGGCTTTAACAGCTTGTTGTGCGGCATCAGTCAGGCTGGTTGCTGCAATAATATCGAGGCCAGATTCGGCCAGTTTTTTAGCACCCAGATCAGCATTGTTGCCCTCAAGGCGAACAACTACTGGCACCTGCACACCAACCTCCTCTACGGCACCGATCACACCTTCGGCGATCAGGTCACAGCGCACAATACCGCCAAAGATATTGATCAGTACGGCTTTAACATTGCTGTCGGAGAGAATAATTTTAAATGCTTCAATAACGCGCTCTTTGGTTGCACCGCCACCTACATCGAGGAAGTTAGCCGGTGAACCACCGTGCAGATGCACAATATCCATGGTACCCATAGCCAGACCGGCGCCATTGACCATACAGCCAATATTGCCATCCAGAGCCACATAGTTGAGCTCAAATGAAGCAGCGTGAGCTTCGCGGGCATCTTCCTGTGAAGGGTCGTGCATCTCTTTGATGGCAGGCTGACGGTAGATAGCATTGCCATCGATAATCACCTTGGCATCCAAACAGTGCAGGTTGCCCTCGTCGGTGATAACCAGAGGGTTAATCTCCAACAGCTCAAGATCTTTCTCTTTAAACATTTTGGCCAGACCCATAAAGATCTGCACAAACTGCTTAATCTGAACCCCTTTAAGGCCCAGCTTAAAGGCCAGATCACGGCCCTGATAAGGCTGTGCGCCTGTCAGAGGGTCGATAATCGCCTTAAGAATTTTTTCGGGAGTCTCTTCTGCAACCTTCTCGATCTCAACACCGCCCTCGGTGGAGGCCATAAAGATAATGCGGCGAGTCGCGCGATCCACCACAGCACCCAGATACAGCTCTTGATCTATATCTGTGCAGGTCTCAACCAGAATACGGCTGACCGGCTGGCCATTGGCATCAGTCTGGTAGGTCACCAGATTTTTGCCCAACCAGTTATTGGCGAACTCTTCAATTTCGGCTTTGGAGCTTACCAGCTTTACGCCGCCAGCCTTACCTCGGCCTCCAGCGTGCACCTGGGCTTTAACAACCCACTTGTCTCCGCCGATGGTATCGGCAGCAGCTGCCGCATCCTGTGCGGTTTCTGCAGCAATGCCCTTAGACACTGGCAGTCCGTACTCAGCAAATAGCTGCTTACCCTGATATTCGTGCAGGTTCATACTTGTCTTCCCGTTAAGTCTTTCGGATGGATAAAACCCCAGAGCACTGCAATAGCGCCCTGGGCTGGTTAAAGGTATTTATAAAACTGCGATTATCGACGCTTGCGGTTGGCGATATGAATAGCAGAGCCATTCACAGCCAGCGCAGCCTCATGCACAGCTTCCGACAAAGTCGGGTGACCAAATACGGTCATACCTAAATCTTCTGCACTGGAGCCAAACTCCATTGCAATGGCCACCTGCTGCACCAAATCAGCGGCACTGGGGCCAACAATATGGCAACCCAAAATACGGTCGGTATCAGCATGGGCAATAATTTTTACCATTCCATCGGTATCGTTGGCGGCCATAGCCCGGCCACTGGCTGCAAAGGGGAACACACCTACATTGTAGGGCTCACCCGCCGCTTTAATCTGCTCTTCGGTCTGACCCACAGAGGCAACCTCAGGGTGGGTGTAGATCACATTGGGCACAATATCGTAGTTCATCTGTGCCTTGTGGCCGGCGATAATCTCGGCAACCATTACGCCCTCTTCTGAGCCCTTGTGGGCCAGCATGGGGCCGCGCACCAGATCGCCAATGGCGTAGACGCCAGACACATTGGTAGCACACTGGTCATTGACAAACACAGTGCCACGCTCATCCAGCTGCACCCCGCTGTCTTCGGCCAGCAGACCGTCGGTAAAGGCGCGGCGGCCAACACAGACAATCAGCTTGTCAAAGGTCTCTTTGTGCTCAGAGCCGTCAGCAGTCATAAAGGTCACTTCAACCGCGCCCTTGACAATCTCAGTGCCAGTGACTCGCGCACCCAGACGAATATCCAGGCCCTGCTTGGTAAAGATTTTCTTGGACTCTTTGGCAACTGCTTTATCCATAATCGCCAGGAAGTCTTCCATCGCCTCCAGCAACACAACTTCGGAGCCCAGTCGGTTCCATACAGAACCCAGCTCCAGACCAATAACACCAGCGCCAATGACACCCAAACGCTTGGGTACCTCGCCAATCTCAAGGGCACCAGTGGAATCAACAATCAGGTCACCATCAACTTTGGCTACAGGAATGTCGATCGGCAGTGAACCAGAAGCCAGAATCACATTGCTGGCCTCAATTACAGACACAGCGCCATCGTTAGCAGTGAGCTCAACCTTTTTGCCCGCCAGCAGCTTGCCTGTGCCATACAGCGCGGTCACGCCATTGGCTTTGAACAGACCGGCAATACCACCAGTCAGCTGATTAATAATTTTGTTTTTGCGCTCAAGCATGGCAGGAATATCCATAGCCACACCTTTGGTGCTGATACCGTGAGTACCCAGATCTTCCTTGGCTTCATGGTACTTGTAAGAGCTATCCAGCAGCGCTTTGGAGGGGATACAGCCCACATTTAGGCAGGTACCGCCATTAACGCCCTTGCCTTCAGCATTTTGCCACTTCTCGATACAGGCAGTTTTAAGCCCCAGCTGGGCAGCGCGAATCGCAGCCACATAGCCAGCAGGGCCACTACCAATTACCACAACATCATATTTATCTGACATTTAAATACCTATTTATCAATAACTTACGTGTTAGATTTCAAGTAGAATCTTAGCTGGATCTTCGATTAACTGCTTAATCGCAACCAAGAATTGTACCGCTTCCTTGCCATCAATCAGGCGGTGATCATAGGACAGCGCCAGATACATCATCGGGCGTATCTCAACCTGACCATTGACCGCAACCGGACGCTGCTGAATGGTGTGCATACCCAAAATCGCCGTCTGCGGCGGGTTAATAATGGGCGTTGATAGCAGCGAGCCATAGACACCACCATTGGTAATGGTAAAGGTACCACCGGTCATCTCTTCAATACTTAACTTGCCTTCGCGGGCCTTGCCAGCATATTCGCCAATGCTGTTCTCCACAGTGGCAATACTCATATTCTCGGCATTGCGCAATACTGGAACAACCAGGCCGCGGTCGGTAGATACCGCCACACCAATATCCTGGAAGCCATGGTAGACAATATCAGAGCCATCAATCGACGCGTTTACCAGTGGGAAGCGCTTTAGAGCCTCTACCGCAGCTTTTACAAAGAAGCCCATAAAGCCCAGTCTGGTGCCATTGTGGGTCTTGGTAAATTCATCCTGGTACTGTTTACGCAGCCCCATCAGAGCAGACATATCCACCTCGTTAAAGGTGGTCAACGAAGCCGTAGTCTGGGTCACATCCAGCAGACGCTCAGCAATGCGCGAGCGCATTCTGGTCATGGCCACACGGCGCTCAACTCGCTCACCGGCTGGCATAGCATCCTCTACAGCGCTTGCTGCGGCGGGCGCTGCGCTAGTAGCAGGCGCTGGTGCTGCAGCTGGGGTGAAGTTCACCACATCTTCTTTGGTAATTCTGCCACCTTTGCCGGTGCCAGTGACCTGTGATAGATCAATACCGCGCTCATCGGCAAGCTTTTTGGCCGCCGGATTAACCAGAGCGTCGGCCACCTGCACATCTGGCTCTGGCTTTTTAGCCGCTGGAGCCGCTGCGGGCTGAGTTGCCTCACCCTCTTCAATGCGTGCAATCACCTCATTGCTTTGCACCAGATCATCCTCGCCTTTAAGCACCTCGGTAAGGGTACCTGTAGCTGGGGCAACGACCTCCAGAACTACCTTATCGGTCTCGATATCGACGATAAGCTCGTCGCGAGTCACGCTGTCGCCAACGTTTTTGTGCCAGGTTGCCACTGTGCCTTCTTGCACAGATTCGGGGAAAGTGGGTGCCTTAATTTCAATGGCCATTAATCTATTCCTGCTTTAAGAGTCGATTGTGAGTGCTTGATCAATAAATTGTTTCTGCTCTTCCAAATGAACAGACATATATCCGCTTGCCGGTGCCGCTGAACTTTCGCGGCCCACAAAGCTAAGGTGTAATTCTGGTTTTAAGCGCTGAATTACATGGCGCATATGGTGCTGACTGCTATACCAGGCACCCTGATTCATGGGCTCTTCCTGACACCAGATAATATCTTCTATATTGCTGTAGGGACGCAGAATCTCTTCCAGCTCAGCATCCGGGAATGGATACAGCTGCTCGAGACGAATCAGGGCTATATCCTCAATACCACGCTCCAGGCGCTCTTCGAGCAGATGGTAATAGACCTTGCCCGAGCACAGCACCACGCGGCGCACTTTTTCATGCTCAAGATTATCGTCAATCACATTGTGGAACTCGCCGTTGGCCAGATCTTCCAGCGAAGAGGTAGCCAGCTTGTGACGCAGAATCCACTTGGGACTCATAATCACCAGCGGGCGACGCATCGGGCGTATAGCCTGACGACGCAGCAGGTGGAATATCTGCGCTGGCGTAGTCGGGTTACAGATCTGCATATTGTGCTCAGCACAAAGTTGCAGAAAGCGCTCCAGTCGAGCCGAGGAGTGCTCCGGCCCCTGCCCTTCAAAACCGTGAGGCAGCAGCATGGTAAGCCCAGACATACGGGCCCATTTGTGCTCGCCACTGGCAATAAACTGGTCAATCACCACCTGGGCGCCATTGGCAAAGTCACCAAACTGGGCTTCCCAGATAATCAGACCCTTGGGCGCTGTGGTGGCATAGCCATATTCAAACGCCAGCACCGCCTCTTCAGACAGCACCGAGTCATAGATATCAAAGCGCGGCTGACCCTCGTAGAGATTGGTCATGGGCAGATAGGCTTCGCCATCTTTCTGGTTGAATACCACCGCATGGCGGTGAGAGAAAGTACCGCGACGCACATCCTGACCGGTCAAACGAATCGGAAAACCTTCCTGCAGCAGAGTGCCATAGGCGAGCAGCTCAGCCATACCCCAGTTAAGAGGCAGAGCACCGCCGGCCATTTTGCGGCGGTCGTCGTAAATTTTGGCCACCTGGCGCTGCACCTGAATACCATCCGGAATCTGGGTAATTTTGGCGGCCACATCCTGCAGAGCTTTCAGATCTATGCCGGTGTGCGCTGGCGTGCGCCAGTCGTGGCCAAGGTACGGGTTCCAGTTAACAAACAGGCTAGTATCTGGCTCGCGCACCAGGTTGTGCACCACAAAGTCACCGTTATCCAGGCTGGCTCTGTATTCATTGGCCATCTCATTGGCCTTATCCTGCTCCAACACGCCCTCTGCAGCCAGCTTCTGGGCATACAGGGTTCTGGTCGTGCTGTGCTTGCGAATAATGTCGTACATCAACGGCTGAGTTGAGGAAGGCTCATCGGTCTCGTTGTGGCCGCGGCGGCGGTAACAGACCAGGTCAATCACCACATCTTTGCCAAACTCATAGCGATAGTCCATGGCCAACATGGCCGCAAACATAACCGCATCCGGGTTGTCGCCATTGACATGCAGTATGGGCGCCTGCACCATTTTGGCGATATCTGTGCAGTACTCAGTAGAGCGCGCATCGTCCTGCCGGCTGGTGGTAAAGCCCACCTGGTTATTGATCACAATATGGATAGTACCGCCGGTTTTATAGGCGCGGGTCTGAGACAGCTGGAAGGTCTCCATGACCACACCTTGACCGGCAAAGGCGGCATCGCCGTGCATCAAAATAGGCACAACCTTTTCGCCACTGGCATCGTCGCGACGATCCTGACGGGCGCGGCCAGAGCCAATCACTACCGGACAGGAAATCTCCAGGTGCGACGGGTTAAAGCCCAGTGCCATATGCACCTCACCCCCAGGGGTCATCACATTGGATGAAAAGCCCTGATGGTACTTCACGTCGCCACTGGTATTGACCAGACGTTTGCCTTCAAATTCTTCAAACAGTTCCGCTGGGTTTTTACCCAGGATATTGACCAGCACATTGAGTCGACCGCGGTGAGCCATGGCCATAACAATCTCTTTACAGCCATACTCGCCAGAGCGACGCACCAGACAATCGAGCAGCGGTATCAGGCTCTCGCCACCCTCGAGACCAAAGCGCTTGGTGCCCGGATACTTGGAGTCGAGATGTTTTTCCAGGCCCTCAGCAGCAGTCAGACGGCTCAGTACATCAATGCGCGCCTCATCGCCATAGGTGGGCTTGGAGCGCACAGACTCAAAACGCTGGGCCAGCCACTGCTTTTCCGCAAAGCTGGTGATATGCATAAACTCCGGCCCCAGATGGCCACAGTAGGTCTCTTCCAGCGTCTCGACAATCTCACGCAGAGTTGCCTCAGGCTTGCCCATATACAGAGGGCTGGTCTGGAAAGTGGTATCTAGATCAGCATCGGTCAAACCGTGAAAGTGCAGATGCAAATCAGGCACATCCTCACGCACCATCAACCCCAGTGGGTCTAGATTGGCTTTCTGGTGACCGCGAAAGCGATAGGAGCTAATCAGCTGAACAACTTTAACCTGCTTGCGCTCATGCTCAAGGTGGATACCGCCAGAGCCTGGAGCTGGCGTTGGCCGAGCCTGGCGGCGGCCGAGCAGTTCAAAGTGTTGAATAATAGTGGCGTGAGAAATATCGGGAGTTACGGAACCATTGGTGCGTGGGAGGGAGTCAAAAAAACTGCTCCACTCCTCCGGCACGCTGTTGGGTTCGTGCAGATAGGTTTCGTAGAGTTCTTCGATGTAGGCGGCGTTTCCACCGGAAAAGTGGGAGGAGCGCAGGAATTGCTCCATTAAGCCCTCAGGCATTACAAATATTCCCCATTTAAATACTGTGTATTAGGCCATTTTCGACCGCGCGTATTCTAAACTGCATTTAGCAAAACGGCCAGTAAAAACTGGCCGTTTGGGGCTTTTAGCCTTGTGATTTAGGCTAATCTGACAGATTAAGTAGCACTTCTGATCAACATACTGCGAATATGACCGATTGCCTTGGTTGGATTTAAGCCCTTAGGGCAAACCTGAACACAGTTCATAATGCCGTGGCAGCGGAACACACTGAATGGATCGTCCAGGTTAGCCAGACGCTCTTCAGTGGCTGTATCGCGGCTATCGGCCAAAAAGCGATAGGCCTGCAACAGGCCAGAGGGGCCAATAAACTTATCCGGGTTCCACCAGAACGATGGACAGGCGGTTGAGCAGCAGGCACACAGAATACACTCATACAAACCATCCAACTTGGCGCGCTCTTCCGGAGACTGCAGACGCTCAATGGCCGGTGCCGGGCTGTTATTGATCATATAGGGCTGAATCTTTTCGTACTGAGCGTAAAACTGGCTCATATCAATCACCAGATCGCGAATCACCGGCAGACCGGGCAGCGGGCGAATCACTAGCTTATTGCCCTTCACCGCCTCTGACAGCGGGGTAATGCAGGCCAGGCCGTTTTTGCCTGAGATATTAACGCCGTCAGAACCACAGACACCTTCGCGGCAGGAGCGACGGAAGGTCAGGGTTGGATCTTCGGCTTTAAGCTTCTCCAACACATCCAGAACCATCACATCTTTACCCTGAGTATCTACCTCAAAGTCTTGCATATAAGGCTCAGAGTCCACTTCCGGGTTATAGCGATAAATACTTACATTCAACATAATTCAGTCAGCCCCAATTAATAGGTTCGTACTTTAGGTTCAAAAGCTTCGCGGGTTTTCAGCGTAAAGTTAACGCCGCGCTTACCCAGAGTCTTAGTCTCGGGGAAAAACACCGAGTGGCACAGCCAGTTCTCGTCATCGCGCTCCTGGAAGTCCTCACGGGCGTGAGCGCCGCGGCTCTCGGTGCGACCCTCAGCCGCGATCGCAGTAGCTTCCGCGGTGGCAAATAGATTCTGCAGCTCCAGGGCTTCGATACGGGCGGTATTAAAGGCATTGCTCTTATCTTCAAGCACCACATTCTCGATACGAGGGCGCAGAGCATTGAGCTTCTCAATCCCCTCTTTCATATAGTCACCGCGACGGAATACACCGAAGTAGTTCTGCATAATAGTCTGCAGTTCGGCACGCAGCACCGAGGCCTTCTCACCGCCCTCAGAATTATTAATGCGGTTGAGATTGACCATGGCGCGTTCAATATCTTCTTCACTGGCATCTTTAAGGTTGATGCCTTCACGCAGCTGCTTCTCGATAAACATACCAGAGGCGCGACCAAACACCACCAGATCCAGCAGCGAGTTGCCACCCAGACGGTTAGCGCCGTGCACAGAGACACAGGCAGCCTCACCACAGGCATAAAAGCCTTCAATCACCTGGTCATTGCCATCTTTATCAATGGTCAGCGCCTGACCATCCACATTGGTGGGGATACCACCCATCATATAGTGACAGGTAGGCACCACAGGAATAGGCTCTTTAACCGGATCGGCATGGGCAAAGGTGCGCGACAGCTCAAGAATACCCGGCAGCTTGGCATTGAGGGTTTCTTCACCCAGATGATCAAGCTTGAGGAATACATGGTCGCCATTTTCACCACAGCCGCGGCCTTCAAGAATCTCCAGTACCATAGAGCGGGCAACCACATCACGGCCAGCCAGATCCTTAGCATTGGGGGCATAACGCTCCATAAAGCGCTCGCCATCCTTATTGATTAGATAGCCACCCTCACCGCGACAGCCCTCAGTCACCAAGGTGCCTGCGCCGTGAATGCCAGTTGGGTGGAACTGCCACATCTCAATATCCTGCACCGGGAAGCCGGCGCGCAGTGCCATGCCCACACCGTCGCCGGTGCAGATATGTGCATTAGTTGTGGAAGCATAGATACGCCCTGCTCCGCCAGTGGCAAATACAGTAGCTTTGGATTTTACATAGACCGTTTCACCGGTCTCGATATTGATCGCCACAACACCAACCACAGCGTTATCAGCATTTTTAACAATATCCACCGCATACCATTCATTGAGGAATGTGGTTTCGTTTTTCAGGTTGCCCTGATACAGGGTGTGCAATAGCGCATGACCGGTTCTGTCGGCCGCCGCACAGGTGCGCGCCGCCTGACCGCCATTGCCAAAGTCTTTTGACTGGCCGCCGAAAGGACGCTGATAGATACGCCCCTGCTCGGTGCGCGAGAAAGGCAGACCCATATGCTCCAGCTCAAAGATCGCCTCTGGGCCGGTCTGGCACATATATTCAATGGCTTCCTGGTCACCAATATAGTCAGAGCCTTTAATGGTGTCATACATATGCCACTGCCACTGATCATTGGGGTCATCACTGGCAATCGCACAGGTAATACCGCCCTGGGCAGATACAGTATGTGATCGGGTTGGGAAGACTTTGGTGATTACTGCTGTTTTATAACCGGATTGCGCCAGCTGAAGTGCTGCACGCATGCCAGAACCGCCACCACCGACGATTACGGCATCAAAACTCATCGTTCTAATGTTAGCCATGTAGTTAAATTCCCCAGAGGATATCGATAGCCCAGACCACGTAGAGCAAGGTAATTGCAATCATGCCTAGCTGAAAAAAGATACGGATCGCAGTGGCCTTTGGCCCAATCAACCTGACCGTAATATAGTCGGTTAGCACACACCAGATACCAATCCAGGCATGGGCGGCAATGCTTAGGATAGTAGCCAGGCTAAACATGCGCATGAGCAGCGAACTGTTTAACTCTGCCCACTGAGCGTAATTAAGGTTTGGGTTGCTGATAAAGTAGCCAACAATAAACACCAGATAGGCGGTCATTACCCAGGCGCTAATGCGCTGGATCATCCAGTCAGACAGGCCGCTGCGGCCGAGGCTTGTTACTGTAGTAACCATTATAAAATCCACCATGTAATAAGAGCGATAGCAACAACGGCCAACACAACCGCGGCCCAGGCACTGTTGCGGCCGCTGGAAAAGTTATCTTCACCTACACCGAAGTCCATAATCAGATGGCGGATACCGGCAATGGCATGATAGGCCAGCGCAGCCAGGCTGCCCCAGAGAATAAACTGACAGATCGGGTTGCTGAGCAACTGCCCCAGGTCATTAAAGCTCTGCTCAGATGCCAAGCTGCTCTCCAGCATCCACAGAAAGATACCCACAGCAAAAAACATAATTACACCGGAAATCCGGTGAGTAATGGAAACAAGGGAAGTAATTGGAAGCTTAATGGTCCCAATATCTAGATTGACTGGTCTTTTTTTATCCACGACAGGTAGTACCTTAAAAAGATGATCCGCATCAACGGAAATGGATTTAAGTAAACAGCGTAACGGCCAGAACCAGGATGGTCATGCTCAGACCGGGACTTTGATGGCGGTGCAGTATAGTGACCTGACCATCTAAATTCAATTCACAAAAGCTATAAAACCAATTCAAAAAACTAATACACTGCCAGACTACCCACAGAGGTTTTCGTGACTCATGGTTCTCATTAAATATGATAGGGAGCAGCATAGGCTCTAGTCTGCAGCAGAGGGTATTCAAAAGGTGAATAACAACTATACAGCAGCGATTACAGCCTTTAACAACAGGCTCCTATAGGTAGCTGGTCAATGGGTTTGAGTTGACAATTTAGCCTGAGCATCTATGATTGCAGTCGTTTTTCCATCCCCATTCCATCAAGGTTTTTCTGAGGACCCCGTATGACCGATCGCAAAGCAACCCTGACTATCGACGGCGAAGCGCCCATTGAGCTGCCCATTTACAGCGGTACCAGAGGCCAAGATGTTATCGACGTAGGCACCCTTGGTAGCCATGGCTTCTTTACCTATGACCCAGGCTTTTCGGCCACTGCAGCCTGTCAGTCCGATATTACCTATATCGATGGCAACAAAGGTGTCCTGTTGCACCGCGGCTACCCTATCGAGGAGCTAGCGGCAAAATCTGACTACCTGGAAACCTGCTACCTGCTGCTGGAAGGCGCACTGCCCAATGCAGAGCAAAAAGCAGAATTTGAAAACACTATTAAATATCACACCATGGTCAACCGCTCGGTAGAGCAATTTATCAGCGGCTTCCGCTACGATGCTCACCCCATGGCTATGCTCTGTGGCGTAGTGGGTGCCATGTCATCGTTCTACCATGACTCGCTGGATATCACCAACGAAAAGCACCGCAAGATCTCGGCTCATCGCCTGATTGCCAAGATCCCAACCATTGCCGCCATGTGCCACAAGCACTTTACCGGCCAGCCATTTATCTACCCGGATAACAGCCTGTCCTACTCCGAGAACTTCCTGCATATGATGTTTGGCACGCCCTGTGAGCCCTACAAGGTAGAGCCAGCCATTGCCCGCGCAATGGACCGTATCTTCCTGCTGCACGCCGACCATGAGCAAAATGCCTCTACGTCTACAGTGCGATTGGCAGGCTCCTCCGGCGCCAACCCATTCTCCTGTATAGCTGCAGGCATTGCCGCACTCTGGGGACCGGCCCACGGCGGAGCTAACGAAGCGGTACTGGTTATGCTCGAAGAAATTGGCCACGAGGACAATATTGAAGAATATGTCGCCAAAGCCAAAGATAAAAACGACCCCTTCCGCCTGATGGGCTTTGGTCACCGCGTCTACAAAAACTATGACCCACGAGCCACAGTAATGCGTGAGAGCTGTGACGAGGTATTGGAAGTGCTGGGCCTGGAAAATGACCCACTGTTCCGCCTGGCCAAAAAGCTCGAAAAGATTGCCCTGGAAGACGAGTACTTTGTGTCCAAGAAGCTCTACCCCAACGTCGACTTCTACTCAGGTATTATCTTGAAAGCTCTGGGTATTCCGGTAGAGATGTTTACCGTAATCTTTGCCACAGGCCGCACCGTGGGCTGGATTTCTCACTGGAACGAAATGATCACTCACCCCTATCGTATTGGCCGTCCTCGCCAGCTGTACACAGGCGAAGATGTGCGCGAGTACACCGCAGTTGAAGACAGATAAGCGCCGTATCAGCGCAGCAACAGCGCAACAAAAAAGGCAGCCCAGGCTGCCTTTTTTGTTGTCTGAGTTTTTGGCTGTCTAGCCCTGACCCAGAGTTTCAGCCACCCAGTCATCTACCAGGTCTTCAAGTACACTGAGCGGCACAGCGCCATTGCTCAGCACCACCTCGTGATAGCCGCGAATATCAAACTTATCACCCAGGGCAACGCGGGCTTTTTCCCGCAGCTCCAGCAACTTAATCATGCCCACCTTATAGGCCGTAGCCTGACCCGGCATAATCATATAGCGCTCAATCGCCTTGGTATTGGCCTCCACAGAGCTGGAGGTATTGGCCGTCAGATAATCAATCGCCTCCTCTCTGGTCCAGCGCTTGTGATGCACACCAGTATCTACCACCAGCCGGCAGGCTCGCCAGATTTCCATGCTCAGGCGACCAAAATCTGAGTAGGGGTTGCTGTACAGCCCCATCTCTTTGGGAATATATTCCGAATACAGCCCCCAGCCCTCTGTATAGGCAGTGTAGCCACCGTGGCGACGGAACATGGGCAGCCCCTGCTGCTGCTGAGAAATGGTGCCCTGCATATGGTGCCCGGGAATACCCTCATGGTAAGCCAGTGCCTCAAGATCATAGGTGGGCATATCCTGCATGCGGTAGAGATTGGCATAGTAGATACCGGGCCTTGAGCCGTCTTTGGCAGGCCGCTGATAAAACGCCCGGCCCGCAGACTTTTCACGAAATGCCTCAACCGCCTTAACCTTTAGTCTGGCCTCTGGCTTGGAGTAAAACAGCTCATCCAGGCGCCCCTCCATCTCGTCAATCACCCGAGTCGCCTCATCCAGATAGGTCTGGCGCCCCTCCTCGGTATCAGCCAGATAAAACTGCGGGTCGGTGCGCATAAAGGCAAAGAAATCCTGCAGATCACCCGCAAAACCCACCTGCTGCATAATGTCGCGCATCTCATCCTGAATACGCGCCACCTCATCCAGACCCAGCTGGTGGATTTGATCAGCTGTCATATCCGTGGTGGTCATACGCCTGAGCGCATTGGCATAATAGGCGGCGCCATCGGGCAGGCGCCAGACCCCAAAGTTGCCCTCAGAGCGCTCACCCAGCGCTTGCAGCGCCTCGATCAGCATCAGGTAAGCCGGCGCAAACTGCTCTGCCAGCGCCAGATTAAGCTGGTCTATCAGATCAGCTTTCACAGCAGCATCCAGCTCAAGTTTATCCAGCTTGCCTGTAAAATCAGTTAGCAGCGGGTTGTCAGCGCCATCATCAGCAATACCGGCAATAATATTGCGGCTATCGCGAATGCTATGGGGGAACACAAATTTGGGCGCAATAATGCCCCTGTCGGCGCGGATATTTAAATCCTCAACCACATGGCCCAGCACCTCAGGCACAGCACGCACCCGGGCAATATAGGCCTCAGCCTCGGACACATTGGCAATTAGATGCTGGTTAATCAGAAAGCTGGGAATACTGGAGTGCACACCAAACATCTGATTGATCGGGTAGCCATGATAGCGCCACTGGCTATCAGCCAGGCCATGCTCCAGGCGCTGCCTGTACAGAGTTAAACTCAGTGCCGCCGTAGCATCCACAGCCTCGCCATCAATCGACTCCAGCCTCGCCAAATGGTCCTTGCTCATAGCCAGATTACGATCGTAGGAGGCCTGGGAGTAGTCATCCCACTCATCGTAGCGCTCGCGTATGCCCATATAGGTCATATATTCGGGGCTTTCGCGCAGAGTCTCCATAAATAGCTCATCGTAGAGAGCATTGGCTTGCTCAGAGTCGATCTTATCCGGCCCACAGGCGCTAAGCAGTGCCGCAGCGGCCAGCAGTAAGAGGGCAACAAGGGGTTGAGTCGGCTTTATCATAATAGAGGTCAAAGTGCCTTAGAAACTCAGTATGGTATACGCAAAGCCCAGCCAACAGGCTTACCCCATTGGGGTTGGGCTCAACAGGGACTATTTAGCCCACAGGGCCAGAGTGGAACCTGAACTCCGTATCAGGCTGTTGGATTAGCTGCTGCTCACAGGCAGCAAACAGGGCAATACGATCATCAATACCCTGCTCTCCCGCCGCCTTTTTGGCCAGTTTGAGATAGTCCTGATAGTGGCGCCCCTCAGACTTCAGCAATGAGCTGTAAAACTCCTCCAGCTCAGTATCCAGATAGGGGGCCAGCCGCGCAAAGCGCTCGCAAGAGCGCGCCTCAATAAAGGCACCAATCACCAGCATATCCACCAGCTTGCCCGGATCATTGGCCCGCGCCTGCTCGCGCATACCAGCCGCATAGCGCGACGCCGAGATATGCAGATACTCAATATTGCGGCGTTTCATAATGGCAATCACCTGCTCAAAATGGCGCATCTCTTCTCGCGCCAGGCGCGACATCTTGTTGAGCAGCTCAAAGTTATCTGTGTAGCGGTAGATCAGGTTAAGCGCCGTGCTGGCGGCCTTTTTTTCACAGTTGGCATGGTCGATCAGCATTAAAGCCTGATTATCCAGAGCATTTTCCAGCCATTGATCTGGCGTGGCGCAGGGTAAAAAGGCCTGAATTTCCTGCAGAGCATTGGCAGTGGTAGATTGTTTTAAAGCGGTGGTCATAAATGTGGTTTATCTAATTGGTTGATCTTAACAGGCGGTCATTATAGCCTTCTGCTGGCAAATAATGGCTATAACTGAATATTCTGTAAATAAACTACAGATTCACGTACAATCGCGCACCGAATCCAGTGGTCTGTGCCACTGCCGAATCCCACAAATTTTTTAAAGGAGAAGCACCCAGTGCTAGAAGCCTATCGCGCCCATGTGGCAGAACGCGCCGAACAAAACATTCCCCCCAAGCCATTGGACCCAGAATGGACCGCAGGGCTGGTTGAGTTATTAAAAAACCCACCAGCGGGTGAAGAAGAGTTTCTGCTCGACCTGATAGCCAATCGCGTACCCCCAGGGGTAGACGAAGCCGCCTATGTTAAGGCCGGTTTTTTAAGCGCCATTGTCAATGGCGAAGCCTCCTCCCCCCTGATCGACCGCAGCGCCGCAGTAACTCTGCTGGGCAATATGCACGGCGGTTACAACGTGGCCACACTGGTTGCCCTGCTGGACGATGCCGAGCTGGCAGCCCAGGCGGCAGACGAGCTGAAAGGCACCCTCCTAGTATTTGACGCCTTCCACGATGTGGCAGAAAAAGCCGATGCCGGCAACGATCAGGCCAAGGCTGTCATGCAGAGCTGGGCCGATGCCGAGTGGTTTACATCCAACGATGCCGTGCCTCAGAGCGTTAAGGTGGCGGTATTTAAAGCCACCGGTGAAATCAACACAGACGACCTGTCGCCAGCACAGGATGCCTGGTCGCGACCAGATATCCCACTGCACGCCCGCGCCATGTTTAAAATGACCCGCGACGGCATGCACCCCGAAGAGCACGGTGTAACCGGCCCCATGACCCAGATCGAAGAGCTAAAAGCTCGCGGCCTGCCCGTGGCCTTTGTCGGCGACGTAGTGGGCACAGGCTCATCGCGTAAATCTGCTACAAACTCAGTGCTGTGGTTCTTTGGTGAAGATATGCCCGGCGTGCCCAACAAGCGCTCAGGCGGCATTTGCTTTGGTGGTAAAGTAGCCCCGATCTTCTTTAACACCATGGAAGATGCCGGTGCCCTAGTCTTTGAGGCACCTGTTGACAAAATTCATAACGGCGATGTGATTGAGATCTTCCCCTACGAAGGCAAAATCACCAACGAAGCCGGCGAAGTAATCTCTGAATTTGAGCACAAGTCCGACGTGATTCTGGATGAAGTACAGGCCGATGGCCGTATCAACCTAATTGTTGGCCGCGGTCTAACCCAGCGTGCCCGCGAGCATATGGGTCTGCCTCCCTCAGATGTATTCCGCCAGCCAACTGCACCGGTTGATTCCGATGCAGGTTACACATTGGCCCAGAAAATGGTCGGTAAAGCCTGTGGCGTCGAAGGTATTCGCCCCGGCACCTACTGTGAACCCAAGATGACTACCGTGGGCTCCCAGGACACCACTGGCCCCATGACCAGAGATGAGCTTAAAGATCTGGCTTGCCTGGGCTTCTCAACGGATCTGGTGATGCAGTCCTTCTGCCACACCGCAGCCTACCCCAAGCCCGTCGATATCAGCACCCAGCACAGCCTGCCCGACTTTATTATGAACCGCGGCGGTGTATCCCTGCGCCCGGGCGACGGCATTATTCACAGCTGGCTAAACCGTATGCTGCTGCCCGACACAGTGGGCACAGGTGGCGACTCCCACACCAGATTCCCCATGGGTATTTCATTCCCAGGTGGTTCTGGTCTAGTGGCTTTCGCCGCAGCAACCGGCGTTATGCCACTGGATATGCCAGAGTCTGTGCTGGTGCGCTTTAAAGGCAAAATGCAGCCAGGTATCACATTGCGCGACCTGGTACATGCCATTCCTTACTACGGCATTAAAGAAGGTTTGCTGACCGTAGAAAAGAAAGGCAAAAAGAACTTCTTTAGCGGCCGCATTCTGGAAATTGAAGGCGAAGGTATTGAAGGCCTGACCGTAGAGCAAGCCTTTGAGCTCTCCGACGCCTCTGCAGAGCGTTCCGCTGCTGGCTGTACCATTAAGCTGAGTGAAGACTCCGTAGCCGAGTACCTGCGCTCCAATATCACTCTGCTGCGCTGGATGATTGCCGAAGGCTATGGCGATGTGCGCACTCTCGAACGCCGCGTGCGCAAAATGGAAGAATGGCTGGCCGAGCCTACCCTGATGTCAGCGGATGCCGACGCAGAATATGCCGCGGTTATCGAAATTGACCTGGCCGATATTAAAGAGCCCATCGTCTGCTGCCCCAATGACCCAGACGACGCCAAGCTGCTGTCAGAAGTGGCTGGCGACAAAGTCGACGAAATCTTTATCGGCTCCTGCATGACCAATATCGGCCACTTCCGCGCCGCAGGCAAACTCCTCGACGAAGCCGGCTCCGTAGACTCCAGATTCTGGATCTGCCCGCCCACCCGAATGGACGCCCACACGCTAATGGAAGAAGGCTACTACAACATCTACGGCAAAGTCGGCGCCCGCACCGAAATGCCCGGCTGTTCACTGTGCATGGGTAACCAGGCACGGGTACTGGCTGGCGCAACCGTGCTGTCCACCTCAACCCGTAACTTCCCGAACCGTTTAGGTGATGGCGCCAATGTCTACCTCACCAGTGCCGAGTTGGCCTCGGTGGGCGGTATTCTGGGCAAGCTGCCAACCCCTGCTGAGTATATGGAATATGCCGGCAAGATTGACTCTATGTCAGACGAGATCTACCGCTATATGAACTTCGACCAGATCGAGTCATTCCAGAAATCAGCCGAGGAAGGCAAGCTGATTGCGGCGGAGCAGATTGTAGAAGTCAGCTAAACTGACTTTTAAGCTCAATAAAAAACCCCGCTTTTGCGGGGTTTTTTATTGACTCAAACAATGTCCTAAATTTAAGCCAACGCTGCCCGCAGCGCCATCGCCTTCTTCACAAACTTCTCCGACTGGGCGGCACCACTGTGGTATATCTTCTGTCCGGCACCATCAGTTACAGCACCCAGCTGGGCCATAATGGCCTCAGGGGTCTGCTCATCCGGTGGCAGAATAATACCCTCGGTCTCATAGATCTGCGTGCTGGCATAACCACCGGCACCGGCGCAGAGAATCAAACGGTTGGGGGAATCCTTATGGCATAGAGTGAGCAACCCGGCAGATACCGCCTCCGGTTTCATCAGATCCAAAGCTTCTTCATCAATGCCCAGATCCGTGGTCATGCGCGTCGCCGCCGCAGGGGCCAGAGCATTCACTTTAATGCCATACTTTTGCCCTTCCAGCACCAGCGTATTCATAAAGCCCACCACCGCCATCTTGGCAGCACCGTAGTTGGACTGACCAAAGTTGCCGTACAGGCCACTGGATGAAGTGGTCATCACAATACGCCCATACTCCTGCTCGCGCATAATCTCCCACACCGCCTTGGTGCAATTAACCGAACCCTTAAGATGCACATCCATGACCATATCAAAATCTTTCAGATCCATTTTGGCAAAGGTTTTATCCCGCAAAATACCAGCATTATTGACCAGAATATCCACCCGGCCCCAGGCTTCCATGGCCTGGGCCACCATCTGCTCAACCTCGGCAAACAGAGCCACATTGGCGCCATTGGCAATGGCGTCGCCACCGCGCTCCTGAATCAATCGCACCACCTCCTGAGCCGCCTCAGAGGAACCACCCCTGCCATCACGGGCCGCGCCCAGATCATTGACCACCACCTTGGCACCGCGCTCTGCCAGCGCCAGCGCATGGGCGCGTCCCAAACCATTTCCTGCACCAGTGACTATAGCCACCTGATTATCAAACCTAACTGTCATAGCGTCCTCCTTAACAGACTTCAAATAAACCGGCGGCACCCATGCCACCGCCCACACACATAGTAATTACCACATATTTCACACCGCGGCGCTTACCCTCAATCAAGGCATGGCCCACCATGCGCGCGCCACTCATGCCATAGGGGTGACCAATGGAAATGGCCCCACCATTGACATTAAGCCGCTCATTTGGAATACCCAGCACATCGCGAATATGCAACACCTGCACCGCAAAGGCCTCATTGAGCTCCCACAGGCCAATATCATCCATGGTCAAACCATGGATCTTTAATAGCTTGGGAATGGCCCAGACCGGGCCAATACCCATCTCATCCGGCTCACAGCCAGCCACCGCCATACCGCGGTAAATACCCAGAGGGGTCAGACCCCGCTGCTCTGCCAGCTTGCGTTCCATCAGTACCGAGGCCGACGCGCCATCGGATAGCTGCGAGGCATTGCCCGCAGTAATAGAACCGCCATCAATCACCGGCTTTAAAGCGGCCAGATTGTCCAGCTGAGTCTGGGGGCGATTGCCCTCATCCTGAGTCAGAGTCACCTCCTCATAGCTGACTGCGCTGGTTTCTTTATCAACCACCATCTTGCTGGCCGTGACCGGCACAATCTCATCATCAAACGCCCCAGCCTGCTGGGCCGCCGCGGTGCGCTGCTGACTTTGCAAACCATAGGCATCCTGATATTCGCGGCTAATGCTGTAGCGATTGGCCACAGTTTCAGCGGTCTCCAGCATAGGCATATAGATCGCAGGCGCAATCTCCAGTAGCTCTTTATCTTCCACTCGATGGCTATTCATATGCTGATTCTGCACCAGGCTAATGCTCTCAATACCACCAGCCACCGCAATATTTAAGCCATCATCCATAATCTCTTTGGCCGCCGTGGCAATCGCCATCAGCCCCGACGAACACTGGCGATCCAATGTCATGCCCGGCACGGTCACCGGCAACCCGGCACGCAGGGCAATCTGCCGGGCAATGTTCATCCCCGTGGTGCCCTGCTGCAGACCGCAGCCAAAGATACAGTCCTCCACCTCTGCCGGCTCAATGCCCGCGCGGCTCACCGCCGCAGCCACAGGCACAGAGCCGAGAGTGGCGCCGGTCAGGTTATTAAATGCACCGCGATAAGCCTTGCCGATCGGTGTGCGGGCGGTGGATACAATTACAGCTTCTTTCATCATATTGTCCTTAATTTAAGAGTGAAATCTATGGCCAACCCAAGCTTCAGATTAGCCAGAGGTATGAATATTGGCTTTATGACATTTTTAACCACTAAATCCATACCAAAAATATCCATATTGTGATGGGCAATTCTGCTCAAGTACCTCAGTACACAATAACCCAGTCAATCTGAAATCAAATCATCTAGGCAATGTTCATCAAATGACCATCAAATGAACCAATAATATTAAGTTGCTGTTTTTATTGGTTTTTTTAAATCTCACTAATGTAAAAGCCAAAATTAACAAATGATGTGCAAATGAAGATCACGTAAAACAACTATGCCCAATAAGGTATATAACACCATGCCCTCCGGTTTGCCTTTGGGTCGTAAAGCTTAATAAGTTTTGCATCCACAGCCTGTCTAATAATGCGAGAAACTATCGAACTATTTCCCCCAGTCACACCAAGACGCTCACGTAACGAAGTATTGTTCATTCTCTCTTGCTGCACATAACGTAAACAGCAGTGCAGATAGCAGGCGCGAGTTTTATCATCTTTGCTCATTTCGTTAAGTTCTCTGTATGTAAACAAAATCGACTTTGTATGAAACTTAGTCACATCAAAGCGTGGCGGTGGAAGCTGGTAAAATTCAGTTTGAAAAACGACTTTATCAATGCCACTACCCCGTTCCTCACATACGCCAATGCGCCGCATCATTGACGCGAGCATTTCATTGCGTGATATGGGAGGACTATCGATAAAACGCATGGTTTCAATCAGCGGAGCCCCAGGATTGGTTATCTCCATCCGGTCCGAGAAAATTTCAACCATTGGTCCAGTACCTGAAGCAAAAAAATCCTGATGGATCAGTGCATTGGCAACCAGCTCCCTTACCGCCAATTCGGGGTACATTGGCACCTCTTTTCTTAAAGCTTCGTTAATCACCTCATTGCGAGGTAACAAGCTGTTAACCAACCCTATCAAGTCTTCGAAATCACATGCATAACCCGCCTGACGCACCTGCTCTCGCAAAGTGTTAATGCGAGTATTATCGTTATAAACGATTACCCGCATCCGTTTGCGCGCCAATCCAGCAAAGCTATCCAATTTCTTACCAAATAAAATTGCCCCTAGATTATAGATATTCCAGTCTCCTGAATCGCTTCGACAAATTAAACTATCCTGTTGTAAACGATCCAAAATACCTTTGCGATTTGCCGGCAAGGCCAAACCCATCAAATCGAAGTACGCACCGTAATCAAGTAACTGTATGACTTGATCATCTGACACATGCTCAATGGCAATCATTTCCTCGAACGGTGTCTCATCGAAAACACGCCATAAAGATCGCTCTATATCAGAGTAGTCTTTCAGCTTTTTCTTGTAAGAACCCACCCGAATAAATTCCACACCAGAAAACCTAATCGGGTGACGATAAGCCCTTGAAATCTCTAAAATTACCAGTCGATTATCATCCAAGGTGATCTGGTAAAACTGGAAATTAATCTTGGGCTCTAACAGCCTGAGCAGCCAGTTCTCCAGATTTTCATTGCCGTGCTTATGTGTCACAGGTGAGAAATCAGTTCCCACAATTTCATGGGACTCGTCCTCAACACCCCAAACCAAATAGGCATTGGCCTTGCCTGATAGCGCTGCCGCATTACTGAGAGCCGAGATATACTCACCAATCTGGTGGGGATCAGTATTACCAACCTTAAATTCAAGCCACTCAGTTTCGCTCGGCAATGCGATGAGCTCTCGCGCAAGCCCGGCCAAATAATCTGTTGTCCTATCAATGGGGGGATTCATATTTCCTGTTTCTCAAGATACAAATTTTCACAAAATTACGACTCAATAAATTTGCAACAGCACATCCAGCGCCCTGACGCCATCCTCACCAGAGATACTTGGCGCCCCATTATTGGCCAGTACCTGGGCCACATCCTCAAGCTGCGTAGCAAAGTGCCCAAAGGCGGCACGGCCAGTTAACGCCACCTGCTGGGGGCCCTCGCCAGTGTTTAAAAATAGCGCATTGGTGTAATGGAAAATCCTTAGAGAACCCTGAGAACCATAGACAGAAATAGAGCCCGGCTCCCCTTCCCAGCCACCGGCATCCGCCACGGTGGCATCGGATAGCCAGCCCTGGCCGCCACTAAACATGCCCTCATTGGGTAAGCCCGTCGAATAGGTGGCCGCGTTATAAATCAAATGGCCCACAGCGCCATTGGCCAGCTGCATTACCATATATTCCGTTGAAGCAGGCTCGCCGGAGACATGCCCCTGGCCTGAGGCAGAGACAATCTCGGAGCCAGTGATCCAGGGGAAAATATCAATCAAATGCACCCCATGATCCACCATGCCCATGCCAGGCCCACCGGGACCACCCAGGGGATAATGTATAGGCGCCAACTCCTGATAACCGGCCAAGCCATGGCCGCCGGTCATCTGCTCGGTCAATAACTGCACCTCACCAATGGCCCCGGACTGAATCAGCTCACGGGCCTTGATCACCGCCGGCAAATAACGGTAACTGGAGCCATAAAAAAGTCGCACCTTGGCCGCAGCACAGGCCCCCACCATGGCCTCGGCATCGGCCATGGTCACTGCAATAGGCTTTTCACAAAATACCTGCAACCCCGCCGCCGCACTGGCCTCTACAATCTCACGATGGGTCGACGCCGGAGTCAGCACCATCACCAGATCAATGCCACCAGCACCCAATAGTTTATGGTAATCGCTGTAAGCCAACGCCTTATACTGCCGGCCGATATCAGCCGCCACCTGGGGCCGCACATCGCAAACCGACACCAGCTCGAGAGTCTCGGGCAACAAATCAAAGGCCTGCAAATGGGCCTGGGCCACACCGCCCAAACCAATAATGCCGACCCGCATTTTGCCTGCACTCATTGAGATAGCCCTAGAATCTGCCGCGCCTCATCCGGCGTCGCCACCTCGTAGCCCAGGCACTCAATAATGGTTTTAGCCCGTTCAACCAACTGACCATTGGTGGCAAATACACCGCGGCTCAGATACAGATTATCCTCCAGCCCCACCCGCACATTGCCGCCCAGCAACGTAGACTGGGCCACAATGGGCATCTGCTGGCGGGCAATACCAAAGGCCGCCCACACCGCATTTTCCGGCAACAGGCTCTTCATATAGATCAGCGTCTCCGGCGTGGCCGGCAACCCCCAGCGGGTGCCCATTACAATTTGGTAGGACGGCGGCGCATCAAACAGCCCCTCCGACAGCATCTGGTTGGCCAATAAAATATCCCCAGGGGCAAACACCTCAATCTCCGGCTTAACCCCCAACTCCTGAAAGCGCTTGGCCATTTTGCGCAAGGTGTATTCGGTGTTCAGATAGACATAGGCCTTATCACCATCCAGCTGGTTCTGAGTGGTTACATCCAGAGAACAGACCTCCGGCATGCACATCTCAATATGCTTGTAGCGCTCCTCCGCCGACACCACATCAGTGCCCGGCCCAGCGCGGCTCTCGTCTTCCGGGTCCGGGTAGAACATGGCTCCGCCACCGCAGGTAATATTCATTACCGCCTTAACGCCGTTATCGCGAACACGGGTCGCCATCTCTAAAAACAGATCCGGGTCGCGACTGCCGGCACCGGTCTCCGGATTGCGCACATGCAAATGCACAGAGGAGGCACCCGCCTGCTCGGCCTCAAGGGCAGCATCGGCAATCTGTTGCGGGGTGATAGGAAAGTTTGGGTGAGCCTGGTTGTATTGATTTTCGCCAGTAACGGCACAGGTGAGAATAACTTTGCGAGTCATTTAACAGCTCCTTTGCTAATTTTTTGACGCAATAGATGCACAGAATAAAAAGACAGGCCCTTGCAAGCCTGTCTTTTAAGTGTAGTTCGGAATGTTAGTTATAAGACTCTTTTGGGGGGGAAATCCCTACCTAATAAATATAGAAACATCACCATGACTTCACTAACTGGTTAATTGTGGGCCAGGGCAACCATCTATTCCCGGCTTTCATCTTTGCAACCGCAATTTCCAGTGCCTCCTTTGACGCCAAGCCACGCTGTTCAAGTTCGCCCAATAGCCACACCGTGCCGCTTAACTGGACCCTCTCAAGCTTAGTGACAGCTCTCAATTTAGCGTCACCAGTAAGCAGAGGTACGTTTAATGCCTCAGCCAATACCAAACCAAAAATATCATTGCGCGAAGGCACTGGATATTTAATGATTAAGTCCTCAGCGCGCGATAACATTGCACTACACAAAGGGGCCTTAACTAATCCCAAGCCCAAAAAATAAGCATGATCCTCGGCCAACTCTTCCTCGAAAAGAATATCTGGAGTTTGAAATTCAAAGGGCAGCTTAAACATTAGCTCAATCAAGCCACCCACCTCCATATCAATTAAAACATTGGCATCACTGATTAATACTTTCACCTATCACTCCCAGCATACGATCCTTGTAGAAGCTAGAAAGCGACAAGCTCAGTAATTCAGCCGCCTTTGATTCACCAATGTACTCTTCTCCCAGAGCACGATAAATCAGTTGCTTGAACAGTATTGTTTCTTCTTGTGGATAGGGCTCACCGGGCTCCTTCAGCTTGTAGCCTTTCTTATTGAAAGTTTTCTGCCAGCCCTGATAAGACGCAGCGCTAATAACCCCGCATTGATAGGCCCGAATTAAAATACCACCCATGCTAATGCCAAATTCATGCTTGAGCAGCTCTAATTCTTTTATCTCCAAATGCCGACGAAACCCGCCTAGATGCTGAACAACACCAGACTTAGGCAGCAAAAAGGCACCCGCAAAATGATTGCAGGCCTGCTCTTCGTTCATCCCCTCGGCCAATCGCCCATCAAGCACTAAGTGCCCCAACTCATGGGCAAGAGTGAATCGTTGGCGGTCACCTGAGGAATAAGTCGACACCACCACCACAGGGGTTTTACAAATGCTGCCCGCTAACCCGTCGACCTTATTGCCCGACTCAACCGAGGTGCGAATAATCAACACCCCTTTTGACTCAAGGGTATCGATCATTTCGGAAATAGGGTTTAGTCCCAACTGCCATTTCTCTCGCATTAACTCAGCAATCGCCTCAAGATCCTCAGGGGAGCTGACGCGTTCGGGTAACCCAGCGGGCAGTGCAAATTCGGGGATGGGTTTTACTGAATCAGGATACAGATCGAGCAACTCAGTCCAGCGCTCAGCCTGCTCGGTGACATTACCATTGACCATATTGAGCAACTTCTTAGAGGCACTGGCGCGCTTGCGGTATTCAACCTTTTCTAACACGACAGTAGACTGACGGAAAAAGTACTCTGACCGCACACCCAACGCCTTGGCAAGCTTCAGCAGATTCTCAGACCCAGGCATATTGATGCCATGCTCGTATTTTTTGATCGCATTAGCAGACAAACCTACTTCTGCTGCAAGCCCCTTCATTGAAAGTCCAGCGGCAGTCCGTGCTCGTTTCAATCGCTCTGCAAACATATGGCGACTCCTTTATCCGTAAGGTTTATAATTATTCCAATATTTAATACATTGTAAACCCTTTAGCCTTGAGCTGTCGACCAAAATATCAGCTATGGATACATCTAAAACTTCCTGAATCACCCCACCACAAACAAATTCAACCACTCACAAACCACCGCCGGCTTATCCACACCCTCAATCTCAAGATTAACCCCAAGCTTCTGCAAATAGCGCCCATCGCCTTTATCTTGCATATCCAACACAGTGCCCGTGACCCGCACCCGATCCCCGGGCCGCACCGGATTTAAAAACCGCACCTTATCAAAACCATAGTTAATACCCATCACCATGCCCCGGGGAGTCAGCATGCTTTTTTCCACCAGCTTGGGCAGCAGCGACAGCATTAAAAAGCCATGGGCAATGGTGCCCCCCAAATCAGTCTGGGCGGCGCGCTCTGGGTCTATATGGATATATTGGTGATCTAGGGTGACATCAGCAAACTGGTTGATGCGCGATTGCTCAATCAGAAACCAGTCGCTGGGTTGCAGGGTTTGGCCGATGGTATCGGCATAGGCATGATCCGTCATGATTGCTTCCTTGTTTGTAAATACTTAGGCAAAGGATAGCACCTGAAAAACAGTCTGTTTATTCTTTTATAAATCCAGCGTTACGATCAATTGCGAAACAGTACTGGGACACTACTCATTTACCGCCTTAGTTTGTGCAAAATGTAGATATCCATTAAACAACTAAGAGCCAGATAAACGCCCTATGCCAGGGTTAAATGTTTCCGAGGGATCCAGCTGAGCATAAAAAGCTGCCAGCCCCTCCTCTGCCTGATATAGATGCCCCACATTGTGCTCTGCAGGATACTTCGCACTACGTTTTTCCAGACAAGCTAACATCGCCTGTTTGACTTCGTTCTGGTCAGCACCTTTCTTTAAGACATAATCCTGATGAAAAACATGGCATAAAAAATGGCCGTAATAGAGTGACTTATCTATCTTATTTTTGATTGTCTCTGGAAGCATCTCCAGCCAATTTATTTCGTTGCGCTTTAGCGCAATATCCAAAGCCAATACTTCGCCAACTCTTTTAGACTGCATTTGCTGATAACGAATCGCCGCGCCGGCAGCTGCGAAGCGGAGAAGGTAGGCTTTTTTTGCTTCATCTGCCGTACAATGGATATATTCTATCTCTGAGTCGTGCGGGTTGTTTCCATAATGCTGTTCTAAATACTGCGTAGCCTCACCAATACCTTCATCACTCATCTTAAGAATCAAATGATGCTCATAACGATCCCGATACGCCCTCAGTCGTGTTGGAATATGTTGCGGCCATAGAGATGCCGCGCCTTGCATCAATCTGTCGACCAGATGATTAGGCAGCCAGTTTATTTTATTGAGGTAAGCATCAATAGCCCCCTTGATTGAAAACAGTCTCGGCATAAAGCGCGTACCCAGATAGTTAATCAGTAAAAACGTATCCTTGCCATAACGCTCCGCGACATTGAAGCAGTCGCGATGCATATATTCAGCGGTCTCTGGCAAATGCGCAAACTGTGACAATATATCTCGACGCAGGCGGGTAAGCTGAGCGGGGTTGTTAGTGCCAAGATAAAATACCTGCTCTTCTTTTGCGACCGGAAAGGTATCCAAACGCACGGCAAATACTGCTAGTTTCCCTGCACAACCACTTGCCTCAAACAGGCGACCTGTGTCGGCGTTGTAACGGGCCGGTGTATTTTCATCAATAGCTCTGAGACGCTGCTCATAATTAATATCAGAAGCAGGAGCTGAATCATATTTTATTGATTCTGCGGAAAAACTTTCGGATTCAAGATTATCTAAAATCTGCTCTGGGGTATCGCCTAGCTCAACACCTAAATGATTAACCAACTCGAGGTTTCCTGCTGCATCGCATCGCGCAAACAAAGATAATTCAGTATAAGCCGGGCCTCGTTTAACCAGAGCACCACCGGAATTATTGGCAATCCCGCCAACAATGGAGGCACCTATGCAGGATGATCCAATCACTGAATGGGGCGAACGCCCAAAGGGTTTTAGTGTTTTTTCCAGAGCATGCAATGTTGCACCTGATAAGCTGACAATCTGCCGCCCTTGGTCTAACACTATAATTTTAGTGATACGCGTCGTGTTAATGATCACCACTTCTCTCTGATAGTCATTGCTACTTGGCGTCGACCCTTCGGTTAAGCCCGTGTTGGCTGCCTGCATAATGATGATTTTATTATGCGCAACACAGGTTTTAAGCAGCTGCCACAGTTGTAATAAGGTGGATGGAAATACCACAGCAATCGCTGCGCCTTTACCTGACCGAAAGCCGGTTCGATAGAATTCGGTTTTTCGGTCACCGGTCAGTACTGCTTTTTTGCCAGCGATGGCTATTAATGTGTCGGCAAATTCAGTCACGCATTTTTCCTTGCCAAGTTAATTTCCAATAGTAAGATCTAACGCCGAAAGATATGGTCTCGATTAATCTCTGACACAGAACTCACACCAAGCAATGCCATATCACGCAACACCTCTTCTCTAAGGAGCGTTAAGGCTCTCTCTACACCAGCCTGACCGCCTGCTGCCAAGCCATAAAGGTATGGCCGTCCTATTGAACAAGCATTCGCGCCTTCTGCTATCGCCTTTATAATATGCGTACCCCGGCGAATACCCCCATCGACAATTAACTCTAGCTTATCGCCTATGGCATCGCGCATTGGCGCAACACAATCAACTGGGGCCGGCGTAGTATCCAACTGCCGCCCACCGTGGTTTGAAATCATTATCGCCGTAGCTCCAATCTCTACAGCTCGTTTAGCATCTTCCGGTGACTGTAAGCCTTTAATCACAAATGGCCCATCCCACTGCTCTGCTAACCAGGCGGCATCTTCCCAGGTAACGGTGCGATCAAACTGGCTATTAACATAATCAATTAGGCCCATGGCGCCGTTTCCTAGGGCATCCACACGGTGAGCTACATTAGCCAGCTTAAAGTTAGGATCCATCGCTAAATGGAATAACCATTCGAAGCTCGTTGCATAGCTAAAAAAGCTCTTGGGCGTTATTTTTGGTGGCATGGTCATTCCATTAACCAAATCCCTTTCGCGGTTGCCCGCCACCATGGTATCTACAGTTAGGCACAACGCTTTATAACCACTGGCTTTGCAACGCTGCACAAACTCTTTAGTCAGCTCTCGGTCTTTTAGGATGTAGATCTGGAACATTTTATGGCCATCGGTTTCAGCGGCAATATCTTCCAGACCTGTGGTCGACAGAGTAGACAGGCTATATAAGGTATCGAAGGCATTGGCGGCTCTGCAGGCAGCCAGCTCTTTTTGATGGTGAAATAGACGGGACATCCCCGTCGGGGCGAGAAAGAATGGTAGTGCCAAGTCAGCGCCCAGTACGTTGGTGGTTAGGTCGATATCCTCAATATCATTTAAATAGTTGGGCAATAGCTGATAGTCGTTAAACGCCTCAGTATTGCGGCGCATTGTCCATTCGTCATCGGCGCCGCCATCAATGTAATGAAACATAGGGGCCGGTAGTTTGCTTTTTGCTTTTAGGCGTAAGTCAGAAATATTATGGCAATTTTTTAAAGCTTTCATATTGTTTCCTTGGACGTGGTAAGAGCTTGATAAACCACTTGCCGAAATCGCTCTTTTAAACCCAGCACTTGATCAGGCTGCGGAATCAGTTGCGTTAGCACCATAGCCACCAACTGCTCTTTAGGGTCCACCCAAAAGTTAGTTGAGGCCCAACCCGACCAGCTGTATTCACCATCAGAACCCAGGCAGCCTCGCAACTGATTATTGGTGACTACCGTACCTGCAAAACCATGCCCCACTCCTTTATACAGCGGCCTCGCCTCTTCAAGCAAATACTCTGATAGCTGATCATCAAACTGATCGGACATTAGTAGCCTGGCGGTTTTAGGGCTCAATAAACGTGTGCCATTAAACTCACCTTCATTTAATAACATCTGCGCAAAACATAAATAATCAGGAGCCGTGCTAACAAGACCTGCACCACCCGCCTGTAGCTTTGCAGGCTGGGTAAAATCGCCGCCATATTGGCTCGTTTCTGCAAACCCCTCAAGATCTGGCGATTGCTCATAGAGCGTGGCTAATCGATGAGCATTGGACTCAGTCGTTTGATAAGCGGTATCTATCATGCCCAATGGATTAAAGATTCGCTCCTGCAGAAACACTCCAAAGGCCTGCCCCGTTAAGACCTCAATTAGTCGGGCGACCAAACTCAGCCCTTCACTGTAGCGCCATGCCGTTCCTGGCTGTGCAATCAGCGGGAGTTTTGCCAGCCTTAAGGTATGTTCTTCAAGTGACCAATCCTCACGTCTATATACTTCGTTGACTTGCGCCTCCCCATACAGGCGAGCCACCTCTGGATGATCTGGCATCATTGAGTAGGTCAATCCTGAGCTATGGGTCAGACATTGTCTGATGGTGATGGGGGTCTTTGCTGGCACCAATCCTTCCGGCGTCATGACTCTCATATCAGTAAAGGCGGGAAGATATTGCGCAATGGGGTCATCCAGAGAAAATAACCCCTCTTCGTAAAGCATCATTGCAGTAACCGCTGTAACCGGCTTTGTCATCGAAAATATGCGAAAGACAGTATCCTGCGTAACTGGCGTTTTTGTATCGACATCTGCATACCCATGACTTTGGCAATGCACCAACGCACCTTCGCGTGCAATGAGCGTTAAAGCGCCAGGGATTTTATTCTGCTCAATAAAGGGACGGATCGCAGGTGTTATGCGTGCTAGGCGGTCTTCGCAAAATCCTATTGATAAGGGGTCGGCAATGGTAAAGCGATTATTGTGATTAGAATCGAGATCAGCAGTATGGCTGCGCATATTTGGTCCTTAGTAAATAGGTCAACGAGATATGTATATCTTAGCCCAAAACTCTAAGGCATCACCCCAGCCCGAAGATTAGGCTCAGGCGCCTGTGTCCGCCTTGCCATGGTTGTCTCAAGCGCTTGAATCAACCGCTCCCGAGTCTCCTCCGGTGCCACCACATCATCAATATTCATCACCCCAGCCGCCGGGTATGGCCCCCCAAAGGTTTGGTACTGTTTCATCAACTCCGCATATAGCGCTTCCCGATCTTCCGCCGCATCCAGCTCTTTCTTATGGGCCGACTCAATCGCGCTATCGGGTGGCAAGGAGGAGAAGTCTGCGGTAGGCCAGGCCAAGGCAACCGTTTGCGGACCAGCGGAGCCGGCCATTAAAGCACCACCGAAGCCAAAGGCTTTTCTAAGCACCACGGAGAACACAGGCACATTGGCCCAGGCCAGGGCATAGGCGGCACCAAGGCCATACTTTAAGGAACCCTGCCGCTCGGACTGGGGACCAGTCATAACACCAGGCGTATCCGCTAACGAGATAACAGGAAGATGGTAAGCCCCACAGTAATCAATAAACTTACGGGCCTTTTGGGCCTCAGCACCACCGATGGCGCCAGCCCTTACGCTGGGTTGGTTGGCAATAATGCCAACAGGGTGGCCATTTAACCGAGCAAAGCCGGTAATCAGTGCCTGACCATAGGCTGCTTTGGTTTCTAAAAAGCTTTTATCATCGACAACACAGTCAATGACATCTTGCATGTTGTAGGGCTTGCGGGGATGCTCTGGCAGGATTTTGCTGATGAGTACTTTGGCCCCCTCTTTGGCTTTTGTGCCAGTCGATGAGGGTGGGTAGGCCCAGGCATTGGTGGGCAAATAACTCAATAATTTTTTAACCGTGGTAATGGCCTCTTCATCACTCTCCACCACATTATCAATCATGCCGGTAATCTCAGCATGCACTGACACACCACCTAACTCTTCCTTGGTCACATCTACACCGGTTGAGGCTTTCACCACCGGTGGACCGCCGGCGGCAATCATGCCGGTGCCTTTAACCATAATGGCATATTCAAGCAGTGCAGCGTTAAGGGCAGGCTCACCGGCACAGGCCCCCATAATCATGCCAATGGTGGGCGCACTGCCCGATTGTTTGGCAAAGGCTAATGTATGCCCAATGCTGGGGGCCCCTTCAACCGCATCCAACATCGACTGAGCTCTAAACCCTGCCCCATCCAGCATACAAATTAACGGTATGCGTTCTCTGGTGGCCAGATCAACCATTCGGTTGCGCTTAATGGCATTGACTTCTCCAATGGAGCCTCCAAATAATGTGGCATCCTCTGCAAACAAGGCCATCGGGCGACCATGCACTGTGCCCATCCCTGCTACTAATGCGTCGGCGGGGGTAATCGGCTCCCCGGGCTTTTGACCATGGTGACTGGCCAGTTGGCCGTATTCCTGAAAGCTGCCGGGGTCGAGCAATAGCTCTACGCGCTCACGAGCCGTAAGCTTGCCGCGGTTATGATGGCGCGCTATTTTTTCCTCACCACCCTGAGCCAGTGCTGCTTGGCGGCGTGATTGAAGGTCCTTTAATTTGTCATTCATAAGCGTCCTTGTTACTGAGAAGTGCGTCCATCGGCTTGTTGCCCTAACAGATCCGTGGCAATTTGGGAGCGTCGCGCCTTGCCCGCATCATCCCGCAGTGGGTCGTTTACAAACTCAAAGCTGCGGGGGATTTTGTAGCGGACTAATTCTTCACTGAGAAAATGACATAGCTCATCTTGAGTTAAACCCTTGGGGGCATCCACAAGGGCATGCACCCTCTGACCAAGGTCTTCATCGGGTAAACCCACAACAATCGCCGAGCGCACATTGGGATGGGATTCAATAGCACCTTCCACTTCTGCCGGGTACACATTGGCGCCACCGCTGAGGATCATGTCTTTTTTGCGGTCACAGAGATACAGATAACCTTCTTCGTCGAAATAACCCATATCCCCCAGCGTTTCCCAACCGCCTTCAATGGCATCCGGCTCGGCACCAATATAATGGTAGGTGCTGCCCTGCCCTGTGTCGGGCAAGAAATAGATTTCCCCGGTTTGGCCGGTGGGTACGGTTTCGCCCTGCTCATTGACAATCTTGACCTGACAGCCGGGCTGGACTTTGCCAACCGAGCCTTTGTGTTCCATCCAATCTGTTCCGGTAATCACGGTGGTGCCATGGCCCTCAGCGCCACCATAAAGCTCAAAGATCACATCGCCACCCAGCCAGTCAATAAACGCCTCTTTTAACCAGGGGGCACAGGGCGCGGCCATATGCCAAAGGGTTTTTAGGGAGGACACACCGTATTGATCGCGCACCTTTTTTGGCAACCGCCAGATGCGTTGCATCATGGTGGGCACCATCACCGTCCAGGTCACTCGATATCGTTCAATCAACTGCAGGCATTCCTCTGCATCGAATTTGGTCATCACAATCACCTGGTTGCCACGCAATAAACTGTGCATGGCTGCTATAAAGGGGCCGTTGTGGTAAATAGGTCCAGGGATTAATGACACTTCATCACGGGGAATGCGCACCAGTGAATCCAACGTAATATCCAGCATGGCGGGCTCACCCGAGACAATCAGTTTAGGCCTGCCAGTGCTGCCGCCGGAGGTGGGGGCTTTCCAGTGACGGGCTACGCTATCAGGTAAGGGGTTATCTGATAATGACGCATCCGGTGTAAAGCCTGCGGGCATAACCTGATACCCGGGTAGCAAGACGGGATCAACACCAATCACTAACCCTGACGTTGCTAATTGGACAATGGCCTGCAATTCTTTTTGGGGCAGCCGGTAGGACACTGGCTGGGGGATGGCGCCGCATTTCCAGAGGGCTAAGCAGACCACAAATATCTCTATGCCATTGCCCAGTGCCAGGGTGACATAATCATTGTGCTTAACACCCTTGGCCTGATAGAAACGGGCAAGTCGATTACTGGCTCGGTCCAGCTGTTGATAGGTGATTGTTTCAGTGTTGCAAATGACAGCGACCTGATCGGGCCGCTCTTTTGCGAGATCACCAATAAGTGTATTAAAGCTCACCAGTCCCATGGTTTTAAATTCCCTTTGCTAACGTAGTATTTTCTTACTGGCTTTAAGCGCGCTCGATGATCATGGCCGGTGCCATACCGCCCGCCGCACAAAGGGTGATTAACCCGATGCTTAAATCACGGCGTTCTAACTCATCCAAAATGGTGCCCACTAGCATGGCACCGGTTGCACCGATCGGATGGCCCAGCGCCATGGCGCCGCCATTCACATTGACAACCTCAGGGTTGAGATTCAACTCGCGCATAAATTTCAGGGGCACTACGGCAAAGGCTTCATTGATTTCCCAGAGGTCGATATCACTGGTGGTCATACCAGCATTGGCTAAGCAGCGCCTTGCAGCGTCAGCGGGGGCATCCAACATAATTCTCGGATCGCAGGTGCCGATGGCCATCGACACAATACGGGCGCGTTTGGTTAACCCATTTTGCTTGGCGTAATTTTCTGACGCCAATAAAACAGAAGCAGCGCCATCAACAATACCCGAGGAGTTGCCCGCATGGTGAATATGTTTCAGTGTTAAATCGGGCCAGCTTTTTTCGACTAGCTCTCGACAGGTCACCTGATCATCGTCCAGCGGGCGATCATAAAATTCAGCAAAGGCGGGGCTTAAGGCAGACAAGCTTTCCATGCTGGTTCCGGGCCGGTTGTAGTTATCCTGATCCAGTACCAAGTTCCCATCATAATCATGCACGGCCACAACGGATTTAAAATACCCTTGCTTAATCGCATTCGCAGCACGGCGCTGGCTTTCAACCGCAAGGGCATCGGCCTGCTCTCGAGTAAAACCATCCAGAGTGGCAATAACATCAGCACAGACACCTTGATGGGCTGTGGGGTGTAATTCTCTAAGGTGGGCGTTATTAGAATCGGTTAATAACGGCATGGGCATAATCGGACTGTCGGACATCTTCTCCACACCACCGCCTACCACCAGATCTTGCTGCCCTGACATTATCCCCATCGCCGCAAGACTGACCGCCGATAAACCCGAACCACAAAATCGATCAATCGTGACACCCGGTGCATCACTGTCCCAACCGGCATCCAGTGTAGCCATACGGGCAATATCCATGCCTTGGCGGGCAATTTGGGAACCGCAACCGGCAATCACATCATTAACGTCAGCGGTGTTTAATGGATTGCGATCGCGCAAAGCAGACAGGGTTGTTCCCAATAGGTGTTGTGGATGGATATTACATAAACTTCCTTTACCGGGCTTGCCTGTACTGCGTGGCGTTCTTACAGCATCAATGATGAAGGCTGATTGACTCATAGATTGGCTGACCTCACATAAACAAGCGTGTCGTCCAAAGCACGCTCCGCTTTTTGGATCAGCTCATCCACTTGTTGTTGGGTAATGATTAGTGGTGGACAGAAAGCGATTGAAGAACCAGCGACGGCTCTCACAATTAGGCCATGCTCCTGACAACGCTGTTGGCAATAGGCGCCAACGGCGCCACCTTTAAAGGCTTCATCAGTCTCTTTGTCGGCGACCATTTCTATTGCCGCCAACAACCCCTCGCCCCTGACCTCACCCACTAGTGGATGATCAGACAGCTTTCTTAATTGGGTTTGAAAGTACTTACCTGTCTCAGACGCTTTTTCAAAGATGGAGTCACGCTCGTAAATCTCCAGCGTTTTCAAAGCCACCGCACAAGCCAGCGGGTGACCCGAATAGGTATAACCATGTCCAAACACACCCACCTGATTACTGGGCTCTATCATGGCTTCATACATATCGCCTTTGATTACAGCAGCACTGATCGGTACATAAGCAGAACTTAGCTGCTTGGCCAGTGACATCATATCGGGCTGTTGAATATTCATGGTGGTGCAACCAAAGTCATTGCCGGTACGACCAAAGCCGTTAATCACTTCATCGGCCCAGAACAGAATATTGTGTTTATTGAGAATGGCCTGAACTTTTTCGTAATAACCTGAGGGAGGTACAATCACACCGCTGGCACCGGTGATGGGCTCAGCAATAAACGCCGCAATGGTGTCGGCCCCTTCTCTTTCAATCAGCGCTTCAAGGTTGTTAGTAATACGATCAACAAACTCTTTCTCTGTTTCGCCGGGTTGGCTATCTCTGTAATAATGTGGCGAGTCCGTTCTAAGAATACCTAAAGCCTCTAGCGGCGCATCAAAGTGCGTCAGGTTGGCCGGTAAGCTGGTTAATGAACCAGAAGCAACGGTGACACCGTGATAGGCTCTCTCTCGGGTAATAATCTTACGCTTTTGCGGTTGGCCAATCGCATTAAAGTAATAACGTAATAATTTGAGTTGAGTATCGTTAGCATCAGACCCCGAGTTGCCAAAGAAAATTCTGGCATTATTCACCGGCACCATACTTGATAGCTTATCCGCCAGATCAATACCCACCTGATGGGTTTTGCCCCCAAACAGATGGCTATAGGCTAACGTACTCATCTGGTCTTTAGCCGTCTCAATCAGCTCCTGATTGGCATAGCCCAGCGAGGTGCACCAAAGCCCTGCCAAGCCTTCGAGGTATTGCTTGCCGTTATTGTCATACACATACACCCCTTCCCCGCGGGCAATCGTCAACTGCTCGGTGGCAGTAAAATTGGTGGTGGGGTAAATCATTGCTGTCATGGTTTGTCCTTGTCCTGTGGCGTCCTGTGGGTGTTACGTTAGGCGGTTAAACCGCCCATACAGATATATTTAATCTCCAGATAATCATCCATACCGTACTTGGAGCCTTCTCTGCCCATACCGGATTCCTTAACCCCGCCAAAGGGGATGGTTTCACTGGTAATGGCGACTTCATTTACACCGACCATGCCGAAGTCCAATGCTTCTGCCACGCGCCAGGCGCGGCTCATATCTTGGGTATAGAAATAGGAGGCCAAACCAAACTCGGTGTCGTTGGCTTGCTGAATGGCATCGGCTTCATTGATAAAGGTAAAGATGGGGGCTACAGGACCAAAGATTTCTTCGCGAAAGACACGCATGCTATCGGTGACGTTGGTGAGTACCGTGGGCTGGTAAAAGCACTCGCCTTTATCGCGATCGTTTTTCCCGCCCGTGGTAATGACTGCGCCCTGTGATACTGCATCCTGCACCATCGCATCCACATCATTCAGGGCACTGCTATTGATTAAGGGGCCAATGGCAACGGAGTCATCAAGGCCACTACCCACAGGCAACTGCTTAACAGCGGCGGTAAACTTGTCTGCAAATTCTTCGGCAATACTTTCCTGAACCAGCAAGCGGTTTGCACAGATACAGGTTTGACCGGCATTGCGGTATTTGGAGGCAATGGCACCGGCAACGGCTAAATCCAGATCAGCATCCTCAAAGACAATGACCGGGGCATTGCCCCCCAATTCCATCGAGACTTTTTTGAGGGTATCGGCACTTTGTTTTAACAGCTGTTTGCCCACCGGGGTGGAACCGGTAAAGCTGAGCTTTCTTACCAAGGGGTTTTGGGTGAGTTCTGCGCCAATGCTTCTGGAGTCTTTGCTAACAACAGCATTAATCACTCCAGCGGGAATACCGGCTTGCTCTGCCAACTCGACCAGAGCCAAAGCAGAAAGCGGTGTTTCCTTGGCGGGTTTAATAATAAAGGTGCAACCTGCCGCCAATGCAGGACCGGCTTTACGGGCCAGCATCGCGCTGGGAAAGTTCCAGGGAGTAATGGCAGCTACAACACCGACTGGTTGCTTAATGGCTATTAATCGGCGATCACTGGGACCGGGAATAATATCGCCATAAACTCGCTTGGCTTCTTCAGCAAACCATTCAATAAAGGACGCGCCATAGGCAATTTCACCACGAGACTCGACCAGGGGCTTGCCCTGCTCCAGTGTCATAATGCGGGCAAGGTCTTCCTGGTTCGCCATGATTAAGTCGAACCAGCGACGTAATAATTGGGCACGTTCTTTGGCAGGCTTTTCTCGCCATAGGGGCAACGCTCTGTCGGCTGACTCAATCGCTCGGCGGGTCTCATCCACACCCAGGCTAGCTACTGAGGCCAGCACTTCACCGGTGGCCGGATTCAGTACGTCAAAGGTTTCTTTGCTATCACCCTCTATCCACTGGCCATCAATATAAGCCTGTGTTTTTAATAAAGTGGAGTTGGTTAAATTAATTGTCATAGCTCTCTGATCTCTTGTTCTATATCACTCGCTCGATCGCTTCACCGAGTTGTTGGGTACTGGCAGTGCCCCCCATATCCGGTGTCAGCGAATGGCCTTCACGCAGGACGGTTTCAATAGCCGTTAAGATCCTGTCATGGATTTCCTGATAACCCAGATGCTGCAACATCATGGCTCCCGCCCAGATAGTGCCGATCGGGTTAGCAATGTTTTGTCCGGCAATATCCGGTGCTGAACCGTGGACGGGTTCAAACATGGAAGGAAAGTCTTCTTCAGGATTAATATTGGCTGAAGGCGCAATAGCGATAGTGCCGGTA
>Ga0228672_1000094_pt1 | contig 63368 bp, 64 predicted proteins | sample 90DmetaG_FD_182788 | JGI IMG/M metagenome (GOLD analysis project Ga0228672, IMG submission 182788) | Seawater microbial communities from Monterey Bay, California, United States - 90D | ecosystem: Environmental > Aquatic > Marine > Coastal | place: USA: California | collected 2016-11-08 | reverse complement strand
CTTTGGTCAAAGCGTGAATTCGAAAGAGAATTCAACGCTGTATATATCATCCGATCCATATCAGACCCCTGCTATGCCCGCCTTAGCCTTACGAGCGAATATTAATGATCGCCTGCGTCAGCTGGGTTGAGGTTTCAATCGCTTTTGACGAAGCTTGGAAGTTCCGTTGCGCTGTAATCAAGTTCACCAGCTCTTCGGTAATATCCACGTTTGACCGTTCCAAAGAACCTGACTGAATAGCACCAAAACCTTCTGCACCCGCTTCCCCGAAGGTCGGCGTACCAGAGGTGGCCGTTTCAACAAAGGTCGCGTTACCGACCTGTTTCAAACCGTTTTGGTTGTTAAAGTTTGCAAGAACAATCTTACCCAAGGGGCGGTTTTCACCGTTGGTATAGTTGGCGCGCAACAAACCGGTCGCGTCAATATCCAAACCATCCAATCGACCAGAGGTAAAACCATCTTGCTCTAAGTTATTCACAGAAAAGGGCTGAGAAAGCTGTGTTGAAGCGCTGTAATCCACATCTAGCGAGATTGAGAAACCGGCCGCCTGTTGTTCATAATGAACGCGGTTCAGCGGGCTGATTATTTGACCGGTTTTATCAAAGGTTAATTCGCCTTCATCGATATAAAGTGGATAGTAATCGGTCACCAAGTTATCCGGGGGTGTTTCCACGATTTCGCCTGCAGCATTCACGTAAAGTGGCACCCCCGCGTCATTTGTCGCTTGTACCAAATTGACGATTGTTGGAACAGTTCCAACACCCAAAGGCACATCATCAAGGCCCAGTTTAGCTGCGCCTTTCACCTTAATAGTGGACTGGTCACCTGTTGTGCCCGTTGTGAATACGAAGTTATTTGTGTCTGCCTGATATTTGACGGTCACTCCACCAACGACTTCACCCGTGGCATTGTCAGAAATTTGATTTATTCTTGTTTGTAATTCTGCTGCCAGTGTGGATCCAACGTAGTTGCCCGAAGGCACTTCAATAATACCACTTATACCATTTACCGACACGTTAAAGACATTCGCATTGCCTGCAGATGAAAGATTAAAAATTTCATTCAAAGGTTCGGTTGCTGGAGCACCGGTAGCGCTTGCTGGTTCAGAAGCCAAACCCCTTGCTGTCTCAAAAACAGTATCATTTTTACTTGCACCAACGCCCATCAATCCATTGTCACCAACACCCATGAAGCGCGTCGCTGTGTCAAAAGTCGCGTTCACCACACTACCATCTGTTGCACTTATAGAATAACGTCCAACTTGGATGTTTGACGCATTCTGGTCAACATTAACGCCTAGCGCACCATTCGCAGAAATGGTTTCGCCGGTCGTTCCACTCAGGAATGTAAAAGTTTTAGTATCACTGTTGTACTCAACGCTCGCGCCAAAGCGTTTTGCGTTAATTTGCATTTCACCGCCATCCGCTACAAACGAATTCGCCGCTATTACAGCCGTCGAACTAATGTCTGTTTGGGGTGATGAATCCGATGCCGGAATACCCAAATTATTAGTGCCATCCGCATCTGCAGCTCCATAAACTTTAAACGCCCTGAAATTCGAGTCCGTTCCTGGTCCGATGGCCGTGTGGTTCACACCGAACTCAAATCTTTGGTTAACTGAGTCATAGCTTACTTTAATTGGTGGGTTTTTCTCATCCACCCAAACAGTTTTATTTGAGAAATTAGCTGTGTCCAAACCCAAGTTGTTAAGTGTATTTGCACCACCTAGACCGGCTGATGTTAAACCGGAAAAGACTTCTTCATGCGTAATGAACTTCGCCAGATCTGCTGTAATGGTAGCATCTTTAGAACCGCCAGTATCTTTATTTACTACAGTTGAGGCGTTTGCAACGCCTGTAAACTTCTGACCTGCGGTATAATCTACGCCATTATAAGTCACAGTATTTTCCCCAACGGTATACACAATACCAGCAGTTACAGCTGTTGTTGCGTCACCTGTCACGTCAGCCGCAACACCACTTGTGCCAGCTTTTGTAACTGCGTCTGCTTTTGTAGCGGTAAAAGTAGTACCCGCTGCGTAATCTTTGCCATCATGCGTTATAGTTCCAGCTACGACTTTATAAGTGTTACCAACAGTAACGTTACCCGTCGCATCCGTGGCTGCTGAAGTCACAGGTTTTACCCGTCCTGTGCCTGCAAGCGTCGTCGCATTAGCAACGAAAATTGTACCTAATCCAGCCGAGCCGTTATTGAGATCTTTACTTGCAGCTAAGATTGTTACGCCTGTCGCGTTGTTAAAATCAGATGTGCCGATGTCTGTAACATAATATTCATCTCCGGACTTCATAGATCCAGTATCAGCAACATTTATCGCGCCAGCATCTGCTTCATTATGTTTGAAAGAATGTGTAGCAAAAGAAGTTTCTCGCAAAACGATTTTCTTATTATTATAGCTGTTTACAGCGCCCGACGGACTTAGGCTCTCTCCTTCAAAGAAGGCCTCCACATCAAGCGACTCGTCGCTAAGTATATATGCTTCTTTGAAAGTATCACCGTCAGTAGCAGCACCTTGCTGCAACGTGAACCCTCCATCCGGAAAGCCCTCTCCAGTGGTGTTGATCGTGATTGATTTATCATCATCAATACTTAGTATTGTTAAGGAACGACCATTGATAATCCCGTCTTGATTATCAAAGTTTCCTGCAAGTTTTACAACCTCCCCAACAGTAAAATTAGAAGTGTCATCTAAATCGATTCTTAATAAATTATTGGCTGAATCGTATACGATCGACTTTCCAGCAGACACAGCCTCTTTATTATCATAAACTGAGAGGGTAGGCGTTTTATCATAATAAGAGTACGTTAAGTGTCGCTTCGATGATGGGGATGAGCTAGCGTAGTCGAAAGTTATGACGTCAGTCTTCTCGTATATAGCGTCCATCTTGCCGCCACTAGAACGTGTAAATAGGCTACCATTGACTCCTAAATCACCGGTGCCATCTATAACATAGTCGTTCATAGTATCGATGACACGCACCTGCGCGTGCGCTAAGAACTCTTCACGCGTAAAATCTGGAGACGATCCGCTCGTCTCAATTCCGGCTTGCTCCGTCACGTATGAAGCGGACAGTAAATCAATCGAAACAGGCGTAGTTAGACCACTCAGAGTTCCGTCACCTGTGTTCAGTGTATAAAAATCAACTGTTAGCGTATCATCAACATTTGACCTTACTTGCAGCTTATTATCATCACCATAGGCACTATTAATCGCGCGCTCGACCTCGGAAGCTAATTGTGTCGCATTGTAGGAGCCAGGGCGCAGATCGATACTTACAGGAACGTCACCGTCATCGACATTTACAAGCAGGAAGTCCTTTCCCCAAAAAACTGAACTATCTGCATTACCAGCCTCACGGGTCGCGTTAAACCTCATTGGATCATTAGTAATTTCAATAAGTTTGTTACCCTCCTCTCCAAAGTCGAAGCTGGTTTGCGATCCAGTCAGTTTTGCCGGTTGCGAGGGTATTTCCTGGTTTAAATCGTCTTTACGATAAAGTGCGGAGCCCTTACCTTCCGAAAAATAATTATCGTCAGGAATATTTGCGACTGTAGTTTCATTACCGAAACGGTCTATATATATTTGCTCGTTATTATCATTTACGGAAGCAACTAGGTCAGGGTTGATCACAGTTTCATCAATTACAAGTCGCGTATCATATTTATTCGTCGGGTCATCCGCGGTCGACGCTTGCGTCTTAATAAAATACACCGTTGCGATTGTGGGGTTACCCAAATCGTCAAAGATGGTTAGCGAGGTTGAGTTCGTAAAACTCTCAGGATCGGCAGTACTAAACTGATATCCATCTGCAAACTTTGGGTTATCCGTTATTACAGGCGCATCTGCAGGCAAGTTGATAGACAGGTCGATATTACTCGTCGCTTTAGGTTCACCTGAAGTCACAGGCAATTGCAAGGGAACCGCGTCATTGATGGTTTTCGATGTCACAGATCCATCTTCGTTCACCGGATAGGTCAGCAAAAACTGCCCTGTCGAGTCAACAACGTTTCGGTTGTTATCCACGTTAAAAGAACCGTTTCGGGTATAGACCACCTGGCTTGATGTTAAGGAGGGTTTCAACGCAAAGAAACCCTGGCCAGAAATCGCCAAATCAAGCGCGTTCAAGGAGGCGGCAATGTTACCCTGAGTAAACTGCTGCTTAACGCCTTTCAAGATCGAACCCGAACCAATCGATGAAGATGAGTTCTGCAATGGAGACGTCGCGAAGATATCCCCAAATTCAGCTCGGCTTCGCTTAAAGCCGGTGGTTCCGACGTTTGCAATGTTGTTTGAGGTGGCGGCAATATCAGCCTGCGAACCATTCAATCCGGTAAGTGCGGTATAAAACGACATTTGTTAGTCTCCCTTAACCCTGGTAACGTCTTCGATTACATCCGATACCGCAGAACATTTGCGGCATCGACGGTTTGATCATTTTCTAATTCAAGATTGGTGGCGCCGGTGTCTTTGTTCAGCTCGGCTCCAATCACTCTGGCAAATAAATTAGGCTGAAGGCTTTCCATGCCCTCGCCATAATTCACCATCACATCCACACGGATATTTTTACTTCCATCCCGAAAGGCTTGCGGCAGATCGGTCCATTGAAAGCCAATCATTCCAGAAGCTTGGGGACCCATGACTTGCTCATTAAGCAATTCATTGGTGGCAGCGTCATAAAAATTCACCCGCGTATCAACTGCGGTTTTATCCAGCTCGAACACACCGTGTAATTCACCATTTGCATCGGCTGAGGTCTTGTCACCGGGCACCAAAACCGAGTGACCCATCACGTTAGAAATCGAGGCAACGCGGAGTTGTTGAACCTCTGCGGCCATGGCTTTCATCGAGCTGGCCATTTCCTCAATACCAGTCACGGTCGAAAACTGGGCCATCTGCGCGATGAAATCGCCATTATCCATTGGAGCCATCGGATCCTGATTTTGCAATTGAGCTGTCATCAGGGTCAGAAAATCTTCTTGCCCCAATTTATCACTAGACTCGTTTACAACATCGCTGGCGCTTTTGATGCCCAGCTTGTCGAGGATCTCTTTTTGCGTCTGCGCGCTTGGGTTATTGCCGATTTCCATCATTTACACTCCAGCTTACTTGCCCATATCGATCGTGCGCATCATCAAGGCGCGCATGGTCGATAGAACTTCCAAATTATTTTGATATTGCCGACTGGCTTCCATCATCTCGACCATTTCTTCATCAGAATTGATCGGGGCCTTATACACAAAGCCATCTGCATCCGCGTTCGGGTGACCAGGTTCATAAAGCTTTTCTGCTTCACGCTCTAACGCCACGATTTCATCCGCAGTAACGCTTGCCATCCCGTCATTTTCATATTGATCGCTAAACACGGTTTGAAAAACCGGGCGAATTGGTTTGAAGGCTTCTTCGGGGGTACTTGCCTTACTTTCCATATTGGCCAGGTTTGAGGCAATCGTGTTCAGACGCACCATCTGGGCGCCCATCGACTGGCCTACAACGTCAAATATGTTCTTGATATTGTTCATCATTCGCCCTTTATCGCCGTCATCAAGCCGCCAAGCCGCTTGTTGAGAAAGTTAAGAGACGAGATGTAGCGCAAAGAATTTTCCGAAAACTCCATCTGCTCAACCGCCATTTCCACCGTGTTGCCATCGGCGGATGGGTTCATGGATTGACGAAACTTTAGCTTCTCAGACGAGGCTACACCGCTGAAACCAAAATGCTGCTCATACGACCTTTTCAGCGAACCTTCACCAGCTTTGGCCTTTAAAACCTGTTCAAAATCGATATCACGCGCCTTGAAACCCGGCGTTGCCGCATTGGCTATGTTTGAACCAATGATCATGTTCCGACGCTCGCGCAGTTTAAGCGCATCGGCGTTGAAGCTAATATAATCCTTGAGAACTTGCATATTCTAACGTACGTTCCTGCCAAACTTTGTTTCAGGAAGAAAGTTGCAAGTATTGTGCCAAAATGGAGATGTTGGTTATGGCCAAGCCCCGGCAACCCGCAAAAAAAACCGCCCCAAAGTCAAAAAAAGCTGCGGCAGAGGCGCCCGACGTTGATTTGGGGAAACTGCTGTCAGAAAAACTGAGCAAGCTGCCTTTGGGAAAATCGCTATCAGTGCTGGAACAAATTTACCAAGATATCGACGATCTTACCATGCGCTTGGATGTATTGATCTACCGTATCCAAATTTTAAAAAAGCGAACTCTGGGGCTAAAACGTGGTGAGTTTATAGATATGAACGAAGTGCTCAATCTATTAGAAGGCACTGAGACCAATCTGGCAGCAAAAGCCAACCTGATGGCAAAAGCCGCCGGCGATGTTGCGGAAGAAGCACCGGCAGCACAAGAGGATACACCCGTTGAATGGGTTAAGCTAAAGCTCCTCAAGGAAACCGAAATTAACGGTATAAAGCTTTCTGCTGAATCGACCGTTGCCGTTGAACAAATAGCTGCAAAAAAACTTCTCGAAGATGGCGTGGCCGAGGCCGTCGAAGAGCCCGCGGAAGAAACCGCGTAAAATGCACCTAGCGCAATGAAATCCTTTTTAACACTGGTGGTTATCCTCTCAGTTGCCATTGGCATATTTTACGCCGTCACCTCATCCAACCTGCTGGTGCGCTATTCTTATGACATATATGCCTGCGCTTCCCCATCTGGAGAAACGATTGAACTGAAATTCAACGATATCGAAATCGGCGAGAACGTCGTTCTCACCAGCGCAAATGTCGAAAGTACTCTTGAAATTTTACAAGCATCCCAAGAAACCGTGATGTTCAAAAAACAAAGCGAAACTTTTACGCTGGAGCGCGAAGACAAGCGACTGTTGCGCGAACTGGACGCGCTAGTGTCAATTTTGTATTGTGACGTTTCAAGTTTTCGGATGTAAACTAAACAAAACATCAATTTCTCCGTTAACAAACTAAAGCGAGGGAAGATCAAGTGGCAAGCACAGGCAGCTCGACATCCGGTACGACCACCACTGGCAGTGAGATCATATCCAGTGTCAACCAATCTGGTTCGGGCATTAATCTAAAAAGCTTGGTCACGGGGTTGGTCAATGCGGAAACTTCCGTTGCGCAATCGCAGATTACCAAAAAGGTTGAAAACACGAACCTTGCAATCTCGGCCTTTGGAACATTGACATCAAAGCTCGACACCTTGAACACCGACTTGACCACGCTGAAAAGCAATACAGCGCGCTCAGTCGCCAGTTCAAATACCGCCGTTATCCTATCTGTCACAGATGAAACAATCGCAAACGATGTGTATTCTGAAATTGAAGTCTCAGCACTTGCAGCCGGTCAAGTCACAACCTTTGACTTGACGCATGCGTCCTTGCTCAATTCGGGATCGCTTAGCGCCTCTAGCACAATCGACACTGGCACAATCAGTTTTACAATCAACGGAAACAGTACAAATATTACCATCGGCTCATCCAATAATACCCTGCAAGATTTGGTGGATGAAATTAACGCAATCACTGGCATGCAAGCCACATTGGTTGATCAAACCGGCAGCGGCGGGTTGGCCCTGATCTTACGCTCAGACACGGGAACAGCGAACGCGTTTTCATTGAGCAGCTCAGATGGGTTACAAGAGTTCAACACATCAGGGTCCGATGCGAGTTCAAGCCCAATAACACTGACCCAAACAGCCGCGGATGCCGCCTTCACGGTGGATGGATTATCTATGACGCGCTCGTCAAATTCAGTCACCGATTTGTTTGGCGGATATCAGCTGGACCTGACGGCCGTGACATCAGATGCGGTAACGATTGCCTCATCGTTAGAAACAGACGATGCCAGCACGCGGATGCAAAGCTTTCTAGACAGCCTGAACACGATTAAATCATTCCTCACCGAAGAAACAAAACGTGGCTTAAACGGCGCAGAGCCGGGGGTGTTGGCCGGCGATGTAACGGCCCAATCCATCCTGCGTAAATTATCCTCATTGACCACAACGGCAATCACAGGGTTTGGCGGCACGGATTATTATCTGGCAAATTTGGGTGTGCAAACCGAAAGGGATGGCAGCCTATCTTTAGATGAAGATGCGTTTGAAGCCGCGATCACCGCCAATCCAGACATCTTGGATGTGGTGTTTTCTTCAAAATATTCTTCGAGCATTGCAAATCTGACAGCCAGCGGTATCAGCGCTTACCCACCTGAGGCAGGGGCCTATAGTTTTGCCTATTCAAGCGGCAGCACGGCCACGTTAAACGGGGAAACTTTAACCGCGGTTACGAATGGCGATAGCCAAAAAGTGTTCACCGGCACCGCTGGCGATGCGGATAATCTCAGCGTCACGCTGGTTACCGATACCGCAACAAGCGGAACAGTATATTACGGACGCAGCTTGATCGACACACTGCAGGATTATGTCACATCGCTCACCGCCTCTTCGGGTGATATTAAAACCCGCACCAACGCGCTGAATGAAGACATATCAACCTTTGCGGATGATCAAAGCGATCTAGACGCAAAAATCGAAGCATTGACCAATGATTATAACACCAAATTCGGCTCGATGGAGGCCATGGTCACGCAGCTCAATAAAACCGGCAAATATCTCACTTCCATGATGGATGCGTGGAATAAGAAAGACTAGAGCTGCCAAAGGCTTCCCCAGGTTAGCCCAATTTACATGCTGTATTGCCGTTTTCAGCCTTTCAACGCTGTTGAGATAAAAGTTCGGCTTTGGATTTTAAAAAGATTGCCGCTTACTTTAAAGTACTGATTCACACGAAGACGAGTATGGCGCCACAAACCCCTAGTAGAGTAGGGATTTTATAATCCATTAGGTCTTGCGCATTATGAAGTATCACCGCGCCCAAAATTCGGCGCATCTGTATCTTGGCCGGCTTCGATAATACCGCGTCGAATTTCTCGGGTTCGGGTAAAATACGCGTGTAAATGATCGCCATCTTCGGTTCGAATAGCCCTTTGAAGCGCAAATAGCTCTTCTGTGAAGCGGCCCAGGATCTCAAGCGTCGCCTCTTTATTGGTTAAAAACACATCCCGCCACATCGTTGGATCAGAGGCTGCAATGCGCGTGAAATCGCGAAATCCCGCGGCTGAATATTTAATCACCTCGCTATCGGTGACGCGGCCCAAATCATCCGCCACACCCACCATCGTATAGGCGATAAGATGCGGCGTATGGCTGGTAACGGCCAGAACGCGATCGTGATGATCGGCATCCATAAAATCAACGTTAGACCCCATCGCAAGCCATAAGCGATGCAGCGCATCAACAGCCTGTTTGCTGCTATTCTCAGTGGGCACGATTAAACACCAGCGATTGTCAAACAAACTGGCAAATCCACTTTCAGGGCCCGAATGTTCGGTGCCGGCCAAAGGATGCGCAGGCACAAACTCAACCCCATCGGGCACATGCGGCATCACCGCATCGATCACCGCCCGCTTTACCGACCCCACATCGCTTAATGTGGCCCCAGGCTTTAACGAAGGTGCAATTTCGGCAACCAAATCGCCCATAACGCCAACGGGCACGCAAAGCACCACCAAATCTGCAGTTTCAACCGCCTCACTGGCGCTGTCATAGACGCGATCGCACAGGCCGATCCGGCGCGCTGTCTCGCGGGTTTTTGCAGAGCGAGCATAGCCCACAACCTCACCGACAACGCCGCTGCGCTTTATCGACCAATACATCGAAGAGGCGATCAACCCCAAGCCGATCAAAGCCACGCGCTGATAGATTTGGCTCATGACGCGGCCCCTTTAAATTGACCAACTGCCTCTGCAACGCGCTGACAAGCGGTTTCATCACCAATTGAAATCCGCAAACAATTGGGCAGTTTATATCCCGCCACGCCGCGCACAATCAGGCCTTGCGATTTCAAATAGCGGTCGCACTCTTCCGCCTCTGACTGCGACTGAAACTGCGCCAGAATAAAATTGGCTAAGGAGCGATCAGAAGAAACGCCATGCGCCTCCAAAGCCTGCGCCAACCAGGCGCGCAAACGGTTGTTTTCATCGCGGCATTTTTGAACATAGGCTTGATCTTTGACCGCGGCTTCAGCCGCTGCCAATGCAGGCGCGGATAAGTTGAAAGGGCCGCGGATGCGCGACAGGGTGTCAATCACAAAATTGGCACCATATCCCCATCCCACGCGCAGCCCACCAAGCCCGTAGAGCTTAGAAAAGGTCCGCGTCATAAACACATTTTCATGCGCCTCAACGAGCTTTGCGCCGCCATCAAACCCCTCAACATATTCGACATAGGCGCCATCCAGCACGCAAAGCACATGCGCCGGCAGCCCCTCTACCAGACGCTGTATTTCGCGATCCGCCACCATGGTGCCGGTTGGATTATTGGGGTTGGCCAGAAACACCAAGCGCGTACGCTCGCTGCAGGCGGCCAATATTGCGTCAACATCCGTGTGACGATCGCGCTCGGGCACCTCAACTGGCGTGGCCCCAGCCGCCAAGGCAGAAATGCGATACATCGCAAACCCATGTTCGGTATGGATCACTTCATCGCCGGGCCCAGAAAATGCTTGGCAGAGCAATGTAATAATTTCATCGCTGCCCACGCCGCAAATTATGCGCTCGGAATCCAGATCATATTCTGCGGAGATCGCCGCGCGTAAGCCCGCATGATCTGTCGAGGGGTATCGATGCAACTCAAAAGAGGTGCGCCGAAAGGCTTCGATTGCAGCGTCAGAGGGGCCGAATGGATTTTCATTTGAGCTCAGTTTAACCACGTTGCTCACACCCTCAATATGAGAGGAACCACCCTGGTAAAGCTCGATTTGGCTGATCCCAGGCTGCGGTAAAATTTTTGCCATGCTCATCCTCCGTCTCTCTTTCTTCTTAACGATGCCCTGAAACCAACACCAGCGCCAAAACGCAAAAGGCCGCAGCAGTTTCCTGCCACGGCCCCAAACAGGAATGCGCTTTGATTAATTCTGCGCGTAATATTCGATCACGAGGTTTGGTTCCATCATCACCGGATATGGCACATCACCAAAGCTTGGCGTACGCACGAATGTGGCAGACATTTTAGAATGATCTGCGTCCACATAATCTGGCACGTCGCGCTCGGTCAATTGCGTAGCCTCGATCAAAACCGCGATCTGACGTGATTTTTCACGCACTTGGACAACATCGCCTTCTTTCACGCGATATGACGCAATATTAACGCGGCGTCCGTTCACGGTCACGTGACCGTGATTCACGAATTGACGCGCTGCAAACATCGTTGCCACGAATTTTGCGCGATACACTACCGCGTCCAAGCGACGTTCCAGCAAGCCTACAAGGTTCTCGCCTGTATCGCCTTTGATACGCTCGGCTTCGGCATAAATACGACGAAACTGCTTCTCGGTGAGATCGCCGTAATACCCTTTTAGCTTTTGCTTTGCGCGCAGCTGCAAACCGAAATCACTTAATTTAGCTTTGCGACGCTGGCCATGTTGCCCTGGGCCATATTCGCGGCGATTTACGGGGGATTTGGGGCGACCCCAAATATTTTCGCCCATGCGGCGATCAATTTTATGCTTGGCAGACGTGCGTTTGGTCACGGCTGATCTCCTTCTGTTAATTGTCGAAGGGCGTTGTCCTCTGAATTGCTTCCGACAGGCATCCCCTTGCGGGGGCCACCAACACCAATGAAGCCGCGCTTATATAGGCCCAGAAGGCAGAGTCAATCCTGCACCTCTATTTTTATTGGGCGAAGTTTCGATGCCGGAAGCCGGCTGTAACGCCACCTGTGAATGGCGAAAACACCCCACCAAATGATCATTCACCATGCCCGTTGCTTGCATAAACGCATAGACGATTGTCGGGCCACAAAACTTAAACCCCTCAGCCTTTAAATCTTTTGAAATTTGCGTGGATAAGGGCGTGTAATTGGGCACCTCGTCTAAACTTTTCCAATGGTTTATCAAAGGCGCAAACTTCACATAGGCCCATAAAAAATTTGCAAACCCGACGCGCCGTTCGATTTTCTGCCACACCCTTGCGTTCGAGAGGGTTGCCTCAATTTTACCTCGATGTCGAATAATCCCGGGGTTTTGCAGCAATCGTGCAACGTCTTTTTCGGACCAGCTTGCCAGTAAATTGGGATCAAACCCAGCAAAGGCTTCGCGAAAATTATCCCTTTTTTTCAATATTGTGATCCAGCTTAACCCGGCTTGGAACCCATCCAAAATCAGTTTTTCCCAAAGCGCACGGCTATCGGTTTCTGGAACGCCCCATTCCGTATCGTGATAGGCACGATATACCGGATCTTGCCCATGCCACCCACAGCGCGACCGATCTTCCATTTTATTCATTCACCTTTTTTGCTTTGTTAGAGGTTTGTTATCTATTTTTTTGCAAGCTTTCCTCGGATCCAGAATGGAGTAAATCATGCAAATCGGCAATCCTCTGGATATATCCAGCGAAGACACGTCTCCTTTGGCTTTTGCAAACGCCCAAAATGAAAAAAACATTCTGCGCAGGGTGGTCCGGGCTGTAGACCAAAACGACACCCTGCTTGCCTTCCAGCCGATCGTCAAAAGCGCCGAGCCCAATTTAGTTTTCTGCTTTGAAGCGCTGGTTCGGATCCGCGAAGCATCAGGCCAGATTATACCCGCATCGAAATTCATGCCGCTGATCGAAGAATTAGAGATCGCGCGTACCATCGATTGCCATGCCCTTGCTCTTGGTTTGAGGCGTCTGCGCGATCACCCGAACCTATATCTTTCGATTAATATGTCAGCGCGCTCGATTGGATATCACAAATGGACTGACATTTTATCAAAGGCACTGCAACGCACCCCCTCTATCGGCAAACGGCTTATTTTGGAAATCACCGAAGGTTCTGCGATGCGGCTTCCAGAAATTGTGATCCCGTTCATGCGCGATTTATCGCAACGCGGAGTTGGTTTTGCCTTGGATGATTTCGGGTCTGGGGCCACGTCGTTTCGATATTTGAAAGATTTTCAGTTCGATTTTTTAAAAATTGACGGGCAATTCATCAAAGATGTCGAGCATAATGCGGATCATCAGGTTTTGGTGCACGCCTTATTATCCATCGCACGCCATTTTGGCATGTATACAATAGCCGAGGCGGTTGAAACATCCGCAACAAGCGCTTGGCTGAACAAGAGCGGCGTAATATGCCAGCAAGGGTATTTTTTCGGACGCCCAACGCTGAGGCTTGACTGGCCAGGAGCCGAGATCGCGTAGCGCGCGCGCCTCCCAGCTCCTTTGCAAATCTTTATAAATCGCGGTGATGGGGCATATTGTATGTTCGCCCCTATAACGCTTAACGTGGCGTCAGCGCGCTCGATATCTGCAGAAAGCAATCTTGTGTTGCTGCGATGCAGCATTTGCTTTAAACACCCGCGCAAGCACGTTCAATTGTTTTATCAATGCAAACTTGGAGACCACCATGACCAATGTCGTAATCGCCTCTGCAGCCCGAACAGCGGTTGGCAGCTTTAACGGATCCCTTGCAACGACGCCCGCCCATGATCTTGGCAAAACAGTGCTTGAAGCCCTGGTCGCGCGCGCCGGTATCGAGAAAGCGGAGGTCTCTGAAACAATTCTCGGGCAAGTGTTAAGCGCAGGCCAAGGCCAAAACCCAGCGCGTCAAGCCCATATCAATGCAGGCTTGCCGATTGAAAGCGCGGCATGGGGCATCAACCAGGTCTGCGGATCGGGCTTGCGCGCCGTTGCCTTGGCCGCTCAACATATCCAACTGGGAGATGCGCAGATTGTTGCCGCGGGTGGACAAGAAAATATGTCGCTCTCTCCGCATGTCGCGCATTTGCGCGCCGGTCACAAAATGGGCGATGTCAGTTATATTGACAGCATGATCCGAGATGGTCTCTGGGATGCTTTCAATGGCTATCATATGGGTCAAACCGCAGAAAACGTTGCAGAAAAATGGCAAATTAGCCGCGAGATACAAGACCGTTTTGCCGTGAATTCTCAGAATAAGGCAGAAGCAGCCCAGAATGCGGGTAAATTTGTTGATGAGATCGTGCCGGTTGTGATCAAAACGCGCAAAGGCGAAATTGTCGTGGATAGGGATGAATATATCCGCCATGGTGCAACGATGGACGCGATGCAAAAGCTGCGCCCAGCTTTCGCGAAAGAGGGCAGCGTCACAGCCGCGAACGCATCAGGTTTGAATGACGGCGCCGCGGGTGCCTTGCTGATGAGCGCCGATGAGGCCGAAAAACGCGGGATCACACCTTTGGCGCGGATTGCCTCTTATGCAACGGTCGGACTTGACCCTTCTATCATGGGCGTTGGGCCGGTTTATGCCAGCCGCAAAGCGCTTGAAAAAGCCGGATGGTCCGTGGACGATTTAGATTTGGTTGAAGCCAACGAAGCGTTCGCCGCGCAGGCCTGTGCTGTCAACAAAGATATGGGCTGGGATCCTGATATCGTCAACGTCAATGGTGGCGCCATTGCCATCGGGCATCCTATTGGTGCCTCAGGCGCGCGGGTTTTGAATACATTGCTTTTCGAAATGCAGCGTCGTGATGCGAAAAAAGGGTTGGCAACTTTATGCATTGGCGGCGGTATGGGTGTGGCCATGTGCCTAGAGCGCCCCTGAACAAATCACAAACCACTAAGAAATGTTATTGCTAAATATATACAATATTTGTAATAATATTTCGAATACAAAAATAGGAGAAGATAATGTCAAGAGTCGCGCTGGTTACAGGCGGAACCCGCGGAATAGGCGCCGCTATTTCGATCGCAATGAAAACCGCCGGCTATCAGGTCGCGGCAACTTATGCCGGAAATGACGCCGCAGCTGCGGCGTTCACGGCAGAGCATGGCATAAAAACATTCAAATGGAGCGTTGCCGATTATGATGCTTGCGTTGCCGGCATCGCCGAGGTTGAGGCCGCGCTGGGGCCCGTCGACGTGCTGGTCAACAATGCCGGTATCACGCGCGATGCACCTTTTCACAGAATGACGCGCGCGCAATGGAGCGAGGTTATTGATACCAACCTCTCTGGCGTCTTTAATATGACGCACCCGCTTTGGCCCGGCATGCGCGAGCGCAAATTTGGCAGAGTGATTACAATCAGCTCGATCAATGGTCAAAAAGGCCAATTTGCTCAAGCCAATTATGCGGCCTCTAAGGCTGGTGATTTGGGGATGACAAAAACCCTTGCCCAAGAAGGCGCACGATATGGGATCACCGCAAATGCAATCTGCCCGGGATATATCGAAACAGATATGGTTAAAGACCTGTCTGAAAAAGTGATCGACGGCATCGTGGCGCAAATTCCAGCGGGGCGCCTTGGTCAAGCAGAGGAAATTGCACGCTGCGCGGTCTTTTTGGCCGCTGATGGCTCTGGCTTTATCAATGGCGCAACTTTAAACGCCAATGGCGCGCAATATTTGGCTTAAGCCAAGGCATCTGCTTACTTTACAATTATGGTTTGGGCAGCGCTATGTGCGCAAAACGCTGCCCAAAATATGTGAGCGTTTCCCTAACACGGTCAGGGGAGGCCATGGCAGCACAGGCTGTTGCAAAAAATCTGCGGGCGATACCTGGATAGCCACCTCTGCCGCGCGACGCGCTCGCCCTTACAGAACCTCTTTGATCTGCAGCTATGGCGCGGCGTTTTTTAACGAGATCAAACAGGGCTTTCCATCCGCCACTTATAATAAAAAGCAGGGGCATGGGTAAATGACCTTTCTTCATCGGCGAAATGCGATTTTACAAAAGCTGTAAGCTGTAAGCTGTAAGCTGTAAGCTGTAAGCTGTAAGCTTTGGTGGTGCAAAATGGTCTGGGGCGTATAGAGCTAAATCCGAACTGAAACATACCCCAATAATTGCAGATGTTTAAAAAATAACCCTCAACAGCGTCGCAAAAGCCCGTCGCCTAACATGGGGTAAACCGATTGAATGCCAAAGCTGCGACATATTCGATTATGCCAAGCCAACGCGCATGGCCATCGAATGACGCGTTGCCTGGCGCTATTTCCGGCCTAAAGCATCGCTGGAAAAACCTGATCAGGGGGTCTATGGCCATCCGCAAATGTCTTGATATTGATGATAACCTTTTCGCCCATTTCAATGCGCCCCTCTATCGTGGCAGATCCCATATGCGGCAATAAAACCACGTTTGCCAAACGGCGCAAATCAACGTTCACATCCGTGCCATGCTCGTACACATCCAATCCTGCACCGGCCAGCTCGCCGGCTGACAGCATCCGCGTTAGAGCATTTTCATCGATCACCTCACCACGGGAAGTATTTATGATCACCGCGCTGGGTTTCATAAGCTTCAAGCGCCGCGCGTTCATCAAATGAAACGTCGACGGCGTATGGGGGCAATTAATCGATAGAATATCCATTCTCGCCACCATTTGATCCAGACTTTCCCAATAAGTGGCCTCAAACTGGCTTTCAGTTTCTGAATGCAGGCGTTTGCGATTGTGATAATGAATTTGAACGCCAAAGGCGCGCGCGCGCTGCGCAACCGCTTGACCAATGCGGCCCATCCCAAGGATACCCAGGCGGCGGCCTCCCAAGCGCCCCCCCAAAAACCCGGTCGGTGACCAACCCGACCATTGGCCCGATTGCATCATGCTTAAACCTTCAGGAATCCGGCGCGTCACTCCGAGCATCAGCGCCATCGCCATATCCGCCGTATCCTCAGTCACCACGCCAGAGGTGTTCGAAACCAGAATGCCACGTTGATTGGCAGTTTTCACATCAATATGATCAACACCCGCCCCAAAATTAGCGATCAACTTTAGATCTGGGCCAGCTTGCGCCAATAAAGCCGCATCAATATCATCGGTGACGGTCGGCACCAAAACATCGATTGTCTTCATCAAAGCGCCCAGCTCGGCCCGCTCCATCGGAGTATCTTGGTCGCGCAGATGAACATCAAACAGCTCTTTCATACGCGTTTCGACCGCTTCAGGAAGACGGCGCGTCACGGCTACGCGAAGTTTATCTGATGGCATATGAGCCTCTTTACTGACACAGCTGTTACCCGCATAAAGTGACGTAAGTTGCATCAGGGCACAAGAACCTCTAGATAAAAAATTGAAACAGGATTTCGAGCGTCAAACATGCTGCGCATTATAGCCCCAATCGTTCTCAGCTTTTTATTGGCCAGCAGCCTTTGCTCACAAGAGCGCGGCCCAGTGACCAACCTACCCATGCCGCGCTACGTGTCTTTGAAAGCCAGCAAAGCCCATGCCCGCCGCGGGCCTTCCTTATCGCACCGGATTGATTGGGTGTTTACACGCAAAAACATGCCTTTGGAAATTTATGCCGAATATGAAAACTGGCGGCGGGTGCGAGATATCGACGGCGCCGGAGGCTGGGTGCATTATTCGATGCTCTCTGGTGTCCGCAGTGCGATTGTAACGACCGACATGCACCCCTTGCTTTCACGCCCTGATCGCAGCAGTGCCTTGCGCGCACGGATTGAACATAATGTCATCGTCAGCATCGACGAATGCACCTTGGATTGGTGCCGCGCAAGATCCGGTCAATTTAAAGGATGGCTGCCAAAAGACGCGCTTTGGGGTGTTTACCCAAACGAATTGCGCGATTAGCGGCGCTCTAAAACCATCACGTTTGCTTATTTAACGATTTGCCAATCTCCATCCGCGCTGCGACAGGCCTGGCCATAGCCTTGCTCTTTACGCCCACCAACGATGATTTCTTGCGTATATTCGCGGCACACCGTGTCAGCGCGATAAAACGTGCGCGTTGGCTTTACGCTGCCACTATTGCCGCTATCGGGGTTCTTCCACGCAACGGCTGTATTCGTGGGCGAGGTTTCAAGCGCGGTTTGATAATTATTATTCAACATCCGGCGATCCAACTCATCCAGAGAGGCCCCAATATCTGCACCGATTACCATACCGGCCACAGCGCCCAAAAATGTCGCAAATTGCTGATTATCAGACCCCTCGGCCATCTGATTGGCTAAGGCGCCCCCCACAACCGCACCGCTCAGCGTGCCAATTGTTTCTTTACGGCCTGGCTCGCCCGGGGCTTGAGAAACACCGCCGCCGGCAGTTTGGCAGCCCGCCAAAGCGATCATAAGAACCGATATTATCACGCGTTTTCTCATAGCATTCTCCTGTTACGTCAGCGCCAGCGCCCGTCGATATAAATATACAAATATCATGCCGTAGAAACCAACTGATTTAAATAGCCAACTGACACCTACCGGCAAAATCCGCACATAAAACACCCGCTGCAAAATGTAGATTTTGCTTGCACCAGACAGAGTTACAATGCCCGATGCCACACAAACTATGATTTTCAATCAAAAACGTTCATAAAACCCAGATGAAACGCAGCAGGGTTGATCCAAAGCCTTGGCTATCCCCCGGCGTCAAAATTTGGGTAAAATTATTGTGATTGAGTGATAAGTATCAAGCTTTCGGCCGAGAGAACGGACAGCTTGAAATCATATTCGCCCTTGGCAAGGCGTAAAAAGAAGTTGCCGAATCCATAAAAAAGGTGGGCACGAGGCCCACCAGTGTTTTATGGGAGGAAATGAAGACAAAAACCAACTTCACATCTTATAATACGGCTTTCTTATCAAATCGTTTAGCTGAAGCGCGGAACATTAAAATCGGAATGTCGGCAAGGTCATTGCGCCAAATGCTCGAAAACCTCTTCGACCTGCACCAGCCGTTTTTCAGAGATAGAAAGATACGCAGCTTCAGCAAGAAGCAGGGCCTGACGCCCATCTTCAAAGCCAACCTCTGCGGGTTTATGGTTTTTCACGGCCTCAACAAAAGCAGCGATCTCTGCCATAAAGGCTTCGTGATAGCGCTCTAAAAAGAAATGCAAATAGGGCTGGCTTGTTTCGCTTTCCTGCGCCGAGTAGCGGCGCAACTCATACGGCTTGCGATTATCGCTGATCAACATGCCCGTTGAACCTAGCAATTCCAATCGCTGGTCATAGCCATAAACCGCCGTTCGCGAATTATTAATCTGGCATTGTTTGCCATCCGCGGTCCGCATGACGATCATCGCGCTGTCAAGATCGTCTAGCTCCTCCATCAACGCAGGATCGATCAAACGCCCCCCCATCGCCATAACCTCTGTCGGGGTTTCGCCCAGAATAAAGCGGGCCAAATCAAAATCATGGATGGTCATATCGCGCAGCAATCCACCGGCGCTTTCATAATAGGATCTGGGCGGCATTTCAGGGTCGCGCGAGGTTATAATCACTTGATGCAAATCACCAATATCTCCGTTCAATAAACCTTGGCGCGCGGCCCGATGGCCCGGATCGAAACGGCGGTTAAAGCCCAGTTGGATCAACACATCGCTGCCCGAAATTCTTTCTGCGCAGGCATTGACGCGTGCGAGGCTGAGATCAATGGGTTTTTCACACAGCACCGGCTTGCCCGCAGCCACCGCCATTTCAATAAAATCCGCATGGGTTTCAGTTGTGGTGGCGACCAATACAGCATCCACATAACCCGAGGAAAATATGTCTTGCGGGCTAGATGCTGCCGGTACACCGTGCTGTTCGGCCACGGCAGAGGCGCTTGGCACGTGGACATCATAGACCATAGCCAATTCAGCATCTGCGTGGCGCGCGATATTATCTGCATGCATGCGCCCTATCCGTCCACATCCCAAAACCGCTATGTTGAGCATTTCTTTTCTCCTAAAATAACAGGGTAATCGGTTCGTTCACAGGCTTTACACTGAGCGCTCTAATGTCAAGCCTCAGCAGCTGCGCCCGCAACGGCTTGAGCAACTTGAAAATATGCCCAAGCACTCGAACCAACATTAAACCAAAATGAGAAAAGCAAAACGCCCGGAAAAATATTCAAGACAGCGTCATGCCATTAAGAATAGCGCGGAATGACAAGTTTCGCCCTGCGGCGCGCTAAGCATCCGCAATCAGATCTTCAACTTCTTTGCGCAAATGTGACGGAATATTGACCCCGTTTTGGCGGGCGTCTTGACGCTTTTGACCACGGCTTGCGCCGGGCAGGCGCGTACCGCTTTGCTCCAAGATGGCCGAACATAAAGCGCTGAGGCGGGTTTCGAATGCCTGGCCACCGAATTTTTTTGGGTCAATCGCTATGATCATTTGCCCCACGCCAGGGGGCGCGCCTTCTGCGTCAAAAAAGGATGTGGCCTCAAAGCTATGATTTGCACCGATCAAACTGGCAGATAGAATTTCAACCATGAGACTTAAGGCGGCACCTTTGGCATCGCCAAGGGGCACCATTGAACCGGCCAAAGCCGCTTTGGGATCAGTCGTCGCTTGGCCATTTCGATCCAAAGCCCATCCTTCGGGGATCGAGTCGCCGGCTTTATCAGCCGCCATCACTTTACCTCTGGCGACTTTGGATAGCGAAAGATCAATTACCAAAGGCGCCGCATCGGCTCGAGGGCTGGCAAACGCAATCGGGTTGGTGCCAAACACCGGTTGGCTTCCCCCCCAGGGCGCCATCGCTTTGGGCGTATTGGCAAACATGAGGGCAATCATGCCTTGCTCTGCCAAAGCCTCGACATGCGCGCCCATTTGACCGGCATGATGTGATCTTATGATCCCCGCAGCCGCTATGCCTGTTTCTGGCAGGCGCGTCAGCAATTCCGAAATTGCCAAAGCGATCGCGGGAAAAGCAAACCCGTTTTGCGCATCAACTCGTATCAGCCCAGCGCTGCAGATTTCAAGCTGCGGAACCGCGGTTCCATTCACTTTGCCCGACCGCGCCTGCAACGCATAGCTTTTCACCCGCGATAACCCATGGCCTTTTTGTCCATCAATTTCTGCGGCAACCAAAGCTGCAGCAACCGTAGCTGCATTGGCCTCAGAAACCCCAGCTTGTACAAAAGCCCGGCTTACGAAGCGAACCGCATCCGCAACACTTAATGTGGTTATATTCTCGATATCAGTCATGCCATCTCCCATTTGCCTGCCCTCTAACCTGTTTCATTCGCGGTTAGAAGCTGGAAATGACCGATTTTGTTTCAAACAGAGGCCGCGTTCAGCGCCGCCAATACACCGCGCAGTTCAGCCAAACCCTTCAAGCGCCCGATATAAGGATATCCCGGATGCGTGCCAGCCCCCTTATCGCCCGCCAAAGCATGGCCGTGATCTGGCCGAAAATAAATCGGGCGACCCTGTTGTTCCGCATGCCGACGATGCGTTTCAGCCTGTAGAATTTCCATCACCTTTACCAGATCGACATCCCCGCCCAGATGATCTGATTCATGGAAAGATCCATCGGGTGATTTTGTGACATTGCGCAAATGCGCGAAATGCACACGTTGCGCAAAAGCGCGCGCCATTGCGATCAAATCATTCTTAGGATGCGCCCCGAAACCACCCGTGCAAAACGTGACCCCATTCTCATCCGCCTCTACTGCCTCTAAAATCCAAGCGATATCAGATTGCGTTGAGACAATACGCGGCAAGCCCAGAATATCCCAAGGAGGATCATCTGGATGAATGCACATATTTACGCCAAGCTCTTGCGCCGTGGGAATGATTTCCTGCAGAAACCGCTTCAAATTCGCCCTTAAATCTTTGTGTGTCAGACCCTCATATGCCTGTAAAGCAGCGCGCAAGCCAGCCACATCATACCTATCATAAGCCCCCGGCAAGCCCGTCATAATCGAAGACAACAAACGGTCTTTATCTTCCATATCCGCCTTTTCGAACCATAGCTGAGCTTGCGAAATCACCTGTTCGGCGTGATCGTCTTCCGCGCCGGTGCGTTGCAAGATGAACATATCAAAAGCTGCCATCTCAACCGCAGAATAGCGCAGCGCATGGCCGCCCGATGGCATCTGCCAATCCAGCGTTGTTCTGGTCCAATCCAGAACAGGCATAAAATTGTAACAAATCGTTTTAATGCCGCAGGCCGCAAGATTGGCCATTGATTGTCGATAATTTGCAAAAATACGCGGCAAATCGCCTTCGCCTTTTTTGATATTTTCATGCAGCGGCAGACTTTCCACCACTTGCCAAGATAAGGGCCGAGCGGCCTGCGCAATAAGCGCTTGCCGCGTTTTGATCGCCTCCTCATCCCATACGTCTCCATATGGAATTTCATGCAATGCAGAAACCAATACCCCCGCGCCGGATTGGGCAATATGATCCAAAGAAATCTTATCAAGCGGCCCGAACCAACGCCACGATTCAATCATTGATCTCTCCCGTTTTAAAAGCTGGAGCACAGGTAAAACGCACGGCTTTTTCAAAAGCCTTGCGCGCACCAGCGCGTTCCGGCTGAGTGTCCGGCACGATTGCATAAACCACGTGATTGTACAATTTGGATCTTAATCGCGCACCTCTCTCTCAAAGTGGGCTGCAAAGCCTCTGGATTGACCATCCCCACTTACGCAGCTGAGGTTCTAGGCTTTAGCTTGTTTTTCGCGAGTAGAAACAAAAAAAGGCCCCCCCAAAAAAGGGGGCCAAAGTAACATTGAAACGTCTGGGAGGATCGCGTTCAATGATGCACAAAATTCGGGAGGAATTAAGGTTTGCGCATTACGGGTGTCATCAGAGACCGCGCCTGCACAGCCGAAGCTTGGTTTTCAGCGGCTCAAGGCTCGTTGTGAATACGCTCTAGCCCTTCACGCCTAGAGTTTCAGCGCAACTGCTTAATAAGTGCCCACAAAGAAACTTTTAAGCGGGGGGGGCTCTTTGATAAAAAAGATCCGGCCCAGCGCATAACGATTGATTGCAGGGCGCAACGCAGTCCAATTGGGCGGCGCGTTGGCCCCATGCGTGATTTGTTCAAAGCGAGCAAATGGCCTCAGACACCTATTGAGTTTGCCCAGTAACTTAGGTTTAAAATTTAACGACTTAAGATCTGAAACCATTTGCCAGAGAGATGATGCGTCAGATAAACAGATTGAGCGCCCCTGTTTAAAGCGCCTATTAAAACGCATGGCATCTGCCCTACAAATTTGGATATAAAATGACCTATACGCCCGCATCTTCACGCTATGACGCAATGGTTTACCGCCGATGCGGTCAATCCGGTTTAAAACTGCCCGCAGTATCTTTGGGCCTTTGGCATAATTTCGGCCATGATTTTCCACATCAAACCAAACGAAAAATCTGCCAAACAGCGTTTGATCATGGCATCACACATTTTGATCTGGCCAATAATTATGGACCACCGCCCGGCAGTGCGGAAGCAGCCTTTGGTGATATTTTGCGCCAAGATTTCGCCGGCTATCGAGACGAATTATTGATAAGCTCAAAGGCCGGGTATAATATGTGGGATGGCCCCTACGGAGAATGGGGCAGCCGCAAATACCTGATTGCCTCTTGTGATCAATCGCTTCGGCGGATGGGTTTGGACTATGTAGATATTTTCTATTCACACCGATTCGATCCAAATACACCTTTAGAAGAAACGATGGGCGCTCTGGATCATATCGTCCGCTCTGGGCGGGCACTTTATGTAGGCATTTCAAGCTATAACAGCAAGCGCACGCAAGAAGCCGTGGCAATTTTGAAGGCGCTGGGTACCCCCTGTCTGATCCATCAGCCAAGTTATAATATGTTCAATCGTTGGGTCGAAACCGATGGTCTGCTTGACAGCTTGGACAGCCTTGGCATGGGGTCAATCGCCTTCACGCCTTTGGCCCAGGGGCTTCTCACAAACAAGTATCTTAACGGAATTCCCAGCGATAGCCGCGCCATGCAAGAGAAAAGCCTTGATCGCGGCCGGATCGCCGATGCGCTGGTCGAGGCCTTGCGCGGTTTAAATGCTATTGCAGAGGCACGCGGTCAAACCCTGGCCCAAATGGCACTGGCGTGGGTGCTGCGCGAAGGGCGCGTAACCTCAGCGCTGATTGGGGCGTCAAAGCCCGAGCAAGTGGTGGATTGTGCCGGTGCGATCCAGAACTTAGAGTTTAGCGAAGATGAACTTCGGCGCATCAATGCCTATGCCACTGATCGAGACCTGAACCTATGGGCCGCCTCATCCGAGCTTGCATAATCAAAGCCCCGGATGGGCCTTGCCAAGTGGAGGATCGATGCCGGATGTGCCGCGCAAGAAGCGTGCGCCTCTTACGTCTTAACCATCATGATAAGCCGGGCCAGCAGCACAAGCGGGCTCTGTGGCAGATCTGCTTTGAAGCCTTTTTGCCCAAGTTTAATTTTAAAACTTTACACAAGCTTTCCCCGCGCTGCCACTGGGATACAGGCAACCACTTGGTCGCCCCGAATGGCGACTAATTGATCAAACATATTTACAGACACACAAACATGGTTGGGGATGACGCGGACGATCTCTCCTATCTCAGGTTTGCGCGCAGTTTGGGATAAATCTAAAAATCCGTGTTCTTCTGCAAATTTATCAATGCGAGCGTTTGGATATTCAATAATATGCCCATAGCCATCTAAACCTCCTATATCCGAGGTGAAGGTTTTTGAACCCGCATCCAAAATACCGCGCTCGGCGCCAGCTCGGCTCACAACGCTGGTGAAAACGTGATAAGCGCACGCTTCTTGCGTGGCGAACCCCGCGGCGATCATCATCCGATCATTGAAAATACAGGTTCCGGCGCGATGCTCGGTTGCGCCGCGCAGCTGCCCGATATTCTTGAAATTTGGGGTTCCACCGGTCGAAACGATACCTGCTATGAGACCAAGATGGTTTAATCCCGCCTGCACCGCATCAAAAAAACTCTGGGTGTGTGGCCAGCCGTTTAACGGCGGGTAAAACAACAAGCCAGCAAACCTCAAATGCGGATCATCTTTAATCACCTGTGCCAAATCTAAAGCTTGCTGTGGGGTCTCAACGCCGGCACGGTTTTGCCCCGTATCGCATTCAATCAGAACCTCTAAAGGGCGCCCTGCATCTTGCGCAGCCTGCGCATAGGCGGTTAAGCTCACGCGATTATCAGCACAGACTTTCAAAGCGACGCGCTTTTGCAACGCAGCCAACCGACCCGAGCGCGCAGCGCCCAGCAGATTGGTTGCAATCACGATATCGCTTATCCCGGCATCCGCCATAATTTCAGCCTCGCCAAGTTTCTGACAAGTGATCCCCTGCGCCCCCGCAGCAATTTGCATTTTGGCCAAAATTGGCGATTTATGCGTTTTTATATGGGGCCGATTGGCAAGGCCTTGGGCGGCGCATAAACGCTGCGCTGTTTGGATATTTTGCTCAACCTTATCAAGATCAATAACAGCGCAGGGTGTGCCAAAATCGCGCATAATGGTTTGTTTCAACGTATGATCAATTGGCCTCATAACAGGTCTGCCCTTCAGATTTAACACTCGCAATTGAAGCTTACGTCGATCGGGCAAATAGCGCCACTTTAAACTCGCTAAGCGCCCTAAAATAGCGTAGCCTTTTGGCGATGAAAAAACAAAAGTTAGGCACCAGCGGGCTCAGCGTCACACCCGTGGCCTTTGGTGCATCGGCGCTGGGCAATATGCCCGATACCTATGGGTATGAGGTAAGTGAGGCGCGCGCGCAGATCACCTTGCAAAAAATCTTTGAGGGGCCAATCAATTTTCTGGATACGTCAAATAATTATGGATTGGGGCGTAGCGAAAGCCGGATTGGGCAAGCGATCAAAGCGCGAGGGGGGTTACCTGACGGCTTTGTGCTAGCGACAAAGCTTGACCGTGACATGCAAACAGGGCGCTTTGACGCCGATCGGGTCGCGCGCTCAATCGAAGAAAGCCTGACGCGCCTTGGCCTGAATTGCGTTCCACTTCTACATCTTCATGATCCCGAACACGCGCATGACTTAGACGAAGTAACCCGCGATGGCGGCGCAATTGACGCCTTGTTCAAACTTAAGGAACAGGGCTTGGTCACCGCCGTCGGTCTTGCGATGGGCGCGCTGGACATCATGTTTCCGATCTTAAAAGCATATCCGTTTGACAGTTTGATTAGCCATAATCGGTTTACTTTGTTGAACCGTTCAGCAGGCCCGATGTTTGACTATGCGCAAACGCAAGACATTGCTGTTTTCAATGCCGCTCCCTATGCAGGGGGCGTACTTGCCAAGGGCAGCCATATCCTACCAAAGATCACCTATCAGCCCGCCAAAGCAAAGCAGTTGCAACCCGTACGGGCTTTGGAAGATGTCTGTTCCCGCCACAACATCCCCTTAGGGGCAGCCGCGTTGCAATTTTCTCTTAGTGAGAGGCGTGTAACATCTACAATTGTGGGCGTTTCCAGACCCGAGCGCGTGGAGGAAACGCTTGAATGGGCGGCGCTTGAATTGCCAGAACCCGCTTTGGCAGAATTGGCACAACTTACTTTTGACCTTGGCGATCCGGAGGCCGATCGCGTCTACAAGCCGGGCTAATATTCACCACGTCTCGCCGCGAAACTTTGGGCCGAAGCTATCCGCTCACGTAGGGCGTATCTGTTGGCCGATACCAAAGCTTTTGGTTGTGCAGGCTGCCTAACACAGATTGAATCTCCGAAATTTCTTTCTTTCCAGTCAAGCATGTCTTTGCGTTCGAAGACGAACTTTTCGACAATTGGTTCAACCGAAAACGCAGTGCGTCCTCTACGATTTCCAGCTCTTTTAATCCCATTTCAAAATTCGTATTATATCCCATGAGCCCATCCTGTTGACGCGTTTAAAAATCAAAAATTTCGTATACGAAACAATTATAAATTAATTGAAATTTTATCAAGGCCGCATTTGGTTAAATTTTTTAAAAGGCTTTTCTATTTTTTTTACGCGCCATCGCGCTTAAAGGTACCCTCAGTTTTGAACGCCACACCGCTCTGTAGAATTCTCAAATTGGGTAACTGCACTGCCCTTTTTTTATTGAATTGCACCCGCCGCATCTCTGTGAAGCACCGAGTGAAACGCATCGCCTAAGGCCGACACTAAAATTCACAGCGTTTTTACAGAGGCTTTCATAAACGCTTTTACAGACGCGTTATCAGCTCTGCCCCCATGACGAACAGCACGAACGCCACAAGCGTCGCGCCTAGGGTCAAAAACAACTTACCATTGCCCCCCTGAGCTGCCGGAAAAGGCATTTTCTTCCCTCTTGAGCGTCTAAAAAACAAAAGCAGGACAGCAATGACCAGAAGAATTGGAAGAAACCTTAAAACAAGCGCCATGATCTTTCCTTGAGATACGAGACGTCCAGATAATAGCCAAGATAAATGGAATAAGAAACGTGAAAACCCGTTTTCAACCGCGGCATTTTTTAACTTTTGATCCAAAATGACCAAATCAACACATCCCACGCGTTTTGTTACGGGTCCACTCGTCCGAATGGGAACGTATATTCAAATGGCTGGCTAGCAGCGCGGCCCTCTGCGCAATGTAGGTTTGGGAAAAAATGCGCCCACTGATGAGCGCATGTACAACGCCCCCTTAAAAGTCCATGCTTGGGGACCGCGGTTTTCACCGGTGTTCGAATTTTATCAGGTAAAGGCGAAAGCCAAGGCCGGGAATCGCCCATAAAAACGAGGCGGCAGCGCGCAATCTGCGGCTGAACGGCATCTTATATTTGAAAAATGCCATGCTCTATGATGTTTTTTATTGGCAAGCACCCAACCAGCCCATAGGTAGCGGTATGACTTGGATAGATCGGCTCACATTATTTTCGCAACTTGATTTGGCAGCCGTGTCTTTGCTCTTGTTTTCTTTTATCGCCATTGGCGGGCTGATCGAATATGCGCCGCGCGCGCGCCCCTCGGTATCACAATTAATGGCAGAGCACCGGCGAAATTGGATGCAGCATATGGCCGCCCGCGATGTGCGCATTTTTGACGCGCAAGTTTTGAATGGATTGCGTCAAGGCACTGCTTTTTTTGCCTCGACCACAATGATCGCTACGGGGGGTGCATTGGCACTGATCGGCAATGCAGATCAATTGATCGGCGTCGCTATCGACCTTAATCTAAATGCCAGCTCTCAGGTGGTTTGGGAAATCAAACTGTTGCTGCTTTTGTTTTTTCTCACCAATGCTTTTTTAAAATTTGTTTGGGCACACCGTCTGTTTGGCTATTGCGCCATATTGATGGCGGCGGTTCCAAATGACCCCAATGACCCGCTGACGCTGCCAACAGCGCGCAAAGCCAGCGAAGTGAATATTACCGGCGCCCGCAGCTATAATCGTGGTTTGCGTGCGATCTATTTCTCGCTCGCTGCTGCTGCTTGGCTGGTGGGGCCAATAGCGCTTATTGTCGCCACTTTGATCACGCTCAGCGTTTTATTACGCCGTGAATTTCTTTCCCATTCGCGTCTGGTCTTGCTAGATCAAGCTTAGGGCCAACGCAAAACTGCTAAGGGGCAAAAGCATCAATTCCGTTTGATCGACCAACTGGCCTTGCATACCAATCTATGCTTCAATTTTAACTGCGGGCGAACGTCGTCCAAACACATCCAAGTTGAAACTGATAGCAACACGCTTTGCGGGGCTTGACCTGTCGAGATAGACAGCCTACCTCAGCGCTGCGCATGAGAATCATGGGCCGAGTCTCCGCCACCTTGATAAAACGGATTAAAAAATGAACAGATTACTTCCCGGAATCGCCGCGATGGCGGCTATTGTCGTTGCCTCAAATATTTTAGTGCAGTTTTTGCTGCTCGATGGGCTTCTTACCTGGGGGGCTTTCACCTATCCGCTCGCCTTCTTGGTCACCGATTTGATAAACCGGCTCTATGGGCCTGGAGACGCGCGTAAAGTCGTATTTTCAGGGTTTGTGACAGGTATCTTCTGCTCCTTAATCGGCAGTCAAATTATGTTGCAAGGCGATGGCTATGAGTATCCGGCGGTGGCTTTGCGCGTTGCAATTGGCTCTGGAAGTGCCTTTCTCGTGGCTCAATTGGTCGATGTGTTCATCTTTAATCGGCTGCGCAATGGCCAATGGTGGCGCGCGCCTCTTGCGTCTACGATTGTGGGATCCATCGTGGACACCGCTTTGTTTTTTACGATTGCCTTTTCAGCAAGCGTTTCGGTTTTTTCCGATGCGGCCAACGATGAGATCTCATGGGCTTGGGACCTTGTGCCATTGCTAACCGTTGGGAGCGACGCCCCGCTTTGGGTGTCTTTGGCCGTCGCGGATTGGATCGTAAAATTGTCAGTTGCCCTGATAGCATTGGTTCCGTTTCGTATCCTGGCCGGCGCAAGTCGGTAGAAAAATAAGACCGGTATCCAGCACAGACAACGGAGAACCTCCCTGTTTGGCGTGCATTAAATCTTTGCATGAAAAGATGGCTTTATACTGCTCTAAAATGGATTTAATATAACGCATTCCAACGCGTCCATTCAGAGTTAGGTTCAAAAAATGCGGAAAAGAAAAGCAATCGATTTGCAACTGCCCTTTTTTCAACCTCTTTGGCGGCGCATTGGCGTGGTTGCAGCTTGCGTTTTATGGACGGGGCTCGAATTATGGGGGGATAATCAAATTTGGGCTATGCTTGCGCTCTGTCTGAGCCTTTATGCCGCCCATCAATTTTTTATCGCTTTCGATCCTCAGGAGCCTACTGAGACGTCAGATGAACACTCCAAGCAGAAGAAACCGTAAGGATTTTCTACCAGTGCATCAAACAAACTTGCATGTCATAGCTGATGCAATTGCGACAGAGTATTGAGAGCTCTGGTATATAAAAAGCATCACCGCCCCAGAATATGCCTTAGAGTTTCCCGTTAACGCGGGTGCATGACATAACGAAAGCTGCCCGCGTCAGTTTTGGACAGTCGCGTGATATGGTCTGGGTCTCTATATGTCCTTTTCAATCCAATATCTCTTAATCATCTGCAAAAAAGGTCCTTCAGAGGCGCCTGCAAGCTGGGCATCAGCGAAGCCTGCAGCGCAACTTTTCCAAAGGATTAATCCAGCTCTCGTATTCGGGCGCGATGTTCCTTCACTGTAATGAACCCATTCGCGCCCCCTCTCCATTTAAAATGAATTGGATGTTGAACTTCCCCAAGCCACGCACACAAAACGTATTTAGCAAAACAAAATCAACCATATAGCCAGAGATCACCAAAGGAGCTTTATTTATAATCGCGTCATTCATCCCCCCATATTATTTGAACCTAAGGAACCTGCGCTGTAATATTAGGCAATGGCTCCGTACTCAAAACCGTTTCCTTTTTGATCAATTTTACGCCGCCTCTAAAGATGCTTTTTGCATCTTTTTTGTAAGGGTTCAGATTTAAAAACCGTCACGCTTCTTTAAAAGCCGCTGGAGCAATAATCCTTTATGGTTGAGCAAGCGCCATGCTTCCAGATATGCGTAAGCTTCGTGCAAAACGCATCGTGAAAACGTGGGTCTTCGGCAATATCACCGTATAAATTTGTATCACTCAACCATAGGCTTGGGCTTTCTTTTGCGCGCTTTGCCAATGCGCTTAAAAAGCTCCAATTCGGATCATTGGCGGCTATGGTCGAACCATCTTCACGTATCCCATAGCACATTCTTGCCCAAATTGCCTCAACCAGAGCAAGCCCTGCAACCGCTGTATCACTAGACAATGCCGCCCGAATTGTGGGGTGTAAAAAGCCGCTATGCCGCGCGGCGCCATCAAAAGCGACGCGCCTGACAGTATCCTTAATTTTTGGGTTAGCAAAGCGGCTGGCAACAAGGCCAACATAATCTTGTGGTTGCATGCCCGGAACTGCCGCCACGTGGGGCACAATTTCCCGGCGCTGCACTTGTTCAAAAAATGAAGATATTTCATCGTGTTGCATGCATTGATCTATGGTATTCAGACCTATTATCTCGCCCAGATTTGCCAGAATTTGATGGCCAGCATTCAAAATTTGGATTTTCATAGATTCAAAAGTATGCACATCAGATGACATCGTTACTGAAACTTTTTCCCAGTTTGGACGCCCTGCGCAAAAATCATCTTCTATCACCCATTGGCGAAAATTTTCGTGAGTCACGGGAACCGCATCGTCAATCCCAAGGGTTCTAACCAGCTCACATTCCAAAGGCCCCGTCGCTGGAACGATACAATCAACCATTGAGTTTGGAAACGAACACTTCTGATCAATCCAGACAGCCAAATCAGGGTCAGAAAGGGCGGCCAAAGAAACAACAGTGCGCCGCAATATAGCACCATTGCCTTGTAAATTATCACAGCTTTGGCCGGTAAAAGGGCCCACACCAGCCTCTCGACGCAGCTTCAGGGCCGCTATCATCGCACCAAATACTGTTTTGGGGGTTTCTGGGTATTTTGCATCATGCTGAATATCTGGATGCGCCGCATCTAAAGAAGAGGATAGCGGATCGATATAATATCCGCCCTCTGTAACGGTTAAAGACACGATACGAATATCTTCTTGTGCCATACGCGCAATTAAGTCAGCATTTCCCTCTGCGATCGGCACATAATCGATCATCGAACCAATAATCTCAGCTGATTGACCTTTTGGGTCTAGCTCAATCAGAGTTGTCAAAAAATCCTGCGCGAGTAGTTTCTGTCGTTGTTTGGAATCGAACTCACGCACGCCGGCACCGACAATTGCCCAGTCCATCGCCTCGCCCGCTTGCATCAATTGGTGAAGAAACCACGCTTGATGCGCTCTGTGAAAATTTCCCAAACCAATATGCACGATACCGGCCTTCAGCCGCGCGCGATCATAAAGCGGCTTTTTCACATTCCCGGAAATCTTATCCAAAGTCGTATTAGAAAGTTTCAGCAAATCTTTTTCTAGCGTCGCCTTTATCATCCGTTCATCCACCGCTTAAGATCTATGTCTGAACAATAAGAAACGGCATAATTGGCATAATCGCCCGCAATGGCTTTGCCACATTTAGGAATAATTTCACCTGCCACGTCTATATTTAACGTTGAATTTTCTTCTTGTCGTCTCATTCAATCCGCTGTCCTTGCGCATCAAATTTATGGATAACGTCTTCACGTGGAGAAAGGCTGATTTTATCGCCATATTTGAAATTTACGTCGCCCGGCGCGCGAATGGTGATCGAGTCGGCCAGCCCTGTATCATGCACGTGTAAGAACGTGTCCGATCCTAGATGTTCAGCTACGCCAACGGTGCCATGCCAAATACCAGCTTCAGATAAAACGTCGATATGTTCGGGACGAATTCCAATTGTGGCAGCCCCGCGCCTCGACGCCTCCTCGCCTTGCGAAAAGTTCATCTTTGGCGATCCAATGAATCCTGCGACAAATAAATTCTTTGGTGTTTTGTACAGCTCGAGAGGGGACCCAACCTGTTCAATGCATCCCCCTTGCAAGACAACAATCTTATCCGCCATCGTCATTGCTTCGACCTGATCATGCGTCACGTAAATCATTGTATTTTGCATGCGCTTATGCATTTCACTGATCTCAAGGCGCATTCCAACCCGTAAGGCAGCGTCAAGGTTCGATAGCGGCTCATCAAACAGAAACGCTTTGGGATTGCGCACGATCGCACGGCCGATGGCAACCCGTTGACGCTGCCCGCCGCTCAATGCCGCGGGTTTTCGATCGAGGTAATTTAACAGGTTTAGCGATTTAGCGGCGGCATTCACTTTCTCGTCAATCTCGGCTTTGCTCATCCCTTCCATTCGAAGCGGAAAGCCAATATTCTTGCGAACGCTCATATGTGGATATAAAGCATAGGATTGGAAAACCATCGCCAGACCGCGTTTAGAAGGCGAAACCGCAGTCATATCTGCGCCATCGATGTGAAGTTCACCAGAAGTAAGATCTTCCAAGCCTGCGATCATGCGCAACAGCGTAGATTTCCCGCACCCTGACGGTCCCACGAAAACCGCAAACTCACCCTCTTCAATCGTGAGGTTCAATGGTGGAATGACCTGAGTTTCACCAAAGCTTTTGGTGACTTTATCTAATACGATTCTTCCCATGATCTTTCCTTATTTCACGGCGCCAAAGGTCAATCCTTTGACCAATTGTTTTTGACAAAACCACCCTAACACCACGATCGGTCCGACCGCGGCAGTTGAAACTGCAGACAAGCGGCCAAAGAATAACCCTTCAGGTGCGCGGTTCCCTTCGATGAGTTTTGAGAGCGTAGCCGCATCGATCGTTGTCAGCCGGACGGTCCAATAGGCTTCATTCCAGCAAAAAATAAAAATCAACAAAGCAGTTGAGACAATACCCCCCCAAGCCAGCGGCACCAATATCTCTTTAATTTCACCCCAGGTGTTCACACCATCCATCTGGCCTGCTTCGATGATATCCTTAGGGATTTCTTTGAAATATGTGAACAGCATCCAGATCGCTAAGGGCAGGTTGATCAAACTGACTACGGTGATAACCAAAATATGCGTGTCATAAAGCCCCAGCCCTTTGGCCAAGAAAATCATCGGGTAAAGAACAGCCGCGGCAGGTAACATCTTTGTTGATAGCATCCACATCAACACATCTTTTGTCGCCTTACTTGGATTAAACGCCATCGCATAGGCGGCAGGGATTCCGACAATAAGATTAAAAAACGTAGCGGAAATCGCAGTGATTGCCGAATTTTGAGCAAATCGCCAATAATCATAGTTTTCCGTCATATTTAGATAATTCTCTAGCGTCGGCGTGAAGAACAGTAAAAACGCTGGCTTCACCGCATCTGCATCGGTTTTAAAGCTCGTTAAAACCATCCAAAAGATTGGGAAAAAGAAGAAAAGCCCGACACACCACGCTAAGACAGGGCGCGCAAATTTTGCAAATTTTGAGGTTTGTGCAACAATTGCCATTATTCTATCCCCTCATTCCATCAAGGTTTTGCCAAGCATCCGAAGCAGGAAGATCGCAACGATATTGGCCAAAATAACCGCAATAATGCCGGTGGCGCTGGCAGCGCCGATGTTGTTATTCGCAAATTCACCGATCAAATAAGGCAGGTTTTTATTGCCATTCCCGCGGCTGACAATCTCAATTTCAGCGTAGAGAGATAAGTGAAAAATCGCCTGAATCATCACCACAATTGCGATTGGCCGGCCCAGATGCGGCAAAGTTAGAAACCGAAATTGCGACCACGCACCCGCACCATCCAATATGGCGGCTTCCTTTTGCTGTATGTCCTCAGATTGCAGCGACGTCATAAAGATAAGCACTGCGAAAGGGGTCCACTGCCAGGTCACCATCATAATTACTGCATAGGCAGATGTTTGCGTTGCGCGGAAGGAAATCGGCTCAAACTCAGGCCAAAGTGAAAAGAAATTGCCCAGCAGAGGTGTATTTTGCAAATTTTCAATAAGCTGATTTAAGCCCTCTATGGCGAGCCCTTGCAAACCGAGCACAGGATCAAGGATCATGTTAATCCACAAAACCGCATTCACGGCCGGCATCACGAAAAATGGCGAAATTAGAAGAACCCGAACGATGCCTTGGCCCGGAAATGACTTGTTGATCAAAACTGCGATGAACACGCCCAGCACCACTGTGAGTATGATAATGCTGCATACGATGAGAAGGCTGTTCTGAATTGCCAACAAGAAATCTTTGTTATTCAAAACAAATTCATAATTTCCAAATCCACGCCAGTTGCTGATCGCTGGTTTTGTCCATTCGGGGCGGCGCAAACTGTTCAACACATATCGAATGAACGAAAAATACATCGTCATAGAAAGCGGCACCAGCATCCAAACGAGAAGGAGCAGCACTGCGGGCGTCTGGAGTAGGCGTGGAAGGCTTCGATCTGACATTATACTCTGTCCATTATTGATAGAACCCAGCGTAGTACTTCAAAGAAGCTCTCATTGCTTGCTTTTTATACAAGCCATCTGGAAAAAATTGGGGCTCAGATGGATTATCTGAGCCCCAATTTCACTTTCGGGAGAAAGTTTAGTTATAGCCCGCTTCTGACATGATCGCTTCAGCTGCTGCTTGTGAGGCTGCAAGCGCGTCTTGCACGGATTTCGCACCTGATAACGCTGCCGCCATTTCCTGCGCAACCGCGCTGCCCACTTCTGGGAATTCTGGAATTGCTGCAAACTGAACACCAACATAGGGTTTCAGATCTGTCGCCGCAGGCGCCGCGGATTCAATCGCCGCCATTTCCGCTGCTGCAAAACCTGCAACGGCTTGGAATTCTGACAATGCATAAGTTGAAGCCCGTTGACCTGTTGGAACAGATCCCCAACCGAAATCTGGATGGTTACCTACGGCCTGAACATAATCTTTGGACGTTGCCCATTCGATGAAAGCTTTTGCAGCATCAGCATTGGGTGATCCCGCTGGAACTGCCATCGCCCACGCCCATAGCCAGTTTGCACCAACAGGGTTACCCGCGTTTGGTGATTGTGCATATGCAACACCGTCAGCTGTTAAGAATGAGGCCGCGATTGTCGCATCAATCCACATGCCACATTTGCCTTCGTTATAAAGCGCAAGGATTTCGTTGAATGAATTTCCTTCTGAACCAGGAGGTCCATAATTCCCCAATAGATCTACATAGAAGTTGATCGCTTCTTCCCAAGCGGCTGTATCGATTGTTGGACGCATATCTGCGTCAAACCAGGCACCGCCGAATGAATTCACAACAGTTGTGATGAAGGCCATGTTGTCACCCCAACCTGGCTTACCACGCAGGCAGGCGCCGTAGACGCCATTGTCTGGATCATGCATTGCGGCCGCTGCACCTTTGATATTCGCCCACGAATCGTTATCACGAACCACAACACCAGCGGCATCCGTCAAATCTTTGCGATACATGACCATCGAAGATTCACCATAGAATGGAGCTGCATACATCGTACCCTCATGCGACAAGCCCGCGCGGATCGCCGGCAAAATATCGTCCATGTCATAATCTGCGCCAAAGTTAAGCGGTTCAATCCAACCCGCCGCACCCCAGATTGGTGCTTCTTGCATACCGATATTAATGATGTCGTATTGACCGCCACCAGTTGCGGTATCTGATGTCACTTGCTCGCGCAGAACGCCTTCCTCCAGCGCCACCCAGTTCAGTGATACGCCTGTTTCCGCTGTGTAGGCTTCTGCAACTTTTTGCATGTTGATCATGTGACCGTTGTTCACGATCGCGATTGTCAGTGAGTCTGCAGCGTAAGCCCCGCCAGCCATCATGGCCACCGCGCTTACCGCAAACAGTGATTTCTTAAAAGACATCCTGGAACCTCCCTAATTGGATGATGCTCGACATCCTAGATGGATAAGATACGCGACGTCAATATTTAATTTACGCGTGTAAAATTTTATAAATACTTGCGTTAATGCAATGGCTTATGCTGAGCCGCGCATAATCAAACGCCCTTCAAAGAGCTTCACTTCACGCTCTGGGCTTTTTTCATTCGAATCAATGATCTTCATAATCGTATCAACACTGCATTGACCTATTGCCGCATAATCCTGTGAAACAGTTGTCAAAGAAGGGCATGTATATCGTGAGAATGGGTGATCATCATGGCCGGCCACCCGCAAATCACATCCGTCAGCATGCCCCACGCGAAGACCCGCCTCAAAAGCCGCTGACAGCAAGCCTATGGCCAGCCGATCATTCGAACATAAAAGTGTATTTGTTCGAAGGCAGCCATCTGAAATGACTTTCCCTCCCTCTAAAAAACCAACTTCTTCAAAGTTCCAGCCCTCACCGTCAACCTGTATTAATTCAGGCTCACGACCGAGCTTCTCCATCGCAGCAAGATACGCCGTACGTCGCTTAAAAGCGTTGGGGTTTATTGGGTTTTTCATCTCAAAGAACGCTGGAGCCTCACCTGTTCTACACAGGTATTCAACAATTAAACCAATGCTTTGGTTATTGTCCGAGCCGAAAAAAGCTTCACCTGCTTCGTCAAGATTGGCATCAAATAATACGGTTGGCACTTCGCGCGTAAATTCATTTACCCGCCTTTGATCAGACGCTCGTCCTAACGGCGCAAGTAGCACGCCTGCCGGTTTAATAGATCGCAAGCTTTCAAGATTGGTGATTTCTTGTTGCGGCCCACCATGCGAGCTGAGAAGAAGTGGATTATAGCCTGCATCAATAATCAGCCCTTCGATCGTGCGCGCAATCCCTGCAAAGAACGGATCGGTCAAATTAGGCACAACCAATCCAATATTTTTTGTTTGCCGTCTGTTCTGATTAATTGCGTAGATATTCGGACGATAGTCAAATTTCTCTAAAGCCGCTTCAATTTTGAACCGTGTTGATTTTCGCACACTATCAGGCGCGTTAAAATATTTTGATAAGGTCGGCCTAGAAATGCCGCACACGGATGCAAAGTCTTCCATGTTTTTTATTTTATCGTTCATAGCGAACTCCACTCAATTCACGGAAGTTTAACCTCAATCAATAACTTCACACGGATATATTATTACTTAACTCGTGTAAATTTTAAATTTTCTTTTTACACCAAGTGATAAATGAGGCTCCCAGTTTGTACAATTTCGCATAAATCCTGATTCAGGCTCGCTAATGGTTGCACTTGCAAACCGCCCAGATCTGCCTGCTAAAGTCCTTTGCCTGATTTTTAACAAAGTCGGCTTCAGGCACCATGATGTTCACCTCTTCCTCAAAAAAAACATCTAAGCTCGGGATAAATGAAGGGGCGGCTTTACTGTGTGGCGCATAGTATTGCCCTATAAGGCATCTTCACCTGATCCATGACGCCTTTCTTTTGCCTATAATTGAGGCCGGCAGAACCAAGCCTGCAGATAAACTTATTGGCTCAGCGTGCAAAGAGAAGCCCCACAAAGGGATGCGATAAAAATGTTTTATTACGGCGTTAATGAAGGTGGGTGGTTGCCGACACACTTATGCGCGCACCATACGCCTGGCTCGCGGGCCGTTATAGGACGCCCCCCCCCAACTTAAATCAATAGTCTTTTCGCAGCGTGATTTTCTGTCTTTTTGCGGCAGAGCAGAGGGTGATTACAGCCGCTTAGGAGGCTGGTCTTCTTTGATCGGGATCAACGTTAAGCCATTTTTAAGGCAAAAGCCCCCTAACCGGATCTTCATGCACCTCGGTGATTGGTGGCCGCGCGACTACCAAGTCTTAATCAAAAACTGGGGGTTCGCTGATGCTCCAGATATTTTATTACGGTTGGTGTATCAGCCTTTGCCGAGGTGGCATAAGTAAAGCTGAATGGACGTCAAATCTTCACAAATCAAGATGCAAAAACAATGCTTGGAGAATTCAAAGAATCTGCATAGCAAACCTGACCTCACTGGATACGAGGGGCTGGTTTACGTTTCTGCATTGTTAAATTGAACATGACTAAGACGTCCTTTCCGTGCGATTGAGGCATCAGATTATCGGTTTCAAAACCCCATTGAAACGTGGGAAATTGCGTCAGGGCTGGACATGTAAAAACGGAAATGTACACTAAAACTAGACGATAGTTGAAAGGTTGGGACATACGGTGCGCTATGGCAGAGTCTAATTATGGGTCTCGCGATAAACGAGGGCATTATAGGCCCCATAAGCGTGTGGGTTATCCTCCGATCTTTATTTGGCCGCTACAGCCGCGCGCCGCGCTAAAATGGGTTTTTGCGGTGCCAGGGTATTTAGTGCCTTGGAATGTTTTTTACATATGCGTGGGTGTTCTTTCCTGGTTTTTGCTCTCCCCGCCGTTAGAGGCTTATGCAAAAATATCATTTCAAACATTTTTTCTCGTTTTTTTAAAAAACAGTGCGTTGGTTGCGCTTTATTTTGGGGCGTTTCATTATCGCCTTTACACTCGGCGCTCTCAGGACACTGACTTTAAATTCAACCCCAGGTGGCCGGCCGCCAAATCAAAACAGTTTTTGTTCAATGATCAAAACTTAGATAATATCTTTTTGACATTTTTCAGTGGTGTTACAATCTGGTCTGGTTTTGAACTTGGTCTGCTGTGGTTCCCCGCAAATGGCTATGTGTCAGTTCTTTCGGTGAAAGAAAACTGGATTTACTTTATCGTGATGCTTTTGCTCATTCACTTATGGCGGGATTTGCATTTCTATCTGGTGCATCGCCTGATACATTTTGAGCCGCTATACTCGCTGGCCCATCGGATACACCATAAAAATATAAACCCTGGGCCTTGGTCAGGATTGGCAATGCATCCGATTGAACATATTTTTTATTTTTCATGTGCCGTTTTGTATTTATTTTTTCCGTTCCACCCAGCCTTTATTATCGTGACACTTGTGCATGCCGGATTAAGCCCTGCGCCGGGCCATGTTGGCTTTGATCGTATTAAGTTAGGTAAGGGCGAAAGCTTTGACTCAGATAGCTACGCACATTATCTCCACCACAAATATTTCGAATGCAACTATGCTGATGGTATATTGCCGCTTGATCGTTGGTTTGGAACCTTTCACGACGGAAGCGATGAGGCACAAACCCGCCTGAAAGATCGCCTGAAAGAGAAAAAATTAAAAAACAGGTTTAGCCGCTAAATATCGAAATACCTACGTCTAAAGCGGGATCACGGATTAGGCTGTAAGGGCGAACTCTTATGAGTTTATATGCACGTCGTAATACTGAATTCATATAGGCGTGGGTGATCCCAGCCCCCTCTCAACCTAGACCAAATGACACTACAATTTATTCTTTATCGTCTGCTCTGAGGGCTGTCTTTATTTTCAGAGCTTAAAAGTTGCCCTCAATGCCCATACTAAAAGTATGACTGGTATGTGCAAATGGCATTTGCAAAATACACTCTTTTAATTAAGCTTTTAATAATATTAGATAAATAGATCGCCAATTCTTGCCTAGGCCAAAGAATTATTTGGGGGTAAGGTGTTTTGGGATCAATTCAATCTACTTCAAGAAAGGCGTTAACGCTTTGAGGCTAGGTAAAAAATTGTATGATGTAATGATATCAAAATCTTTTGGCTGCGCTGTATTTTGTGAAACTTCGAGTGTAATCGACGCAAAATGCGGTACAACAGAGATACCAGCAAATTACCCACCCTATCCATCAACTAAAAGGAGAGAAGAATGAAACTCAAGCGTATAATCACTATCGGTGTTATGGGGCTTGGCCTTGCGGCACCTGTGGCGGCCGAAGATTTCACCGGCACGCTGGCCAAAGTGGCTGAAAGCGGCGTTATAACCATTGGCCATCGTGAAAGCTCAGTGCCTTTTGCCTATCTAGATGAAAACCAGAAGCCAATCGGATATTCGATCGACCTATGTATGAAAATCGTCGACAAAGTGGCCGAAACAGTTGGCAAAGATCTGGAGATAAAATATGTGCCGGTTAACCCAAAGACGCGCCTCGCTTTAATGGCGAACGGCACCATCGATTTAGAGTGTGGCTCCACAACGAACAAGCTGTCTCGGCAACAACAAGTTGAATACCTCGCCACGACATTTGTAACCGGGACGAAGTTGTTGGTTAGAAAAGACAGTGGCATCTCATCGGTTGCCGACCTTGGTGGCAAAGCCGTAGCCCTAGCTCAAGGCACGACCAACGAATTGGCTGTAAAAGCCGCGGTAAAAGAATTAGGGCTAGATGTTAAGGTACTGCCTGTCAGAGATCACGCAGAAGGTATGTTGTCTTTAGAAACCGATAGAGTTGATGTCTATGCTACGGACCACATCCTTCTCTTTGGCTTAATTTCTAAATCGAAAAACCCGGATGATTTTGAAGTTGTTGGAGATTTCCTGTCTTTTGATCCATACGGTTTAATGGTGCGTCGGAACGATAGCGCCTTTGAATTGGTGGGCAAAGCTGCTCTTGCCGATGTTTTCCGCTCTGGTGAAATTGACGCGATTTATTCCAAATGGTTCGATCCGCTTGGTGTGCCGGCAACGCCGCTTCTGAAAGCCTCCTTTACTCTGAACGCGCTGCCAGAGTAACCTTAAGCAGGTTCAAAATTTCGGGCGCCTGATCGGGCGTCCGATCCTCTCTAGCGGGAACAAAATGCCATATGGATTATAACTGGAATTGGTCAGTTTTATGGGATGAAACCTATCTTGGCTGGCTTATATCAGGCGTACAATGGACGTTCGCGGTCGCATTGGCAGCTTGGGTTATCGCTCTGACAATAGGCATAATAGTCGGCGTGGGCCGTACGCTTCCGTCAAAGCCGATTGCATTCATTTGCACCACATATGTCGAAATTTTTCGAAATGTTCCTTTGCTCGTCCAAATGTTTTTATGGTATTTTGTCGTTCCAGAATTGGTGCCTCAGGACATTGGGCGCTGGATGAAAAGGGATATGCCCAACCCCGAATATGTGACCGCCGTCGTCGCGCTAGGGCTATATACTGCCAGCCGCATTGCAGAGCAGGTACGGGCCGGCATTCAGGCAGTTGGCACTGGTTTGACATCTGCCGCCTATGCGAACGGATTTTCTGTATCTCAAACCTATCGCTATGTGCTTTTGCCTATTTCCTTCAGACTTATCGTGCCCCCAATGACCTCTGAATTCCTAACAATCTTTAAAAATTCTTCGCTGGCATTGACCATCGGTTTGCTCGAATTGACAGCTCAATCGCAACAAATAGCGGAATATACATTCCAGGGCTTTGAAGCCTTCACAGCAGCAACCGTAATATATATTTGCATTGCCTTGACAGCAACGTTGATAGCGCAGTTGCTGGAACGCCACGCAAAAATCCCTGGCTTCGTAGAAAAGACATAGATCATGGGCGATTTCGACTTTTCAGTTATTGTGGATAACCTGCCATTTCTTTGGAAAGGGTTGCAATTGTCATTATGGCTAACCTTTCTTGCCGTCATTGGTGGTATGATCCTAGGCACTGTATTGGCTTTAATGCGCTTATCTGGAATATTGCCTTTATCGCTTTTCGCAGCCACTTACGTTAACCTGATCCGGTCAGTTCCACTTATTCTTGTAATTTTTTGGTTCTACTTTTTGGTCCCCTTGGCCATTGGACGGCCAATTGGGGGATTTCACTCTGCGCTGATCGCTTTTGTTATGTTCGAAGCTGCATATTATTCGGAAATTATCCGTGCAGGGATCCAATCTATCCGCCAAGGTCAAATTCATGCAGGTCAAGCCACTGGGCTGAACTATTGGCAAATCCAGCGTTATATCGTGCTTCCACAGGCGTTTCGCAATATGATACCAATCCTCGTGACGCAAGGTATCATTCTCTTCCAAGACACATCTCTGGTATTTGTTGTCTCTTTGCGTGATTTCATGACGGTGTCTTCAATCGTCGCCCGCACAGAGGGGCGGCTTGCAGAGATGTATGTCTTTGCAGCCCTAGTCTATTTCATTATCTGCTTCACCGGATCTCTATTGGTCCGCCGGCTTCAAAAGGCAAAATTCGCATGATTTCGATCGATAAAATCTCAAAGTGGTATGGCAATTTCCAGGTCCTTACAAAGTGCAGCACAACGGTTGAGAAAGGTGAGGTTGTGGTTGTGTGCGGGCCGTCCGGATCGGGAAAATCGACCTTGATAAAATGCGTCAATGGCCTCGAACCCGTTCAAGACGGAACTATCAAAGTTGAGAACATTGAAGTCACTAACAAGCGCACCGATTTAACAACCCTTAGATCCCGGATTGGCATGGTCTTCCAGCATTTTGAACTTTATCCCCATATGTCAGTGCGTCAAAATTTATGCCTGGCACAAGAAAAAGTACTCAAACGATCCAAAGATGAGGCCAATGCAAAGGCAGAAGCATTGATTGCCCGCGTCGGTTTGTCCGAACATATTGAAAAATTTCCCGGTGAGCTTTCTGGTGGACAGCAGCAGCGTGTTGCGATCAGCCGCGCATTGGCAATGGATCCCATTGCAATGCTGTTTGATGAGCCAACTTCAGCGCTTGATCCTGAAATGATCAATGAGGTGCTCGATGTCATGATCGAACTGGCGCAGGAAGGCATGACCATGATGGTCGTTACGCATGAAATGGGCTTTGCACGCAAGGTCGCAGATCGGGTGGTGTTCATGGATGAGGGATGTATTGTCGAAGATCGCGTGACCAACGATTTTTTCAACAACCCTGACAGCGATCGGGCCAAAGACTTCTTGTCTAAAATCTTACACCACTAATGTTGACGTTTCGTCATCAGGTTTTTCACAATCGCCTGCATCTGCGCAATCAAACAACCATCGCCTTATCAGCTTAGAAAAAACCACACTACAATTTATTCTTTATCACCTGCTATTAGAGCTGTCTTTATTTCTAGAGCTTTGGGAATTTTTCCTATGTCTTTAGGATCACTCTGCGATACCCTCTTTAAGCAGTTTCTTTTTCTTTAGCCTTCTTATGCTTAGCCCTTAAGCTACCTCTTCGTGCCACGTTAGGGCACTTAAGGCTTAAACATATTGAACATTTTCGCTCTCCAGCAAGAGTTCAATTTCATTCGGCACTTTAAGGCCATTTGAAACCTTTTGGTCTAACTCCGTCTCCAACTCTAAGATTTCATGACATCTAATCGTAATTTCATCGAGATCTGCGAGTGGAATGGCAATTATTCCGTCAGGATCAGCGATAATCACATCGCCTGAGCAAACCTCTACACCAGAAATATTGATATTCAGCCCAACCGTACCTGGTCCTTTACTAACGGGTGATGCAGGCGTAAGCCCTGAACACCATGAAGGAAACCCTACCTTTTTCAGACCATTTAAATCGCGCATTGGCCCATCGGTAACGAACCCCGCTGCACCGCAATTTTTTAGCATACCAGCCACACGATCACCTGCTGCTGCACAACCCTGATAGCCACCAAAAGATGACACCACTATGTCTCCTTTTTCTATAAACTTTAAAGACGCGAGAAGAGCAAGGATATCCCCGGGACCAGTATCTACCGTCAAGGCTGGACCAATAATTCTCGGGATAGTTGAGCTTGAAGGATCAAAGTATTTGATGGCTTTTGTAAAAGCCCCTTTACCCCACATGGCATCGTTTGCAACGCCCGTCGGAACCATATTCAACGCTTCTATCTGCTTGGCAGACGGTCTAGGCAGATTTTTTGAAATCCGTAACAATTTTGGTTCTTCTATCATTCATATATCCAATGTTTTGAAAGCAATCACGACTGGATTACAGCCTAAGTAAAAACTTCAAGTTGTCTAGCTAAGTAGGCTTAGAGCTTCTCTGATGCCCTTTTTAAGCCCTTCTTTTTTTGACACCATGCTTGTGCTTCGCCCTTAAGCTGTCTGCTCGTGCCACCCTAGGGCACTCTGGTATAGGTCCGTTAAGCCAACACTTTTTTCATCTGCTCTCGCATGCCGTCATCTGGTCGACACTCTCTCCTGCCCAATACTAAGGCAGTGCTCTTTATAAAAATGTTATCAGTAGGTTATGTATCGGTAAACTGCTTAAATCAGCCTAAATCTGGTACCCACGGCCGGAACAAACGTGAATCTTACCCAATTGTTTTTGCGTAATTATTTTGATCCCTGATGAGATATGTGAGTGCCTTTTAGGTGATTTTTGAGTTCCTTTTCAGAACGCAACCCCACTTAATATGCTGGTGCCCCAGAGGGCTAAACTGAAAATGTATTTATAAGTGATTTCTGATATTTAGAAATCATGCCCGCTGAGAAAGCGGTCCTAAAAGCGGTCCAATATTTTGTCGTAATAACTGAAACAATAACGCTATCAAAAACGCTGACCAAAGCACATTACTGTTCAAAACACCCGAGTACTTTCGAGTAATATCCGCCCTTTGTCTCGCACTTATACTTCTCTTTCTCATCAATTTTTGAGGTTCCATTTGGTGCTTTGCCAGTTTCAGAAATCACTGATTGTGCTGAATTAAGGCCTTGTGCATTGCAAGCTGCAAGGAACATTAAGGAAGCAAGGACATAGACAATTTTCACCATTTTTTTCCATATTTGATAGTTTTGGAGTTGAGTAGGCGTAGATATTACCACGCCTATTTTAGTAATTCTTCGATTAGCACACTCACCAGTTGCGCACGTGAAGATACTCCAGCCTTTTTATAGATCGCACTAGATTGCGTCCTGAAAAATTGTAGCTCTCACCCACTTTGACTAATTTCTGGAAATACGTCTTATTGTTTCTCCTATACATGTCCAAAATTTCGTTTTTTTCATATGTCACTCGACCAGAAAAAGTAATAAACTCAGAGTACCTCGAACAAATGTTTGTATTGCTCCTTGAGTAAATTCTTCTGCACTTTTCCCATGGCGTTACGAGGAAGCTCGGAAATAATCTTTAATTCGCGAGCATGTTTAAAACGAGCAAGAGAAGTTGACATAGCGCTCTTTATTTGCACGAGATCAGGAGTTTCATTAGTTTTGGGAACAATAAAACCTAGGACTGTCTCTCCAAAATCAGCGTGTGGAACACCTATAACTGCACTTTCTTGGACACCTGGTTGTGCATCAAGAATAAATTCGAGCTCTTTGGGGTAAATGTTGTAACCGCCAGAGATGATAAGGTCTTTGTCACGTCCCACGATTTGAAGATAACCATCTGAGTCCATCAAACCCAGATCGCCAGTAATAAAAAATCCGTCGTCGCGTAACTCAGCAGCAGTCTTTTGTGGCATCTGCCAGTATCCTTTGAACACGTTGGGGCCCCGCACTTCGATTTGGCCCACTCTTCCTTGTTCAAGTGGCTTACCGGTTTCAGGATCTGTGATTTTCACCTCAACCCCCGCCAACGGCCGGCCCACAGTTCCTGCTTTGCGCTCACCTTCGTAAGGATTCGATGTATTCATGTTTGTTTCAGTCATGCCGTACCGCTCTAGGATGCGATGACCTGTGCGTTCTTCAAACCGGATATGTGTTTCTGCCAAAAGCGGTGCAGAGCCAGAGATAAAAAGGCGCATGTGCTTGTTTAGATCAGATGTAAAACGATCATCGCTTAGAAGACGTGTATAAAATGTTGGGACACCCATCATTGAGGTCGCTTTTGGTAAATGTGCAATTATTGCGTCGAGGTCAAATTTGGGTAGGAAGACCATCGAGCCGCCCGAAGCCAACATCACATTAGTCGCCACAAACAACCCATGCGTATGAAAGATTGGTAGCGCATGCAGCAGTACGTCGGCATCCGTAAACTGCCATTCGTGAGCCAAGATTGTTGCATTAGACAGCAGGTTATTCTGCGTCAGCATCGCGCCTTTGGAACGTCCCGTTGTGCCGGAAGTATAAAGGAATGCAGCAAGATCGTCAGCAGTGCGGGATACGGTTGAGAAGCTTTCCGGCATAACGCGGGCCGCTTCCATCAACAGTCCGCCGCCATCAGCGTTCAGGGTGTCGACTATTGCGCCAAGGTTCTCGGCAAGTTCGGTCAACTTTCCTTCATTGCGACTATCACAAACTATCATGGGTGCACCACTATTCTCGATGAAGTAGGAGACCTCATCGACCGTATAGGCCGTGTTCAGCGGGATAAAGACAAGACCGGATTGAACGCACGCAGCATAAAGCGCAAGCGCCTCCGGCGACTTTGAAACTTGGACAGCAACACGGTCTCCGGGTGCCAATCCATGCTGCGTCAGCACATGCGCGATTTGCGCGGACATGGCCAAGAATTCACTGTGCGAAATCACAGCGCCATCGAGCAGCTTTAGAAACGGTGTTCTCTTGCCCGCGTGAATGCCAAAAAGATTGTCATAAAGTGGGTTGGACATAGCTCTATCCTTTTTCTTCTGTGGGCAATGCAACCGGCCCAGCCAAATCTTTGATCTCTTGGGTTGCGGGAACCGCGTGTGTCGTCACGAATGTTTCGTGGTTTTGTTCAACTTGAGCGAGGTCGTAGAGGTAGTTCACCATCGCCCCGGCAGATTGTTTGAGGCCTTTGTCAGACGTATCTGCACCGGCGTGAACGTCATGAATAATTGCGCCATTTCCCAAGTGGAACCGCGCCACCGGGTCAAAGGGCAATCCATTCGTCGCTTTGGCGTTCAGCAAGTAATACGCGGCAGCGGCGCGCATGTTTTCGCTGTTGTCTGCGCTGTATTTCAGCCGGTTGTCATCCAGCCATTTGGTAAGGTTAGGGATTGGGGAAAGCGTTACAAAAGTTTCCAGCCCTTCCAGTTCGACGAATAGATCAGACGCCACCTGCTTAATCAGGGAGTTGCCAAACGAAATGCTGGCCAAGCCTGCCTGGCAATTTGAAATGGAATAAAAGACTGCCGTATCAGCCTCAGTCGCTGTCAAGGCCGCGCGACCTTCGGCCAGTACACTCTGCACCGAAGATGGGATGCCTTGGGTCAAGGCAACTTCGACAAAGATCAGCGGTTCATCTGGCATGGATGGATGAAAGAAGGCAAAGCATCGGCGGTCTGTTGGCTCAAGCCGTCGGCGCAGGTCATCCCAGCTTTCGATGGCGTGAACGGCCTCGTAGGCGATGATCTTTTCGAGAATATGCGCAGGGCTTTCCCAACTGATAGGACGCAGCACTAGAAAACCACGGTTGAACCAGCTCGCAAACAGATGACGAAAATCCAGATCGAGAGCTTGCAAAGCTGGATCAGTTCGCCCTAGCCGCAGGAGGTCTGCGCGCATGTTCACGAGTGTGCCCGTCGCACCAGGCACCATATTGAGGCGGCGCATCAATTCTTGCCTGGGCGGCTCGGCAGCGGCGGCAAATGCGCGGTAGCTGGCTTTGTTGGCTTCACGCTCATACGCGTCGAGAGACGTGCGCACCGCCTCTGGGTCGATGTTCATGGAATGCGCGAGATATTTGAAGAAGGTCAACTTCTCCTCATCATCAAGCAATTCGTAGCGATCCAGTATCTCTCGAGCCAACACAAGGCCCGAGGTTTCGCCTGTCGCCTGAACCAAAGCCACGGCCATATCTTCAAGAGGGCGACCGTCTTCTGCATCGTCGGACGCATCACGACGGGTTCGCCTCTCGAAAACTGCAGATAGTATGTCCGCGAACAGGGTCATCGTGCGGCACCCATAACCGTATCAGGTAACCAAGTCGCAATGCCTGGGAATACGCACAGCAGGACAATGGCAATCACCATGCATGCCACAAAAGGCAGTGATCCCTTGAGAATTGTTTTCAAGGAGATATCAGGTGCAATCCCGTTAATGACATAAAGGTTCAGGCCCACCGGCGGCGAAATAAGGCCAATTTCCATGTTGATGGTCAAAACGACTGCGAACCAAATCGGATCAAAACCAGCCGCTGTGATGATCGGCAGCAGGATTGGCGCCGCCATGAGGATGACCGCCACAGGGGGTAGAAAGAACCCGGTGATCAGCAAGAAGATGTTCACGGCGAACATCAGCACCCACGGGTTCACATCCAGCGTACCAATCCATTCGGCGATAGATTGAGTTATAAACAGCGACGATAGCATATAGCTGAACACACCAGCGGCAGCGATGATGAATAGGATCATCACGCTCTCTTTGGTGCTGTCGCGCAGCACGACCCACAGATCGGCTGGGTTCCACAGTTTATATATGACCATCGCAATCAATAGGCACAACAACGCACCAACCGCTGCCGTTTCCGAAGGCGTCGCCACCCCGCCATACATGGCATAAAGCACCCCAATGATAATCGCGATAAACGGCAACACGCGTGGCAAAATTTCAAACCGCTCGCGCCAAGAATAGCTCGTCGCGCTCAGAACTGCCGAGTTCCCAGACCGCCATGTGGCATAAAGCGACCAGGCCATAAACAAGCCCACCAACATCAATCCCGGAAACACGCCCGCAAGGAAAAGTCGTCCAATAGAGGTCTCGGTCGCGATGCCATAAACAATCATTGTAACCGACGGCGGGATAAGAATGCCCAATGTCCCACCTGCTGCGATAGAACCAGACGCGATTGCATCTGGGTATCCTCGCTTGCGCATCTCCGGGATACCCATCTTGCCGATAGCAGCGCAGGTCGCGGGTGATGAGCCGGACATAGCTGAAAACAGTGCGCAGGCCCCCAAATTTGAGATCACCAAACCACCGGGCACGCGCGTTAACCAACGCTCCAATGCTTCGTACAGATCGGCACCCGCACGGGTTGAGGCTATCGACGCCCCCATGATGATGAACATCGGGATTGAGAGAAGAGCAAAGTTGTCGAGTTTGCCAAACAAGATTTCAGGCATCAGTTCGAGAGAGCGCATCCCGTCGAACACAATCAAGAAACCAGCTGAGACGATTAACAGGCCAAGCCCCACTGACACGCCTGAAAACAGAACCAGGATCGTCGCAATCGCGACAATACCACCAAGAAGAAGCGGGTCCATTATGCGTCCTCCAGACCAAAGGGCTTATCAACGCCGAGGATAACCGCGACCAGATCAGCAACGAGTTGCAACATCAGCAGGCCAAAACCTACAGGGATTGAAAGATAAGGAATCCAAAGTCGCACGCCCCAAACAGTGTCCGACTTCCAGTTCCGTTCCCATGCGAAGTGCCAGTATTCATAGCCATAAAACAGCATCACACCGACGATCAGGATCGACACGGAAAGTGTGATGTAGCAAAGAATTTTCCGGGCTCCCATTGGAAGGGCTTGGGGGATAAGATCGACGTTGACATGCCCGCGCAGTCGCTGGACATAGGGCAGTCCGATTAAGGTTGCAGCGACAACCAGATAGATCACCATTTCAGTCTGCCAAACGGTAGATCCATTTAGCACAAATCGGATGAAGATCATTTGGCACGTAATGAATACCGCGGTCACAATCATGGCTGCTGAACACCACCCTGCAAGGGTCGAAATCGCCGCGGCTGTACGCAAGAAGGAATTATTGCCGACGTTTGAAACAGCGGCATTGCTCTGGCCAGCCATAGTGGCCTCCTAACTTTGGGGATTTGAAGGTGTGGGGTGGCGGTTCCCGCCGCCCCACGATTTAATCACTCGACAGAAAGTGCCAAGTCCAGAAGCTCTTGCCCACCAGGGGTGTCCGCAACGAAAGCCTTGTAAGAAGTCTCTTGAGCAAGGGCGCGCCACGCGTCGAACTCTTCCTGCGTCATAGAAGCAATCTTAACACCGTTGTCTGCAAAGACTTGTGCAGATGCGGCGTCTTGCTTTTTGGCTTCTTCAAGATAGAAAGCTTCGGCCTTCGCAGAAGCCGCCATCAATGCCGCCTGTTGATCTGCATTCAAACCGTCAAAAGTGGATTTGTTGATCAGCAGTGGCTGGTACATGAACCACAGCGCGAAATCGCTGGCCGGTGTGTAGCAGGCGACTTGTTCATAGATGCGGTAGCTCACAAACGAAGACGAAGACGTATTCGCCGCAGTCAAAACGCCGGTCTGCATTGCGTTGTAGATTTCAGAAGACGCCATGGACGCAATCGAAGCACCTGCACCGGCCAGCATCTGTTCAAACGCTTTACCTGCGGCGCGGGTCTGTTGGCCTTGGACATCTTCAGGGGCGGTAATGCATTTGTCTTTGCCGACAAAGCCCCCTGCCAAGTAACCATGCACCAGAACTTTAACGTCATCTGTGGCCATGATCTCTTCGATCTTGCCCATGAATTCACTCTGGTTCAGCCGTGCAGCGTGATCGTGGTTTTTGACCAACCCAGGCATCAAGGTAAGGTTGTAGGCGGGTTGTTGTCCGCCAGCATAGCTCAACGGCAACACTGTCATATCCAACTGCCCACGGCTGAGCGGCTTGTATTGCTCACGTGGTTTGAACAGCGATTTTGACGGGAAAATCTTTATTTCAAGATCGACCCCGGCCGCGGCCACTTCATCAGCAACCATTTGCGCAACTTGGTGACGAACGTCTTTTGTTGACCACTGGTGCGACAAACGCAGTTCTTCGGCATTTGCCGTGAGCGCTCCTGCAAACAGAGCAGCCGAAGCGATGGTGGCGGTGAGATTAAGTTTCATTGATTTCCTCCCTAAAGAATGCCCCGATTCGCTATCGGGCTTCGTATTGGTCGCAATTTTTGCATATCAAGTCAATTATTTTGTATACAATATTTTTATCTTGTATACAAAATTGTAGTTCTTGCGCATCGACATTTATCCCGCTAATTTCGGTATATGGAGCAAAAACGTTCAGACATTATCGCTAATCAAATCGAGGAATTTATCTTCGACGGCACGTTTAACCACGATGATCGATTAGACGAAGTTCAGTTAGCAGAGAGGTTTTCGGTTTCACGCACCCCTGTTCGCGAAGCGCTACTCAGGCTCGCCCAATCTGGTTTGGTAGAACACATACCAAGGCGTGGCGTATTCGTGCGACAGCCTGGTCCTATCGCGCTTATGGAAATGTTCGAAGTAATGGCCGAAATGGAAGCTACGGCGGCACGCTTTGCTGCGAGTCGTATTTCTGATCAGGCGATCCAAGAACTGAAAAACACTAATCAGCGGTGTACTATGGCAGTTGAGATGGGCGATGTAGAAATATACTACCGCGAGAATGAAAAGTTTCACGGCATCATATACCGTGAGTCTGGAAACAGTTTCCTAGAACAAGAATGTCGTCGCCTTCAACGCAGGTTGCAACCATTCCGGCGTACTCAATTGCGACTGCGAGGTCGATTAGCGCAATCAATGCGTGAGCACGAAGATATCGTAACGGCGCTAGAAGAAGGCGATTGCTTAGAATCAGCGGACGCTATTCGTAGTCACGTCGCGGTACAAGGCGAGAAATTCCATCATCTAATGGCCTGCTTGAGAACAGCTGCTCAATAAATCAGCCAAAAGAATGCAAGCATTCCAAATGAAGATGAATTTAGATTAATATTTAAATACAATTATTTATAAGTGTTGAATACTGGTATGCGCTAAATTACGTGCTTGATTAGGATATTACTCACAAAGAACTGTTTTCTGTCAATAGTGCGCAAAAATAATGTATCGGACCAGGGTCCCAACGGACAAAAACGCAAAAAAGTGTGTGTTTTAGCCCACGGTTATTTTCAGCCCAGCCCCGCCAGGGACTGAGCCAGTTCTTATCTGGGTCACCCTACCCCAACCGTTTCCTCTCCACATACACCCTCAACCAAGCCCAGTAATGAGCCTGATTGCGGAAGCCTTGGGCCTGTGCGGCGAAGTCCTTGGCCCGGTCTTTTGGAATACCACCCTCGTAGATGTGGATGGCTACCCTTTCCTCGAAGGCTTCGATGTCAGGGATTAGGCTTGGGTCTGCTATTGTGGTTGGGCTCATGATGTGCCCTCCCAGTCTGGCAGACGGATACCATCCACGATCTCCCGCTTCTGAGCATCACTGATGCCTCCGGAGTAGAGGGCATAGGTCAGCTTGTTTGCAGAGCGGGCAGAGTGATGCCCCACCAGGGTTGCAGTGTAGTGCTCTGGAACCCCTGTCCGTTCACACTGGGTGATGAACCACTTCCGAGTTGAGTGGAACACAGTTCCAGTTAGGTTTGGATAGGCTATGCGGAGTTTCGCATAGGCCTTTACAACTCTGTCCACACTCCGGTTTGCAAACAGCCTGCCTTGGGTTGGCAAGGATGTATCCAGTAGCTGCTCTAGGATCTGGTGCAGGGGCACTTCCCGTTCAGCAGATCTCGACTTCAGGTGCCGGATGGCGTTTGGCTGGATCTTGATAAAGCGTCCAAGGTTGCCCTTGTGGATGACATCCGCTGCCATAAGCCCGCAAATCTCCCCTGAGCGCATCCCTGTCAGCAGGCCAAAAAGAAGGGCGCTTGAAAGCACCCTGTCTTTTGCTTGGAGCAGTGTTACTACCTGTTCATCCGTAAGGACCTTATGAGGGGAGACCTCTGGCTTTTCTCTGATGGTCAGGTGCTTCCAAGGGTTGGTACTGAGTTCCCCCTGCTCCACACACCAATCCAAGACCTGCAACATATGTTTCCAGATACGCCCCTGGGTTTGGGGTGCCAAGGTGTGACCTGGTTCAAGCTCTGCCGAGAGTTTGGCGAGCTGGGTTAGCGATGCTGCCTGTCCTTTATTGTACTTCCGCACGTTGGGGGACAGCTGGGCAATCAGAGAGAGCAACTCCCTACCCTGTGCTTGGGTTATGTCGCCGAGTTTGGTGGTTCCCAGATGGGAGACCAGGAGCACTGTGGCGAAGCGCACTGCCTTATAACTCCCTGGACGCAAACGCTCTGACTGACACGTGAGATAGGCTGCAGCCAAGTCCTTTACCAACCGCTCACCCAAAAGACGAACAGGCTGATATCGAGGACGCTCAATGCAAGGTCTAGGATCTGCAGAGGCACCACAGGCATTGGAAATGATGGTATCAGTTTGGCCAGTGTTTGCAGATACATGTGCGTCTGCCTCCTTTACGATGTTTGTGAATGTTTGATTCAGCTCTGCCACACGGGCCTTGGCTGTTTTGGCATCTGCGGTCTTCAGGGATTGTTTCAGTGAAGATCCAAGAAGGGGTTGCAGGTGTTGAGGATAGGTCCTGCGATAGACCCAGGTGTTATGCCGTTTGTAGGCGTATTTTATGTCTGCAGACATAATGTCTCCTTACTGGGGCAATTGCCCCGCTTTTCGTGTTGATTGGAAGTTTTTCGTTTGGAAACAACGAGGGGCTGGGTTTAAACCCTTCCTTGAAGCAATAAGCTTATCTCTTTCCTGTTGTTCCTTGAGAGATGAGTTTCACAATCATTTCAATGTCTGGCTCTCCATATTCCCCAGCAAAGGGACCGGAGAGAGCCATACCTGTAACGAACTCCTCATAGATTTCTTCTATGCGGAACTCATGCTCTGGGATGTCATCAAAGCCTTCTATCAGCACGATGCATCCTGGTCTTATATCTAGCTGCCCCATATCATGCTCTTCTCAGCAAAAGATCTGGAAGCAGCAGGCCAATGGTCAGGCCCAGAGGTACTGGAAAGGGAATGGGCTTAATGAACTCAGGCAGTCCTGCCAGCACCACTAGCGCACCAGCTAAGGCTTGAGGCACACCAATAGACACGCCCCAGCGCTGCTTTAACAGCCAGGCCAGGGCAAGCCGAAGGATACCGCCCGCAGTAGCGAGCAGCATGAATAGGGTAAGCATGATGGTAATCTCCTTTTCTTGTTACCATCATAGATGCTCAAAAATGCGCAGTTTTAGGGGGGCATAAAGAACAAGCTTTCCAACAGCTTTCCAATACATTTCCAAAGATATTTCTTTTTTGGAAAGCACTTCTACAATCTAAAACAACACCTTAGATGCAAACTATCCAACTTTCCAACCTACTTTCACTTACTGAAGGTTTGACTTCTTTAGACGCGTTCGCGCGTGTCGTGTATGTTTTGCCCTTGCGTGCCATGTTCTAGGTGCATTGGGTTGATGCAGCGGCGGTTGTGACACATGTGGCGCACGACATCGTCTGCATTTGGGACGATTGCATTACCGACCCAGTAGACCAGCTGATATAAGTAGATCTGCTGTTTTTTTATGCTCACTCTGCGGACGCTGGTCATTCCCACTTCGACACACCCTGGGCCTCTATTGTCTTCAGCACTCAAAGCGTTTCGCATTATTCTGTTTGCATTATCCGGGTTTTCTATAATTTCTGCCCACCAGCAGCGGCGTTCACTAGCAGTAAGTAAAAACAACGCATCTCTTTCAAACCTTTGTTGTCGCAGCTCCAGCTCACTTAACCAAAGCTCTAAGGAACTGTTATTAGAAGGGAGCATCATTCTCTTGTGTTTTGGGAGCTTTGCGTTCCATCATTTCAAAATTAATTCCAAACCCAATTTCGTTTAATGCTGGGCCCAAGGTCCGGTTAAGATGATTTTCTATTGTCTCCACAAAGTTTTTTGTCTGCAGCCGTCCTTTCTCTGGGTTAGATTGGGGGTCATAGAAAGCCCAAGCTGGGCCCTTGCCGCCCCAAGCAAACTTCTTCTTTTTCCAACCTAAGCGATCAAAGCTATATTTTGATGCATTCGGATTTCTATGCGCAAAAAATTCTACAACCTTATTGGCATACCTCACCGGTACAAAAAGAATGCCATGCTCTCGAAGAAATTCCTCAAGCATCTCTTCGACAATATCAGGTGAAAGCGCATTTATCTCCTTCATGATATCCGTTGCCACTTTATTCACATTTAAAGAATAAGGATCGAAGATGGCCGACTGTTTACGTTCTTTTAAAGCACCATAGAGCGATGCAAGATCAATCGGTCTGTCATATGTCTGCTTTACTCTTTGCACTAGAGCTACGAATTCTTCGTACTTGCCTCCCCCAGCCGCAAAGCCTTCATGATCGACATGGATAATATAAAACCGTCTATCACCGGGCTCTAACCATATTGGTTTGTGGTTGGTCGTAAGAATAAAGCAGCACCTATGATCTACAGGCTCAATGTCTTTTCCTTTACTTTCCGCCATAGTTTGACGTTCAGAAATTAAGGTCTTGAGTTTATTTCCGTCATCAGAATTTTGGGCAACTTTTACTTCTTCGGCATAGATGAGCTTTTTATGCAAAATGGGCTTATTGAAGCGGCTTATAATCGGCTTGATGCCTTGCTGTTCAGAAGCATTCTCTTCGCCAAAAAGCTTTTTAACGACCGAAGCAAGTGTAGATTTTCCGGTGCCATGTTTCTCAGAAAATAGAAATATTGCCCAAGAGGGCTTGTCAGTTTCATTTTGCAAGCACCACGACAGCCAGTCCAGAAAGACTTCTTTTTCTGCAGGATTTTTAAAAATGAATGTTAGAAATTCTTCAAAAACTCCTAGCGAATTATCTCTAGGGGTTAGTTTCCGATAGCTCGGCTCTTGCCAAAGATTGATTGTAAATTGTCCATTATCAAAGATTAAGCTCTCTGTATTTCCAGGCTCTGTCATTGTTTTCCCATTCCAAACAGGAATGCTTAAACCTGGCTCAGCCGTGGGATTACTTGTTAGCGCATCCATAAGCGATTTTAGTTTTTCATTGGGTAATTCATATTTTGGGAAAGTCGAACGGATTAACGTAAAAACTATGGGCTGCAGATCGAATTTTGTTATTGGCTTTTCAAGTTTCGTAATCTCGAAAAAATTCATTTCGCGCTTTACAAACTTTGCAGCGACAAACCTTAAGATCTCTATATCAGTTGGGATAATTTCATCACCATTCTCATCGAGCGGCGAAAATACCTCACTGCCATCAAAGGGGTAGTTCCACAGACCTTGCTTTTGATGTTGTTCTAAAATTGCAAATTCAGGACTATTTTCAGCCACTTCTAATCCAAGCAGTTCCAGCTCTTCTTCGGTATGCTCTCGGCCAATTGTTTCCTGTACCGCCGCCTTAATGAGATCATCTTCTATTCCAGTCAGGCTGAAGTTAGTTTTCTCTTTTTCACCCATTCACAGCCCTTTAGTCCTATAAGCTCTAAAGTATCACTTTGAATGATGCATCAGGACATCGCCTTCATCAAGTCCACCTTTTTCAACCGACGCAAAGCTTAAAAAACCTCCACCGAAGAAAGGGGGGAGGCTATTTTGGATTATGCATCAACATTTACAAGGCAATTGGCACGCTAAACGCAAAGCAGACATTTAATCGCATTGCGGCGAATGACTGCTAGGAGCCCAAAGCAGACGTGTCAAAATCTTGTTAGACGCGCTCACAGCAAGAAAATGGCCTTAAGCACGTAAGTCGCGGTTCTGTCGTGCAGCGGAAAACCAGCCTTTCGTCCAAGACACATCATCGACGAGAGACTCAGCAACAGAGTAACGTTCGCAGTTGGACATCTCTTAAACCAGCCCAATAACTCCAATTTTAACCATTTACGAAGCCTCTTTTTAATCTTTGTTGCACTCTAATACATAAATATTTTTATCGAAAACTATATAAAAACTCTGTTAGCTTAATTTCCGCAACTATGTCTATTAAAGCGCCTTGTGAGATGCAGAGGTAAGCCTCGATGAATGCGCATATTTTTTGGCCGCGTGTCATTTGTGTGCTAACCAAGTCTTAGTTACGACGAAGGAGGCTATGATGTATGCAACAATTACCGATTGGCAGGTGGAAGCACCTGAAACACCTGAAAGTTTTTGCGAGAATGTAAAAACATTTTTTGAGGATTTTAAAAATATCGGCGCCATTAACCTGCGGTTTGTTAAAACGGGTAAAAACACCGCGCGCACTATGACCCTATGGCCTGATGAAGAGACCGCGTCATACGCAATTGAAGCCATCGAGGGATTTGCTAATTCAATAACAGGTATCAAATTTACAGCGAGCGAAAAAGGGCCAGTGTTGGGCGATTTTAGCTAATTTACAGGCTGAGCGATCAGCCCCTCAACACCAACATCCCTTAAAGCTGCTCTAGCCTCCCCCTCAACCTGAGCCGATCCATTAATTGTGCGCGGATCAGAAGCCGTTTGGTTTAGCGACATTGATCTAATTACCGCCAGCTGACGCCGCTTAAGGACATCAATAACTGACAGCAGCGAGTTGGGTATTGGAGTGCCGCGCTTATTTTCAATCATCATTCCCATAGCATCCAGCTCAATCTGAGCTGCGCGGATGTCCGCTTCCATCTTCACGATTTTCGCCAACAGGATTAGGTCCATATCGCGCCAATCGGATCGCGCGCGGGCGCGGGTGAACTGGTGCCAGATTATCAGCTCAGCCTCGCTGCGTAGCTCCACTCCAGCGGGCAATGGGATGCGATCATTAATGGCACCAACAAATCCTGCCACCGCAGAGGTCGCACTGTTTTTGTCAGATCGTTTTTTCATGTGAATTTCCGTAGACGCAAAGACGTTTTGATGTGGACGCCGGTTTCTTGATCGTGGCCTTTTGCCTTTGACCCACCCCCTCTGTTCTGCAATGTTTGGTTATGTAAGGGAGGGCAATCATGACAATGAAAAGATTTATGGCGATACACACTTTTCACTCTGAAAAAACAAAGGAGGCGTTGTGGTCAGGCATCGCGGAAAGTACTACCACACAGAAAGAATGGGCCGTCTCTTGGACTTTTGATAAATGTCAATGTCTTGCCACATGGTCTGGACAGGACGACGATTTCTTTTTCTGTCACTGGATAGCAGAAACAGAAGAGGATATTCATAATGCGCTGGGAGAAAATGGTCTTGATCAGCTTGTCTTTACAGCTTGTTATGAAGCGCAAAATTATATTGATACAGCTTGCCTAAGTGATGAACGAGCATTTCAAGTAAGGCAGACGGAACAGGCTTAACTTCTCACTGCTGGATGCTTTGGATCGCTGTCTAGCCCCCTAAATTCGTCCATTGATTTTTGGCTTCTCTAATAAGGTTTCTGGTACGGGTGGGCGCATGTTCAATGCATGATGAGGTCTGATCTGGTTGTATTGCCGCGATCATCTTGGCATTGACCCTGAAGTCTACAACGTGAATGGCGGTGCCATATCGGTCGGCCACCCCTACGGCATGACAGGTGCGAGACAGGTTGGGCATGCCCTGCTTGAGGGGAAGCGTAGAGGCGTAAAATACGTGGTCACGTCCATGTGTGTTGGTGGAGGCATGGGAGCCGCGGCTTTGTTCGAAGTCGCCTGAGTTAAATTGTAACCAGAAATAGTAATTAATATGATTGAAAACACACTTTAAACGTGTATCTCAGGCTATGTTAGCTCGTATGTGCTGAGGAACTAATTGAATTATTGTGACAGGCAAGAGCTAACCAGAGCGGACATTCAATGAAACCGTAGCAAATGACTGCTCAGAGCCCAGACTCCCGAATTGCTGTATTGCGGCTAAAGTCCGCTTTGTGGGAACCTGGATTTTTGCTGACGTCGTGGACGGCCTCAAGCAAGCATCCAGTATATAGCAGAAATATTCGCATTCGCGGTTGTAGCATTAGGGAAAACCGACATCAGGGATAACGTTGAAACCTACAACGCATTTTTGGCGGGTCCGATGCCTTTAACCTAGTGCGCAACAACCAATATGCGCCTCACAGCTCATTCCGAATTCCGAAGCGGCTCTATTGCGTGCTGCCCACTACCGAAAAACTCTGGAAAAACTAGATGTCTATTTGGAACTAAAAACCAGCCTTACCACCAGCCCGCTTGGCTGATTTGCGTCCAGAACCAGCTTTGCGCCGTGCAGTTTCGCGACAGCGTTTACAAGCGCAAGCCCCAGTCCAGAGCCTTCGCGTTGTCGGGCAAAGTCGAGACGGACCATCGGTCTTATGATGTTTTCAAATTCACCTGGTGGCACTCCAACGCCATTATCCGCCAACCCAATTGATGCGCCTTCAACAAACAACGAGATTTCATCTCCGCCGTAGTTGATCGCATTTTGAATGAGATTGGCCACGGCCTGATTTAACAAGGCAACCTCGCCGTTGACGACCCTCGCATCATCCACACGCAAACTGAGGCGTTTGCCCTGGTCTTCGACAACCACAGAAAAGGTGTCATAGATTTCACGCGCGAATGCATTCAGATCAATCGGTGAAAAATTGGATGGCGATTGTTGCGCCTCAATCTGGGCAAGCCGCAATATGGCATTGATCAGTTCCTTCATCCGAGAGATCTCGCGATTTAAGACAAGTTTCGTTGTTTGGTTTTTCTCGCCTCGTATCGCCTCTACATGAACCTTCAATTTTGTAAGCGGCGTTCGCAAGTCATGAGCGATATGATTTCCAGCATTGCGCGTTTGCTCAACGAGCTTTTGCAACTTGTCCGTTGTGGAATTGATATTCATTGCGATGCGACCTAGATCATCCCTCCGAGGATTTTCAGCCAAACGCGCTTCCAAATTTCCCAAAGAGATCTGAGACAAAATATCAGATATCTGGTCAATGCGTTTTTGCGCGCGAATCCCCAGAATGGCCCCGACCAACAGTGTGATCACTAAACTTGTCAAAACACAAAATAAGAACACGAAATCAAGCACTGCACCTGCGTATTCAATTTCTTCGGTTTCAAGTGCGACCAAATAATGAATCCCGTTTTCATAGCGGATCAGCCCCAAATAGGTCGCATCACCAATTTCAAACTCAATCATTCCAGTCTGTGTCGAAAATTCTGGGGGCATATACCCCCATACCTGTTCGCCCTTGCGTATCCCCCAGATGCCCCCCGAACCGTCGGTGTAGAGTGTTCCGTACAATCCGCTGCCTTGGGACAGGCGGTCATTTTCCTGCAATCTGTCCATTTGAAACGAAAGTTCAGTTTCGGCACGGCTAAAAAGCGCTTCGGCTAACACCTCTCTGGTCACAACCCAAACGAGAGCGAGCAAAACGATAAATACTAAGGCCAACGTTGCAACCAACCGCAGAGAGGAGGAGTGGTATAACCATTTAAGTCTCGAGAACATAACCTTCCCCACGTCGGCTTTTGATTGTTCGAAGCCCAAAGGGTTTGTCGATTTTATTGCGCAGACGTGACAGATGCGTTTCTACGATGCTTGTGGTAGGATCAAAGCTCATATCCCAGACCTGCTCAAGCAATATGGTCCGGGTGATCAGACGATCTGGGTGGCGCATAAAATATTCAAGGAGCTGGAACTCTTTGGTAGTCAAATCGATGACCTGTGCGTTTCGGCTACATTTTCGGGACACAAGGTTCAGAACAATCCCAACCGCAGCCAACTCGGTGATTTGTTCTTGATTATTTGCGTTTTGCCGTCTCGCTATCACGTCTATGCGCGCCAAAAGTTCGGTAAATTCAAAAGGTTTCACAAGGTAGTCATCCGCGCCATGTTCAAGCCCCTTCACACGTTCATCAACTTCCCCCAGGGCCGTCAGAAAAATGGCAGGGGTCTGGTTCTTGGAGGCGCGAAGCGATTTTAGCAGCGACAAGCCATCAAGTTCGGGAACCATGCGATCAAATATGAACAGATCGTATGATTGCAGCGTTGCCGCAATCAGAGCGTCTTTTCCATTGGCAAAGAGATCAACAACATGCCCATTTTCTTTCAGACCGGTTCGAACCCAGGGGCCAACATCCTCATCATCTTCAAGCAGTAAGATACGCATGCGCCGTCACTCACCGCTTAGCCGCAGAAAGAGTACCCCAACGCATGTTGCGCGTTGGGATCAGGAGCAGAGGAAACGGATTATTCTTCATATTCACCTTCTTCCATAATGTTCCCTGTCGCAGGGTCTACCATAGCCGAAACCTCGCCCGTTTGGAAATCAAGTAGTGCGATAAACAGTGCCCCGCCTTCCTCAACCCCCTCAACGCGGATGAGGTTTTCGCCCGCAACGACGAGGTATTCTACTGAATTAACAGCGCTCCCTTCTTCTTGGGCCGCTTCCTGAATTTGTTCGATACTGACGGCGCCGGCCGGTGGTGTGCCTTTTACTTCGATGGCAAAGGCCGCGGTAGACAACGACAGCGCTGCGAACAAAGCAACAGCAAAATTGGATTTAAACTTCATGGTGTTCTCCTTTTGTGAACCACAGGTTGTGATTGCACAAAGCTAGACTCCCAAAATCCCGCAGGTCTTGCGGCAAACTTACGATTTTGTGAACGTTGAAACAGCGCAAAATTGGTTTCTTACGAAATCGTATTTTTTCCGGCAATCGCGCGTAAGTCTTGGGGTCTATCTCGGGCATAGAACAAACCGTGGGATTATCCATGTCAAATAGAGCGGCCTTATTGATTGCAATTGTTACATGTACAAATCCAGCTATCGCACAGGAATTTGATGATGAGCCAGAAATTGAATTGAATGACCATGGTTTGAATTGGAATATCGGCGGCACGACTGTCGAAGTCTCAGGCAATGCCTCACTCAGTTTTTCTTACGCAAACGGTGAGACAACGAATTCATCAGAGTTAGCCGCAACATTGGGCATATCTCGCGAGTTTGCCAACACTGTCATGCTGGGTGCAGAGTTCGGAGTCTCGTCAGAGTCATTTCTGAAACACAACCCGGAGGGCGGTGCAGAAAGTAGCAAGCCAATCGATATTGTCGTCTATTCCGAAACCCAATTTGGAACACTTTCGTATGGCGATGTTGGCAATTCTCTTGATAAATTGGTTTCAAATGTTGGGGATGGCGCCGATTTAGACGCGAGCGCCGACATTCTCTTCGTGGGGAATTTCGATAGGTTCAGCTTTGCGGCTTCGTATGAGGTCAATGGCATGAATGACTATGTAATCGCCGCGACATATGATGCAGACCCGTTGACCATCGGGGTAGGGTATGGGGCAGCCGATGATATTGGCTACTACACGATTTCGGCGGGTACCGATGTCCGTGATCTATCCATCGTCACCTCATATACCGGGAATGAGAATGGCAAATCATCATACGGGGCCAAACTCGGGTATTCAATTTCCGAGATCGATCTTGGTGCAACCTACAGCTTCTACGAAGAAAAGCATTCCTACGGGCTTAGCGCGGCATATCAGTTGGATATCGGCCCTGTTGTTCAAGTCGGGTGGTCAACGAGCGACGGCATTGGCGCTGGCCTGTCCTTTGAATTTTGAGTGGTAGGAGAAAGAAAATGAAACCGATACACATCCTTGGCACAGTATTGTTTGTTATCATTGCGGTCATCATGACAGCCAATAGCGTGACGCGGACGGCAAATGTTGTGAGCCCTGGGTTAGCATTCACGCCAGCGGAAATAGATCTTTGTGCGGTGTACGAGACGTCTGAAAATGGCGTTGAACCAGAAATAGAGTGCGATGAGATTTCGACGGCACAACATCACCGCGCGCACCCGGTCCCAATCATATGGCATGTCTTTGGCGGATCGGTCATGCTGATCGCTGGAATCTTCACGCTCAATACGGGCTTGCGTGTGCGGCAGCCAGCGCTTCACCGTGCGTTTGGCTATGCGTTTGTTTTTGCATCTTTGTTTGCGGGTACAACCACTCTGTGGATGAACTTCATGTTCCATGATCGGTTCTCCACATTCAATCACCTATCCAACTATGTCTGGGGCGGTGCGCTGACCATCATTCCGTTTATCGCGCTATATCATATCTTCAATCGTAACTTTGCGGCGCACCGCGCATGGATGATCCGAAATTATTGTGTTGCATCGGGCCCTGCCACCCACAGATTGCTGTTCTTTACCTATATCGGTCCATTTGAATACCTTGGCGACATTTGGGACATCTGTCTGTCGGTGTTCACGATCCTGATTGGTGAGCTGTTTATCAGGCGGTTGAATTTGCGTCGCATGATTCCGCGCGCATTTCAGTTATCCACCTAAACCCACGATGAGGGGAGATAGATACCAGGGCTTTTTCATCAAGCAAACATCGATCGCATGAATAGTGGTGCGAAATTTTCTCTTACCGGACTTTCTAAGGCAACGGAACTTTCGCGCGACCGATGGATGAAGAAGATGCCGCCGCGTTTCTTTTTATTGGCGGTAGAAAATGATCAGTAGGGCCGCTAAACGGGTTTCAATTGGCTGGGTACAAGTAGGGCAAATTTCCATTGCGGACCTTTAATTTTCTTGTTGAACGACAGCTTCGTCCCGCATAGCAGACATTGGACTCCACTACGGCGAAGGTCCGCTTTGCTCTCTGAGTTTTGAAAGTGAACTTTATGGCCCTCATGCCTACTACGTGGATTGTAAGGCCTTTTAGGTTTAGAACGTGAAGTCATCATCTTCATGACTGGCGTGGTGAACAGGTCTATTAACTGTATCTGCACGATACCCATCTCTGTAGTCCTGCTCGGTGAAGGTCATATCCTCCCAGTCATGCTGATAGCTGGCCATGTACTCATTGAAGATAGCACTGCGTCCCTTCTTAGGACCACTTGCT
>Ga0228672_1000086_pt1 | contig 65867 bp, 66 predicted proteins | sample 90DmetaG_FD_182788 | JGI IMG/M metagenome (GOLD analysis project Ga0228672, IMG submission 182788) | Seawater microbial communities from Monterey Bay, California, United States - 90D | ecosystem: Environmental > Aquatic > Marine > Coastal | place: USA: California | collected 2016-11-08 | reverse complement strand
ATTTCGATTGGTCTGCGCAAGAAGCTGCTGTGCAACAAAACCAGCTTTGTCCAAATAGCCCTCGTTACAAACGAGAGTCACACAAAATCGAGCCATAATTTGTCCTAACGCGACAGGGTGTGAGTGGTTTTCATTTTATGTGCGGCGGTCGAAAGAACATCAAGACCCATATTTTTCCCAATATTCTTGCACCCAAGAAACCGGTCCGAGACCGATATGCGGAAATTGCCCCCAAAATTTGGTCGCAACAAGATCAATCGGTCGTGGGGCGCCATGAAACGCGACAATCGCAACATCCGGGCCAGGCGGCGGTGGCGAGACAAAAAGATCTCGACCGAGTCCGCGCCGCAAAAACCGCTTAAAGCTAATGACCGTCCCTTTTGGCCAAAAACCTATGCCCTGCCCCGTTGCACCGACATAGTCCTGCTCATTTTGAAACCCTGTAATGACGCCATCACGATCCGTCATAAAACTATCTAGAATTTGGTTTTGCTCACCAATGTTGAACGCAAAAACACCTGTGCCGACCTCCGGTTTAGCGGTCCCATTTGGGCGCCAACCATCGCCGACATCTAACACAGTTAGAGGGTCAGTTTCGTCAAAAAACGGGTCCAGTGAGCCAACGATCATCATATCCAGATCAATGAACAAAGCGCGGCCCGACAGGTTGTGAAGGTCCTTTTGGAACAAGGCAAGTTTCGGCCAAATCCCTCTCGTGTACCACTGGTCCTGCGTGAGCCCGATATCTGGTATTGGAAGCGCGTGAATGTCTGGCAGAAGCCCATTTGCATGATCGGTCAAACACACAAACTGAATAGGACCTGTCACATGCGCGCGACAAGCTCGGTATAGAATATTTACATACTCGGGCGAAAAGACATCCCCCCACTTTATACATAATATCAATCGCTTTGGTGTTTTTAGTGCCATTCCGGCGTGTAATCCTTTGGGTTAGGCTTGAATATCGATGGCTTGTGAAAGACGTTATTCCGTTTGCTCAGTGGCATTTGGCGACGTGTACAAAAGAAGCAATGTTACAGTAAACACGAACATCGACAGAGTTAAGCTATGTCTGAAAATAACGTCCGTCAAAGACAACGCAAAAAATTGGGACAAAAACACGAAGACAACCAAGAGATGATGTCGAGTGGGTGATGTCCAAAAAAGGCCTGCATAGCTTAATACCAACAAAACCGCTGCAGGAACACCAAAACGCACGGAAATGTCGATAAGCTCGTTATGGAAATGCGGTTGAGTATAAATACCATCAGGTGCTTGGACTGCCGCTAACACTTGATCGGTTAAAGCCATGTCCCTTCCCCAACCGAACCAAGGTTGCTGCGATATTAGGTCGAGACCTGCTTTCCATATCCAAGCCCGATGCATTCCGGAATCGCCGCTAGCAACTTCGACACTCGGAGCCTCGCTAGCTGCTTCTACATTGGGAGCCTCGCCAGCAACTTCGTCACCGACAGCCTCGCCAGCAACTTCAGCCATTACACTTAAGTCGAGTGCTGCAAATCTACCAAAGAGTCCGTTGGAAACATCCGGAGCTAGAATACCTTGTACTGGTATAATTAAGGCGCATCCTAGAACGACAAATATGCGGGTGCGAGCGGCCTGTTTGGTGAATAGCACCCAAGTAACCAAGAGACAAATGGATACCGCCACCGGCATCCTGCTTCCAGTTAGAAAAACAACCCAAAACGCACTCACAAGTCCAAGAAGTACGATCGCAGACACCTTGTCATGCTTCAATGCAGCACACCCGCACCAAAACAATAGTTGCGCTGATACCATGCCCAATGGAATGGAATTATATCCAAAACTAACTCTATTGGTCTGTTCAGTGTAGACTTCGATCAATGCAATGATGGCATACAAAATTGCAACGACACCAATCCAACGGCTGATACTATCAAAAGTGATCTTATGTCTCATGCAAGAGAGTACAACGACTCCCAGCAGCCCGATTGCCGAATAGTTCACGATTACGGAAAGAACCTCTTCATCAAAGCCCACGGTCACGAACTCTGAAAGGATGAATGCCGCATAGACGGCAACAAACATGAGACACACCACTTTTTGCGAAAATGGCAGTTTAATTTGAGTAGTCGATTTAGAAAAGAAAGTTGTCGCCAAAGTGACAAGGACAAACAGCAACAAAAAATTCAGGCCGATACTCGTATCCAGCGCTGAACCAAATACAACGAGGGCGAATAGAAGATGACCATAGTTGGTCTTCAAAAAATGCATTAATTTCAATGATTTTGCCTCAAGCTTCAATGGTTCGCGGCTGCGATAATGTCTTAACCTATGCGTTGTGTCTATGACAGATCAAAAAACTGGTATGAGTTGCCCCCACCCTGTGGATACAGAGGCCCATTGTTAACGTCCTGCTCACAACACCCCACTACAGTTCACCCCAATCCAACACCTTGCAACTCCGCGCGCTTTAGTATGCCGCTGCATACAACCATTTCGCTCTCATAAGCTGACAGCTTACTCTGGGCACTTCTCGCCACATAAACAGTTGAAAATCGAGATTAACATGAACTTATATGCAGCATACCTTGAAGAAATTGAAACCCGCAAAAAGCAGGGACTTAGCCGATCGACGGTGCTGAGCTGACGCAGGAAATCATCGCCCAGATCATGGATGTGGGTCATGCATGGTGCATAAGGGTGACGTGAAAATCGTCGCTCAGATGCTGCGCAACTTAGAAAAAGACTCTGGCAAGGTTCAGTTTAAAGCGCCGCTAGTAGTCGCCGCCCCGACCTACAACATCATTGATGAGTTAAAGGAAGAAGGCGACTGGTCTGTGCTACAAAAGTACTCCGGTTTCGAGTTCGATGATACTTCACTGAAAAACACCGCCCGGACCGAGTATGAGAGCATTCTCTACCTCGAACGCCCGGGCTGTAACCTTTGCATGGGTAACCAAGAAAAGGCGGCCAAGGGTGACACGGTTCTCGCAACATCCACGCGCCTGTTCAAAGGCCGTGTCGTTGAAGATACCGCTGAGAAAACAGGCGAGTCTTTGTTGGCTTCTACCTAACCAAGTTCGCCCCGCCAATCGAGAAGCCAGCGGGCGCGAAATCCGCGCACTTCTAAAAAACACACAGTTTGATGAAAAAATTTCGGGCGCATCAAAAAATGCGCCCATTTTTATTTTCGAAACAATTACTTTTTCCACTCATCGATAGCTTATAAACATGCTGTGACGAGCGCGCTAATACCCTTTGGAGCAGTGTTAAAAACCGCGATCCGTTTGGTGAATACAAACTTTTGGCGGCTGACTCAAATTATTGAGCATGTCTAGTAACCGGATCACCAGATCCCACTTTGCACAAAAGTGTGCCATGATCATCAACCCTGCGACACAGGTCTAAAATGTGACCCCTTGCGAAAATACGGTGGGGTCAGTGGGTGAAAATGCGTGTTGCAAGACAACAGAAGCCGCCCCATCAGCTTCATAACGTTGAACTATATGTAAACGATTTTCTTCCTTTTTGATCTATTCAGCACCGCAAGAATATGAAGTTTCTTCAAGACCGGCATATGCTGCAAGGGAAGAAAAGCATCCGGATGCGGAAGCGCGAAGACCATTTATTTTAGGCACAGCGCCCTCTTTTTCTGTTTCCAACTTGCGAAATAGGCTGACAGTTTTCATATACTATCACAATAGGAGTAAACATCATGGCTACGAACGAATTCCCCGGTTGGCATGGAACCACAATCATCGGCGTCAAAAAAGACGGTGAAGTTGTGATTGCAGGCGATGGTCAAGTGTCATTGGGACAAACCGTTATCAAAGGCACTGCGCGTAAAGTGCGCCGCTTGTCCCCAGGTGGATTTGATGTTGTTGCTGGATTTGCGGGATCAACCGCCGATGCGTTTACGCTGCTGGAACGGTTAGAGGCCAAACTAGAAGCGACACCGGGTCAATTGGCGCGGGCCTCTGTTGAGTTGGCCAAAGACTGGCGCACCGACAAGTACTTGCAAAAGCTCGAAGCCATGTTGATTGTTACGGATGGAACCGAGTTGTTCGTGATTACCGGCGCTGGTGATGTCCTTGAGCCAGAACACAATGTGGCAGCCATCGGGTCCGGTGGTAACTTTGCCTTGGCCGCAGCGCGTGGATTAATGGACAGTGATCGTAACGCAGAACAGATTGCGCGTGATGCAATGGCGATTGCCGCTGATATCTGTGTTTATACCAACGGTAAACTGACGGTTGAGGCCATTAGGGCGAAGTCTTGATCAACCGAGTTTTACCATAAAAGGCCTTAGACATATCGTTTTGCGTTCTTGGTTGTGTTTCGATGACCCGCGCTTACATAAATTAACAATCTTTCAACGCAGGATGCCCCTTTGACCGATCTTACACCCAGAGAAATTGTTTCAGAACTTGATCGCTTTATCATCGGTCAGAACGACGCCAAACGCGCTGTTGCTGTTGCATTGCGCAATCGCTGGCGTCGCAAGCAGTTGCCAGATGACTTGCGTGATGAAGTCTATCCAAAAAACATCCTAATGATTGGACCCACTGGCGTAGGTAAAACGGAAATCAGCCGTCGTTTGGCCAAACTGGCAAAAGCACCCTTTCTAAAGGTCGAAGCGACGAAGTTTACTGAAGTCGGTTACGTTGGTCGCGACGTTGAACAGATCATCCGCGACCTGATGGAAAGCGCGATCACAATGACGCGCGATCACATGCGCGACGATGTAAAAGCCAAAGCACACCAAGCCGCCGAAGACCGCGTGATTGATGCAATCGCAGGCACTGATGCCCGCGAAGGCACACGCGACATGTTCCGCAAAAAACTAAAGTCGGGCGTTCTGGATGACACGGTTATCGAACTTGAGGTCGCAGACACATCTAGCCCTTTTCCATCCATGGAAATCCCGGGTCAACCTGGATCAAACATGGGTATGATGAACCTTGGTGAAATGTTTGGAAAAGCCATGGGTGGGCGCACCACCCGCCGCAAATTAAAAGTTTCAGAATGCTACGAAGTTCTGATTGGCGAAGAGGCCGACAAACTTCTGGACGACGAAACCATCACACGCGCTGCCCTTGAAGCTGTTCAGCAAAATGGCATCATATTTCTGGACGAGATCGACAAGGTTTGCACCCGCGCAGATGCCCGTGGTGGCGATGTGAGCCGTGAAGGTGTGCAGCGCGATCTGTTGCCGCTTATCGAGGGTACCAATGTCAGCACCAAGCATGGCACGGTTAAAACTGATCATATCCTGTTCATTGCATCTGGCGCTTTTCACATCGCCAAGCCATCGGATTTATTGCCTGAACTTCAAGGTCGCCTACCGATCCGCGTTGAATTGCAGCCACTCACAGAGAGCGATTTCGTTCGTATCTTAACCGAAACAGAGAATGCCCTTACACTTCAATATTCTGCCTTGATGGGAACTGAAGAAGTGACCGTAACATTTGAAGAAGATGGCATCAAAGCGCTGGCAAAAATTGCAGCTGACGTGAACCAAAGCGTTGAGAACATTGGCGCCCGTCGTCTTTATACGGTGATGGAACGCGTGTTTGAGGAACTGTCCTTTGGCGCCCCTGATCACGCAGGTGATGAGGTCGTCGTGGATGCTGCATTTGTTGAAAAGAACCTAGGCGAGTTGACCAAGTCCACAGACCTAAGCCGCTACGTGCTCTAGTCAGGGCCAGATTGCTGGGATAGGGCTGTTCCAATCCCAACCTTAAGGTCAGTTCATGCGCGATACATTTCTATTTAAGAACGCCCCTTGGTTGGCGGTGGGTGCGCTTTTAACGTTACTGTCGTCTTTTGGGCAAACGTTTTTCATATCCATCTTTGCTGCGGAAATTCAGTCTGAATTTGGCCTAAGCCACGGTGCATGGGGCGGCATATATGCGTTGGGAACAACTGCGTCCGCTATTGTGATGGTATGGGCCGGTGGTCTGACGGATAAGTTTCGCGTTCGCACACTGGGCCCCGCTGTTTTGTTGCTGCTTGCACTAGCTTGTTTGTTCATGGCCTTTAACCCATTTGCCGTATTACTACCTCTAGTGATCTTTGCGCTTCGCCTTTTCGGGCAGGGCATGACCAGCCACATTGCTGTCGTTGCAATGGCCCGATGGTTTTCTGCAGCACGTGGTCGTGCGCTTTCAGTTTCTGCCCTTGGTTTTTCCGCAGGCCAGGCCGTTTTACCAATTATTTTTGTTATGCTGTTGGGCGTCATGGACTGGCGCTTATTATGGGTCGTGGCTGCTGTAATTGCAGTTGCAGGTATCCCTATTTTACAAAGGTTGCTGCGCAAGGAGCGCACGCCACAATCAATGGCAAACGAAAACCCATCATTGGGTATGGAAGGGCGATATTGGAAACGATTTGAAGCACTGCGCCATCCGTTGTTCTGGTGCATGGTTCCGACGGTCCTTGGACCTTCTGCTTTCAACACCGCGTTCTTTTTTCATCATGGGCACTTTGCTGAATTGAAGCAAATCACGCACATCGCATTAGTCGCACAATTCCCACTTTATACAGCGGTTTCCGTTGGTGCGATGCTGCTGTCTGGTTGGAGATTAGATAAAATTGGAACACCGCATCTGTTGCCATTCATCCAAGTGCCCATGATCGCAGCCTTTATAATTTTTGCACTCGCGCAGAGCACGCTTATGATCACCCTTGGCTTTATCATGTTGGGTATAACAGCAGGTGCAGGTGCAACTTTACCCGGCGCTTTCTGGGCTGAATTCTATGGCACCAAATTCATCGGATCGATCAAGGCACTTGCCACTGCTGTCATGGTGCTTGGCTCAGCAATCGGGCCTGGGATTACTGGCGTAATGATCGATTATGGTATGGGACTTGAGACCCAATTCTATTGGATCGCAGGATATTTCGCATTGGCGACAATTGTCTTGTGGATTGGCGTCCGCAAGTACGCACCCAGCCTCAAAGCCTAACGGGGTTTGCGCAGATATACGTAGTAGGCACCCCCACCACCGTGACGATCGTGGGCTTGGGTCACTTGTAACACTGCTGAGGACAAAGGTGCCAAAGCCAACCACTGAGGGACCTGATGGCGCAAAACGCCAAAACGCACAGGGATCGGCCCACCGTCATCACGTGATTTACCTTTACCCGTGATCACCAGAACCAGACGCTTCCCGTTGCCATAGGCCGAGAGGATGAACTGCGTCAAAAGTGGGTGTGCACGATCCAACGTCAAACCGTGTAAGTCCAAGCGCCCTTCTGGTTTGAGCTTGCCACGCTTCATCTGATCAAAGGCTTTGCGATCCATCGTGATCTTTGCATTGCGGACTTGCTCTGCAATTGGTGCAACACGATCAAATCGGGTCAACGATTTGGATTTCTGACCTACTTTGGGGCCTGATGGCTTAACCAATGTGTCGATCAACTTGCGCCGTTTCGGCATCGGCAAGATCTGTGGTTCCATATTCAACATGGCATCAAAGTCGACAGGCTTACGTCCCTGCTCTAACCGTTCTGTTCGGTCAGTAACTTGCTTCCATAGCTCAACCTCCTCAGGCCTTAACTTCCGACCCATCAGGTGTCCTCCGGCAACAGCGCATAGGCGCGTTGAATTGGCATAAGAACCATCATCCGGCCAGGATCACGTAAGCGCCCTGCTACGCGTCCCGCCTCGTCTCCTGTTCCAACAAACACGTCAGCACGCTGGGCACCCTTGATCGCCGACCCTGTATCTTGGGCTGTCATCAATCGGCGTATTGGGTTTTTGCCATCTTTTTCCAACCACACAGGAGAGCCCAGTTTCACAAACTTAGGGTCCACAGCAACACTGCGCATTTGCGTGATTGATTTATTCATCGCCCCAAGCGGACCCCTATCCGCGGGCACCTGATCGACATTTCGAAAAAACACATATGAGGGGCTGTGAAACAACAACTCGCGTCCATCAATTGGATTCCGTAGCACCCAATTTTTGATAACTTGTGCGCTCACCTGATGAGGTTCATAAATTTTGCGGCGCACCAATTCAGCCCCAAGCGAGCGATACAAATGACCATTGGCACCAGAATACCCAACACGGATAAAATTACCGTTGGGCAATCGAATACGACCTGACCCTTGGATTTGTAAAAAGAACAATTCGACAGGGTCATCCACCCATGCGATTTTTAGACTGCGTCCATTCATAACGCCGGTGCTTAGAATATCACGGCGTGTTAGCCATGGACGAATGCGACGTGCTTCAGGTGGCATGGCATAAACTGGATACCGATAGCGGCTGGTCTTTTGACGCGAGCCACTAAGTTCAGGTTCAAAATATCCCATGAACAATGCTTTGTTCCCATCCTCAATCAGGACAGGGCGAAACAGCAATTCAAAGAAAGCACGCGCGTCTGGTTGGACCGTTGCGTAGGCACAAAACGCCGTCCAATCCGGGTCATCCATATCGCGACAGGTGTTTTGGAATACGGTTAGGGCAGCGGAATGATCATCCTCTGCCCAGCCTTCTAAATCGTCAAATGATAAGACCTTGTAAGTCACTTCTGCTGTGGCAGGTTCCGCCGCTAAGGCAAAACCTGCTGCACAAGCAATCGCGACCGCGTGGCTTAAACGTCTGTAGAAACAAGTAACCAATTTGGATCATCCGCACCCATAGTACGCGCAAACGCCCATGTGTCTTTTTGTTTCTTAACTTCGGTTGTGCTGCCTTCAACGATATCACCACCGCGATCACGAACGGCAGATGTCAGTTCAGCAACAAAGCGGATCGAAATTTCGGCTTCATTGGTGTTCGGGTTCAAAGTTGCGTCAACTAATTTCATTTCACGCACACCAAAGAAGTTTGCATCGATTGTCAAACCTTGGTCTTCGCGCGCGGCAACTCCGTCTACAAAGCTCTCGTAGATTTCTTCGGACATAAACGGCTGAATTTCGGCCAGTTCGCCTGTCTCGTAACCCATCACGATCATCTCATATGCGCCACGCGCACCACCGATGAAATCGCCAACGTTAAACGATGGCTCAAGGCGCTTCATGCCAGACAATGCTGCTGCTTGTGTGGTGTCCGCCTCAACATGATCGGTGATGTCTAAATCTGGACCACCCTCAATCACTTCGAGATCGGGGCGACCACGGCGTTCGTTCACTGGAGCTGCGGCTGGACCATCTTCAAATCCCTCACGGGTACCCAATACGTTTTTCAAACGCAGGATAAGGAAAACGGCGATGCCGGCCAATACCAACAGTTGGATCAGGGGCTGATTCATAATTACCTCTATTAATGTAATACCATGGAAACATTAGGCTGTTGACCTTATGTAGGGGCTGACCCCCTGCAAGTCCACTGCAGGGAACATGAAAGGATTGCTCGATATGTGGCTTTTTGTAGCCTTTTTGGCCGTACCGCTCATTGAAATCGGTTTGTTTATTCAAATCGGGGGCGTCATTGGGCTTTGGCCAACGCTTTTGGTTGTTGTTTTGACCGCTATTTTGGGCACTTATTTGGTGCGCACCCAAGGGTTGATGGCAATTGGTAAGCTCCAATCATCATTTTCACAACTTCAGGACCCAACTGAACCGTTGGCACACGGGGCTATGATCTTGTTCGCGGGTGCATTGCTACTGACACCCGGCTTTTTCACTGATGGTGTTGGGTTTGCACTGTGCGTGCCGTTCATTAGAACATGGGTTTTCAATAGCCTGCGCCAAAAGGTAAAAATGCAGTCCTTCAGCATGGGATCAACTGGGCATCAGCCGCATCAATCATATGACCCAAATGTGATTGATGGAGATTTTGAAGAGGTCGAAATCGACCCAAATAAACCTTCTGATCCTTCTGGTTGGACCGAGCATTGAGACCCATGAACCAAACTGATACAGACTAAAAAAATTCGGAACATCCGCAGGAGAAAACAATGGCCGAGAACGAAACACCAGCAGCTGCAGAAGCGGCTCCACAACAACCACAAATGCGCATCTTGGGTCAGTTCATCCGCGATATGTCTTTTGAAAACATCATTGCACAAAAAGGCGCGCCATCTGATGCGCAACCTGATGTGCAAGTTCAGGTAAACTTGGACGCGAAAAAGCGCGAACCAGCAAACCAATATGAATCAGCGATCAAATTGACTGTCACGTCGAAAGACAAAGGCAGCGACACAACAATCTTCGTCTTGGAAATCGACTATGTCGGGATCTTCCACGTTGAAGGCGTACCAGAAGATCAAATGCACCCGTTCTTGTTGATCGAATGTCCACGCATGATTTTCCCATTCTTGCGCCGCATCGTCAGCGACATCACACGCGACGGTGGCTTCCCGCCATTGAACTTGGAAAACATCGACTTCATCGCACTATACCGCGGTGAAATTGCACGTCGCCAGGCAGAAACACCTGCACCTGAAAACGCGTAGAACTTAAGACTTTAGCCAAAGGGCGGCATCGCCCAGCTCTTTGGCTACATAGGCTTTGTGGGTTTCGGCCTCTGCCTGAGACAATCTTGATGATAGTGGGTTTGGGCGCGGTTGAGGCTTCCATTCCCCGCCATCGGCCTCTCCCTTAGAAGACGATGAAGTAGCCAACCCAAAATCAGGCTGACGACCACCGATCAGTTCCAAATACACTTCAGCCAAAATTTCACTATCGAGCAAGGCGCCGTGCAAATCGCGTTCAAAGTTCGTGATCCCAAAACGTCGGCACAAAGCATCCAAAGATGCGGGTGAACCTGGAAACTTTTTGCGCGCCATTGGCAAAGTATCAAGCGCACGGTTCATAGGGATTTCAGGCATACCAATCCATTTCAATTCAGCGTTCAAGAACTTCATATCAAACGCGGCATTGTGAATGATCAAAGTTGAGTCCTGAATAAAATCAAGAAACTTCTGGCCCACTTGCGCAAATTTTGGTTTGTCGCGCAGGAAATCATCGCCCAAACCGTGAACCTGAAATGCTTCATCCGGCATTCCGCGTTCGGGGTTGATGTATTCATGAAACTGGACACCAGTGGGTACGTGACCTTCCAATTCAAGCGCACCAATTTCTACAATGCGGTCACCAGTGAACGGGTCAAAACCTGTGGTTTCAGTATCAAGTACGATCTCACGCATCTGTCATCCTTTGACGAATTTGGGTTAGTACATTTTGCACCTGTACGCGTGCATGTTCAATCGTATCTGTAATGATAACAAAATCAGATCTGTCCCGTTTTTCATCTGCGGGCAGTTGTTTTGAACGGATCACTTCGAATTGATCCATGCTCATTGTGCCACGCTCCATGACGCGTTGTTTTTGAACTTCGGCCGTTGTCCAAACGCAGGCAACGCCGTCCATGTTCGCGTCGCCACCTGTTTCAAACAGCAACGGAATATCAAACACCAAGATATCACTTTGAGAAATTGCGACAAAATCTGCACGATCCTGAACCAGCAAGGGATGCACGATTTTTTCAATGGTTTTTAGTACCGACGGATCAGCAGATATAAGTTTGCGCAGTTGCGCGCGTGAAACTGCACCTGCCTCTATCACTTGTGGGAATGCTTCAGATATTGGCGCAACAGCGGCGCCATCCTTGTCGTAAAGGCGATGCACTGCCGCGTCCGCATCCCAAACGTCACAGCCAAATTCACTGAATATAGACGCAGTTGTAGATTTGCCCATTCCGATAGAACCGGTAAGGCCCAATTTAAACATCAGCGAAGCGCCGCAGCACGTGTTGCGCTGTCAACTTCGGGGCGATGACCAAACCAACGTTCAAATCCAGGGGCCGCTTGATACAGCAACATTCCCAAACCATCGACGGTAATACAGCCTTGTGCTTCTGCCTCACGAAGGAAATTGGTCTGTAATGGTGTGTAGACCAAATCGGTGACAATTGAACCTTTGCGTAAACCATCAAGTGGGACGCGCAGTTCTGGATGTCCAACCATACCCAAGGATGTGGTGTTTACGGTTAGTGTTGCCTCTTCCAAAACGTTTCCTGCTTGAACCCAATCAACAACCTGCAACCGTTTTCCAAAGTCTTTCGCCAATTTTTCCGCCCGGATACGCGTACGGTTTGAAATTAGAATTTCAGGTACTCCAGCATCCAGTAGCGAGGCGACTACGGCCCTTGATGCGCCGCCAGCGCCTAAAACAACAGCTGGACCTGATTTTGGGTTCCAAGTCGGAGCGCCCGCTTTGAGGTTTTCAAGAAACCCATAGCCGTCTGTATTGTCCGCGTGGATTTTACCGTCTTTGCGGAAAATCAGAGTGTTCGCGGCGCCTATAAGTGTTGCTCGATCGGTAACCAGATCAGCAATCTGCAAAACAGCTTCTTTATGAGGGATCGTTATATTAACGCCATCAAAACCCATTTTTGGCAAGTTCGTCAAAACCTCACGCAAATTCTCTGGTGACACGTCCATAGGAATGTAGAACCCTTGCAAGCCGTAGGTCTTTAGCCAATGACGATGAAGCTGTGGCGATTTTGAATGCGCAATAGGTGATCCGATGACACCAGCCAGTGGAATTTTAGGTAGGCTCATTGTTCGATCACTCCACGAAGGGTTAAAAATGCCAGAAGTTGTAAAAGTGGCATACCAAGAACGTTAAAGTAATCCCCTTCAACACTGTGAAACAACCGTACGCCTTCTTCTTCTAATTTATATCCACCAACGCTGTGCTGAATGCTATCCCAATTGCGCTCAACATAGCCCGATATATAGGCGTCCGTTGCATCCCGCATTCTTAGACGAACTTGTCCAACATGGCGCCAGATTGGCTTGCCTTCATAATAGATGACTGCGGCGGAAAGTAATGTATGTCGCTCTCCGCGCATGGCGGTGATCTGTTCGATCGCTTCATCCGGGCTTTTGGGTTTGGACAATAGGTTTCCGTTGAATTCCAAAACCTGATCGCAACCGATGACAAACGCATCATAGTGCATTTGGGCGACCTTGCGCGCCTTTGATTCTGCCAAAGCATCGGCAATATCACGAGGCAGGGCACCATCAGCAACAAATGCTTCTTTTATCATCTGCTCATCCACACGAGCGATTTGAATATCAAAATCCACACCCGCTTGACGCAGCATTTGGGCACGGATCTCAGAACCAGAAGCGAGGATAACGGGCATAACCATGTGGATAACCTATGTCTTAAGTTAAGAGTTTATTCATGAAGTCTTCTGAATAATGGTGAGTAACTGCGCAATAGGGGATAACACATCTTTCTCGCATCGTTTTCACGTATTTCATCCCCTTGGGGAATGAATAACATCTGCTGTGTTGATGAAAAGGTTATCCAAACAATATCCACAGGGTTTAAGGATAAGTCAGACTAATCTGAGAAACAAAAGTCTTATTTTTAAATGCTCGTTTTATGGTCAAGCAATCCATCCACAAAATGTGATTAATTTCTGTCCCTCCTGTATAACAATTTGGATAACTAATTAATCCACAGAAAATGGCTTCCCTACTTAATCATCATCTTTCTCTTTATATATATATTATATTAAGTAAGGCTAAGATGGAGAGTGATATGACGGACGTTCTTGCCCAAGCCTATCCATGGATTTTATCGATCCATATTATTTCCGTCATTTCATGGATGGCCGGTATTTTCTATTTGCCACGATTGTTTGTTCATCATTCTGAGAAAGTAAAGCTCAGTGGCGAAACCCATGACCTGTTTTGCATGATGGAAAGCAAGTTGTTTAAAGTGATCATGACGCCTGCGATGACAAGCACATGGATTTTTGGGCTTTTGCTTGTTGCCACACCTGGCATTGTTGATTGGTCCGAATACTGGCCTTGGGTAAAAGCAGCTTGTGTGATCTCAATGTCAGCTTTTCATTCTTGGTTGGGGAAACAGCAAAAGAACTTTTTTGCAGGCGAGGGTGTATTAAGCGGGCGGCGCTACCGGATCATGAACGAAGTACCAACAATATTGATGATCGCAATTGTAATTTCTGTGGTTGTTAAATTCTGAGAAACCCGTGCCTGATTGACTCGACCCCCCAAAAAACATAGATGATTTGCAACGCCCCATTCGGGGATCGTGTAAAACCAACATTTTTTACTCAACGCCAACGTATGCTTTCATACGATTTGGTTGGATATACCCATGACTGATACGACCTTTGACGCCCCACAAGAAACGCTAGACCTTGCGGACCTGAAACGCCAAACGCCAAAAGACTTGCTGTCTATGGCCGAAGAGCTTGAGATCGAAAATGCATCGACGATGCGCAAAGGTGAGATGATGTTCCAAATTCTGCGTGAACGCGCAGATGAAGGTTGGGAAATCTCTGGCGATGGTGTTTTGGAAGTCCTGCAAGATGGATTTGGTTTCCTGCGCTCGCCTGAAGCTAACTATTTGGCTGGCCCAGATGACATTTACGTATCACCTGAAATGATCCGCCAACACTCGTTGCGCACCGGTGATACAATTCATGGTTTGATCAAAGCCCCTGAAGAAGCAGAGCGTTATTTTGCTTTGACCGAAACACGGAAGATCAACTTTGAAGCCCCAGAAAAGGCTAAACATAAGATTGCATTTGATAATTTGACGCCTCTCTACCCTGATGAGCGTCTAAAAATGGAAGTTGAAGACCCAACAGTTAAGGATCGCTCTGCGCGTATTATCGATCTGGTTGCCCCAATCGGCAAAGGCCAGCGTTCCCTAATTGTGGCACCGCCGCGTACTGGTAAAACTGTTTTGCTACAGAATATTGCCAACAGCATCGAAAAGAACCATCCTGAGTGCTATCTGATCGTTTTGCTGATCGATGAGCGCCCAGAGGAAGTTACTGACATGCAGCGGTCCGTAAAAGGGGAGGTTGTGTCCTCGACCTTTGACGAACCAGCAACGCGTCACGTGGCCGTATCCGAAATGGTCATTGAAAAAGCCAAACGTTTGGTTGAGCACAAGCGCGACGTTGTCATCTTGCTCGATTCTATTACGCGTTTGGGTCGTGCGTTTAACACTGTGGTTCCATCATCCGGTAAAGTTTTGACCGGTGGTGTGGACGCAAACGCGCTTCAACGTCCAAAACGCTTCTTTGGTGCGGCACGTAATATAGAAGAGGGTGGATCGCTTACCATTATCGCAACTGCTTTGATCGATACAGGTAGTCGCATGGATGAGGTTATCTTTGAAGAATTCAAAGGGACGGGTAATTCTGAAATTGTCTTGGATCGTAAGATCTCTGATAAACGCGTGTTCCCAGCGATCGACATCCAAAAATCAGGTACACGTAAGGAAGAGCTGTTGGTTGATAAAATCGATCTGCAGAAAACCTTCGTTCTGCGCCGCATCCTGAACCCAATGGGTACAACAGATGCTGTTGAGTTCCTAATTTCGAAGCTGAAACAAACAAAATCCAATGCGGACTTCTTTGATTCAATGAACACATAACTTATTGTTCATTAACAATGGGTTAGATAGATGAATACGATTTTTTCCCTCGCCAGCGCTCAAGGTCGCGCTGGGGTTTCCGTCATCCGCCTTTCTGGGCCGGATGCTAAGGAAGTTGTGGGAAAATTCGTCTCTAACTTGCCCAAGAACCGCGTTGCAGGCCTTCGTGTCCTAATCGATGACACAGGGGAACCGCTCGATCATGCGCTTGTTCTTTGTTTTGATTGTCCGCGTAGCTTCACGGGCGATGATGTTGTCGAGCTGCACCTGCACGGTAGTATTGCTGTAGTCCAGTCTGTGTTACGCGTTTTGGGAGACAGTGGACTGGCGCGTTTGGCTGAGCCGGGTGAGTTCACGCGGCGCGCGCTGGAAAACGGGCGAATGGATCTAGCCCAGGTTGAGGGTCTAGCTGACCTAATCGAATCTGAAACTGAGGCGCAGCGCAAACAAGCCCTGCGCGTAGTGACGGGCCACCTAGGCGCTTTGGTTGAAAAATGGCGTTCGTCTCTAATCCGCGCAGCAGCGCTTATTGAGGCCACGATTGATTTTGTTGACGAGGACGTTCCTGTCGATGTGACCCCAGAAGTTCGTGAACTTCTAAGAGGTGTGAAATCGGACCTGCTAAAGGAAATCGCTGGCAGTAAAATTGCTGAACGTATTCGCGTTGGTTTCGAAGTTGCAATTGTGGGTGCACCAAATGCGGGCAAATCGACGCTTCTGAATGCAATGGCTGGTCGTGAAGCTGCAATTACGTCTGACATTGCCGGCACAACGCGCGATGTGATCGAAGTCCGAATGGACTTAAAGGGGTTGCCAGTAACAATTCTGGACACCGCAGGTTTGCGTGATGGCCAAGATGCGGTTGAAGTGATTGGTATCAAACGTGCTTTGGAGCGGGCAGGGGATGCGGACCTTCGTGTATTCTTGGCTGGCGATAATGAAGTGTTGCCACTTATCCAGCAACCTGATGATATTCGTGTGACTCCAAAGGCCGACCTTACGGGCGCCGGTGTCTCAGGCGTAACGGGGCAGGGTGTTTCTGAGCTTTTGGACGAAATTCAGCAAATCTTGGAACAGCGCTCATCACAAGCTGGTCTTGCTACGCATGAGCGTCACCGAATTGCGATGCAATCAACATTGACCGCACTTGATGTGGTGCTACCTCTCGTTGGCCTAGGTCCTGAACATTATGATATAGCTGCGGAAGAATTGCGTACTGCGATCCGTTCGCTCGAAGCGCTAGTAGGCCGAATCGACGTAGAAAACCTACTTGATGAAATTTTCTCCAGCTTTTGTCTGGGCAAGTGATGGAGTGTTTCACGTGAAACATTTTGATGTACTCGTAATTGGCGGCGGTCATGCTGGATCAGAAGCCGCACATGCAGCAGCACGGCTTGGCGCGCAAACCGCATTGGTGACGATGACACGTGATGGCATTGGCGTGATGTCTTGCAACCCCGCCATCGGTGGTTTGGGGAAAGGTCACTTGGTACGTGAAATTGATGCCCTTGATGGTGTTATGGGCCGTATTTCTGATCTTGCTGGGATTCAGTTCCGTTTACTAAATCGGAAAAAAGGTCCGGCAGTGCAGGGGCCGCGAACTCAAGCAGATCGCAAAATTTATCAGCAGTCGATGCTTACTGAAACTGAAAAACGCGAGAACCTTTCGATTGTTATTGGCGAGGTGACCGATTTCTTGATGTCCGGCGATACCGTCACTGGCGTTCAGCTGGCTGATGGATCTGAAATCAAATCAAAACGTGTTATTCTCACGACGGGAACTTTTCTTCGTGGCGTCATCCATATCGGTGACGTTTCATATTCCGGTGGGCGTATGGGCGATAAGGCCTCGGTTAAGTTGGCTGAGCGAATAGATTCATTTGAATTGCCTTTGGGCCGCTTGAAAACTGGCACCCCACCACGCCTAGATGGGCGCACGATCAAGTGGGATCTGCTGGAATCCCAAGCAGGGGATGACGATCCTGCGCTGTTTTCCTTCATGTCTCACAAGGTTTCTGCCCGCCAAATCTCGTGTGGGATGACCTACACGAACGAGAAAACCCACGACATTATTCGCGAGAACCTTACGAAATCCGCTATGTATGGCGGTCACATTGATGGCGTCGGGCCGCGTTATTGCCCGTCTATAGAAGATAAGATCGTCCGCTTTGGTGAAAAGGACAGCCATTTGGTATTCCTTGAACCGGAAGGATTGGACGATCATACTGTTTATCCAAATGGAATTTCGACATCCCTTCCTGAATCGGTCCAAGAAGATTATGTGAAGTCGATCTTTGGGCTGGAAGATGTAAAAATTCTACAACCAGGATATGCAATCGAATATGACTATGTCGACCCGCGTGTTCTTGATGACACTCTCGCGTTACCCACGGTCCACGGTCTATATTTTGCGGGGCAGATCAACGGAACCACAGGATATGAGGAAGCGGCGGCACAAGGCATGGTCGCTGGCTTCAATGCGGCGCTTTCAGCGCTTGGGCGTGATCCTGTCCACTTTAGCCGCAGTGAAAGCTATATCGGCGTAATGATTGACGATCTTACAACGCGAGGCGTGACAGAGCCGTACCGGATGTTTACGTCTCGTGCGGAGTTCCGTCTATCGCTTCGTGCAGATAATGCTGATCAGCGTCTGACACCACTGGCAAAAGAGCTCGGTGCGGCTTCCGACGAAAGGATCGCATTTTTTGACGCCAAGATGGAACGCTTAGCTAAGGGATACGAAGTTATTAAAGGCGAGACGTTCACTCCGAAACAAGCGCAGGCGGTTGGGATCGATGTAAGCCAAGACGGCTCGCGCCGCACAGCCTATCAAATTTTGGCATTTCCAAGCGTAAATTTTGAGAACCTGCTACCATTGATGCCAGAGCTGGCTGAACTGGATTTAGAAACGCAAAATCAGCTAGAGCGTGAAGCAACCTATGCGAGCTTTCTGTCAAGGCAGCAACGTGACATAGATCGTATTGCGAAGGATGAAGCTCATAAGATTCCCGAGGCATTTGATTATCAGCCTATTGATGGGCTTTCTAACGAATTGAAGGGAAAGCTATCGTTGGTGCGCCCATCTACACTGGCCCAAGCGGGGCGTGTTGATGGGATGACGCCCGCGGCGTTAGCATTGTTATTGGCGAAAATTAAGCAATTTGAAAAGAAATCTGCATGAACGTTCCGAGCTGGTTAAAGACTAATGTTTCACGTGAAACATTAGATCGGTTGGAAGCCTACGTGGCTTTGATTGAAAAGTGGAACCCGAAGATAAACTTGGTTTCTCAGTCGAGCCTGCCATATATCTGGGATCGCCATATTTGGGACTCGGCCCAGATATTTGATATTGATGTTGAAGGCTCAATTTGGGCTGACTTTGGTAGTGGCGGAGGGTTGCCAGGAATCGTTTTGGCCATCTTCGCAAAGGAACTACGGCCAGAAATGCAATTTCATCTTGTCGAAAGTGATCAACGTAAGTGTGCCTTTCTTCGTAACGCTGTCCGTGAGATTGGCTTGAACGTCAAAGTGTATGCGGAAAGAATAGAAGTACTTGATCCAATAGTGGCCGATATCATTTCGGCACGCGCTCTTACTGACTTGAATGGCTTGCTTGAGTTTGTGGACCGCCATTCCGCAGTCGATGGAGTGGCCATTTTGCCAAAAGGCGAGACTTGGGCAAAAGAAATTTCTCAAGCTCAAGAAAACTGGTCATTTGAGTACGAAGAAATTACAAGTAATACTAATAGTAACGCCGCCATCATAGTGATTAAGGAATTTGCCCGTGTCTGAGCCGATGCGCCCAGAAGGGCCTAAAATTATTGCTGTGGCGAACCAAAAGGGTGGTGTGGGGAAGACGACAACGACGATTAATTTGTCTGCTGCACTCGCAGAGGCTGGCTACCGTGTTTTGGTGGTTGATTTAGATCCGCAAGGGAATGCTTCCACTGGTCTGGGAATTGAACAAAGCGAGCGAGAGCTAACAACATACGAACTTCTGCTTGAGGATATCGCACTTAAGGAGGTCATCCAGGCAACTTCGATTGAAGATTTGGCGATCATCCCTGCGACAGTGGATCTAAGTTCGGCCGACCTTGAGTTGGTTTCAAATGAAAAGCGTAGTTTTTTGTTGCACGACGCGTTACGTCAAACGCAGATGGACGAGTTTGAATTTGACTTCATTCTCATCGATTGCCCGCCGTCTTTGAACCTTTTGACCGTTAACGCTATGATTGCGGCTCATACGGTTTTGGTTCCACTTCAAAGCGAGTTCTTTGCACTGGAAGGACTGTCTCAATTGATGCTGACGATCCGCGAAGTTCGCCAATCCGGCAATACGGAACTTCGAATTGAGGGTGTTGTTTTGACTATGTACGATAAGCGGAACAATCTCTCGCAACAGGTTGAACAGGATGCGCGCGATAACTTGGGTGAGCTGGTTTTTGAAACGGTCATCCCGCGTAACGTTCGGTTGAGCGAGGCACCGTCGTTTGCAATGCCGGTCCTGACTTATGATCCGACATCAAAAGGTGCGATTGCATATCGTGCATTGGCTCAAGAATTGATCGAAAAGAACAAATTGTAATCTAGGATAGGGGTGCAACATGGCTTCAGGTAGGGACAACAAACGCGGACTTGGTCGTGGGCTTTCGGCTTTGATGGCTGATGTGACAGAGGCTGAAAAGCCAGTACAAGGTGGTCCCGCTGCTGACCTATTTGTTCCGATTGAACAGATTGAAGCCAATCCTGATCAACCACGCAAACAATTTGTTCAAGGCGATTTGGATGATTTGGCTGCGTCCATCAAAGAAAAGGGTGTTATCCAACCGTTGATCGTGCGGGTTCTAGATAGTGGTCGTTACCAGATTGTTGCGGGTGAACGCCGTTGGCGCGCATCGCAGATGGCAAAATTGCATGACCTTCCGGTTGTGGTGCGTCAGTTTTCTGATGCAGAGGTTCTAGAAGTTGCGATCATTGAAAACATTCAGCGCGCGGATCTAAACCCAATGGAAGAAGCCGTTGGGTATCGTCAGTTGATGGATCGATTTGGTCATACTCAGGAAAAGATGGCAGAGGCTTTGGGCAAAAGCCGTAGCCACATCGCTAACTTACTTCGTCTACTGAACCTGCCAGCCGATGTAATTGAACTTGTTCGAAGTGGTGAATTGTCTTCTGGTCACGCGCGCGCGTTGGTCCCAGCAGAGAATGCATCTGAATTGGCAAAGCTTGTTATTAAGGGTGGTCTGAGCGTTCGCGCGACAGAAGCACTTGTGAAGTCGTCTGCAGCCAAGGGTGGATCAAAGACTGAGGAAAACATTTTTGGTGCCAAGCCGGAAAAGGATGCTGATACGAAAGCGCTTGAAGGTGACCTGTCTGCTGGTCTTAAAATGAAGGTTCTGTTGAATCATAAACCGGGGTCGCAGAAGGGCCAGATGGTCATCAATTACGGCTCTCTCGACGATCTCGATGAACTTTGTCGTAGGCTGGGTGGGGCTTAAGCCTCTAAGAGACATCTTAAAACAGCGTTTAAAATCATAAACCCTTGATTTGAAACTATAATTCGGTCTTTTTGGACGTGAAGTAAATTTAAATCAATCAGCTCATTGATGGCGGATTGATCGATATTATGGCCTGATAGGTCAAAAAACCGGTTTGGGTCGATGCCTTCCCTCAATCGAAGTCCCATTAGTAAAAGTTCACTTGCTTGATCCTCGCGCGCCAATGGCTCGCGAGGTTTTTCTGTATCTCCAGTCAATGCGGCGTCGAGCCAGCGTTTTGGGTTGCTGAAACATTCAGTCGCTGTGCGTTGACCGTTGATGGTCAGGCGACCATGCGCACCAGGGCCGATGCCGACGTAATCACCATAGCGCCAGTATACGAGGTTGTGGCGCGACTGGGCACCGTCACGCGCGTGGTTGGACACCTCATAAGATGGCATGCCGGCTTCGCCACACAAGTCTTGGGTCAATTCATACATATCTGCGCCAAGGTCGTCGTTCGGGAGGCCCGCAAGTCTGCCCGCATTGTAGCGATCGCCGAATGCGGTGCCCTGTTCGATTGTGAGCTGGTAAAGTGAAAGGTGATCAATCGCCATATTCAGAGCCTGTTTTAGCTCTGACTTCCAATCATCCAGCGTTTGTTTCTGGCGGCCATAGATCAGGTCAAAGCTGACGCGATCAAATGTGGTGCGAGCGATGTCAAATGCGGTGCGCGCCTCATCCACGGTGTGGATACGGCCTAAACGGCGCAGGTCTTCGTTATTCAGTGCTTGCACCCCCATGGAGATGCGATTGATGCCGGCCTGACGGAAGGCGGCAAAGCGGCCAGCTTCTACCGAGCCGGGATTGGCTTCGAGTGTGGTTTCCAGATCGTTGGCGGTTGGCCAGAGGCGATAAATTTCTGACATGATGTCTGCCACCACGTCTGGGTCCATCAGACTGGGTGTCCCGCCACCGAAAAACACGCTGCGCAACACGCGGCCTTTGGTTTCATGGGCTGCACGGCGCAGTTCTGCTAGATAGCCGTCTCGCCATGCGGAATGGTCGATGCTGCGTGAAACATGGCTGTTGAAATCGCAATAAGGGCATTTGGCGGCGCAAAATGGCCAGTGGATATAGAGGCCAAAGCCGCCCTGTTCCCAATCTTCAGCCAAAACAACCAGCGATCAGTTTCTCAAATGCATTGGCGCGGTGGCTGATCAGGTTCTTTGCGTCATGGTCCATTTCAGCAAAGGTGATGTCGTGCCCAACGGGCATAAAAATCGGGTCATATCCGTGACCTTGCTTGCCGCGCATGGGCCAAACGAGGGTGCCCTCAACGGTGCCTTCAAACACTTCGTCATGTCCATCAGGCCAGGCCAAAACGAGGGTGGAACAGAAGCGTGCAGTGCGTGGATGCGGGGCGTGTCGTTCTTCCAGAAGGTTTTGAGTTTTGGTCATCGCCATAATAAAATCACGGCCAATTGGCGTCTCTGCCCAATCGGCGGTGTAAACACCCGGCGCACCATCGAGACCATCAACTTGGATGCCTGAATCGTCAGAAAGCGCAGGAAGCCCAGTAGCCTTAACGGCGGCGTGGGCTTTGATCCGTGCGTTTCCAACAAAGGTGTTTTCCGTCTCTTCCGGTTCTGCCAAGTTCATTTCGGCAGCACCGGTGATAGCCACCCCAAGAGGTTGAAATAGCTGATGCATTTCTTCCAACTTGCCTGCGTTATGTGTTGCCACCAACAGACGATCTAGGGTGAATTTACGGCTCATGCGGTTGCTGCCTTCGCGGCATTAACCAACTCGCCTACACCTTTTTCGGCTAGATCCATCAGTTCGTTTAGTTGTGTACGTGAGAAGAGGGAGCCTTCGGCGCTCATCTGTACTTCGATCAGTTTCTTGGAACCGGTCATGATGAAGTTGCCATCAACGCCAGCTTCAGAATCCTCTGGGTAATCTAGATCAAGAACTGGTTGGCCCGCGTAGATACCACAGCTTACCGCGGCAACTGGATCAACCAATGGATCGCTGACCACATCGCCGGCTTTCATTAGTTTGTTCACAGCCAAACGCAATGCGATCCAACCACCTGTGATGGATGCACAACGCGTGCCGCCGTCGGCTTGCAATACGTCACAGTCGATTGTAATTTGGCGTTCGCCCAAGGCGACGCGGTCAACGCCTGCGCGCAATGAACGGCCAATGAGGCGTTGGATTTCAACGGTGCGACCACCTTGCTTGCCAAAAGCAGCTTCACGGCGCATCCGTGTGTTGGTCGCGCGTGGCAACATGCCGTATTCTGCGGTGACCCAGCCAAGGCCAGAGCCCTTGATAAAGGATGGCACGCGGGGTTCAATGGATGCGGTGCACAACACGTGTGTGTCGCCCATTTTGATCAGGGCGGACCCTTCTGCGTGTTTGGTAAAGCCAGTTTCGATAGAAACTTCGCGCATTTGGTCGAGGGCACGTCCTGAAGGTCGCATGTTATATCCTTTTGAAGTTGCTTGTTGGATACCGCCCTGCGCCCCCTTTGTGCAACCCTGATTGACCTTTGTTCACCGAGCTCTTTAATGGTGCGGTGCTATCGGTGCTGCGTTAAAGGTATATGATGACAGAGAAACCACAGATGCTTGATGATATGAACGAGCGCTCCCGCGAGGTGTTTCGACGCGTGGTTGAGGGGTATTTGCACAATGGTGATCCAGTGGGATCACGGACGCTTACTCGTGATTTCAGCGAAAAGGTCAGTGCAGCCACTATTCGCAATGTTATGCAGGATCTTGAGTACATGGGGTTGCTGGACAGTCCTCACGTTAGTGCAGGACGTATTCCGACCCAAGCAGGGCTTCGGATGTTCGTGGATGGCTTGATGGAGGTTGGTATTCCAGATGAAACCGACCGCGAAAAGATCGATGCAACTATGGGGAGAAACGAAAACGATGCAGGTGGATTACTTGACCGCGTGGGTGCCGCACTGTCTGGTGTGACGCAAGGTGCATCGCTGGTTTTAACACCAAAACACGAAGCCCCGATTAAACATATCGAATTTGTATCGCTGGCGATTGACCGCGCCTTGGTCGTTTTGGTTTTTGCCGACGGTCACGTTGAAAACCGCCTGTTTACACCGCCTCCGGGCCTTACACCCAGTTCCATGCGTGAGGCGGCTAATTTCTTGAACTCACTGGTAGAGGGGCGAACCCTTAGTGATGTACGCGGCGTCATTCAAAAAGAGATATCAAATCGACGCCAGGAAATTGATGTCCTAGCCCGCAGTTTAGTCGACAGTGGGTTGGCTGTTTGGGAGGCTGAAGGAGAGCGCAGCGAGCGTTTGATCGTACGTGGTCGTTCGAACTTGCTCGAATCCAGTGCTGAGGAACATGATCTTGAACGCATTCGAAACCTTTTTGATGACCTTGAACGCAAGCGCGATATCTCTGAGTTCCTTGAATTAACCGACGATGGCGATGGTGTTCGCATTTTTATTGGCTCTGAGAACAAACTTTTTTCACTTTCGGGTTCCTCTTTGGTGGTTTCCCCTTATATGAACGCTGATCGTAAGATTATTGGTGCCGTCGGCGTCATTGGTCCGACGAGACTGAATTATGGACGTATCGTGCCGATTGTAGATTACACGGCGCAACTGGTTGGGAAATTACTTTCAGACCGGAGCTAGAGGTGGATTATGGCTGAGCCAACGAATAACGATTTTCTCGATGATATCGAGGACATGGAAGCGGAAGAATTCGCTGATGAAATGGAAGAAATCACAGATGAAGCCCTGGAGCTAGATGAGCTTCGCGCGGAACGTGATGATTACAAAAACCGCTTTATGCGTGCTTTGGCAGATGCCGAAAATGCGCGCAAACGTTCGGATAAAGATCGTCGTGAGGCAGAGAATTATGGTGGCTCAAAATTGGCTCGCGATATGCTGCCGGTTTATGACAACATGAAACGTGCGCTTGATACGATCACCGATGAGCAACGCGAAGTTGCGGGCCCGTTGTTGGAAGGTATTGAGCTGACAATGCGTGAGCTTCTGAGCGTGTTCAAAAAACATGGTATCGAAGTAATTACGCCAGCTGTGGGCGACAAGTTTGATCCACAGGTTCACCAAGCGATGTTCGAAGCACCTGTGCCAGCAACAGTTGCTGGTGACATCATTCAGGTCGCTGCTGAGGGCTTTATGCTGCACGATCGTTTGTTGCGTCCTGCACAGGTTGGCGTATCGTCTACACCTGCTGGCTAAATTAGTTAGCGACTACAAATACCAAACGGGGCGGTCATTTTTTGGCCGCCTCTTTCAGTTTGTAAACCAGGTCGAGCGCTTGCTTGGGTGACAATTCGTCTGGAAGAATATCGCCTAATAAATCTAACGCTGGGGAGGCCTCAACCTTAACTGGTGCAGGGGGTGGCGTGCTGGCGAAAAGGGGCAGATCGTCGATCAGTGTCTTTTGTGTTGCCCCACCTTCACGTTCACCTTTTTCCAAGGCTTCCAGCACCACACGTGCGCGCGCGATTACGGCATCTGGCAGGCCAGCCAGCTTTGCCACCTGAACACCATAAGACCGATCGGCAGCGCCTTTTCTGACTTCGTGCAAGAACACAACGTCACCATCAAATTCTTTAACCGCAACAGTAGCGTTATCTACCCCAACCAACTTGCCCGAAAGCGCAGTCATTTCGTGATAGTGCGTAGCGAACAAGGCACGTGATTGGTTGACGTCGTGCAGGTGCTCTAGCGTGGCCCATGCGATTGATAGACCGTCATAGGTCGCAGTACCGCGTCCAATTTCATCCAAGATCACCAATGCATGGTCGTCGGCTTGGTTCAGGATAGCGGCAGTCTCTACCATTTCGACCATAAATGTGGATCGCCCACGCGCTAGATCGTCAGATGCACCCACGCGGCTGAACAATTGGCTGATCATGCCAATATGCGCAGAAGTGGCTGGGACGTAGCTACCCATTTGGGCCAGCAGGGCGATCAGCGCGTTTTGGCGCAGGAATGTGGATTTACCAGCCATGTTGGGACCGGTGAGTAGCCAGATGTTGGCCGTATCCGTGGCGGACAAGTCGCAGTCATTAGCGATGAAAGGTTGACCAGATTGATCACGCAGCGCCTTTTCCACTACGGGATGGCGCCCTCCAACGATGTTAAAAGCACGCGAGCTGTCGACTGTCGGTTTGCACCAATTTTGGGCACGGGCCAAATGAGCCAAACTGGTTGCCAAATCGATTTCTGCAATGGCGCGAGCCGTTTGCGTAATCAGGGCAGCACTGTCCAAGATCGCGGACTTTAGCGCTACATAGAGACGCTTTTCAATCTCAAGGGCGCGGTTGCCAGCGTTGAGGATCTTTGTCTCCATCTCGGACAACTCAACAGTGGTAAAGCGTACTTGATTGGCTGTAGTTTGACGGTGGATGAAGGTCTCATTCAGTGGTGGCGATAACATTTTGTCGGCATGGGTTGCCGTGGTTTCGATGAAATAGCCTAAGACGTTGTTGTGTTTGATCTTCAGCGCCGAAATGTCTGTTTGTGTCGCGAATTCTTTTTGCATCTGCGCGATTACACTGCGGCCTTCGTCGCGCAGCTTGCGGGCCTCATCGAGGTCTTCGTCATATTCGGGGGCGATAAAGCCGCCATCACGGGCCAAAAGTGGCGGCTCTGCGATCAATGCTTGATCTAGTAGATCAATCAAATCGTTATGCCCTGTCAGGTTTTGTAAGGCGCTAGATAATAGTTTTGGAGCATCGCCAAGACCGTGGGATGCAATCAAACCCGCCTCAGCCAACCCATTGCGGATGGCGGTCAGATCACGGGGGCCGCCGCGGTCCAAGGATAGACGCGAGAGGGCGCGGTCAAGATCAGGAACTTGGCGCAGTTTCTCGCGTACATCTTCGGTAATCCGTGTGCTTTCTAGAACGTGAGAAACAGCGTCCAATCTATTTGAAACAGTCTCTAACATGCGCGAAGGTGCGGAAAGCCTTCGTTCAAGAAGGCGTGCGCCGCCTGCGGTGACAGTGGTGTCAATCACAGCGAGCAATGATCCGGCACGACCACCTGATAACGCTTGTGTTAGTTCCAAATTGCGTCGCGTCGCAGCGTCGATTTGAACGGTTTTATTATGCTGTTCTTGCTGTGGGGGCTGCAATAGAGGCAATTCACCCTTTTGAGTGATATTTAGGTAGTCAACGATGGCACCCATCGCGGCAATTTCGGCCCGATTGAAGTTACCATAGGCGTCCAAAGTGCTGACGCCGAACAGATCACAAAGGCGCTTTTCTCCAGACGTGCTATCAAAAGACGATCCCGATAATCCTGTCAGAGAAATTCCAAATTCAGTTGCTAACGGGTGTAAATCGCTCTCTAGCGCTTGTGGGACTATCAATTCGGACGGGGACAAGCGGGCGAGTTCCGGACCCAACCGCGTTTGGTTCGCCTTCATTGCGTTGAACATACCTGTGGAAATATCGACCCATGCAATAGCTGCCTGATCGCGAACCTCGACAAACGCCGCGAGATAATTATGGCTGCGCGCGTTCAGCAAGCTGTCTTCTGTCAAGGTGCCGGGGGTGACAAGACGCACAACATCGCGTTTCACGATGGCCTTATATCCGCGTTTTTTCGCTTCGGCGGGGCTTTCGAGTTGTTCACAAACCCCGACGCGATACCCTTTGCGGATGAGGGTCAGCAGATAGCCTTCGGCCGCATGCACAGGCACGCCACACATGGGAATGTCGTTGCCATCATGTTTTCCGCGTTTTGTCAGTGCGATGTCTAAGCTTTCAGCTGCGGCAACGGCATCATCAAAGAACATTTCATAGAAATCGCCCATACGATAAAACAGCAAAGCATCAGGATGCGAGGCTTTGATCTTTAGATACTGGGCCATCATTGGTGTGACGGTCATATTTTGTCCCCCGACAAGTGTTGTCTGACCTTACAAAGACGGACGAGGTGGGAAAACCCGTAAAGTGCGTAACCATTGAGGGTTTCAGATCTCTCGTTTACAGTAAAATCTCGCGTGGGAGGAAAATGCACAATGTCCAAGACTAAAGTCACCGATGAAGAGGCGTTGGCCTTTCATCTAGAACCAACACCCGGAAAATTCGAAATCACAGCCACTGTTCCAATGACCACGCAACGGGACCTGTCTTTGGCCTATTCTCCCGGCGTGGCGGTGCCTTGCTTGGCGATCGCCGAGAACCCAGGTTTGGCCTATGATTATACGAACAAAGGGAACCTTGTTGCGGTGATTTCCAATGGTACTGCGGTGCTAGGATTGGGTAATTTGGGCGCACTAGGATCGAAGCCCGTTATGGAAGGCAAAGCAGTTCTATTTAAACGCTTTGCGGATGTGAACAGCATCGACATCGAATTGGATACCGAAGATCCAGATGAATTCTGTAAAGCTGTAAGACTGATGGGGCCCACTTTTGGCGGCATCAATCTTGAGGACATCAAGGCACCAGAGTGCTTTATTATTGAGCAGCGTTTGAAAGAGGAAATGGACATTCCTGTTTTTCACGATGATCAACATGGCACAGCAGTTATCTGTGCAGCCGGTCTGATCAACGCGCTTCATTTGTCTGGTAAAAAAATCGAAGACGTCAAAATTGTGCTCAATGGTGCGGGTGCTGCTGGGATTGCATGCCTTGAATTGTTGAAATCCATGGGCGCGAAAAACGAAAACTGTATCATGTGCGACACCAAGGGTGTGATCTATCAAGGTCGTACAGAGGGTATGAACCAATGGAAGTCAGCGCATGCGGTGATCACAGACGCACGCACATTGGACGAGGCGATGAAAGGTTGTGATGTTTTCCTGGGCGTTTCGGCTAAAGGTGCCGTAACCCCGTCGATGGTCGCCAGCATGGCGGACAATCCAGTTATCTTTGCAATGGCGAACCCTGATCCAGAGATTACACCAGAAGAGGCACACGAAGTGCGCGTTGATGCCATCGTCGCCACAGGACGCAGTGACTATCCAAACCAAGTGAACAATGTTTTGGGCTTTCCATATTTGTTCCGCGGCGCATTGGACATTCACGCCCGTGCAATCAATGATGAGATGAAAATTGCTTGCGCTCACGCCCTTGCCCAACTGGCCCGCGAGGAGGTGCCGGATGAAGTTGCATTGGCCTATGGGAAAAACCTTACGTTTGGACGCGACTATATCATCCCAACGCCGTTTGATCCGCGATTGATCCACCGTATTCCTCCAGCTGTTGCTAAGGCCGGAATGGACACCGGTGTGGCGCGTCGCCCGATTATTGATATCGAGGCATACGAAATTTCGCTAAAATCTCGGATGGATCCAACGGCAAGCATTCTGCGGGGCCTAAACATTCGTGCGCGTACGGCTCAAGCACGGATGATTTTTGCCGAAGGCGATGATCCGCGTGTGTTGCGCGCAGCAGTGAATTACCAGCGTTCTGGTCTAGGCAAGGCATTGGTTGTGGGTCGTGCGTCTGATGTAAAAGCCAAGCTTGAAGAAGCTGGGCTCGCTGATGCCGTGCGCGAATTAGAAGTGGTCAATGCAGCTAATACGCCTCATTTAGAAACTTATAAAAGCTTCTTGTATGATCGCTTGCAGCGCAAAGGTTTTGATCGCTCAGATATTCACCGTTTGGCCTCACGGGATCGTCACGTTTTCTCGGCGTTGATGTTGGCGCATGGTCATGGCGATGGATTGGTTACGGGCGTGACGCGCAAATCTGCGCATATTTTGGAACGCATCAATCACGTGTTTGATGCGGATGCAGCTCATGGTGCTGCGGGCATTACTGCGATCCTTCACAAGGGAAAGATTGTGTTCATTGCGGACACCTTGGTTCATGAATGGCCTGATGAAAATGATCTAGCAACAATTGCAGAACGCGCCGCTGTTGTTGCGCGCGATATGGGTCTTGAGCCACGAGTGGCTTTTGTCAGCTTCTCAACCTTTGGATACCCTATTTCTGAGAGGGCAGAGAAAATGCACCTCGCGCCAAAGGTACTGGACGAGCGGGGTGTTGATTTTGAATACGAGGGTGAAATGACCGTAGATGTGGCGCTTAATGCGGAGTCACAAAAACAGTATCCATTTTCACGCCTGACTGGTCCTGCAAATATTTTAGTGGTTCCTGCACGTCACTCTGCCAGCATTTCCGTTAAATTGATGCAAGAAATGGGCGATGCGACTGTGATTGGGCCAATCCTTGCCGGTGTCGATGAATCCATTCAGGTTTGTTCAACGTCAGCGACAGCCAATGATATTTTGAACATGGCAATTTTGGCCGCATGTAAGGTTGGCTAATGACGATCTACAACCTTGGTTCTATCAACATCGACATGGTTTATCAGGTGCCGCATTTGCCGGCACCTGGTGAAACTTTGGCTGCAAAATCCTATTCTCAGGGTCTGGGTGGCAAGGGCGCAAATATGTCTGTGGCAGCAGCCCGAGCAGGTGCACGTACACGTCATATTGGGGCAGTTGGAACCGATGGGCGCTGGGCGGTTGAACGCCTTTTAGAATACGGCGTCGATGTGGGTCACATCACTGAAGTTTCAGAGGTGACAGGTCACGCGATTATCAGCGTTGATGACAGTGCTGAAAACTCGATCGTGTTGTGGCCTGGCGCAAACTACCGACTTGAAGTTGATCAAATCGGTGCCGCATTGGCTGAGGCTGATACCGGCGACACTTTGTTGATGCAGAACGAAACGACAGGTCAATTGGTTGCTGCGCAAATAGCCAAGGACCTGGGGTTTAACATCGTCTATGCCGCTGCGCCGTTTGAGGCGGATGCGGTCAAGATGTTGCTCCCATATATCGATTTGTTATTCTTGAACGAAATCGAGGCGGGACAGCTTGAAACAGCGATTGAGAAGCCAATAAATACGCTGGAAGTTGCAAATGTCATTGTAACCTTGGGCGCTGACGGATGTCGTTGGTATGCGAACTCTGCAGGGTTAGAGACTGATTTTGACGCAATTAGAGTCGAACCAATTGATACCACTGGGGCTGGTGATACTTTCACCGGTTATGTGGTTGCTGGATTGGATCGCGGTATGCCAATGGCGCAGGCGATCAAATTGGCGACCCAAGCCAGTGCTTTAATGGTTACACGGCTTGGGACGGCAGACGTTATTCCTGATCTCAAAGATATTCAGGATGCGAAGTTAGGTTAGTGACCAACAAACGGAGCTGCGGTGCCCCACAGTTTTTCAACACGTTGATCGCGGCCGCATGCATCGCGGTAGGCCTTATATGCTTTTGACTGCTTTTTTGGACCAAAGCGTGTCAGCACAATTTTGCTACCCTTATAATAGTCCTGATGTGAGGCATCGGCTGCGTAGAAGGGGAATGAACCTAGGATAGGGGTTACTACCTTTTGCCCAAGATCGCTGGCAGCCCGCGCCTTTGCCTTCTCAGCCGCTGCCTTTTGATCTGGGCCCTCTGCAAAGATTGCTGTCGCATAGCTTTGGCCGCGATCACAGAACTGACCACCTGCATCGGTTGGATCCACCGAGCGGAAGAACTTGCTTAGTATCTCGTCGCGCGAAACGATGTCTGGGTCAAAGATGATTTGAACAGCCTCATAATGGCCAGTTCCGCCACGTACGACTTGTTTGTATGTAGGGTTGGCCACTTTGCCGCCAGCAAAACCTGAAATGGCATCTTTTACACCGTCGACGCTTTCGAAATCGGATTCGACACACCAAAAGCACCCCCCGGCAACAGTAAGTGTTTCAGTGTTTGCCTGAGCGGTTTGTACCTGTGCAAACAGTCCCACGGTGGCGACCAGTGCAAGGGCCGTTGACTTAGCTGAGCGTGTAAATATCATTTCAGTCTCCTTTGCATTCTAGTTCACCATTTGGAGCGGTTTACGCAAGTGTCGAGCATACGATGTAACGCATAGGTGAGAGAGGTTTCATATTGGCAGCGTAAATCTGCAGGCCTAAGGTGCCTCAAATTGGAGAGAGTTATGGATCAAACGAAGCGCATCGCGATGTGGTCTGGGCCGCGAAATTTATCGACTGCCATGATGTATAGTTTTGGTGGCCGCAAGGATTCTACAGTTGTGGATGAGCCGTTTTATGCCGCCTATTTGGCCAAAACAGGAATCGTTCACCCAATGCAAAATGAGATATTGGCATCCCAGTTCCAAGATCCTGATATGGTTGCCCATCAGCTTTTGGCACCAACTGACCGCACCATTTTTTATCAAAAACATATGACCCAACACATGGTCGAAGGCGTGCCGAGAGATTGGATGGCTGATGTCATCAACGTATTCCTGATCCGTCATCCTGCAAGAGTTGTGGCCAGCTATGCCAAGAAACGCGAAGGCCCGCAGTTGGACGACATCGGGTTCCGCCAACAGGCTGAATTGTTCGATCACGTCACTGCGCTGGGCCAAACGCCGATTGTCGTCGATTCGCACGACATTCGCGACGATCCGGAAGGCATGATGCGCAAGCTGTGTGATGCGGTGGGTTTGAAATGGGATGCGGGTATGATGCATTGGCCAAGTGGCGGCCACGCAAGTGATGGCGTCTGGGCGTCGCACTGGTATGGGGCCGTTCACCGCTCTACCGGTTTTGCGGATGCAGAGGGCGAATTGCCCGTATTAGAGACAGATTATGCAGAGGTAGCGGCGCAAGCCATGCCGTATTACGACAGGCTTGCGGCCATAAAGTTGTAGTTACTTTTTAAGGCGGCGATCACGGGCTGCCAAAAGTTTCAGGCGCAGAGCGTTCAATTGAATGAAGCCTGCTGCGTCTTTTTGATCGTATGCGCCTGCGTCATCTTCAAACGTCACGTGCGCTTCGGAATAAAGCGAGTGATCAGACCAACGGCCCACAGTGCGTGAGAGACCTTTGTACAGTTTCACGCGGACGGTGCCGGTGACGTGCTCTTGGCTTTTGTCGATCATCGCTTGCATCATTTCACGCTCTGGGCTGAACCAGAAACCGTTGTAAATCAGCTCTGCGTATTTTGGCATCAGCTCATCTTTCAGGTGGGCAGCGCCGCGATCCAATGTGATGGATTCGATACCACGGTGCGCTTCGAGTAGGATCGTGCCGCCTGGCGTTTCGTAGATGCCGCGTGATTTCATGCCAACGAAACGACCTTCAACCAGATCAAGACGGCCAATGCCGTGCTTGCCGCCAAGGCGGTTCAGTTCTGTCAGAACTGTTGCTGGTGACATTGCCACGCCGTTGATGGAAACCGCGTCACCTTTTTCAAAACCGATTTCGATGTATTCAGCTTCGTTCGGTGCATCTTCTGGGGATACCGTCCGCTGGTAAACGTATTCTGGTGCATCAACTGCTGGATCTTCGAGAACTTTACCCTCTGAAGATGTGTGCAACAGGTTCGCGTCAACGCTGAACGGCGCTTCGCCGCGTTTGTCTGTGGCGATTGGGATTTGGTTCTTTTCAGCAAAGTCGATCAGTTTTGTACGGCTGGACAGGTCCCACTCGCGCCAAGGTGCGATTACTTTGATGTCTGGGTTCAACGCGTATGCGGCCAGTTCGAAACGAACTTGATCGTTGCCTTTGCCAGTCGCGCCGTGTGCGATTGCGTCAGCGCCGGTTTCTTCGGCAATTTCCACCAAACGTTTTGAGATCAACGGACGCGCGATGGATGTGCCCAGAAGGTAAAGGCCTTCATAAACCGCATTGGCGCGGAACATTGGAAATACAAAGTCACGCACGAACTCTTCGCGGACGTCTTCGATGTAGATGGACGAGGCACCCATCATCTCTGCTTTGGCGCGTGCTGGTTCGAGTTCTTCACCTTGACCAAGGTCGGCGGTGAAGGTCACCACTTCGCAACCGTATTCGGTTTGCAGCCATTTCAGAATTATTGAGGTATCAAGGCCACCGGAGTAGGCGAGGACGACTTTTTTAGGCGCGGACATCTTAAATTTCCTTTGTCAGGTTCGCCGCGGGCGATAGCGCGTTTTGCACCCAGAGGCAAGGACAGCAAGGCCGTTGACCCTTTGATTGCCTGTGCTTAGGTCTGCTGTATCGTATTTGTTCAGGATAGTTTTATGGCCCCCGACATGTTTGTTGCTTCTGCTCGCGCTGCCACTGCCGAGATGCGCAAGGTTTTTCCAGAGACTCCATTGATGCGTAGCGATCTTCTGTCTCAACGTTTTGGGGCAGATATTTGGCTTAAGCGTGAAGATTTAAGCCCTGTTCGATCCTACAAGCTGCGTGGTGCGTTTAATGCGATGCGCAAGGTAATCGCTACGCATGATATTTTTGTCTGTGCCAGTGCCGGAAACCACGCTCAGGGCGTTGCGTTTATGTGCCGACACTTTGAGGTGAAGGGTGTGGTGTTCATGCCTGTCACAACACCAGAGCAGAAGGTGATGAAAACCCAGATGTTTGGTGGCGCACATGTCGAGATCCGTCTGGTGGGTGACTATTTTGACGAAACTCTTGAAGCATCTCAAGAATACTGTTCTGAGCAAGGCGCTTACTTTCTTTCACCTTTTGACGACGAGGATGTGATTGAAGGGCAGGCCAGCGTTGCCGTTGAAATCGAGGAGCAATTAGGCCGTGTGCCAGATTGTATTGTTCTGCCAGTTGGTGGAGGTGGTTTGTCTGCGGGCACGTATAGTTATTTCGGCGATGATTGCGCCTATACCTTTGTTGAACCCACAGGTGCTCAAAGTCTGAAGGTGGCTGTTGATGCTGGTGAACCAATGACCGTTTCTAAGGTGGATACGTTTGTAGATGGTGCTGCGGTTGCGCGGATTGGAGAACGCACATTTGCTCGGTTGAAGGGCATCGACGGATCAACTGTTTTACATCTGGATGAGGACCGTATTTGTACTACGATCCTAGAGATGTTGAACGTAGAGGGGATCGTCCTTGAGCCAGCGGGCGCGATGTCGATTGAGGTACTAAGTGAGATCTCAGATCAGATTAAAGGCAAAACAGTTGTCTGTATTGCTTCGGGGGGAAACTTTGATTTTGAGCGCTTGCCTGAAGTTAAAGAACGGGCACAGCGTTATTCAGGATTGAAGAAATATTTCATTTTACGTCTTCCTCAACGCCCCGGCGCATTAAAGGATTTCCTGAATATTTTGGGACCAGACGATAATATCGCCCGTTTTGAGTATATGAAAAAGTCAGCCCGAAATTTTGGATCTGTTCTGATCGGAATCGAAACGTCAGACCCAAAAAACTTTGATGTAATGTGCAAGCTGATTGCTGAGGCTGGATTCACTTTGACAGACATAACCAATGATGAGGCATTGACCCAGTTCTTAGTCTAACGTTCGTCCATAATTGTCTTGGGTAGGTCTATGCTGAACTGTGATTTTGATGTTTGAAAACATTTGAAGATTTTTGATAAATCTACTTCTGATGCCTTACCGTGTGCCGCCAGTTCTTCGCCCTCTTCACATAAATTTGATAGCGTAAAAAACCCTAAATTTAATGCACTGCCCTTCAAGGCATGCAATTTGTTTTCCAGCTGACGACAATGGGGTTGATTTTGCATCCTAGCAAAAATGACTTCTACTTCTTGCAAGAAGAGTCCTACGATTTCTTCAAAAGATTCGTGGTCAACATCATTGTGCAAACGGCCTATTTGCTTCCAATCTATTAATTTACTCTCGTCCTGTTTCATGGGTAATGGATAGCGCCGATTCAATAATGAAATTGAAATAAAGTAAGGTTTAGTTTCTAAAACTTTATGGTTCATTCCTCGTTAAGGCGTGATGCCTAAACATGGGTAATGACAAACCAGTCTTATGGAATTCCTGTAAAATGCCCGCACTTACTCTGATGATCCGAGACAATAGCTCAGAGCCATATTTGAGCAACGGGCGTAGCGTTCTTATTGTTGATGATAGCCCGTTGCAGCGTAAAATTTTAAGAAGCTCTGTCGCGCGCTGGGGATTTGATATCATCGAGGCGGAAAGTGCAGAAGAAGCATTGCAAATATGCCAAATTTCCCTACCTGACATAATCTTGAGCGATTGGGTAATGCCGGGTATGAATGGTTTGGAATTCTTTCGGGCGTTCCGTAATTTACCAGACGAAAATACGGATATTTTATTCTGCTTACGTCAAAAAGTGAGAAGAATGAAGTTACTGCTGGATTACAGGCGGGTGCAGATGATTTTTTAACAAAGCCGATCAATGGAGATGAATTGCGTGCTCGTATATCGGCGGGTGAACGCATCCTGGACATGCACCGAGAGCTCTTAAAAAAGAACGAGGTTATTTCCGAGACGCTTGATGAATTGCAGCGGGTTTATGACTCCCTTGATCACGACCTGATGGAAGCGAAGAAGCTTCAACAATCGCTGGTTCGGCGGCGTCAAAAAACTTTCCCTACGGCGGAGCTTTCGTTGCTTTTAAGATCAAGTGGCCATGTTGGCGGTGATTTGGTTGGTTTTTATCCATCGGGTCAAAACCACCTCGGATTATTTGCGATAGATGTTTCGGGGCATGGTATTAGTTCTGCATTAATGACTGCACGACTGGCGGGATATTTATCGGCAAGCGCTCCAGACCAAAATGTTGCGCTTGAGCGTTTGGGGGATGGAACCTATCGCTCATTGCCGCCTGCAAAAGTGATAGAAGTTCTAAATGATCTTGTTTTGGATGAAATGGAGACTGAGCACTATTTCACCTTATTATTGGCCGACATTAATTTAGCGAATGGTGAAATGGTCTGGGCGCAAGTGGGTCATCCATTTCCTGCAGTTCAGCGTGCTGATGGCTCGGTTGAGCAAAAGGGTACAGGTGGATTTCCTGTTGGGTTATTGCCGAATGTTACGTTTGAGCAGTACGAAATTCAGCTCAACAAGGGTGATCGAGTATTGATCCTTTCTGATGGTGTCACCGAGTGTCCCAACTCAGACGGGGGTATGTTTGGGGAAGATGGTTTGGAAGAGCTGATGAAGGATTTAGCCGACACCAAAGGTGCAGCATTTTTTGATGCGCTGATATGGAATCTTACATGCTTTGTGGAAAGTGACGATTTTCCAGATGATATTTCAGGAATTCTGTTTGAATTTAACGGTTAATATCAAAGCCCAAAAAATTGCTCGACAAACATGCGATCACCATCATTACCCAATGCAATTGCTGCCTCAGTTGGATCCATAACGGTAGTGAAATGGCCAGGTTCTAACGGATCACAAATTTGCTGTGTTGGCCTAGCGACATAGATGTGGCAAATTTTTTCGGCCCACTGATTGTAGTCTGGCATAAAGATAAACCGACGGAACGCTCCTAAGCGTTTTGGGGCGGCGACACGCCAGCCAGTTTCTTCCATGACCTCACGATGAAGGGCCTGGATTGGGGATTCTCCCGGGTCAATTCCACCTCCCGGAAGTTGAATATCAACTAGATCACTAACTTGGGCTGTCAGCAGCAATCGCTTTTGCAGGGGTAAGATCGCGTAAGCACCGGCACGTAGTGTATAGCGTTGATTAGGTAGTGGCGGTTGACCGATACGGCGTATCATTTGACGTGCCCCTCTTTTTGTTTGGGTTTCTGGTGCTATATAGACGCGATATGCCAACGACCGGCAACTAAGGAAACCCCTATGACACTTGCACCTAAGATCGCGTGGGACGACACTGTTCTACCATTTCAGCTTGATGCCTCGGACATCCGTGGACGCGTAGCGCGTCTGGACGGTGTGTTAGACGGTATCTTGGATCAACACGATTATCCGCCTCAAGTCGAAGCGCTTGTCGCTGAGATGGCTGTATTAACCGCATTGATTGGCCAAACGGTTAAGACCCGTTGGAAGCTGTCTATGCAGGTGCAGACTAAGGGTGCAGTGCGCATGATCGCGACTGACTATTATGGTCCAGAAGCTGAGGGTGAATGCGCGCGTATTCGTGCCTATGCCAGCTATGATGCTGAACGTATCACCGATGCGGACCCGTTTAAGCAGCTTGGTGAAGGCTACATTGCGATCATGATCGACCAAGGTAAAGGAATGACTCCATACCAAGGGATCGCTGCATTGGACGGCAAATCCATTGCCGAAAGTGCCCAAGCTTATTTTGCACAATCTGAACAACTGCCAACACGTTTTTCGTTGTCTTTTGGTCGCTCGACTGAGGCTGGTCAATCTGAAACGTGGCGTGCTGGTGGTGTGATGTTGCAGCACATGCCAAAAGCATCGCCTCATGCGAAAGATGCTGAAGGTTCTGGCGGATCTTTACAGGCCGAAGATTTGTTGGACGGTGATGCTTCCGAAAATTGGAACCGTGCGAATATTTTGCTCGATACGGTTGAGGAAATGGAGCTGATTGGCCCTATGATTCCGCCTCGCGATCTATTGGTTCGCCTGTTCAGCGAAGAGGAGCCGCGTGTCTATGAGGCGCAACTCATTAAGTTTGGTTGCACCTGTTCGGAAGATCGCGTGCGTCAAAGTTTGTCGATTTATTCGGCACGAGACATTGCGACGATGACTACTGATGAGGGTCGCGTCACCGCGGACTGTCAGTTCTGTGGTGCGCATTACGATCTTGATCCAGCATCTGTTGGGCTGGAAGTTGAAAAGGCTAAAAGTGAGTGATCTGATCTCATCGATCCGGTCAGCGTTGGGCGAGGGGGGAGACCCCTCGTCCGATTTTGATTTAAACCCAGACTTCACCAAACCAGCGGATCGTGTTTTGCGCCCAGCTGGAGTTCTTGCGCCGGTTATAATGCGCAACGGTGTTGCGGAACTTATTCTAACTAAAAGATCGTCAGCACTTAAACACCATCCCGGCCAAATCGCCTTTCCAGGTGGCAAGCAGGATGAAAACGATGCCGATGTGGTTGCAGCTGCCTTACGTGAGGCGCAGGAAGAAATTGGTTTACCCACAGATTTAGTCGACGTTCTAGGTACATTACCCAGTCACGAAACGGTCACAGGGTTTCAGGTAACGCCCGTGATTGGTCTTGTTCGCGAAGAATTTACTCTGATCCAAGAGCGTGGTGAAGTCGAAGAAGTCTTTCGCGTGCCTTTGTCTCACGTCTTAAACGCAGAGAATTTTTTCATTCAGTCGCGTCGTTGGAGTGGTGAAATGCGCTCATATTTCGCTGTACCTTACGGACCCTATTACATCTGGGGTGCGACTGCGCGTATGCTGCGGGCATGGACCGACAAAATGAACTAAGATTGCCGGCGGAAACGCCATGGCTGAATGACCCCAAGGTTGCCCGTGTCTGCATGGCGATTGAGGCTGGTGGGTACGATATTTTCTTTGTTGGTGGATGTGTTCGCAACGTTGTCTTGGGTGAAGTTGCCAGTGACATTGATATGTCCACAAACGCACGTCCTGAAGCAGTGATGAAACTTGCAAAAGATGCAGGGCTTAAGGCGATCCCTACAGGGATTGACCATGGTACCGTCACGGTGGTTTCGTCGGGCACTCCGTATGAAATCACGACTTTCCGTTGCGATGTGGAAACTGATGGGCGCCGCGCTGTTGTGGCGTTTTCAGATGACATTACTGATGATGCACGTCGCCGTGATTTTACGATGAACGCGCTTTACGCCCGTCCCAATGGTTCAATCGTTGATCCGTTGGGCGGTATTCAGGATGTACTGGACCGGCGGGTCCGATTTATCGAAGATGCAGATCGGCGCATTCGCGAAGATTATCTGCGGACCCTTCGTTTCTTTCGGTTTTCGGCATGGTACGGCGCGATTGATCAAGGTTTTGATCCGGATGCGCTGAACGCGATTTCCTCTAACCTTGATGGTTTGGAAACCCTTTCTTCGGAACGTGTAGGTATGGAGATGGTCAAATTGCTGAACGCACCAGATCCTGCTGTAGTAGTTGCGGTGATGCGTCAGGCCGGTGTTTTGAATGTAGTGCTGCAGGGTGTTGATGATACATGGTTGGCACCGCTGATCCATGTTGAAACCTTGTTGGATCTGCCGCCAGATCCAATGCGTCGCTTGGCAGCTTTAGGTGGAACGGGTGTTGAAACGACCCTGCGTCTGTCTAAGACACAGGCGCGCCTAATGGTGCAATATCGTGATGGCATTGGATCGATGGCAGGTGCGGGTGAGTTGGCTTATCGATTGGGTGCAGATGTTGCGATGGGCATTGTTGCGCTGCGCTGCGCATACTCGGGATCACCGCCGGCAAACGAGATGATGGCTCGTGTTGTTGCTGGTTCTGCTGCAAAATTCCCGATTAAGGCATCCGACTTAATGGATGTGTTTAGTGGTCCTGCGCTGGGCAAACGCCTCAAGGAACTTGAGGCTGAATGGATCGTGTCAGAATTTAAAAAAACAAAAGAACAGCTTTTATAATGTTTAAATTTTTAGAAAACCTTGTGAATCCTTATGCCGACTACAAGGAAACCGATACACCCCCGACCACGCTGTGGTCTTTCATGTGGGAATACAGCCAGCCGTTTAAGGCGGTGTTTTTTTTCACGGCCGTGATGTCATTGGTTGTGGCCTCTGTTGAGGTTGGCCTGATTTATTACATGGGTCGCGTTGTGGATGTTTTGAGCGGCGAACCTGCGCAGGTTTGGGAGGAATACGGGACGGAATTTATCGTGATGGCGGTTTTGATCCTGACCCTCCGTCCACTGTTGCAGGTCATGGATGTGGCCTTGCTTAACAACACAATCCTTCCAAACTTCGGCACGCTTATTCGCTGGCGTGCGCACAAACATGTTCTGCGCCAATCAGTGGGTTGGTTTGAAAACGATTTTGCAGGGCGCATTGCGAACCGTATAATGCAAACGCCACCTGCGGCGGGTGAGGTGGTGTTTCAGGTGTTTGATGCGATCTCGTTTTCATTGGCGTATTTGATTGGTGCAGCGATATTGCTGGCCACGTCTGATGCACGTCTACTGATGCCATTGATCGCATGGTTTGCCCTTTATAGCCTTTTAATTTCATGGACCGTGAAACGTGTTGGCCCAGCGTCACAGGCGGCGTCTGATGCGCGGTCGACTGTTACTGGCCGCGTTGTTGACGCCTATTCCAACATTCATTCGGTTAAGATGTTTGCGCACCATGATCGTGAGTTGGAGTATGCCAAAGATGCGATCGAATACACACGCCAGACCTTTCAAAAAGAGATGCGTATTTTCACGATCATGGATGTGATGCTGGTTACTTTGAATGGTCTTTTGATTGTTGGTGTTGTTGGCTGGGCGATCATGTTGTGGATGCAAGGATCCGCCTCTGTTGGGGTGGTTGCAGCAGCGACCGCCTTAACGTTGCGCCTGAACTCGATGACGGGTTGGATCATGTGGGCGCTGACATCGTTCTTTCGCCAGCTTGGGGTCGTAGCTGAGGGAATGGAAACGATTGCGCAACCGATTATGCTTAAGGATGTCTCAAATGCCAAAGCGTTGAAGATGGACAAAGGCCGGATCGAACTAAAAGGGTTAACTCATCATTACGGTCGTAAAAGCGGCGGCCTGGATGCAGTCGATTTGGTGATTGAACCGGGTCAAAAGATTGGGTTGATTGGCCGTTCAGGCGCCGGCAAGTCGACTTTGGTCAAGTTACTTCTGCGGTTTTATGATCCTGAAAGCGGTCAAATTTTGATCGATGGGCAGGACGTAGGGCAGGTGACCCAGGACAGTCTTCGTATGAATATTGGGATGGTCCAGCAAGAAAGCTCGCTTCTCCATCGTTCGGTGCGTGACAACATGCTTTATGGTCGCCCTGACGCTTCAGAAGCTGATATAATTGCAGCGGCCAGACAAGCAGAGGCGCACACCTTTATTCAGGACCTCACTGATCCCGAAGGCCGCCGTGGTTACGAGGCCCAAGTTGGCGAACGCGGTGTGAAGCTTTCAGGCGGTCAGCGCCAACGCGTGACCTTGGCGCGTGTGATTCTAAAGGATGCCCCGATTTTGTTGTTGGACGAGGCTACAAGTGCGTTGGATAGCGAAGTTGAAGCTGCAATTCAGAAGACGCTGTATGGGATGATGGAGGGCAAAACCGTGATCGCCATCGCTCACCGCTTGTCCACGATTGCGCAAATGGATCGTATTTTGGTCCTTGATGCTGGAAAAATTGTTGAAGATGGCGACCACGACGCGCTTTTGGCGCAGGGCGGCCTATATTCTGAATTCTGGGCCCGGCAATCTGGTGGGTTCCTAAAGACCGAGGATGCAGAATGATAAGCTTTGCCAATATGATCGACTCGTTCAAGCCTGCGGACGGGCCGCCGCCACAAACATTGGGTGCGTTTATGCGCTGGTGTTTGTCTGGTTCATGGCCCGCCTTGTGGTTTGCAGCGTTCTTTTCTGCTGCTGCTGGCGCGATGGAAGCTGGAACTGCATTGATCCTTGGCAACGTTATTGATGCTACAGTTACGCTGGGGCCTGATGGGTTCTTTTCCGTGACCAATGTCGGATTAATCGCAGGTGCATTGGCCTTTTTCCTGATCGCCCGTCCCGTGCTGTTTGGCCTATCTGCTGCGACCAATTCGATCATTGTGCAGCCCAGTGTAAATCCGTTGGTTTTGTCGCGTTTGCATCGCTGGACCCTGGGTCAGAATGTCAGCTTTTTCGATGATGATTTTGCGGGGCGTATTGCGCAAAAACAAATGCAATGTGCGCGGGCTGTAACGGATGTTGCATCCGAGGTAATTAACGTTGTTGCCTTCGCGTTGGCGTCTCTGTTCGGATCAATTCTGTTGCTGGTGGCCATTGATTGGCGTGTGGCCATTGGGTTCTTCTTTTGGCTGGTTCTCTATTTTTCACTGATCAAATGGTACCTTCCGCGTGTACGCGTTCGTTCGGCTGATCGTGCTGGAAAACGTGCAATGGTTTCTGGGCAAGTTGTTGACACCATCACGAATATCAAAACTGTTAAGCTATTTGCCCATTCCGATCACGAAGATCGTGCCGCACTTGGCGCTATGAAATCCTTTCGTGAAAGCGCGCTAAGTTTTGGTTACCTGTCTGCGACATTCCGATTTGGTTTGATGGCTTTGGCTGGATTGCTTCCGGTTCTTTTGTTGGGTGGTACCATCCTGTTGTGGCAACGCGGGCTGACGTCATCAGGCGATATTGTCGCTGCGGGTGCTATTGCGATCCGAATTGCGCAGATGACCGGTTGGGTTAGTTTCACTTTGATGGCGATTTATTCCAACGTGGGTGAGATTGAGAACGGAATGAAGACACTAACGCGTCCAGATCGCGTGGATGATGCCGATCAGGCTCCCGTGTTGTCTGTTCCAAAAGGAGAGATCAAACTCAGCAATCTTAGTTTCGCTTATGGTCGCGAAACGGGTGGGTTGATGGATGTTGACCTTACGATTGGAGCCGGTGAAAAACTTGGCATTGTGGGTGCATCGGGGGCGGGTAAGTCGACGTTGGTCTCACTTCTCTTACGTCTTTATGATCCTGAAGCCGGTACAATTGAAATTGATGGTGTGGATACTAAAACGGTCACGCAAGAAAGCTTGCGCCGCAATATCGGGATGGTTACGCAAGAAACTGCGATGTTCAATCGGTCTGCCCGAGACAACATTCTGTATGGCAAACCTGACGCAACTGATGCTGAAGTGATGGCTGCGGCTGAAAAAGCTGAAGCGCATGAGGTCATTCAAGAACTTCAGGATCATATGAAACGTGATGGCTATGACGCTCATCTGGGTGAGCGTGGTGTAAAGCTATCTGGTGGCCAACGCCAACGGATCGCATTGGCGCGTGCTATTTTAAAGGACGCGCCAATCCTTGTCTTGGATGAAGCGACCAGTGCCCTTGATAGTGAGGTTGAGGCGTCAATTCAAACGGCGCTGACGCGTGTGATGGAGGGTAAGACTGTGCTCGCAATTGCGCATCGCCTTTCGACGCTGACCGAGATGGATCGCATTGTTGTGATGGACAAAGGGCGCATCGTCGAGGTGGGTGATCAACAGACGTTGCTTGCTAAACAGGGTCTGTATGCCCGCTATTGGTATCGGCAATCTGGTGGGTTCATATCAACACAGGTTGCACAATAACCCTTTCGTATTTGTGCGACTGGCGATAGGGGAGCCGTATGACAGAATTTAAAATTATCCGTTTGGGTCATCAGGGCGATGGCATCGCTGATGGACCATTGTTCGCGCCGATGACTTTGCCCGGTGAAATTGTGACTGCAACGCAAGAGGGCGATTCGCTGAAAGATGTGCGTATTCAGACGCCATCGTCAGATCGAGTTGCTGCGCCTTGCCGTCATTTCAAATCTTGCGGTGGTTGCCAGTTACAACATGCGAGTGATGAATTCGTTGCGACGTGGAAAGCGGAAATTGTGAAACGCGCCTTTGCGGCTCAGAATCTGTCACCTGAAATTCGACCCACACTAACGTCGCCTGCTAAATCACGTCAGCGTGCAACAGTTGCAGCCAAGCGCACGAAAAGTGGTGCGATGGTTGGTTTTCATGGTCGCGCAAGCGGCACGATCATCGAGGTGCCGGATTGTCAGTTGCTTGATCCCAAGATCATGGCGGGTTTCCCAATTGCTGAGGAATTGGCGATTATTGGTACCAGCCGCAAAGCAGCATTGGCTGTTACGCTGACGGTGTCCGAGGATGGCTTGGATGCTTCTGTCACAGGCGGCAAAGAATTAGATGGTTCATTACGCTCTGAACTTGCGCAACTATGTGACCGTAGTGGCTTGGCCCGTCTTACATGGGACGGCGAAGCAATTGCTATGCGCACACCTCCACGCCATGCTTTTGGCAATGCTAAGGTTGTTGTGCCTGCTGGTGGCTTTTTACAAGCAACCGCACACGGCGCCGCGACATTGCAGGCTTTGGTTGGTGAGATTGTTAAAGGCAGCAAACGCGTTGCTGACCTGTTCGCGGGTAGCGGTACTTTCGCTTTGCCTTTGGCGCAGTCATCTGCTGTTCATGCTGTTGAAGGCGACAAGACAATGGTCGCGGCCCTTGATCAGGGTTGGCGTATGGCGCTCGATCTGAAACCTGTCACAACCGAGGCCCGCGATCTGTTCCGTCGTCCGATGTTGCCTGACGAATTGGCTAAATTTGACGCTGTTGTTTTGGATCCGCCTCGTGCTGGCGCGGTTGAACAGGTCCGTGAGCTTTCCAATTCAAAAGTGAACGTGATTGCATACGTGTCGTGCAATCCAGTCACCTTTGCGCGCGACGCCGCGCAATTGGTTGAGGCCGGGTTTGTTTTGGAATGGGTTCAACCTGTTGATCAGTTCCGTTGGTCTTCGCATGTTGAATTGGTTGGTTCATTCCGGCGTACTAATTCTAAGGTTGAAGGGCCAAAGCTCACTATCGGGTGATCGGCATGTTTTTTGTATCCCGAAATAGATCGGGGATGTTAGAAATTAAGTATTCTAATAAGTAACTGAGTGGATTGTATGAAGCGTAGAACTTTGATTTTTACTGGTCTTGCGGCTGCGATCGTCAGTGCATGTACGTCAAACAGCAAATTCAAAACCTATCGTGGTCCTAAGGTAACCTATATTATTGTGAATAAATCAGAACGTAAGATGTTATTGTTCCACAATAACACTGTCCTGAAAGAGTATGACTTTGACCTTGGCTTTTCACCGATTGGAGATAAGTTTTTTGAGGGTGATGGTCGAACGCCGGAAGGCACCTATTTTATCGACCGCAGAAATCCGAACAGTAAATATCATCTTTCGATTGGTATCTCATACCCCAATGCTAGAGATCGGTCAGAGGCTGCGACGCTGGGCAAGCCACCAGGTGGAGATATCTTTATCCACGGGGAATCAAATCGCCTCAAATTGGGAAAAAACGATTGGACTTGGGGATGTATTGCTGTGCCGAACCGCGAAATGGAAGAGATCTATTCGATGGTCCAAAACGGAACACCGATTAAGATAAATCCTTAAATCGCGGCTCTACGCTTTTGTTTTATTACTCGGCAGCAGCGACAATTTCGGCGACTTCTTCACCGGTCGTTGCTGTTTCCTCTGAAATTACAATGGGCACTAAACGGCTTGCTGACGGATTGGCTGACGGAATCAACGGAGATGTTGATGGGTTGCCCATGATCAGGGTCCACCAAATTTTACCGTTTTCTTCTTGATGCCACGCGAAACCCATATCTTTGGCATCGGCGGCTAGAATTGTGCGGCGTGTGTCTGGTTGCTCAATCCAAGCACCTAATGTTTCCAATTCGGTTTCATAAGATTCAGAGATGTTTTCACCAACCAGCTGGCCAGTGTAGCCAACGCGTTGAACGCGATCGATTGGAGATGAACCGTCTGAACCAAAATGCCAAGGGCGGTTTTGGATGGACATATCGCGTGAGTGCGTTGCTGCTGCGGCATTCAGCTGTGGGTTTAGCTCAACAGGAGCAGCACCCTTCGAGCCACGCAGCGCGTTTACCGAGTCAAGCATACGGAACTGAAGATTACCGGTCTCATTGCGACCAATCTTGTACACTTTCGTAGCTGGCTTACCGTCACGGCCCAATGGAGGTTCAGACGGCGTACAGGCAGAAATCGAAATCAAACCGACCATCATTATTGCGGTCATTCTGACCATTATTTGCTCCACTCGGAAAATTTATGTTACTGAGGCTATAACGCGGGTGGCGTTGCATTTCAAACGCACATCGGCGTGAGCCCGCACAATAACGGTTGTTTGATTTGCGACTGCGTCTTTCGCGCAATAATGTGCGTCTCAAGGCAAGAGTATAAGCGATGGAGAGACAACAATGTCCAAAAAGCTATTTGAAATTCCGACACGCCGTGCGTTCCTAACCGGATCTGCTGCTGTTCTAGCCACACCAGCATTGGCTCAAACAAACGATTTACCGGGTTTCGCAGAACGTGATCAAACGGAATCAGTGCGTCGCAACATTTCTAGTTTCCGTACGCTTGATTGGCGTCCTTACTTTGAAAACACTAAAAATGGCGCGATTATTGTTGATATCGATAGCCGCGCAGTTCATTTTTGGAACGAAGATCAGACCGAATATAAGCTGTATCCATCTAGTGTCCCGCTCACAGATGAATTGACCCGCCGGGGTCGTACAACAATCACGCGCAAAGTAGATGGTCCAAGTTGGCGCCCAACCCCATCTATGTTGAAGCGCAATCCTGAATGGCCAAAGTTCATTGGCCCAGGGCCAGAGAACCCACTGGGATCGCACGCTCTTTATCTAAGCTGGACTTATTACCGTATTCACGGAACGCACGACACGCGCAAAATTGGACGTAAATCGTCAAACGGCTGTATTGGTCTGTACAATGAACATATTGCTGAGCTGTTTTCAAAGACAAAAGTGGGCACACAAGTGTTGCTAATTTGACGAAATAAGGACCATTCCTGTGATGAATCTACTAATGTGGGTTTGCAATCCTGCTAAATAATTGTTTACACAGGGGCACGAGGTAAGCCTTGGGTGCGTGCCCAGTAATTTCTGTGTGCGCCTAATCTGGAGAATAACATGAAAAAACTAGTACTCGCAGCTGCTTTGACAGCCGTAGCAACAACATCTTTCGCTGGCTCTTACTCTGAGCCAGTAATCGAAGCACCAGTAATCATCGAAGAAGCTGGTTCTTCTTCAACTGGCGTTCTTTTGCCAATGCTTCTTTTGGCTTTGGTTGCAGCAGCTGTAACTAAGTAAGCTGCTTACGCACTATGCTAATTAAAAGGCGACGCTTTAAAGCGTCGCCTTTTTCCGTTCTAGCGTATGAATTTCTATCTAGACGTAAAAGATCCAGCTTTTGAATCCGGCACTAAATCAACTTTCTTAGTCCAACCAACCCTGCAGGTTTCTTTCGATGACTGTTCCTAGCGCGTTGATGTGCGCATCGTCGTCATTCAGGCATGGAATGTAGGTAAAGCTCTCACCACCGGCATGTTCAAAGCTCTCAAAAATCTCTTCGTTGATTTCTTCCAGCGTCTCAATGCAATCAGCTGAGAACGCGGGCGCACAAACTGCGATGTTTTTTGTCCCAGCTTCAGCCAAACGCGCAACTTCTTTAACAGTGTAGGGCTGCAACCATTCCTCCGGCCCAAACTTGGACTGGAAGGTGGTTTTGATTTCTGTGTCGTCCCAGCCCAATCGCTCTTTCAAAAGGCGCGTCGTTTTCTGGCAGTGGCAATGATACGGGTCCCCCTGCATCAGATAGCGTTTTGGAACGCCGTGGTAGGAACAGATCAAAAGATCAGGACGCTTTTCTAGGCCTGCATATGCCTTCTCAATCGATTGTGCTAAAGCGTCGATATAGACTGGATCGTCAAAATACGGCTGAACAGTACGGGCTGTTGGTTGCCACGTTTCCTCTAGCAAAGCACGGAAGAATTCGTCGTTGGCCGTTGCAGAAGTGGCACCAGCGTATTGCGGGTATAGTGGGAAAAACAGGATTTTTTGGCACCCTGCTTCTGTCATCTCACGGACTTTGGATTTTGTTGATGGGTTGCCATAGCGCATGCAAAAATCAACCATCACATCCTCGCCATAACGGGCCTGCATTGCTGTTTTGATCTTGGCGGTTTGAGCTTTTGTAATAGTTAGTAAGGGGCTCTCGTTTGCTTCCTCGTTCCAGATAGATTTGTAAGCGGCACCGGAACTAAAGGGGCGTTTGGTTAGGATTATGAGTTGAAGAAGCGGCTGCCAAAGCCACGGGCTGTAATCGATGACACGTCGGTCAGATAGGAATTCGCCCAAATACCGACGCATAGACCAATAGTCGTAGTTGTCTGGCGTCCCAAGGTTTGAGAGCAGGATACCAACTTTTGGTTTCTTAACTTTTGGGTGGTCTTGTTCTGCATGGGTGGGGATTTTGGCGTCGGACATAATATTCTCTCAACTAAGTGCTTGCAGATCAGATAGCCGCTTTTAGGCGCAGGTCAATCTGACAGCGGTTTTTCTTCAGTTTTTAATGCATCTGCCAAACGTGCGCTGGCTGAGCCGGGACGAAGTGGTTGGGGTTGGCTTTCATCAGGCGACCACCCGGTGAGGTATACAATATCAAAGGTCGCTTCAATTCCACCTTGAGCGGCGGGGAATGTTTTCTGGTACAATTCATTAGCGCGCTTGAAAACCGCACGGCGCGTCGAGGTACGAAGGCGTGAGGTTAGTGCGTTGGTTTCACCCATGGCACGCAGATCGTGCATAAGGTGCCAAATGTCGCGGTAAACCACATTGGTTGTTTGATTGTCCGCAACAGGCAGGGCCAATCCGGCGCGTTGCAACAGCCCGCCCATGTCGCGAATTTCACCCATTGGTGCGATCCTTGGGGATAGCCCGCCGGACACCTCGATTTCAGCCTGCCCCAAGCAACTGCGCAATTCATTTAGTGTTTCGCCGCCAAATGTTGCGCCAAGAAACAACCCGTCAGGGCGCAACGCGCGGCGACACTGGATAATTTGTCCAACAGGATCGTTAGCCCAATGTAATCCCAGTGCGTGGATGACTACATCGTATTGAGAGGGTTCCAGCTGTAGGGTTTCGTCATCAGTGATTGTTGTAGCTTGAGGCAATATTTTTGCCCAATTCTTAGGAAATCCGCTGACCACAGCTACTGAATTAAACGGCCTATTAACCATGCCCATACGATCCTGGACCTCATCGGCGACTAGATCATGAAGGAACAAACAATCAGACGACGCGCGGGCGCGTTGCTGAAATAAGGATTTGGAATCGGTCAGAAGTTTTGGTGATGTCATAAGGGGTAAATAGAATGCTCAGCGATACAATTCAAACAGCTCTTGCAATGATATATCCTCCGCGGTGCCTCACGTGCTCGGATTTGGTGGACAGTGACTTTGGATTGTGTGGGCCGTGTTGGAGAGACACGCAGTTTATTGGTGGTGCCATTTGCGATGGTTGTAGGGTTCCGTTGATTGGACACAGTGGCGATGGCGAATTGCATTGTGATGATTGTTTACGCACGCAACGCCCTTGGGCGAACGGTCGATCAGCGGTTTTGTACAATGAAAACGGACGCCGGATTGTGTTGGGCCTTAAACACGGGGATCGACAAGATGTCGTTGGGCCAGCGTCCATCTGGATGCCGGCGGTTGCACATGATATTTTAAAACCAAATATGCTGGTGGTCCCAGTTCCATTGCATTGGACGAGATTGCTTAAACGGCGCTATAATCAATCTGCGCTGCTTGCGAAGAGTGTAGCGAAACATCTTGAGTTGGCGTGGTGCCCAGATGCGCTTCAGCGATTTAAGCGAACCCAAGCATTGGGCGGAATGGGGCATACCGAATGATTTGCGCATTTGCGGGGTGTTATGAAGGTTCACACCTATCGTAGGCGACGTATGATTGGGCGGCCTGTGCTTTTGATTGATGACGTCATGACTTCTGGTGCAACATTAGCTGCTGCAACAGAGGCGTGTTACGCTGGCGGAGCGGATCACGTATTTGTGCTAACACTAGCGCGTGCCGCAAAAGACGCCTAGATCAGGGTTAAGCGAAAATTATTGAAGGATCTAACCTATGAAAAAGGTTGAAATCTACACCTCTCCATTGTGCGGCTTTTGCCACCGTGCCAAAAGTCTGTTGAACCAAAAAGGCGTTGAGTTTGATGAAACAGACGTTTTGTCTAACCCTGACGAAAAGCCAACTATGATCAAGCGTGCAAATGGTGCCCGCACTGTTCCGCAGATATTTATTGGCGACATCCATGTTGGTGGATGTGATAAATTGTTTGCGCTGGAACGCGCTGGCCATTTGGATGGCATGTTGGCTGCATAATGCGCGCTGCAATTATACAATCGAATGCATCAGACGATCCGTCTGAAAACCTGCTGCACGTAGTTAAATCGGTGCGGCAGGCCGCATCTAACGGTGCAAAATTTATCTTTACGCCTGAAGTGACCAACTGTGTTTCGACCAGCCGCGCCCGTCAGAATGATGTGCTGCGTCATCAAGACGATGATGAGACACTTAAAGAACTGTGCAGTTTGGCACGTGAATTGTACATTTCAGTTTCGATTGGCTCTTTAGCAGTTAAAACCGATGATCCAGATGGGCGTTTTGCTAATCGCTCATTTTTGATCAACCCGTCGGGTCATATTGTCGGGCAATACGACAAGATTCATATGTTCGACGTTCAGATTTCTGAAACCGAAACCTACCGTGAATCCGCAGGTTATCGGCCTGGCGAAAAAGCAGTTGTTGCAGATACTGCGCTGGGCAAAATTGGGATGGCGATTTGTTATGACATGCGTTTCCCATTGCTTGCGAATGCGCTGGCGCAAGCGGGTGCGAAAATATTGCTATATCCATCCGCGTTTTCACCTGTCACAGGTGCAGCTCACTGGCACAGCTTGTTGCGCGCGCGCGCGATCGAAACAGGCTGCTATGTAATTGCTGCTGCGCAAACGGGCACCCATCCAACGACAGGTTCGAAAGCGCGAACAACTTATGGGCATTCTCTGGTTGTTGACCCGTGGGGCGAGGTTGTCCTTGACGCAGGTGTCGATGCTGGCGTTTATGCATTTGATATTGAAATGGTTAATGTAGTCAAAGCGCGGCAAAAAGTGCCGTCATTGTTGAACGTTAGATCGTTCTTGGCCCCTTAGTTAAAGTCGTAAGACATGAGCACGGATAAAAATGCACTTGCGATCTCGCTATTCAGTGAGATTTTAGCGGCGGATCAAAAGGTTCGTTACCGCCTTACAAGTGTGTTGCCCAAAGGGATGGAAATCTCGCATTTTTCAATCCTAAACCATTTGGCTTGGCACGAGGGCGAACGCAGCCCTGCGCAATTGGCTGAAACGTTTAATGTTACACGCGGTGCAATCACCAATACGCTAGGTAAGCTGGAGTGGGCAGGGTACATACACATCCGTCCAGATTGGGACGATGCACGCCGCAAAATGGTTGCGATCAGCCCTGCAGGACGTCAAGCGCGTGATGAGGCGCTTAGCGCAATTTCCCCAATTGTTGATAACGTGATCGAACAACTGGGGGAGGAAGGCGTGCGCGCCACTCTGCCCATCCTACGCGAATTGCGAAAGCAGCTTTAGCCCGGTTTCGTGCTGGCAGTGACGTAGTTCATGCTAAGATCACGGTCAGACAAACGCCAACCCCATGTCAGTGGATTGAAAACAAATCCTTGGCGATCCACAGGGGTCATGCCCGATTTTTCTAGCAATCCAAATAATTCATCAGGTGTGATGAACTTGTTCCACTCGTGGGTACCTTTAGGAAGCCAGCGCATAACGTGCTCTGCGCCAATAATCGCAAACACATAAGATTTTGGATTGCGGTTTATGGTTGAACAAATGTGCAGGCCGCCGGGCTTTAGTAGCTCCTGACAAGCTGTTAGATAAGCCTGTGGGTCGGCGACGTGTTCAACAACTTCCATATTCATAACGACATCGAATCGCTCGCCATCTGCAGCCATAGATTCGGCTGTTGTGTGACGATAATCGATATTCAGACCAGATTTGGCAGCATGTGCTGCCGCAACGGGAATATTTCCAGCCGCCGCATCTACGCCAATGATTTCTGCCCCAAGACGCGCCATTGGTTCGGACAACAAACCACCACCGCAACCGATATCTAGAATGCGCAGCCCCTTAAAGGCGTCAGATGTTGATAGATCGCGATCAAATTCACCTGCAATTTGGCTAGTGATATAGTCAAGACGGCAAGGATTTAGCATGTGCAATGGTTTGAATTTCCCATTGGGATCCCACCATTCTTTGGCCATCGCTTCAAATTTAGCGACTTCTAATGGATCTACTGTCGTTTGAGGCGCTTGCATTTTGCTCTCCATCTGTTTTCTTGGCGTTCCTAGATTATATAGGGCTGTAATGGACAAACACACGGACCAAAAGCGCGCAGTGCAATATCTGTACCCTCCGATCGATCCATTCGATCAGCGGATGATGGATGTTGGGCAGGGTCATCGCATCTATGTAGAGCAATGTGGGAACCCAAATGGTGTTCCTGTTGTGGTGCTGCATGGTGGTCCGGGCGGTGGTTGTAGCCCTGCAATGCGTCGCTATTTTGATCCAGACATTTACCATATCATTTTGTTCGATCAGCGCGGTTGTGGTCGTTCACGCCCACACGCTTCGGTCGAAAACAACACTACATGGCATTTGGTTGATGACATCGAAGCGATCCGTGCTTCGCTGGATATTGATTCGTGGATTGTTTTTGGAGGCAGTTGGGGCGCGACACTGTCGTTGATTTACGCTCAGTCCCATCCTGACCACACGATGCATTTGGTCCTTCGTGGTGTTTTTCTGATGACCCAAGCAGAGCTTGATTGGTTCTATGGCGGAGGTGCTGGGAAATTCTGGCCGGAAGTTTGGGACCGATTTACAGGTCTGATTCCAGTGGATGAACAAGACGATTTAATCGCTGCGTATGCGAAACGTTTATTTTGCGGGGATATGCAGACTGAATTGAAATATGCAAAAGCGTGGTCCTCATGGGAGAACGCGCTGGCATCAATCAATTCAAACGGTAGTGTGGGTGAATCCCCAGGTGAATATGCGCGCGCTTTTGCGCGCCTTGAAAATCATTATTTTGTTAATGCAGGTTTCTTGGAAACTGATGGTGAAATTTTAGCAAATATGGACCGCATTGCACATATTCCGGGCGTGATTGTTCAGGGACGTTACGATATGATTTGCCCGCCACAAGCTGCGTATTCTATCGCTCAGGTTTGGCCAGCCTGTGAATTGGACATGATCCCAAATGCGGGGCACACGTTGTCTGAACCCGGAATCACGGCTGGTTTGGTGCGTGCAATGGATCGGATCGCAGTATCATGAATCGTATTGATCGCCGCGTTCTTTTCACATCCGGTGCTGCAGCGGCATTGCTGGCAGCGACGGGTGTATCCGCACAGACTGCGCCGCATCGTGGTGGCCGTTTGCGCGCGGCTTTGTCCGGTGCAGCGCGCAGCGATCATTGGGGTACAGTTGACGGTGCTTTTATGCAGGCGGCGCGTGGCGCAGTTTTCGAAACACTGACTGAGATCGCAGGCGATGGAACCTTGCGCGGCGATATTGCGCAGTCTTGGGAAACCAATGATGGCGGCAAAACGTGGTCGTTTTTGATCCAACCGTCAGTAATGTTTCACGACGACATTGCGCTGCATATCGATGATATAGTTTCTTTGTTTGAAAGGCACTCACGTCTGGACGTTCAAGGGGTCGCTGTTGGGCGTAAGGATCAAGTTGTTGCAACGTTGAATGAAGCCAATCAAAGTTTTCCGTATTTACTGGCTGATCCGGAGTTTGCGGTTTTGCCTGCGCAGGCATCACGACAGGCAGTTGGCATTGGTACTGGTTTGTACCGTGCTTATAAATTTCAAGCGGGTCAGCAATTCATCGGGACACGTGTACCAAAACACCGCAAAGATATGTCAGTAGGTTGGTTTGATGAGATCGAATTGGTTTCAATCTCTGCGGAAAACGTTCGGGCAGAGGCGTTACGCACCGGTTTGGTGGACGTTGCAGATATTTCGGTCCTCGATCGATATTCTGATCCTATAGAGTTCCAATTTCTACCGAGCCCGCAGTCCGTCCAGCAGATTGCACGGCATTCAATCGCACAGCCAAATGCGATTGGGCAGTTTTGGCCACTCGACAATACGCGTATGGCGACGCGTTGGTGGATGGCCTGACCTCGAACAGGGGTTGTAGACTCAGTTCAACCAGCGTATACGACCGATTAATAGCGGCGTGTTGGGGTCCAAACCTAACGCTCCACCGGATAAGTCAACGGGCCGCGCGCCCGTTTTTTTGTGCTTAATCGTTAGATGGATAATATGACCAACGACCTAATCGCCAAAGCTGCCATTGACCGCCGTATGGCTGAGATCATCACGCCTGTGATTGAAGATCTTGGTTATGAATTGGTGCGTGTGCGCCTAATGTCTGGCAAGAACACTATCCTGCAGATCATGGCGGATAAGCCTGAGGGTGGGATCGAAGTGGATGACTGCGCCAAAATCTCGACGGCTGTCGGCGCAACTTTAGATGTAGAAGATCCGATTGTTGATGAATATGCGCTGGAAGTATCCAGCCCTGGAATTGATCGGCCTTTAACCCGTCTTAAAGATTTTGAAAACTTTGAGGGATATGAGGCTAAAATTGAAACGACCGAGCTGATCGATGGCCGCCGCCGCTTTAAGGGGCAATTGGCAGGAATTGATGGCAACGATGTTTTGATCAACGTTGAAGAAGGCACGATCGGTTTGCAGTTCGATTGGCTAAGCGATGCCAAGTTGGTGCTGACCGATGAACTAATTGCTGAAATGCTGCGCCAGCGTAAAGCTGCGGGCATTTTAAACGAAAACGCACTAAACGAAGACACGTTTGATGAGATCGAGACCGAAGCGTCCGATGAGGGAGAAGACTGATGGCTATTACTTCTGCAAACCAGCTAGAGCTGTTGCAAACCGCTGAAGCGGTCGCACGTGAAAAGATGATCGACCCTGGGTTGGTAATCGAAGCGATGGAAGAATCCCTCGCACGCGCGGCTAAATCTCGGTACGGCGCTGAAATGGACATCCGTGTTGCCATCGACCGTAAAAATGGCAAAGCAACGTTTACACGTGTACGCACAGTAGTCGCTGAAGAAGAGCTAGAGAACTACCAAGCTGAGTTCACTGTTGAGCAAGCCAAACAATACATGGCCGATCCAGAAGTTGGTCAGCAATTGATCGAAGAAGTACCACCTGTAGAAATGGGCCGTATCGCGGCGCAATCTGCGAAACAGGTCATCTTGCAGAAAATCCGCGAAGCTGAGCGTGATCGCCAGTTCGAAGAATTTAAGGATCGCGTTGGCTCAATCGTCAACGGTTTGGTCAAGCGCGAAGAGTACGGCAACGTTATTGTTGATGTGGGTGCTGGCGAAGCCATATTGCGCCGCAACGAGAAAATTGGGCGCGAATCTTATCGCCCGAACGACCGTATCCGCGTTTACATTAAGGACGTGCGTCGCGAACAACGTGGCCCACAAATCTTTTTGTCTCGTACAGCGCCAGAATTCATGGCTGAGCTGTTCAAAATGGAAGTTCCAGAAATCTATGATGGTATCATCGAGATCAAAGCGGTAGCACGTGACCCTGGTTCACGCGCGAAAATTGCTGTGATTTCACATGACGGTTCTATCGACCCGGTTGGTGCATGTGTTGGTATGCGTGGTTCACGCGTCCAAGCAGTTGTTAACGAACTGCAGGGCGAGAAGATCGACATCATCCCATGGAATGACGATCAACCTACGTTCCTTGTAAACGCATTGCAGCCAGCTGAAGTTTCCAAGGTTGTTTTGGATGAAGAAGCAGGCAAGATCGAGGTTGTTGTTCCAGAAGAACAGCTTTCTTTGGCAATTGGTCGTCGTGGTCAAAACGTACGTTTGGCAGCACAGCTTACTGGTCTTGATATCGACATCATGACCGAAGCTGATGAATCTGCGCGCCGTCAGAAAGAGTTCGAAGCACGCACTAAATTGTTTATGGACAACTTGGATCTTGACGAATTTTTTGCACAATTATTGGTGGCGGAAGGGTTCACGAACCTTGAAGAGGTTGCTTACGTTGAGGCAGAAGAGCTGTTGGTCATCGACGGTGTTGATGAAGCGACTGCTGGCGAATTGCAGGCACGCGCCCGCGATGTACTGGAGGCGCAAAACAAAGCGGCACTTGATGCAGCACGCGCGCTGGGCGTCGAAGACAGCTTGATCGCATTCGAGGGTCTGACTCCACAGATGCTAGAAGCTTTGGCAAAAGACGATGTGAAAACATTGGAAGACTTTGCAACATGTGCTGACTGGGAGCTGGCCGGTGGCTGGACGACAGACAATGGCGAACGCATCAAAGATGACGGTGTTCTAGAACCATTTGGTATTGAGCTTGAAGAGGCTCAAAACATGATTATGACAGCCCGTGTTTCATTGGGTTGGGTTGATATTGCAGATTTGGAAGAAGAAGTAGCAGAAGAAGACGAAGCGATGGACGCGGAGGGATCCGAGGCCTGATCGTAGGCTTCGGAGTTTCCTGATGGGTCGCGGTGGCGTCACAAAGGACCGGGAAGACGGTCCAGATCGCAAGTGCATTGTCACAGGCGAAGTGCAACCTAAGTTTGGGTTGATCCGCTTCGTCGCGGGTCCTGAAAATGTGATTTATCCGGATATTTCGGGTAAGTTGCCAGGGCGAGGTGTATACGTTGCGGCGGATCGTGATGCGCTAGAAATGGCTGTTAGTAAAAAATTGTTTTCACGAGGAGCCAAACAACAGGTTATAATACCTGAAGACTTGGTAGACGAGGTCGAAAAGCAATTGGCGCGCAAAGTGGTCGACTTGATCGCAATGTCGCGCAAGGCCGGTTCGGCCGTGGCTGGGTATGAAAAGACCAAGTCGTGGCTTCAATCGGAAGAAGCACAAGTCTTGTTTCAGGCCGTCGATGGGTCTGGTCGAGGCAAGTCGAAATTAAGTACACCGCACTATGGCAGTTACATTGGCTGGCTTACGTCGGAAGAATTAGGTTTGGCGTTTGGTCGTCAAATCGTGATCCATGGGGCGCTCGCCTCTGGCGGACTGACCAAACGTGTTGTAGAGGAAGCCCAACGGTTACGGGGCGTTCGACGCGCAAGTATAGATGACAAGGTCGAAGACCCTGTTGATCTGAAAGGATAGACGAGCTTTATGAGCGATACTGACGGTAAGAAGACATTAGGTCTGAGCGGCGCACGTCCAGGGAATGTGAAACAAAGTTTCAGCCATGGACGGACTAAAAACGTCGTCGTAGAAACAAAGCGCAAACGCGTTGTGGTTCCCAAGCCGGGTGCCGCGAACAAAGCTGGTGCGGTTGCACCGCTTGGTGTGAGCTCTCCTTCTAAACGGCCTGCAGGCATCTCTGATGCGCAGATGGAGCGTCGCCTCAAAGCTGTTCAAGCTGCCAAGGCACGTGAAGTCGAGGATCAAGCCGCCCGTGAAGCTGAGGAAAAAGCACGCGCTGAAGAGCGTGAACGTCGTCGTGCAGAGATTGACGCCAAAGAGGCAGAAGAAAAAGCACGCGCCGAAAGCTTGAAAGCGAAAGCTGAAGAAGAAGCACGCAAAGCTAAAGAAGCTGAGGCTGCGGCTCAAGCTGCTGCAGCACCTGCTGCTAAAACAGCTGCAGCGCCTGCAGCTGCTCGTGCTGCGCCAAATCGTGGTGGCCCATTGCCTGCCGCGACGCCACGCAAGAACGAGCGCGAAGCTCAGGCACGTCCCAAGACAGCCCGCGACGATGGTCGCCGTGGCGGCAAGCTAACATTGAACCAAGCATTGACTGGTGGCGCTGGTCGTCATCGTTCCATGGCTTCTATGAAGCGCAAGCAAGAGCGTGCGCGTCAAAAAGCGATGGGCGGCACAGTCGAGCGCGAAAAGGTATTGCGTACTGTGAATCTTCCAGAAGCCATCGTGGTTTCTGAGTTGGCAGCGCGTATGACCGAGCGGGTTGGTGACGTTGTCAAATCACTCATGACTATGGGCATGATGGTTACACAAAACGAAACCATCGACGCTGATACAGCCGAACTGATCATCGAAGAATTTGGCCACACAGTGAATCGCGTTTCTGACGCGGACGTCGAAGACGTGATCAATGTGGTTGAAGACGACGAAGCAAGCCTGCAATCACGTGCACCGGTCGTTACGATCATGGGCCACGTTGACCACGGTAAGACATCATTGTTGGACGCACTTCGCGGTGCAAAAGTTGTTTCTGGCGAAGCCGGCGGCATTACGCAGCACATTGGTGCCTATCAGGTCAAAACTGAAGGCGGCACATTGCTGACGTTCCTCGACACACCGGGTCACGCGGCGTTTACGTCTATGCGCTCACGTGGTGCACAGGTTACTGACATTGTTGTTCTGGTTGTCGCGGCGGATGACGCCGTTATGCCACAAACAATCGAAGCGATTGCTCACGCTAAAGCGGCAAACGTTCCGATGATTGTTGCGATCAACAAAATCGACAAGCACGAAGCCAACCCGCAAAAAGTGCGCACCGATTTGCTACAGCACGAAGTTATCGTGGAAGCGATGTCTGGTGATGTTCAGGACGTTGAAGTTTCTGCTCAAACGGGACAGGGCCTTGATAAGCTTCTTGAAGCTATCGCGTTGCAGTCAGAGATATTGGAACTGAAAGCTAACCCAGATCGCGCCGCCCAAGGTGCTGTTATCGAAGCGAAGCTTGATGTAGGTCGCGGCCCAGTTGCCACGGTTCTTATCCAAGCAGGTACGTTGCGTACTGGTGATATTTTTGTTGTGGGTGAGAAATACGGTAAGGTCCGTGCGCTGATCAACGACAAAGGCGAACGCATCAAAGAGGCTGGACCATCTATGCCTGTTGAGGTTTTGGGCCTGAACGGTACGCCATCCGCTGGTGATGTTTTGAACGTGACCGAAACCGATGCACAAGCACGTGAGATTGCGGAATATCGCCAAAAAGCGGCTAAAGATAAACGTGCAACAGCTGGTGCAGCTACTACGCTGGAACAGTTGATGGCGAATGCCAAAGCGAACGAGAGCGTTAGCGAATTGCCAATCTTGGTGAAAGCCGATGTTCAGGGTTCTGCTGAAGCAATCGTTCAAGCGATGGAAAAAATTGGCAATGACGAAGTTCGTGTTCGTATCCTGCACTCAGGTGTTGGTGCGATTACTGAAACTGACATCAGCTTGGCTGAAGCATCTAATGCACCGGTTATCGGCTTTAATGTCCGTGCGAATGCGTCGGCACGTAACACGGCTCACCAAAAGGGCGTTGAAATTCGTTACTACTCGGTCATCTATGATCTGGTGGATGACGTCAAAGCGGCTGCTTCCGGCCTGTTGAGTGCGGAAATCCGTGAGAACTTCATTGGTTATGCAACCATTAAAGAAGTCTTTAAGGTTACTGGCGTCGGCAAAGTTGCTGGTTGTATGGTTACTGAAGGTGTTGCTCGTCGTTCTGCAGGTGTTCGCTTGCTACGTGACAACGTGGTTATCCACGAAGGTACGCTTAAGACCCTCAAGCGCTTCAAAGATGAAGTGGCTGACGTTAAATCTGGTTACGAATGTGGTATGGCCTTCGAACGCTATGAAGACATCCGTGCCGACGACGTTATCGAAATCTTTGAACGTGAAGAGATCACGCGTACACTCGACTAAGACGGTTGGTGTCATGAAAATAGAAAAGGGGAAGGCGAGAGCCTTCCCCTTTTTTCGTTGTTTTATGTTTTGCTTAAAGCCAGTCGCGCAGAATTGGGATCAGTGGTACATCGGCTGCTGGCATTGGGTAGTTACGAAACTCATTAGGCCGCACCCACTTTAACGCTTGGTTTTCGCGCGACATCGGTGTGCCTTCCCACTTACGGCAGGCAAACAAAGGCATCAGTAGGTGAAAACCATCGTAGCTGTGGCTTGCAAAGGTTAGCGGCGCGAGGCAGCTTTCCCATGTGTTAATTCCGAGCTCTTCTTCCAACTCACGGATTAGCGCGATCTCAGGCGTTTCGCCTGCTTCGACTTTACCACCCGGAAATTCCCACAATCCAGCCATGGATTTACCTTCGGGGCGTTGACCAAGTAAGACGCGTCCATCCACATCGATGAGGGCTACGGCTGAAACCAAAACGACCTTCATGAACGGTAATCCGCGTTGATCTCGATATAACCGTGGGTCAAATCGCAGGTCCAAACTGTTGCCGTTCCTGTGCCCATTCCCAGATCAACGGTAATATCGATCTCTTGCTTTTTCATCAGTGCCGCTGCGTCCGCTTCAACATAATTTGGGTTCACCCAACCTTGTGTCGCGACATTCACATCCCCGAAAGAGATCGAGATAAGGTCACGATCTGCGGGTGCGCCCGATTTGCCAATTGCCATTACGATCCGGCCCCAATTTGGATCTTCGCCGGCTATGGCTGTCTTGACCAACGGTGAGTTTGCAATAGCCATCGCGTGGATGCGTGCAACGCTGTCATCGATTCCACCCGTTACGGTAATCTCAACCAGCTTTGTCGCGCCTTCACCATCGCGTACCACTTGCTGTGACAGATCGAGCATCAATTTGTGCAGTGCGGTTGCAAAGTCGGCGTTGTCTTGTGCATTCACGCCTGATGCACCAGTAGCGGCCATCAACAATGAATCTGACGTAGAGGTGTCACTATCAACTGTGATGCAGTTGAACGTTCGATCTGAAGTGTCCGACACCAACTGTTGTAGCGCTACTTGATCAAATACAGCGTCAGTGAAGATGTAGACCAACATCGTTGCCATATCTGGCGCGATCATGCCTGACCCTTTTGCAATTCCAACGATCTGCACAGATTGACCGTTAATTTGTACAGTTTGCGTAGAGCCCTTTGCATAAGTGTCGGTGGTCATGATTGCGTGAGCAGCTGCCTCTACGTCGTCAGGACTTTGGGTGCTGTTCAGAGCTTGTAGGTTTTCGATAATCCGATCGTGTGCGAGTGGTTCACCGATCACGCCTGTAGAAGAGGTAAAGACGCGGTTCACTGGGACATCGCAGGCATCCGCCACAGCATCACAGATTGTTGTGACTGACGTCTGACCGTTCTTACCAGTGAAGGCATTGGCATTGCCGGAGTTTACAAGGATTGCAGCAGATTCTGTGCAATCCCCACCAAGCTTTGTCTGGCAGTCCAGAACAGGCGCGGCACGGGTAGTTGATTTTGTGAAGACGCCTGCGATGGAGGTGCCAGCTATTAGTTTTGCCAGCATCACATCTGTGCGTCCTGAATAACGAACCCCGGCAGCAATCGTTGCAAAGGTTACGCCATCCACGACGGGTAGATCGGGAAAATGAGCAGGCGCGAGAGGGGATTTTTGCATGGTACTTGCCATTCAGATTATTCAACGATGCTAAGGTCAGACAGGATGGAAGGATCGATGCCCTCTACGCCGCTTTGATCAATGGTTGCGGCTTCACGCAGTTCTTCAATCTTTGTTGTGACGGCTTCTTGGCGAAGGGTGCCTTCGATCTCTACGCGAACCGCATCTAGTTCTGGTGCGCTGGTGTTGCGTGTTTCGTTCAAAATGATCACGTGCCAGCCAAATTGAGTTTGAACTGGTGCTGAAACAGCGCCGACTTCTAGACCAACAACCGCAGCTTCAAAACTAGGCACCATTGCGCCTTTGCCAAACCAGCCAAGGGAGCCACCGTTTGGACCTGAAGGCCCCGTCGACTTTTCTTTAGCGACTGTCGCAAAGTCTGCTCCGCCATCGACACCAGCTTGGATTGCCAATGCTTCTTCTTCAGTCTCTACTAAAATATGAGAAGCGTTATATTCTTTTGAGGGTTCAGCATCTGCGAATTGCGCATCGTACGCTGCCTTAACAGCGTCTTCGCTGAGTGCTTGGGACAATACCACTTCAAGCGTTTCGCCAGCGATCAAAGAGCGCTGCTCATTTTCCAAGGAAATAGGAATCCGTTTTGGCAATGCGCCATCAAAGGCGCCTGCTAGCAGCGTTTGTTCGACCAGTTGTTTTAGGATGCCTTCAAACAAGACCTCGTTTGGCAGTTGTTGGTATTGCTCTGGCAAAATGGCGCGTGCCACGATCATGTGGCCTAACGTGATGGACTTCCCATTCACGGTTGCAACGACGGTGTTTGCGTCCTGTGCCTGTACAGGCATGGCGAAAGTTACGGCAAGGCCAAGTGCGGCTACAAAGTTGAGACGTTTTTGCATTGTATAGTCCTATGATTATGGTCACGACTGGGCGTAACATTGACACTGTTTGATGTGCCCCTTACATCCGCTATGGGCATGGTTGGGACTATCCTAACTTGTATCTATGGACTGTACGCGGGTCGGGCAAGCGCTTGCTGCGAAACACAACACACCACGGCTGGAGTACTTAATGCTAGGTTTCGGAACACTCACAAAGAAGATCTTTGGATCTGCCAATGATCGCAAAGTAAAAGCGGTCCGTCCGTTGGTGGAAAAGATCAATGCACTAGAGCCCGAGTTCGAGGTGTTGAGTGACGAAGAGTTGATCGCTAAGACCCGCGAATTCGCGGAGCGTGCCAATAGTGGCGAAAGCTTGGACGATCTGCTGCCAGAAGCATTTGCCAACTGTCGTGAAGCCGCCAAACGTGCATTGGGCCTTCGTGCCTTTGATGTGCAGCTGATGGGCGGTATCTTTCTGCACCAGGGCAACATCTCAGAAATGAAAACCGGTGAGGGTAAAACCCTTGTTGCTACGTTCCCTGCCTATTTGAACGGTTTAACCGGTAAAGGTGTGCACGTTGTTACTGTGAACGAATACCTTGCGAAACGTGACGCAGAATGGATGAGTAAGGTATTCACCGCACTTGGCCTGACGACTGGTGTTGCTGTCGGCGACGCACCGAACGAAGAAAAGCAAGCAGCATACAATTCAGACATTACCTACGCGACCAACAATGAATTGGGCTTTGATTATCTTCGCGATAATATGAAATCCGAGTTGAGCCAAATTTTCCAAAAAGAACACAATTTTGCGATCGTGGATGAAGTCGACAGTATCTTGATTGATGAAGCCCGTACGCCGCTTATTATTTCCGGCCCGGCGGATGATCGTTCCCAAATGTACATCACCATTGATGCCATTATTCCATCGCTGTCTGATGAGCACTTCGAGCTGGACGAAAAAACACGCAACGTGACGTTTACCGACGATGGCAATGAGTTCCTTGAAGAGCAGTTGCGAACACGCGGTTTGTTGGATGCTGATGCAACCTTGTATGATCCTGAAAGCACCAGCTTGGTTCACCACATCAACCAAGGCCTGCGTGCTCATAAATTGTTCCAGCGTGACAAAGATTATATCGTTCGTGATAACGAAATCGTTCTAATTGACGAATTCACGGGCCGCATGATGTCAGGCCGTCGATTGTCTGACGGTTTGCACCAAGCGATTGAAGCTAAGGAAAATGTGGACATTAAGCCAGAGAACGTAACGCTGGCCTCTGTGACGTTCCAGAATTACTTTCGTTTGTATGACAAGTTGTCAGGTATGACTGGTACAGCAACGACCGAAGCTGACGAGTTCGCCGAAATCTATGGCTTGGGTGTGGTGGAAGTGCCGACCAACCGCGGCATTGCACGTGTTGATGAAGATGACCGCGTTTACCGTACGCAACGTGAAAAATACGAAGCGATGATTGTTGAAATCAAAGAAGCAAACGCCAAGAACCAGCCGGTGTTGGTGGGTACAACCTCTATCGATAAGTCTGAGATGTTCAGCCAAGCTCTGACAGCTCAGGGTATCACACACAATGTTTTGAACGCGCGTTTGCATGAGCAAGAAGCTCAGATCATTGCGGATGCTGGTAAGTTGGGTGCGGTGACTATCGCGACCAATATGGCGGGCCGTGGGACTGACATTCAGTTGGGTGGCAACGCTGAAATGGTTATTCTTAAAACAATCTCTGCAGATCCAGATGCAGATCCAGACGCGATCCGCGCCAAAATAGAAGCGGAGCACGCAGACGAGAAGAAGCAAGTTATCGATGCTGGTGGTCTATTTGTTATGGCGTCTGAACGCCACGAGAGCCGTCGCATTGATAACCAATTGCGTGGCCGTTCTGGTCGTCAGGGCGATCCGGGTCGGACGTCTTTCTACCTCAGCCTTGAAGATGACTTAATGCGCATCTTTGGTTCTGATCGTTTGGAAAAAGTTCTGACAACTCTTGGATTGGAAGAAGGCGAAGCCATCATCCACCCGTGGGTTAATAAGTCGCTAGAACGCGCCCAAGCAAAGGTTGAGGGCCGCAACTTTGACATTCGCAAGCAGTTGCTGAAATTTGATGACGTGATGAATGACCAGCGCAAAGTTGTGTTTGGCCAACGTCGTGAAATTATGGAAGTAACTGACCTTTCAGAGATTACAACAGACATGCGTTCTGAAGTGATTGAAGACTTGATCTATGAGTTTATGCCGCCGAATTCGTACGCCGATCAGTGGAATACTGAGGGCCTCTATGCCGCCGCTATTGAGCGTCTTGGTGTGGATGTACCACTTATGGAGTGGTGTGCTGAAGAGGGTGTTGACGACGAACAAATTAGCGAACGCCTTATGAAGGCGACTGATGAACAGATGGGTGAAAAGGCTGAAGCCTTTGGACCTGAGACGATGCGTTTGATTGAAAAGCAATTGTTGCTTCAATCTATCGATGGCAAATGGCGCGAACATCTTTTGACACTAGAGCACCTTCGTTCTGTGGTTGGGTTCCGCGGCTATGCGCAGCGTGATCCTTTGAACGAATATAAAAATGAAGCGTTCCAATTGTTCGAAAGCATGCTTGATAGCTTGCGTGAAGACGTGACGCAAAAACTGTCGCAAATTCGCCCAATTACTGAGGAAGAACAGCGCGCCATTGCTGAACAGGCGGCGGCGCAGCAAGCGCAGGTTCAGGTTTCAGCTAGGCCAAGCTTGCCAGCACCAACGGCTGAAGCTGTTGCTGCAGGGTTTGACCCTGACGACAGCGCGACCTGGGGTAACCCGGGCCGAAATGGTGATTGCCCCTGTGGTTCAGGTGAAAAATTCAAGCATTGCCACGGGCGTGTAAGTTAATAGTTCGCGCCTTTATTCTGACGCAATGAATCCATGAGCTGGTCACATGTCCGACCAGCTCGTGACGCTTTCCTCACTTACCAATATCTTGACCGAAACCGATATAAGGTACAGGATTATGGTAGAAACCAGAGAAATTGTGACTGCCGTAGGTACATTAGCGTGTGCCGTGGGAATCGGGTTTTTCATGCAAAACGGTGATGATGCGCAGCAACGTTATGGTGGCACTGAGGAGGTTGTTGTTAACGCCGCAAGTTTCACGGATGTTAACCCATTTGAGCCTGTAGCTAACGTGAAATCACAAGAAATTCTTGAAGTTGAAGACATAGTCCTTACATCTGCGCTGTCCGAACCTGCAGAAGTGATTTTGCCACAGTTGGACAATATCGATTTGGTTTCCGCGCCAAACTGCAGCTAACAGGGCCTGCAAAGCGAGATCTGTGGTCATGCGTGACTGCATTGACCATCCTACGACACGCCGTGAGAACAGATCGATTACAACGGCCAGATATGACCAGCCCTCATGG